>OCOY01000012.1_pt1 | contig 60006 bp, 59 predicted proteins | sample 1494131 | NCBI WGS metagenome assembly OCOY01 (sample SAMEA3275523, study PRJEB22092) | marine metagenome | biome: ENVO:00000039; feature: ENVO:00002042; material: ENVO:00002010 | collected 2014-06-21T17:05:00+00 | depth 1 m | reverse complement strand
GAGGGCTATGCCCGCTCGACCGGCAAGGTGGGCGTGGCGCTGGTGACCTCGGGGGCCGGTGCGACCAATGCGGTGACCGGTCTGACCGATGCGCTTTTGGACAGCATTCCGATCGTGGTGCTGTCGGGCCAGGTGCCGACCTTTATGATTGGCACCGATGCCTTCCAAGAGGCCGATACCGTTGGCATCACCCGCCCCTGCACCAAGCACAATTGGCTGGTGAAGGACACCGACAAGCTGGCCGAAACCCTGCACCAAGCCTTCCATGTCTCGCGCTCGGGTCGTCCGGGGCCTGTGCTGATCGACATCCCAAAGGATGTGCAATTTGCCACCGGTGAATATCAAGCGCCCGCACAGGCCAAGGTCAGCCATTACCAGCCGCAGATCAAAGGCGACAGCGACGCGATTGCGGCGATGGTCGAGATGATGGAAACCGCCGAGCGGCCGGTGTTCTACACCGGCGGCGGCGTGATCAACTCTGGCCCCAAGGCCAGCGATTTGCTGCGCGAATTTGTCGCCGCAACCGGCTTTCCGATCACCTCGACGCTGATGGGGCTTGGCGCTTATCCGGCAAGTGGCAGCTCTTGGCTGGGCATGCTGGGCATGCACGGGCTTTATGAGGCCAATCTGGCGATGCATGGCTGCGATCTGATGATCAATATCGGTGCGCGCTTTGATGACCGTATCACTGGACGTATCGCCGATTTCAGCCCGAATTCGCGCAAAGTGCATGTCGATATCGATCCTTCGTCGATCAATAAGGTGATCCGGGTTGATGTCGGCATCATTGGCGATATTGCCACCGTGCTTGAAGAGGCGCTTGCGCTGTGGAAGGCGCGCGGCAGCAAGGTCAATAAGGACGGTCTGGCAAAGTGGTGGGCGCAGATCGCGCAGTGGCGGGCGGTGAAATGCCTGAGCTACAAGAATTCGACCGCCGTGATCAAACCGCAATATGCGCTTGAGCGGCTGGAAGCGCTGACCAAGGGCTATGATCGCTATATCACCACCGAGGTTGGCCAGCACCAGATGTGGGCGGCGCAATACCTTGGTTTTGAAGGGCCAAACCGCTGGATGACCTCGGGCGGATTGGGGACGATGGGCTACGGCCTGCCTGCCTCGATTGGCGTGCAGGTGGCGCATCCCGATGCGCTGGTGATCAACGTCGCGGGCGAGGCCTCTTGGCTGATGAACATGCAAGAGATGGGCACGGCGATGCAGTTCCGCGCGCCGGTCAAACAGTTCATCTTGAACAACGAACGCCTTGGCATGGTGCGGCAATGGCAAGAGCTGCTGCACGGCGAGCGCTATTCGCAAAGCTGGTCGGAATCGCTGCCCGATTTTGTCAAGCTGGCGGAAGCCTTTGGCTGCAAAGGCATTTTGGTGACTGACCCCGCCGATCTGGACGAGGCGATCCTGGAGATGCTGCGCTATGACGGGCCGGTGATCTTTGATTGCCGTGTCGAGAAGCATGAGAATTGCTTCCCGATGATCCCCTCGGGCAAGCCGCATAACGAGATGCTTTTGGGCGATGCTGATACGCAAGGTGTGATCAAGGCCGCAGGCGCGGTGCTGGTGTAACGTTGCAAGCCGGGGGCCAGCCCCCGGACCCCCGGGATATTTTCAGACAGATGAAAGGGACAGAGCATGTCTCCGCTAAACATCAAGACAGGATCGACCAGCCATTCGGCCTATGATTTGCGCGACCCGAATGCGCCGGTGATCGAGACCCATACTTTGGCCGTGGTGGTGGACAACGAGAGTGGCGTTTTGGCGCGGGTGATCGGGTTGTTTTCAGGCCGGGGCTATAACATCGAAAGCCTGACGGTGGCCGAGGTGGATCACGCCAGCCATCAAAGCCGGATCACGGTTGTGACCACCGGCACGCCGCAGGTGATCGAGCAGATCAAGAAGCAGTTGGCGCGGATGGTGCCAGTGCATGAGGTGCATGATCTGACGGTCGAGGGGCCGGCGGTGCAGCGCGAATTGGCGCTGTTCAAGGTCGCAGGCAAGGGCGAGGCGCGCATCGAGGCGCTGCGCTTGGCCGAGATTTTCCGCGCCAATGTGGTTGATAGCACCTTGGAAAGCTTTGTCTTTGAGATGACCGGCACGCCGGAAAAGATTGATGCTTTTGCCGATCTGATGCGACCTTTGGGCCTGCGTGAGATTGCGCGCACCGGTGTAGCCGCCCTGTCGCGCGGCGCTTAAGGATCACGCCTGCGCGACACGGCAGCGCAGGCTATTTCCGCGCGGGCTTTTCTGGCCTATAACGGGGCAACAGGAGGCCGGACATGATTGTAGAGCTTGGACATTTCACCTTGGTGCTGGCCTTTATGGTGGCGCTGGTGCAGATGAGTTTACCACTTTGGGGGGCTTATCGGCGTGATGCACGGCTGATGGCGGTGGCGGATCCCGCGGCGGTGATCCAGTTTTTGCTGATCGCTGTGTCTTTTGCGGCGCTGACCTATGCCTTTGTAACTTCAGACTTTTCGGTCAAGCTGGTGGTGGATAATTCGCATACCGCCAAGCCGATGCTTTACAAGGTGGCCGGCGTCTGGGGCAATCACGAAGGGTCTTTGCTGCTGTGGGTTTTGATCCTGTCGGGCTTTGGCGCCTGTGCGGTTTGGTTTGGTGGCAATTTGCCAGCGACGCTGAAGGCGCGGGTTTTGGCGGTGCAGGGCTCTATCGGGGTGGCCTTTATGGCCTTTATGCTACTAACCTCGAACCCGTTTTTGCGGCTGGAGCTGCCGCCGCTGAATGGCACGGATTTGAACCCCTTGCTGCAAGATCCCGGCCTCGCCTTTCACCCGCCGTTTTTGTATTTGGGCTATGTCGGTCTGTCGATGAGCTTTTCCTTTGCGGTGGCCGCCCTGTTGGAGGGGCGGGTTGATGCGGCTTGGGGGCGTTGGGTGCGGCCTTGGACGCTGGCCGCTTGGATTTTCCTGACCATTGGCATCGCTTTGGGGTCGTGGTGGGCCTATTACGAGCTGGGCTGGGGTGGGTTTTGGTTCTGGGATCCGGTTGAAAACGCAAGCTTTATGCCCTGGCTGATTGCCGCCGCCCTGCTGCATTCTGCGATTGTGGTGGAAAAGCGCGAAAGCCTGAAGGCTTGGACGATTTTGCTGGCGATCTTGGCCTTTGGCTTTTCGCTGACCGGCACCTTTATCGTGCGCTCGGGCGTGATCACCTCGGTGCATGCTTTTGCCAATGATCCGGCGCGCGGCGTGTTTATTCTGATGATCTTGGGCGTGTTCATGGGCGGGTCGCTGACCTTGTTTGCGTTTCGCGCCAATGTCTTGGAGGCCAAGGGCATGTTTTCGGTGGTCAGCCGCGAGACGGCGCTGATCGCCAATAACCTGCTGTTGGCGGTCTCGGCCTTTGTGGTCTTTGTCGGCACGATCTGGCCTTTGGTGGCCGAGCTGTTGTTTGCGCGCAAGCTTTCGGTTGGGGTGCCGTTTTTCAACGCGGCCTTCACGCCCTTTATGGTGCTGATCGCGATTGTGCTGCCGATTGGCGCGATGCTGCCGTGGAAACGCGCCGAGATTGGCCGCGTGGTGCGGTCGTTGCGCGGGGCTTTGGCTTTGGCGGTGGCGGTGATGCTGCTGATCTATGCGCTGCAAACCGGCCGCTCGACGCTGGGGCCGATTGGCGCGGGCTTGGGGGCTTGGGTGGTGCTGGGGGCGCTGACGGATCTGTGGCAGCGCGGCGGGCGTGGCGATTTTGGCGCGCGCCTGTCCCGGTTGGGCCGCTTGCCGCGCGCCGATTGGGGCAAGGTTTTGGCGCATTCGGGCTTGGGCGTGACGATCTTTGCGGTGGCTGCGATCACCGCTTGGGCCACGGAAGACATTCGTGTGGTCAAGATCGGCGAGACCTTCCCCTTGGGCGCTTATGAGATCACCTTGCAGGCAGTCAATAAGGTCGAGGGGCCGAATTACCATTCGACCATGGCCGATATGCTGGTGACCAAAGACGGCGCAGAGGTGGCTTTTCTGCACCCTGAAAAACGCTTCTATCCGGTTGCTGGCATGCCCACCACCGAGGCCGCAATACATCAGGGCGCGTTTCGCGATCTTTATCTGGTGATCGGCGATCCGCAGGATGCGGGCGGCTATGCGGTGCGCACCTATATCAAACCCTTTGCCGATTGGATCTGGGGCGGGGCTTTGTTGATGGCGATTGGCGGCATGTTCAGCCTGTCTGACCGCCGCTTCCGGGTGGCGGCTGGCGCGCGCCCTGCCCCACAAGTCACCGTGGCGGCGGAATAGCGATGCGCAAGCTGCTGCTGGCCCTCTTGCTGATCGGCTCGCCCGCCTTTGCGGTGCAGCCTGATGAGGTGCTGCCCGACGCAGGCCTAGAGGCGCGGGCACGCGCGATCTCGGCCAATCTGCGCTGCCCTGTCTGTCAGGGCGAGACGATTGACGATTCTAACGCGCCGATCAGCCGCGATCTGCGGCTTGCGGTGCGCCAGCGCTTGCTGGCCGGGGATGATGACACCGAGGTGGTGGATTATATCGTTAACCGCTACGGCGAATTTGTGCTGTTCATGCCGCGCGCCCAAGGCTCTAGCCTGATCCTTTGGCTGGCGGGGCCTGCGATGTTGCTGATGGGGGCGGGTGTTGCCTATGCCACCACCCGCAAACGCGCAACCGCAGCCGAGCCTGAAACCCTGACCGAAACCGATAAGACCCGCTTGGCCGATCTGCTGAAAAAGTGACGCGAGGTTCGTCTGGCCGTGGGCGCAATCGCTGTTAATCTGGTGCCTTCTAGGGAGGCGCTTATGACGTTTGACACCATCCGCTATGATCTGGCCGAAGACATCGCCGTCATCACCCTGCACCGCCCCGAGGTGATGAACGCGCTGACGCGGGCTTTGCGGGCCGAGATGCTGCAAGCCGTGCAGATGGCCGCCAAAGAAGCGCGGGTCTTGGTGATCACCGGCGCCGGGCGTGCGTTTTGTTCCGGCCAAGATCTGCAAGACGCCGCAGCGCAGGGCCAGCTTGATCTGGAAAAGACCCTGAACGAGGAATATGTGCCGCTGCTGAAGGCCATTACCGATTGCCCGATCCCGACGATTGCGGCGGTCAATGGTGCTGCGGCGGGTGCGGGTGCCAATCTGGCGCTTGCCGCCGATGTGGTAATCGCGGCTGAAAGTGCCAGCTTTATTCAGGCCTTTACCCGCATTGGCTTGGTGCCCGATGCCGGCGGCAGCTATTGGTTGCCGCGCCAGATCGGGCTTGCGCGCGCGATGGGGGCGGTGCTTTTTGCCGATAAGATCAGCGCGCGTCAGGCCGCTGATTGGGGCATGATCTATGAGGCGGTGCCGGATCTGGGTTTCGCCGCCCATTGGCAGGCGCGGGCGGCGCATTTGGCCAAGGGCCCAACGGCGGCATACCGCGGCGTGAAACAGGCGCTGCGGCAGTCGTTTGACAATGACCTTGACGGCCAATTGGCGCTTGAAGCCCGGTTGCAAGGCCAATGTGGGCAGACCGAGGATTTTCACGAAGGCGTCAGCGCCTTTTTGCAAAAGCGCAGTGCGATGTTCACCGGCCGCTAGCTATTTCCGCCCCGCCTTACGGGTGGACAACAGTAGATTGGTTTCTGACGTCATCACACCTTCCAGATTGCGGATGCGGTGGATCACCTCATCCAGCTCTAGCAGGGTTTGGGTGGCAAGCTCGGCAATCAGATCCCATTTGCCATTGGTCGAATGCACCGCCAAAACCGCTGGAATCCCCGCCAGCCGCGCCATCACCTTCTCGCCGCCCCGCCCTTCGATGCCGATCATCATCAACCCGCGCACCGGGGCGTCGGCGACATCGCTGCGGGTCAGCACGGTAAAGCCCGCAATCTCGCCCTTGGCCGCAAGCCGCTCCATCCGTGCGCGCACCGTGGCGCGCGACAGCGCCAGCCTTTCAGCCAAATCCGAAAACGAGGCGCGCCCATCGCGGCGCAGCTCGGCGATCAGGCGTTGATCCATTTCATCCAACATGCGCAAATTTCCTGCCGTTATGGTAAATACCTTGCGCATAATGCTATAAATTGGGCTAGTCTTTACCGCAAGCTGGAAAGACACTGTGTCAAAAGGAGATCGCCATGCACAACACCATCCTGATCGGAGCCCCGATAGACGAAGGCCAGCGCCGCGCCGGCTGCGTGATGGGGCCGACGGCCTACCGCGTTGCAGGGCTTGCAGCGGCGATCAGCGACTGTGGCCACGGCGTGAATGATTGGGGCGATGTCGCCCTGCCCGCCCTGCCCGAGGCGAGCTGCGCCAACCCTGCCGTGCATGATCTGCGCGCGGTTCTGGGCTGGCAGCAGGTGCTGGCCGCCAAGGTGGAAGAGGCGCTGGATCTGGGCGGCATGCCAATCATTCTGGGCGGGGATCACAGCCTTGCGCTGGGGTCGGTGGCGGGGGCTGCGGCGCATGCGGCCAAGCAAAACCGACCGCTGTTTTTGTTGTGGCTGGATGCGCATTCGGATTTTCACACCCCGATGACCACCACCAGCGGCAATCTGCACGGCACGCCCGTGGCCTATATCGCAGGGCGCGACGGCTTTGACGCCTTTCCGGCCTTTCCCAAGCCGATCCCCGCGCCGCAGATCTGTCTTTACGGCATCCGCTCGGTTGATCCGGCGGAACATGCAGCGCTTTTGCACCACGACATTGCCATCAACGACATGCGGGTGCTGGATGAACGCGGCGTCGTCGCCCCCCTGCGCGAGTTTCTGGCCGAGGTGCGCGCCGCCAATGGGCTTTTGCATGTCAGCCTTGATGTCGATTTCCTTGACCCCTCGATCGCCCCCGCGGTTGGCACCACGGTTCCGGGCGGTGCGACCTTTCGCGAGGCGCATCTGGTGATGGAATTGCTGCACGAATCCACGCTTGTAAGCTCGCTTGATCTGGTCGAGTTGAACCCGTTTCTGGACGAGCGTGGCCGCACCGCCAAGCTGATGGTCGATCTGGTAGGCTCGCTTATGGGCCGCAAGGTTTTTGACCGCCCCACCCGCAGCTTTTAACCCTAAGGATCTGATATGATTGCCCCTTCGCATCACGCCTATGTGCCCTTTGTCTCGGTGGAAAACATGCTACGGCTGGTGGTGCGGCTGGGGGTTGAACGCGTGCTGGCCGATCTTGCCGCCGAGATCGAAGCCGATTTTCTGCGCTGGCCGCTGTTTGACAAAACCCCGCGCGTGGCCAGCCATTCCGAGATCGGCGTGATCGAGTTGATGCCAACCTCGGACGGCGAAAGCTATGGCTTCAAATATGTAAATGGACATCCGTCCAACACCAAAGCCGGGCTGCAAACCGTCACCGCCTTTGGGCTTTTGGCCGATGTGGCGACTGGCTATCCGGTGCTGTTGTCCGAGATGACGATCCTGACCGCCCTGCGCACCGCAGCCACCAGTGCGATGGCGGCCAAATGGTTGGCCCCCAAGGGCGCCACAGTGATGGCCTTGATCGGCAACGGCGCGCAGGCCGAATTCCAAGCGCTTGGGTTCAAAGCGATTTGCGGCATCACCGAGGTGCGGCTTTACGACATCGACGCCCAAGCCACCGCCAAATGTGCGCGCAATCTGGAAGGCCAAGGCCTAAACGTGGTGGCCTGCAAAACCCCGGAAGAGGCGATCTTGGGCGCGCAGATCATCACCACCTGCACCGCCGATAAGCAATATGCCACCATTCTGACCGACAATATGGTTGGCGCGGGCGTGCATTTGAACGCGGTGGGCGGCGATTGTCCGGGCAAGACCGAATTGCACAAAGACATCTTGTTGCGCGCCAAGGTTTTTGTCGAATATCCCGAACAGACAAGGATCGAGGGCGAAATTCAGCAGATGCCCGCCGATTTCGCGGTAACCGAGCTTTGGCAGGTGATTGCGGGTCAGACCGCGGGGCGCGTTGATCCGCGCGAGATCACGCTGTTTGACAGCGTTGGCTTTGCCATCGAAGATTTCGCGGCATTGCGCTATATCCGCTCGAAACTGGCCGAAACCGGGCTGTTTGCGCAGCTGGATATGATCGCCGACCCCGATGATCCGCGCGATCTGTTTGGGATGATTTTGCGCGCAGGCTGAGCCAGCCGCAGGCCTTTGCCCACGCGCGGCAAAGGCCAAGCGGAGGCATTTTCACCCCGCTTTGGACGACTTTTGCCAAAGCGGCTGAAAACGAGGGAAAACCCCGCTACTGACTGCATATTAATTGCTATACTTGCCAATAGCTTAGCACAGAATCCTGTGGGAATTTCCGCCTGCCCGCCCTGCCGCCTTGCACCCCAAATGCGCGATGGTGTAAGATAAAGGCAACAACATATAGTCCTAAAACAGGAAGGCGCGGCCCCAGTGACCGACACTCCGGAAACCCCAGACGCAACCGACGATAAACCCGTTCGCATGGCCCATGATGGCCCGCAGATCGACATCTCCTCCGAGATGAAGACGGCCTATCTGGATTACGCGATGAGCGTGATCGTCAGCCGCGCCATTCCCGATCTGCGCGATGGGCTTAAGCCCGTGCACCGCCGGATTTTGTTCGCGATGCACGAATCTGGCAACGGCCACGACAAACCCTACCGCAAATCTGCGCGCCCGGTTGGCGACACCATGGGCAAGTATCACCCGCATGGCGACAGTGCCATTTATGACGCGCTTGTGCGGATGGCGCAGCCGTTTTCGATGAGCCTGAAGCTGTTGGATGGGCAAGGCAACTTTGGCTCGATGGATGGCGATACCGCCGCTGCGATGCGCTATACCGAAGTGCGGATGGACAAGCCCGCCGCCTTTCTGCTGGCCGACATCGACAAAGAAACCGTTGATTTCCAAGACAATTACGACGGCAAAGACCGCGAACCCACGGTTCTGCCAGCGCGCTTTCCCAATATGTTGGTCAATGGCGCCGGCGGTATTGCTGTTGGCATGGCCACCAATATTCCGCCGCATAACCTCGGCGAGGTCATCGACGGCACGCTTGCGATGATTGAAAACCCCGACATCAGCATCGAACAGCTGATGGAGATCATCCCTGCCCCCGATTTCCCGACCGGTGCGACGATTTTGGGCCGCTCTGGCGCGCGCAAAGCCTATCTTGAGGGCCGCGGCTCGGTGGTGATCCGCGCCAAAACTCGGGTCGAGGAAATTCGCAAGGACCGCTTTGCGATCATCATCGACGAAGTGCCCTATCAGGTGAACAAATCGCGGATGATCGAGATCATCGCCGAGGCCGTGCGCGACAAGCGCATCGAAGGCATCGCGCATGTGCAAGACGAATCCGACCGCATCGGTGTGCGCGTGGTGATCGAGCTGAAGCGCGATGCCACGGCGGATGTGGTGCTGAACCAGCTTTACCGCTTTACGCCGATGCAGACCTCGTTTGGCTGCAACATGCTGGCGCTGAATGGTGGGCGGCCCGAACAGCTGACACTTGCCGATTTCCTGCGCCATTTCATCACCTTCCGCGAAGAAGTTGTTGCACGCCGCACCGCGTTCGAGCTGCGCAAAGCCCGCGAACGCAGCCATATTCTGTGTGGTTTGGCGGTTGCGGTGTCGAACGTCGATGAGGTTGTGGCCACCATTCGGTCTTCGGCAGACCCTGCCGAAGCGCGTGAGAGGCTGATGACACGGCGCTGGCCTGCGGGCGAAATTATCCCTTATATCAAGCTGATAGACGACCCTTCTCATCCAGTGAATGAAGATGGCACCTATAACCTGTCTGAAATTCAGGCCCGCGCGATCCTTGATCTGCGCCTGCAACGTCTGACGGCTTTGGGGGTCAAGGAAGTCACCGACGAGCTGCAAGAGCTTGCGGCAAAGATCAAAGATTACCTTGCGATTTTGGGCTCGCGCGACCGCATCATGGCGATCATCTCGGACGAATTGCGCGAGGTGAAAGCCGCTTTTGCCGTGCCTCGTCGCACCGAAATCGTCGATTGGGCCGGCGATATGGACGACGAAGACCTGATCGAGCGCGAAGATATGGTGGTCACCATCACCTCGGGCGGCTATATCAAGCGCACCAATCTGGCCGAATTCCGCAGCCAAAATCGCGGCGGCAAGGGCCTGTCCTCGATGGCTACGAAAGAAGACGACGTGGTCACCACGCTGTTTGTCGCCAATACCCATACCAACCTGCTGTTCTTCACCACCGATGGCATGGTTTACAAGATGAAAACCTGGCGCCTGCCGCTGGCGGGTCGCACCGCCAAGGGCAAGGCGATGGTCAATATTCTGCCGATCGCACAAGGGGTTAGCATTGCAGCCCTGATGCCCGTGGATGCACCGGAAGCCGAATGGGACAATCTGCAAATCGTCTTTGCCACCTCTGACGGCGATGTGCGTCAAAACGATCTGTCTGATTTCGTTAACGTCAAACGCAACGGTAAAATCGCGATGAACCTGCCCGAAGGCGTGTTCTTGGTGAACGCGGCGATTGCCGATGAAAACGACGATGTGATGCTGGTGACGGCAGGCGGGCGGGCGATCCGCTTTTCGACGCAAGACATTCGCGTGTTCAAATCGCGTGGCTCGACGGGCGTGCGCGGTATTCGCTTGGGCGCCGAAGATAAGGTCGTCTCGATGTCGATCATTCGGCATTTCGAGGCCGATCCCGACGAGCGCGCGCTTTATCTTAAGCAGCGCCGTCTGATGGCGGGCGTGGTCGAGGAAGAGTCTGATGACGAAGACGAAGGCACCGCCACCGGCCAGCTGTCGCCAGACCGCTATGCCGAGATGTCTGCGGCCGAAGATCTGATCTTGACCATCACCACCTCGGGGTCTGGGAAACTGTCCTCCAGCCACGATTATCCGGTGCGCGGGCGCGGCGGCATGGGGGTGAAGGCGATGGATGGCGCGATGCGCGGCGGGCCGCTGGTCGCATCCTTCCCAGTTGATCTGACCGATCAGATCATGCTTGCCACCTCGACCGGCCAATCCATTCGCGTGCCGGTCGAGCAAATCTCGTTCCGCTCGCGTTCGGCGGGTGGGGTCAAGGTGTTCAACACCGGCAAGGGCGAAGAGGTTGTCTCGGTCGCGCGGGTCGCGGAACAAGGCGAAGATGAATAGGCTGATTGCGCGGCTGGCAGAGCTGGCCGCGCAACGCCAAACCATCAGCTACGGCGCTTTGGCGGCCGAGCTGTCGATTGCACCGCCGGGATCGATTGCGAAACTGACAGCAATGTTGGAAGCGCTGATGGAAGAAGACGCCGCCCTTGGCCTGCCTTTTCGGGCAGCCCTCTGTGAAGCTAGGCTGGCCCAAGGCCAGCCAGCTGCGGGTTTTTTCTTGAAAGCTCAAGCCCTTGGCCGCTTTGATGGTGCAGATTCCGCTAAGTTTTGTGCCGATGAACGTCGCGCCCTTTTTCAAAAATAGCCCAGATTACTTAACCCAATCGCAAGATATTTGTAGTCAACTGTGCCAAATCGCAGGAGCCCGCATGAATATCTACCATTGTATGATCGAGCTGAAAGACGACGCCCGCGCGCTTGGCTTTGCGGCGGCGGTTGATGGCTGGATGAGCTATCTGCAAGCGCAGGGACTGATCCGCGACTGGCGGCTGATGCGGCGCAAATTGGGGCTGGCCTCTTCAGCCTATAGCGATTTCTTGCTGGAAATTTCGGTTGTCAGCCTGTCAGATCTGGATGCAACCTTTTCGGCCTTGGCGCATGAAGACCCCGAGGCCGAGAAACGCTACGACCGCATGCATACGATGATCGCCCGCGTCGAAACCGGCCTGTTTCGACCCTACCCCGATCCGACACAACGTGAACGCATCGCCTTGATCTAAGCCGCGCGCAGGGCTACATCCCTTGCATGAAAAACCAATTGCACATCATCGGCGGCGGAATGGCCGGATCAGAGGCCGCATGGCAAGCCGCAGAAATGGGCGTGCCAGTGGTCATCCACGAAATGCGACCCAGCGTCGGCACCTTTGCCCATCGCACTGGCAATTTTGCCGAGATGGTCTGTTCAAATTCCTTCCGCTCGGATGATGATGAACAAAACGCCGTCGGCCTGCTGCATTGGGAAATGCGCGCAGCCAAGGGGCTGATCATGGAGATGGCTCAGGCGCACCGCTTGCCCGCAGGCGGGGCTTTGGCGGTTGACCGCGATCCCTTTGCCGAGGCGGTGACGGCTCGGTTGAATGCGCATCCGCTGATTTCCTCCAGCTTTGAAGAGGTGACAGAGCTGCCAAGCGAAGGCCATTGGATCATCGCCACTGGCCCGCTGACTTCGGGTGCGCTGGCCGAAAGCATTCGCGCCACCACCGGCGCCGAGGCTTTGGCGTTTTTTGATGCCATAGCGCCGATTGTCTACGCCGAAAGTGTTGATATGTCAGTGGCTTGGATGCAGTCGCGCTATGATAAGGGCGAGACCGAGGAAGAGCAGACCGCCTATATGAATTGCCCGATGACGAAAGACGAATACGAGGCCTTTATCGACGCGATGTTGGCGGCCGAGAAGACCGAGTTTCACGAGGGCGAGACCGCTGGCTATTTCGACGGCTGCTTGCCGATCGAAGTGATGGCAGAGCGCGGCCGCGAGACGCTGCGCTTTGGCCCGATGAAGCCGGTGGGGCTGACCAATCCGCACAACCCGATGAAACCCTATGCCGTGGTGCAGCTGCGCCGTGACAACAAGCTGGGCACGCTTTACAATATCGTCGGCTTTCAAACCAAGATGAAGTACGGCGCGCAAACCGCTGTTTTCAAAATGATTCCTGGCTTGCAGGATGCGAATTTTGCCCGCCTTGGCGGCATTCACCGCAACACCTTTATCAACTCGCCCACCCTGCTTGATGATCAGATGCGGCTGAAATCGCGGCCCAATCTGCGCTTTGCGGGCCAGATCACCGGGGTCGAGGGCTATGTTGAATCCTCGGCCATGGGGCTTTTGGCGGGGCGGATGGCTGCGGCGGAAATCTTGGGCAAGACCCTGCCACCGCCGCCGCCCGAAACCGCAATGGGCGCGCTGATCACCCATATCACTGGTGGGGCCGAGGCAAAAACCTTCCAGCCGATGAATGTGAACTTTGGCCTGTTCCCGCCGATTGATGCGCGCGGTGGTCGCAAGGGGCGCAAGGACCGCTACAAGGCCTATACCGACCGCGCCAAAGAAATGTTCACCGCATGGCTGGACGCGTAACCCGCTTTGCGCCCTCGCCCACCGGGCCGCTGCACCTTGGCCACGCCTTTGCCGCTTTGACTGCGGCAGAGCGCGGCGACCGGTTTTTGCTGCGGATCGAAGATATCGACACCGCGCGCTGCAAACCCATCTGGGAGACCGCGATCTATGAGGATCTGCTTTGGCTGGGGCTTGCTTGGCCTGAGCCGGTGATGCGACAATCGCAGCGGCGTGAGGCCTATGCCAAGGCGCTGACTTTGTTGGAAAATCTTGGCCTGACCTATGCTTGCAACTGCACGCGCGGCGATATTCTTGCGGCACTCTCTGCACCGCAAGAGGGCGCCATCGGCCCCGACGGGCCGATCTATCCGGGCACCTGCCGCGGGCGTCAGGGCGCGGGGGCTGTCCGGTTGGATATGGCAAAAGCAATGGCGCGGCTGGGCGAGATTGGCTTTACCGAAACCGGACCTGCCGCCGGTGCCTATGCCTTTGACGCCACAAATCTTTGCGAAACCGTGGGCGATATCGTGCTGGCGCGGCGCGATATTGGCAGCTCTTATCACCTTGCCGTGGTCGTCGATGATGCCGCCCAAGGCATAACCGAGGTCACGCGCGGCGCAGATCTGTTCGAGGCCACCAAAATTCATGTGGTTTTACAAGGCCTTCTTGGGCTACCGACGCCCAAGTATCACCACCACCGCCTGATCCGCGATGATCAGGGCAAGCGGCTGGCAAAACGCGATGACGCCCGCGCAGTCTCGAAATATCGCGCCGAGGGGGCCAGCCCTGCCGATATTCGCCGCTTGATCGGGCTATAGCGGCTGCGAAATCACCACCTCTTGGCCATCTTGCACGGATGTATAAAAACAGCTGCGCCGGTTGGTATGGCAGGCCGGCCCCTCTTGGGTGACCAAAGCCAACAGACAATCACGATCACAGTCCAAGCGCAGCTCGACCAAGCGCTGCACATGCCCCGAGGTCTCGCCCTTGGCCCAAAACGCCGCCCGCGAGCGCGACCAATAGGTCATGGCCCCAGTTTGCAGCGTGCGCTCTAGGCTTGCGGCATTCATCCAAGCCATCATCAGCACCTCGCCCGTCGCGTGATCCTGCGCAATGCAGGGGATCAGGCCGGCGGCATCATACTTTAGTGTGCTTGCGTCGAATTTCATCCGGTTCTCCTTGGACTTGCCTCGTCTCCGGCTTATCTTGACCACAAGAGAAGGAAAAGCCATGAGCGATAGCGATCTTGTCAAACTCTACTCCGGCCGTATCCTTGCACTGGCCGCCGATATTCCGCATCTGGGCCGCCTGCCCGAACCAATGGGAAGCGCGCGCAAACGCTCGCCGCTGTGCGGATCGACGGTGACGGTCGATCTGCGGGTTGAGAATGGCCGGATCAGCGCATTTGCCCAAGATGTGAAGGCCTGTGCCTTAGGTCAGGCCGCGGCAGCCGTGGTGGGGGGCGCCATTCTGGGCCGCAGCCTTGCCGAGGTGGAAGCAGGCCGCGATGCGCTTCGCGCCATGTTGAAAGACAACGGTCCGGTGCCAGCCGCACCTTTCGACGGCTTGGAAGTGCTGATCCCTGCACGCGACTATAAGAACCGTCACGCCTCGATCTTGCTGACACTTGAGGCAACGGCCGAGGCGCTGACCGGGCTTTAGAAAAAAAACGCCGCACATCTTGGCAGATGGCGGCGCAAAGGGGCGTTCTTACCCGAAGAGGCGGCAGCAAAGCCGCGCCGCACCCCGTTGGGGACAGGTGCGACAGTTCGGGTCAACAAGACCGCAGGCAGTTCTCAAAGCGTGCCAGACATTCCCAATCCGGCGAAAAGCAGAACAAATAGGGACACCACCCCGACAGAATCAACCAATATGGCCTTGCGCGAGCGGTGCAGGATTTCGGTAATCTCGGTAATCATGGCGACCTCCATTTGCTGTGTTGCCCTATTGTTCTCATATGATTCGAAGTCTGTAAAGAACTTTATGAGAACATATGAGAACAAAATGGGATTCAGCCCACCGCAATCAGTTTGATCGCGCGGTCTTGATCCAACAACCACAGCAGAACCCGCGCCGCCTTTCCACGCGGGCTGCTGAGATCAGGGTCGTCATGCAACAGCCGACGCGCATCGCTTTGCGCCACCGCCATCAGTCCCGCCTGACGCTCCATGTCGGCCACGCGAAACCGTGGCAGGCCCGATTGCGCGGTGCCGATCAGATCGCCGACGCCGCGCATCAGCATATCTTCTTCCGAGATTTTGAAGCCGTCTTCGCTGTCGCGGATCACCTTGAGCCGCCGCTCGCCACTTTCCGACAGCGGCGCTTGATAGAGCAGCAGACAGGTCGAATCCGCCTCGCCGCGCCCGACCCTGCCGCGCAGCTGATGCAATTGCGCCAGACCAAAAATCTCGGCACGCTCAATCACCATAATGCTGGCATTGGGCACATTGACCCCCACTTCGATCACCGTGGTGGCGACCAAAACCTTGGTCACACCGGCAACAAATCGCGCCATCGCGGCGTCTTTTTCGGCATTGGGCATCTGGCCATGCACAAGCCCCACGACATCGCCCAAAGCCGCGCGCAGACCGGCAAAGCGCGCCTCGGCGCTGGCGTAATCCAGCACCTCAGACTCCTCGACCAAGGGGCAGACCCAATAGGCCTGCCGCCCCTCGGCCACGGCGCGCGCCAGATGCGCCACCACCTCATCCAGCCGCGCGGTCGAGATCATCGCCGTCTTGATCGGTTTGCGGCCTTTGGGTTTTTCGTCCAGCACCGAGATATCCATATCGCCATAGCTGACCAAAGCCAGACTGCGCGGGATCGGCGTTGCCGTCATCACCAGCACATCGGCATTGGCGCCCTTGGCCCCCAGCTCCATCCGTTGCGAGACGCCAAAGCGGTGCTGCTCGTCAATCACCGCAAGCCTAAGATCATGAAAGAAGACATCTTTTTGAAACACAGCATGGGTGCCCACCAAAATGCCAATGCGCCCATCGGCCAAGGCGGCAAGCTTGGCCGCGCGTTCCGACCCCTTGTCGCGGCCGGTCAGAATCTCAAGCCGGACCCCGGCGGCGGCGGCCAAGGGAGCCAGGCCTTCGTGATGCTGGCGCGCCAGAATTTCGGTAGGCGCCATCAAAACGCCCTGCCCGCCCGCCTCGACCGCGATCAGCAGCGCCATAAAGGCGACCAAGGTTTTGCCTGCCCCAACATCGCCTTGCAACAGACGATTCATCCGCAAAGGCAGTGCCATATCGGCGGCTATCTCGGCAATCGCACGGGTCTGCGCGCCGGTCGGCTGATAGGGCAAGGCGGCCAAAACCGCAGCTTGAAGCGTGCCAGTGCCAGCACTGACCTGCCCCGCCGTTCGGCGTAAAGATGCCCGCGCCAGCGAGAGCGTCAGCTGATGCGCAAACAGCTCGTCATAGGACAATCTCTGCCGCGCGGGGGCTGTGAAGGCAAGATCGGCGGAGTCAGTCGGCTGATGCACGGCCCTGATCGCGGCCAGCCAATCGGGCCAAGCCTCGCGCGTCTTCAGGCTTGGGTCGATCCATTCCGGCAGATCGGGGGTGCGAGCCAAAGCACTCGCCACGCCCTTGGCGACGATTTTTTGCGTCACCCCCGCAACCAGAGGATAGACTGGCTCGAAAAGCGGCAATTCGCCCGCCTCTTCGCAGCGCAAAACATGGTCAGGATGCACCATTTGCGCAATGCCATCAAACAGCTCGACCCGCCCTGAAACCAGCCGCCGCTGTCCCGTTGGCAGCAGTTTTTGCAGATACTCGCCACGCGCATGGAAGAACACCAGCTGAAACTCCAGCGCCTCGTCGCGCACCATCACCCGATAGGGCCGCCCCTTTTGGCGCGGCGCAAAATGGCCGCCAACCTCGACCTCGACGGTAACGGTACAGGGCGGCACCACATCGCGGACAGAGGCTTTGCGAGCGCGATCCACCGCAGAATGCGGCAGCACAAACAGCAGGTCTTTTGGCTTTTCAACACCTAACCCACTGAGAGAAATCGCAGTTTTCGGCCCGACCCCTTCCAGAGTATCCAGCCCCGCAAACAGCGGAAACAGGATCTCTGGACGGGTCATGCCTGACCTATCAGCGCAAGCCAGCCATCCTCATCGATCACCTCGACGCCAAATTTCTCGGCATCTTTGGCCTTTGATCCCGCCCCCGGCCCTGCGATCACCAGATCGGTTTTGGCGGAAACCGAGCCTGACACTTTGGCCCCCAAAGCCTCGGCACGGGCCTTGGCCTCGGCGCGGCTCATCTTTTCCAAAGTGCCGGTGAACACCAGCGTCTTGCCGGCCACCGGACTGTCAACTGGCGTGATCGCAATGACTGGCACCACATCAAGCTCGGCCACCAGCGCATCAATCGCGGCGCGTTCGGTGTCATTTTGCAGCGCGGCCACCAAAGATTCGGCCATAACCTTGCCGACGCCGTCAATCGCAAGCAGCTCATTCCACGCCGAATTGCCCTCTTGCGCCTGCGTCAGGGCCGCCTCCAGCGCGCCCCAAGTTGCGTAATGGCGCGCCAAGAGCCCCGAGGCCGCATCGCCGACATGGCGAATACCAAGGCCAAAAATCAGCCGGTCCAGTGGTATCTGACGCTTGGCGTTGATCGCGGCGAAAAGCTTTTTCACCGAAGTCTCGCCAAATCCCTCACGGTTTTTCAACTTTTTCAGCGGGTTGGTTGCGTCGCGCCGCTCAAGCGTGAAGATGTCAGCGGGGGCTTTGACCGGTAATTCACTATCGGTAAAAAACATCTCAATCTGTTTTGCCCCCAGCCCCTCGATGTCAAAAGCCCCGCGCGAGACGAAATGTTTCAACCGCTCCACCGCTTGTGCCGGGCAAATCAGCCCGCCGGTGCAGCGGCGCACCGCATCGCCCTCTTCGCGATGCGCAACCGAGCCGCACTCGGGGCAAACCGTTGGAAACACAAAAGCCACCGCAGAGGACGGACGCTTTTCAAGGTCAATATCGTTAATTTTCGGGATCACATCGCCCGCGCGGTAGACCTGCACCCAGTCACCGATGCGAATATCACGACCTTCGCGAATCGCAGCTCCCTTCGCGCCGCGCCCCGCGATATAATCCTCATTGTGCAACGTCGCGTTCGAGACCACCACGCCGCCGACGGTCACCGGCGTCAGCCGCGCCACCGGCGACAGCGCCCCTGTCCGGCCGACCTGAATATCAATCGCATCAAGCCGCGTCCAAGCCAGTTCGGCCGGAAACTTATGCGCAATCGCCCATCGTGGCGTGGTCGAGCGCAGACCCAAGCGCGCCTGCAAGGCGAGATCGTTAACCTTGTAGACCACGCCATCAATATCGTAGCCCAGCGTCGCGCGCTGCGCCTCGATCAGGTGATAATGGCTTAACATCGCCTCGGGACCAGCGCAAAGCGAGGTGAGCGGATTGGTTTTAAACCCAAGGCTCGCCAGCCGCTCGATCGCCTCGAATTGCGTGCGCGCCAGAGGCTCCGAAAGCTGGCCCCAGGCATAGGCAAAGAACTTCAGCGGCCGCGATTGGGTGATTTTTGCATCCAACTGTCGCAAAGACCCAGCGGCGGCGTTGCGCGGATTTGCGAAGGGCTTATCGCCCGCCTCGATCTGGCGCGCGTTCAGGGCCGCAAAATCGGCGTGGCTCATATAAACTTCGCCGCGCACCTCCAGAACCGGCGGCGCATTCTTTAGCTTTTTCGGAATGTCGCTGATGGTCAGCGCATTTTCCGTGACATTTTCACCCACCGCACCATCGCCGCGGGTGGCTGCATGCACCAATTTGCCGCCCATATAGCGCAAAGACAGCGAGAGCCCGTCGATCTTGGGCTCTGCGGTATAGAAAAGCGAACTTTCGTGGCCCAGAAACTTGCGAACACGCTCATCAAAATCGGCCACATCGCTGTCTTCAAAAGCATTTTCCAGCGACAGCATCGGCAAGCTATGGCTGACTTTGGTAAAACCTTCAGAGGCAGGCGCCCCCACCAACAAGGCAGGACTGTCAGCGCGACGCAGCTTTGGAAACGCAGCTTCAAGCGCTGCATTGCGCTTTTTAAGCGCATCAAAGGCCGCATCGGTGATCTGCGGTGCATCTTCACTATGATAGGCGCGATTGGCTGCTGCGATCAATTTCGACAGGCGCGCCAATTCATCGCGCGCCTCATCGCTGCTTAGATCCGCAATCGGCTTGTCTTGCTGCATCGCTGCCGCCTCCTCTGACTTGCGCCAAAGTTATGCTGCGCGCGCAAAATGGGCAAGGTCCGCCCGCGCGGTTAAGCGCTTGCGGCTAAAAGAGTTGCCCCTGCGACCGGCTGCGGATCGCGCAACACATAGCCGCGCCCCCAAACGGTTTCGATATAGTTTTGCCCGCCGGTTGCTTCGGCAAGCTTTTTGCGCAACTTGCAGATGAAGACGTCGATGATCTTCAGTTCTGGCTCATCCATGCCGCCGTAAAGGTGGTTCAGGAACATTTCCTTGGTCAGCGTCGTGCCCTTGCGCAGGCTCAAAAGCTCGAGCATTTGATATTCTTTGCCCGTCAAATGCACCGAGGCCCCCATCACATCGACGGTCTTGGCATCAAGATTGACATTGACCTGACCCGTGCGAATGACCGATTGGCTATGGCCTTTCGAGCGGCGAATAATTGCATGGATGCGCGCGACCAGTTCTTCGCGGTGGAAGGGTTTGGTCATATAGTCATCTGCGCCAAAGCCGAAGCCCTTGATCTTGTTTTCGGTGTCATCAGCGCCGGAAAGAATCAAAATCGGTGTCTCGATTCGCGCCATACGCAATTGCCGCAACACCTCATGTCCCGACATATCCGGCAGGTTCAGGTCAAGCAGGATCAAATCATAGTCGTAAAGCTTGGCCAAATCGACGCCGTCTTCGCCCAGATCAGTGCAATACACATTTAAATTCGCATGGGTCAGCATCAATTCAATGCTGCGCGAGGTGGTTGGATCATCTTCAACTAATAAAATTCGCATCAGTCCGCGCTCCGGCTTCAGTTTTTGTTCATTAACGACTTTGACGATCAATGGTTAACCAACCGTTATCTGAACGAAAAAAAACGCAAAAACAACTCAAAGTTGCCGATATTTTTGTAAAGAGGTGACGCGCAAGCCCTTTTCGCCATGTTTTTCAACCGCTTCGCGCCAGAGTTTAAACTCTTCTTCCGAGAGGGCGTAACGTTCAAGCGCTTCAGCCTCGCTCAGAATGCCGTGAAGCACCGCTTTGACCACCACAGCCTTACGGCTTGCCACCCAGCGCCGCGTGGTTGCAGGGGGCAAATCGGCGCGGCTTAAGATGCTGCCATCGGGCAGCGTGACCTGACGCAGACCTTCGACTTTCTTCAAAAACATGGGCGGTTCCTTTTTCATATCTGCGGAAGATGTCGGAACACGCTTAATCAAGGGTAAAGCGGGGGGTTGAGAGTATCGCAAATTTTCCTATATTACGTCGCAATGCGCTTCCGCAGTTCCCCGGATAAAAATATGCTTGACCAGCCCTTGAATTCGCTTGGCTTTGCCAAGGCTCCTGCTGACACCCGTGTGGTGGTGGCGATGTCCGGCGGGGTTGATTCCTCGGTTGTGGCGGCGCAATTGGCGGAAGAGGGCTATGATGTCGTGGGCGTTACCCTGCAACTTTATGACCATGGTGCTGCGCTGGCAAAAAAGGGTGCCTGCTGTGCTGGACGCGATATTCACGATGCCGCCCGGGTGGCCGAGACCATGGGCTTTCCGCACTATGTTCTTGATTATGAAAACACTTTCCGCGAAGCCGTGATCGAGGAATTTGCCGACGCCTATTTGTCGGGCGCAACCCCCGTGCCCTGCATTCGCTGCAACGAGCGGGTGAAGTTCAAGGATCTTTTGGCCACGGCCAAGGATCTGAACGCCGATTGCATGGCCACTGGGCATTATATTCAGCGCAAAATGGGCACTGGGCCCGAATTGCACATGGCAAGCGACGCCAATCGTGACCAAAGCTACTTTCTGTTTTCCACCACCGCAGAGCAGCTGTCCTATTTGCGCTTTCCCTTGGGCCATCTGGCCTCTAAGGCCGAGACGCGGGCGCTGGCCTCGAAATACGGGCTGTCGGTGGCTGATAAGCCCGACAGTCAGGACATCTGTTTTGTGCCCAATGGCAATTATGCAGCCGTGATCGAAAAGCTGCGGCCGGGGTCAGCAGAGCCGGGTGATATCATTGATATGGCAGGAAATATTCTTGGCCAGCACCGCGGCGTCATCCATTACACCATTGGCCAGCGCAAGGGTTTGGGCATTGGCGGCTTGGGCGATCCTTTGTATGTGGTGCGCCTTGACCCCGAGCAGCGCCATGTCATCGTCGGCCCCCGCGAGGCGCTTTCGACCCGCACAATTCCGCTGCGCGAGATCAATTGGCTGGGCGACGAGCCCTTTACCTCGCGCAGCGAATGGCATCTGAGCGTCAAGGTCCGCTCGACCCGCCCGCCGCGCCCTGCGGTGATCCGGCCGATTTCGGCAACTGAAGCCACGGTCGAGTTGTTGGACCCCGAAGATGGCGTCTCGGCGGGTCAAGCTTGCGTGTTTTACGCCGCCGAAGGCAGCCGCGTTTTTGGCGGCGGCTGGATCTGGAAGGGGCGCTGAGGCGCTTTTTCGCTCAGATTTTCAGAAAATCCAGCACAGATTGTGCCGCCCGCAGGCCGGGCGGCGTGCCGTCCTGCCCCAGCCGCTGCATCGTCAGCGCCATCGCCGCCTGCTGATCCCCCGCCCCCTGCAACAGCGCCAAGACCGCAGGGGCAATCAGATCAGCCCGGCAATTGGCGCCGATAAATTCGGGCACCACGCGGGTATCCGAGACCAGATTGACCAGCGTGACGGTATCAATCAAAGCCGCGCGCCGCATCAGCCAGAGCGTGAGCGGGTGCATGTCATAGGCGATCACCATCGGGCAGCCATTGGCCGCAAGTTCCAGCGAAACCGTGCCAGAGGCCGCAATCGCCACATCTGCCGCCGCAAAGGCTGCGCGTTTCAGCGCGGGGTCTTGGATGATCTGCGGCACAATCGGCCAGTCGCGCGACAGATCGGTCACCAGATCGGCCACGCCACGCACTGTCGGCAAGGCCACCCGTGCCGCAGGGTAAACCACCTTTATCTGCGCCAGAACCTCCGCGATGACAGGCGCCAGCCGCGTAACCTCGCCGCGCCGCGATCCGGGCAGCGCCAAGATCAAAGGCGCCTCGCCCGCCATAAGCGCCCGCTCTTCCGGCGTTGCCAAGGCTTCGGCCACCACCGGATGGCCGACAAAATCGCAACTCATCCCCGCCGCGCGCATCAAGGGCGGCTCGAAGGGCAAAAGCGCCAGCACATGGTCGATCACCCGCGCCATCTTGCCCGCGCGTTTGGGCCGCCACGCCCAGACCGAGGGGGCGACATAATGCACCGTCGGCAGATCAGGGCGCTGCGCCTTGACGCGCTTGGCCACACGCAGGCAGAAATCGGGGCTGTCGATGCTGATCATCACGCTTGGGCTTGCGGCCAGCGCCGCCTCAGCGGTCTGGGCAATACGGCGTTTGAGCTGGCGATATTTCGGTAGCACCTCGGCGATGCCCATCACCGACAGCTCTTCCATCGGAAACAGGCTGTGCAGCCCCTGCGCCTGCATCAAGGCGCCGCCGACCCCGCTGAACACCACATCGGCATGCAAAGCCCGCAGGCCCGCCATCAGGGCCGCGCCCAAACGGTCGCCCGAAGGCTCGCCCGCGATTAAAAAGACCCTTAGCGCGCCCATAACAGCAGGCCGTGCTGAACTGCGCGCGCCTGCATTTCGGGCAGATCAAGGCAGATCACCGAGCCCGCCTGAAAGCAAAGCCCCGAAAGACCAGCGGCGGCCACCGCGTCAACCGTCGCAGGGCCAAGCGTCGGCAGATCGATCCGGCGGTCTTGCGCGGGCTTGGCGGCCTTGTAAAACAGCCCGCCCTTTGGCCGCAACGCCTGCGGCAGGCCTGCCACAGCGGCCAGCATCGCATCGGTGCCGCCCAGCGTCTCGACGCCCAAACAGAGGCCCTGCGCCACCACAGCGCCTTGGCCGACATCCACCGCCCCCAAGGCCGCAACAATGCTTGCCGCGCGCGCAGCATCGGCCTCGTCTTGCGCGGTGATCTGCCCCGCCAGCACCGCAGCACTTGGCAAAAGATCGCGGGCTATGGTTTCAACACCCACCACGGCAAAGCCGAAATCCTCAAAAATCGCAATCACTTCGCGCAATGTGGCGTCATCACCCGCCGCCATCGCTGCCATCAGCCGCGGCACCATCTGTGCGGTTTGCGGGTCAAACAGCGCAGGGTCCAGACGCGGGCGCTGCACGGCACCGGCAAAGATCACCTCTGTCACGCCAAGATCTTCCAGCTTGCGCAAAAACAGCGCCAGCCTTTCGACCCGAAACACCAGATCCACCGCCAGACCTTCTGGTGCAAAGCCGTCAAGCGCGCAAATCACCGGAGCCTGCGGCAGCGCCGCGACCAAGGCCGCCGGCAAAGCGCCACGCCCCGCGATGATGGCAAGCCGGCTCATTTCGGCGTCAGGAACGAACGGTCCGAGGCAGAGAGCACAAAATCAGTCATCTCGCGCACATAGTCGCTCTCAGTTTCTTCGGAAAGCTTGCGGGCGCGGTCCAGAAAAGACCCCTCGCCCTGCGCCAGCATCTGAAAGGCCGCGCGCATCGCGGTGATATCGCTCCGATCAACGCCGCGACGTTTCAGCCCGACAAGGTTCAGCCCGTCCAACACCCCGCGCGGGCCCTGCACCAGCCCAAAGGGCAGCACATCATTGGTCACCATCGTCACCGCGCCAATGATGGCGCCGCGCCCAATGCGGACAAATTGGTGAATTCCCGACAGCCCGCCAATAATGACATCATCGCCAATCTGGCAATGCCCCGCAATCGCGACCTGATTGGCCAAGATCACCCGATCGCCCAAGATCGCATCATGGCCGACATGCGCGCCAGTCATCAGCAGACAATCATCGCCCACCCGAGTGACACCACCACCGCCAGCCGTGCCAGTGTTCAGCGTCGCCCCTTCGCGGATGCGGCAGCGCGCGCCCACGATCAGCCGCGTGCGCTCGCCAGCATATTTCAGATCTTGCGGCACCTCGCCCACACAGGCGAAGGGGAAAATCACCGTGCCCGCACCGATCTCGGTCCAGCCGGTGACAACCGCATGCGATTTCACCTCGACCCCCTCGGCCAAGCGAACCTCGGGGCCGATCAGCACAAAAGGGCCAATCTGGCAGCCAGCGCCAATCACAGCGCCTGGCTCGACCACGGCCGAAGGATGGATCCGTGCCTGCACCGAAATGCTCATGCTCAGGCCTTCGGAACGTCAAACATGGCCATGAACTCGGCCTCGCAGGCCAATTCGCCATCAACCAGCGCGCGACCAGCAAATTTCCAAACCCGACCGCCACCGCGCAGCGCGGTGACATGCAGCTCCATCACATCGCCCGGCACGACTTTGCGGCGAAACTTCACCGCATCAACGCCCATAAAGAAAACATTGGCTTGCTTGTCGACCAAGTCCATCGACAGCCCGACCAAAATCCCCGAGGTCTGCGCCATCGCCTCGATGATCATCACCCCCGGAAACACTGGCATGCCGGGAAAATGGCCCTGAAACTGCGGCTCGTTAAAGGTGACATTCTTGATACCAACGCAGGACTTATTGATATGAATGTCACGCACCTTGTCCACCAACAAGAACGGATAGCGATGCGGGATGATCCGTTGGATCAGCGAGATATCTGCCTCGAGCGGCGGTGCAAGCGTGTCAGTCATGAAGTCTCCGGTCGATAAGGCTTTATAGTCAGTAAGCCTAGCTAACGAAAAGTCGCGACCAAAACAAGCCGCTGACCGCTCAGGGTTTAACCGCCTCGGGGCCTTGGCCAAGCTGGCTGTCAATGCGCGCGATCACCGCTTGTGTGATGTCGATCGAGCCCAGCGATACGATGATACTGGCCTTATCCAGTACCGCCACAGCGCCACGTTCGACCATGTAATCGCCAATGATCGGCCCGATTGAGCGGAAAAACACCTGCCGCCGCGCGTCGCGGGCCTGCGAGACCGCTTGCGATTTGGCCTCTTGCGCTTTGCGTAGCCCATTGGCCTTTTCGTCAAAGGCCTCTGCCAGCGGGCGGAAGGTCTCGGGGCTCATGGTGGCGCGCTGATCGGTCAAAGCCCGCTCTTCTGCCTCTAGGGCGGCATCAATCTTGCGATTCTCGGCCAGCAAAGCCGCAGCTTCGGCGTCAAACTGCGCTTGCACGGCTTGGCCGTAGAGCGTGCCGGCAAACAGCTGCTCTTGATCCAGCGTCACAATCGCCACCGGCGGCACCGAAGCCGCCTCGGGCGTCTGGGCCGCCAAAATCAGCGGCAAAGCCGAAAGCCCCAAGGCCAGCGCAATGCCCGCCAGCCTGCGCATCAGAACGAGGTCTGGATGGTAAGGTCGAACTTTTGCTCTTTGTCGTAGGTTTCTTTCTTGATCGCCTTGGTAAAGTTAAACCGCAACGGCCCAACCGGCGTATCCCAAAGCAACGATGCCCCAACGACCGAGCGCAGATGCGCAGAATCTGTCGCCCCTGCAGCGCCATTGCCTGAACCCCAGACCGAGCCCATGTCAAAGAAAGCGCCGCCCTTCATGCCGTATTCTTCGGGCAGACCCAGCGGGAAATCGGCCTCAAGCCGCACCACCGCAAATTTGTTCCCCCCCAAAGCATCCAGATTGCTCGAGCCAAGATCCCTTGGCCCAAAGCCATTGCCCTCAAAACCGCGGATCTTACCCGCGCCAAAGAACCGGTCGGTCACCCGCGTTGTCGAATTGCCATAGCTGTTGATCATGCCGCCTTCAAAAATCGCGCGCACCGCAAGCTCTTCTTTGAAGATCTTGGTCTCGGCCACAGCCAAAGCATTGGTTTCAACGTATTTCACATCGCCACCAAACCCAAGGAAATCTTGGCCGAAACGCAGCAACGTATAGCTGGTTGGGCTGATGCCGCTTAGACGGCTGTCAAAGCTAAAGGTATAGCCCAAGCCGCTGCCCAATTTGCCGCCCTGCTCAGCACTTAATGCCGTCGAGCCCGGATTTATATTGCTGATCGTGTCTTGAAACAGCTTGTAGCGCAGCTCAAGCCGCGAGCGCTCGGCCACCGGAAACTCGAGAGCAGGGATGAACGAGATCTTCTGAGTGTCGTAATAAGCGTTGTCGTTGTTGGTGGTGTTATAGCCTGCGTTCAGCTTGAACTTCAGATCGCGGCCCAAAAGCGCGGGCTCGACAAAGGAGATGCTGGAATCCACCGTGCTGGTGCCGCTTGAGATATTCAGCGCAAGACCTTGGCCACGGCCCAGGAAATTGCTTTCAGAAAAGCCAAAGTTCAGACCCACGCCCGAGCTGGTGCCATAGCTTACGCCAAAGCTGATCGAGCCTGTCGGCTTTTCGATCACATCGACATTCACGATCACCTGATCGGCATTCGAGCCAGGCTTGGTTTCAACCGCTGCATCCTCAAAGAAGCCCAGATTACGGATCCGCTCGGCCGCCTGTTTGATTTCGCGCGGGTTAAAGGCATCGCCTTCCGAGGTGCGGAACTGGCGCCGCACAACCTGATCCAAAGTTGTGGTATTGCCTTCGATATCAATACGTTCAACAAAAACCTTATCGGCACGCAGGATCACATATTCCACATCCAGCGTCTGATCGCGGTCATTGCGCACCAGGCGCGGCTCGATGCGGACAAAATTCAGACCCTTGCGCACCGCAAGGTTTTCCATCCGCGTGATGTTATTATCGATAATCACTGGCGAATAGATCGCCCCAGTACGGCCCCGCTGCACGGCGGCAAAATCGGCAGCATCCACGCCTTCAATTGCCGAAACCGTGCTAATCTTGCCAATGCTAAAGACTTTCCCTTCGCGCAGCGTATAGGTGACGAAGGTCGCATCGCGCTCGCGCGAAAGTTGGCCCTGCGCATCCAGAACCTGCACATCAATATAGCCGCGCGACAGGTAGAAATCGCGCAGCGTTTGCTTATCTGCCTCCAGCCGCTCGGGAATGAATGTGTCAGATTTGATCAACTGGCGCAAAAAGCCCGCCTGTTTGGTCTGCAACACTTGCCGCAAGCGCCGATCACTAAAGGCGCGATTGCCAACGATCGAGATCTTCTCGTTTTCAACCACCTTGCCTTCGGTGATATTGAACACCAGATCGACGCGGTTGTTCGAGCGGCGGATGATTTTCGGATCCACCGAGGCCGCCAAACGGCCCTGCACGCGGTAGGCTTCGGCGATCGAGGCCGCATCGGTTTCGGCTTGGGCGGGCGAATAGACCAGCCGCTCTTTCGATTTGATGATCTCGGTCAGCTTATCGTCTTTGATCCGCTTGTTGCCCTGAAAATCGACGATATTGATCGTCGGATATTCGACAACTTTAATCACTAAAGTGCCACCACTGGGCTGCAATTCGACGCTCTCAAACAGACCCGAGGCCACAATGCGCTGATAAGCGTCATTCAAATCGCCCGCAGAGATGCTCGCGCCGCGCGTGATTCCCGCATAAGACAGGATGGTTGCGGCATCAACAAAGCTATTGCCTTCGATTTTCACCGCAGCAAAACTGTAGCTTTGCGCCACCGCCTGCGTCAAGAACGGCGCCGAAACCATTGCAGATGAAAGAAGAACAGCCACCAAGGCCGGTCTGACGCGCCGAAAGGATGTGGCAAGACCAGTTGTCTTTGCGCCTGACGTTGCCAGCATGATGAGCCCCCGATTGCACTATATTATGTGCATCTGGTTAACCGCAGACGCAAGCAATGTCAAAAGGCTGGCAAAATCTTTGCGGCCTTTCCTACACGCTTTGGCCATGTCACCCGTTAGGGCGCAAGCAGGCCCTGCCCCAGAAAGGCGCCCGCCAAAAGCCCCAAGGCCACGGTGCCAATCGCCATAAGCCGATCAGAATTCAACCAGACCAACAATGACAGCCCCCGATAGCCGTTCGCGCCCCGCTGCATAGCCCTGCTCCTTAAGCAATCTCGCCCCAACCAAGCGGAAATTAGCCAAGGATTACGGCAGCACTATGGCCAAATCTCAGCCGCACAGAATGTCATTGGACAGCGCAAACACCATAAAGCTTAGAACAATCGCCAGCCCCGCCGTCATCAGCACCCGCAAAAACCGCTCCGAGGGCGGCTTTCCCGTCACCGCTTCAAAGGCATAGAACATCAAATGCCCACCATCCAAAACCGGAATGGGGAACAAGTTCAACAGACCAATGCCCAGCGACAGGCCCGCGACCATCATCATAAAGGTCTCGATCCCGGATTTTGCCGCATCGCCCGCAATTTTCGCCATGCCAATCGCACCCGACAAGCCGCAAGAGCTGATCTTGCCCACCGCCATGCTGTAAAGCGAAACGCCGGTCATCTTGACGCCATACCAAGCCTGATTGATCGCCGTCGTCAGCGGCTCAAACCCGTGCAGCGACCGCATTTGCGGCTCGAACAGCAGCCCGTTTGACAGGCCAATCACATAGCGTGTCTCAAAGCTCAAATCACTTTTGGGAAGATCCTGCAGCTTGGGCGTCAGCTGAAAATCCATAACCGTGCCATCTCGCCAAAGCTTGATATCCACAGGCGCCCCGCCCTTGCCCGAGATCAGCGGGATCATATCGTTAAAGCGGTAGACCTGCGTACCATCAACCGAAAGCACCACATCGCCCGGCCGAATATCGGCATCAAAGGCAGGCGAGCGCAGCGAGACGCCACCCACAAGCGCTGGCAGCGGATGCGGGCCCTGAACATCCATCTCGGCCCCTTCGCGGCGAATGTGATAGGTCACGGCAGGGGCTGCCGCAATCGCATCGGCCACAGCCCCATAGGCAGCGAAATCGGGCGTTGCCGCCCCATTGATCGCCAGAATCTCGTCGCCAACCTGAAGGCTTGGCCCGTCAAAGGGAAAGGGGCGCAGCGCGCCGACCACGGGCTTGTCTTCCGGCACGCCCGAAGCCATCGCCATAACCGCATAAACCGCAATCGCCAGAATAAAGTTGAAAATCGGCCCCGCCGCAACCGTGGCCGTGCGCGCCCAAAGCGGCGCGCCATACATGGTGCGCCTGCGTTGGTCTTGGCTTAGACTGCCCAAAGCCGCGCTGTCAGGCGCCGAGGCCGCGTCCTTATCGCCCAGAAACTTCACATAGCCGCCCAGTGGGATCGCCGCGATTTGCCAGCGGGTGCCGCGCTTATCGATGCGCGCATAGATCACCGGCCCAAAGCCAAGGCTGAACACTTCGGCATGGATACCCGACCAGCGGCCGACGATGTAATGGCCGTATTCATGGATCGCCACGATCACACTTAGGGCAATCAGAAAAAACACGGTCGCCCAAACAGCGTTGCCGGTGCTGGCGATCAAGGCATTCATATCCACGCGGCTATTTCCTTAGGGTTGCGGCGGCTTCGGCCGCCCTTATCCGTGCCAAATGGTCAGCCGCCAGCACATCGTCAAGCGTTGATGCCGCAGATGTCAGCGCAATTTCGCCCGCCAGCCGCGATAATGTCGTCTCGACCACTGCTGCCATCTGCATAAAGCCCAAAGATCCTGCGATAAAATGATCCAGCGCCACCTCTTTGGCGGCGTTGAACACCGCCCCCGACAGACCGCGCAGCGCCATCACCTCGCGCGCCAGCCGCAAGGCCGGAAAGCGGTTCAGATCGGGCGCACGAAAGGTCAAAGCGCCCAAAGCCGCCAGATCCAGCCGCGCCACCGGCAGGGATTGGCGCTGCGGCCAGTTCAACGCATAGCCGATCGGATGGCGCATATCCGGCGCGCCCAAATGCGCCATCACCGCGCCATCGCGAAAGCCCACCATCGAATGGATGATCGATTCGGGGTGAATGATCACCTCGATCTTGTCAGGCTCAATCTCGAAAAACTCGCGTGTTTCAATGACTTCCAACGCCTTGTTGAACATCGAGGCCGAATCAATCGTGATCCGTGCCCCCATCGACCAATTCGGATGCGCCAAAGCCTCGGCCATGGTGGCACTGGCCAAACGTTCCAGCGGCCAATCGCGCAGCGCCCCGCCCGAGGCCGTCAGGATAATACGCTCGACCGCCGCCATATCCTCGCCCACCAGCGCTTGAAAGATCGCCGAATGTTCGCTGTCGACCGGCAGGATCGTCGCCTCGCAGCGCGCGGCCTCGGCCATCAGCAATTGGCCTGCGGTGACAAGGGTTTCCTTATTGGCAAGCGCCAGCTTGCCGCCATGGCGCAGAGCGCGAAACCCCGGCGTCAGGCCAGCCGCGCCCACAATCGCGCTCATCACCCAATCGGCGGGTCGGTCGGCAGCCTCGGCAATCGCGGTGGTGCCTGCGGCGCATTCGATGCCGGTGCCCGCAAGCGCTTCGCGCAGCGCGGGCAAGCGCGCCTCATCAGCCGTCACCGCCACCTCGGCCCGCAGCGCCTGCGCCATCTCGGCCAGACGCGCTACATTCTGCCCGCCAGTCAGCGCCACACAGCGATAGGCCTCTGGCCCACCATCGCGCATCAACAGATCAAAAGTGCTTTCACCAATCGACCCTGTTGCCCCAAACACCGAAACCGAGCGCATGGTCAGACCCCAACCGGCAAAGCGGAAAGATATTGCAAAATCAGAACGATAACCATCGCAGCCGTCAGCGCATCAAACCGGTCCATCAAGCCGCCATGACCGGGAATAAGCTGCGAGCTGTCCTTGACCCCAGTGCGCCGCTTGATCCAGCTTTCGCCCACATCGCCCATCTGCCCCGCAAAAGCAATCAGCGGCGAAAGCAGCACCAAAGGCCAAGTGCCATGCCCCATCAGCACAAAGCCCAAGCCCACCAAAGCCGCACCGATCCAGCCCGCAACAGTGCCAGACCAAGTCTTTTTCGGGCTGATCGCAGGCCAAAACTTTGGCCCCCCCAGAATGCGCCCGGCAAAATAGCCCATCACATCAGATGCAATCACCACGCCCAACAACCACAATATCGCCGGCGTGCCCGCCTCGTCGCGCAGCACAAACAGCCCATGCCCCGAGATCATGATCGCGGCTGCAATCGCGGCAGATGGCAGCGCATAAAGTCTTGGGGTGACAGCAACCGCCAAAATCACCCAAGGAAACAGCAAAAACGCCGACATCGACGGCCAGCCCTCATCCGCAATCAAGCTCAGCGCCGCTAGAACCGCGATTGCAAGCGAGATTTTCGGGCTTTTGGGGGCTGTGATCGTGGTCAATTCCCAGATCATCAGCGCAGTGGCCAAAGTCACCAACAGCAGAAATGAGAGACCACCAAGCCAGATTTCCACCGCGCCAAGCGCCACCATCGCAATGGCTGAAAGCACCCTTGGGCGCAGATCGGCCCAGCGGTCTGATGGTGTTGTCATGCCGTTATTACCCCGCCAAATCGCCGTTCTCGGTTGCCAAATCGTGACAGGATTTCATCCAGCTCGGCTGGGGTAAAATCGGGCCAAAGTGTTTGGGTGAATTCATATTCTGCATAGGCCGCCTGCCACGGCAAAAAGTTCGAGGTCCGCGTCTCGCCACTGGTGCGTATCACCAGATCGGGGTCGGGCAGATCATGCGTGTCAAGCCTTGCCGAAAGCATTGCCTCGTCGATCGCGTCCGCGGCAATCTTGCCTGCGGTGACATCTTGCGCAATCTGCTTCAGCGCGCGCAAAATCTCATCGCGGCCGCCATAGTTGATCGCAACAGTCAGATTAAGGCGGGTAAAGCCAGCAGTGCGCGCCTCTATTCCGGCCATCAACCGTTGCAGCTTTGGGTCCAAGCGGCTGCGGTCACCAATAAAGCGCATGCGCACGCCCTCGGCCGCCAACCGATCGGCCTCGCGTTCGATATAGCGCGCAAAGATCCGCATCAGCCCCAGCACTTCCTCGGTAGATCGTTTCCAGTTTTCGGTGGAAAAGGCGTAGATCGTCAGCCATTTGATGCCAAGATCGGGTGCCGAGCGAACGATCTCCTTGACCCGCTCGGCCCCCTTGCGATGCCCGACAAGCCGCGGCCAGCCGCGATTGGTGGCCCAGCGGCCATTGCCATCCATGATGATGGCAACATGGTCAACCTGTCGCAGCGGCTTTGCTGCCGACGCCTTCTCTGAGCCCACGCTCTACCCCATCACCACGCCCAAAATGGGCACCCCCAATGACCAGCACATAAAATCCTTTCGAAAGGATTAAACCTGCATAATTTCGGCTTGCTTGACTTCAAGCGCCTTATCAACGGCGGCAATCGCCTTATCGGTCAGCTCTTGCACCTCGTCAGACCACATTTTCTGGTCGTCCTCGCCCATGCCGGCGGATTTGGCTTTTTTGATCTGATCCATGCCATCGCGGCGCACGTTGCGGATCGCGACTTTGGTGTTTTCGGCGTAGCCTGCGGCCACTTTGGTCAGCTGCTTGCGGCGCTCTTCGTTCAGCTCGGGGATCGGCAGGCGGATCAAGGGGCCATCGGTGACAGGATTGATGCCGATGCCGCTTTCGCGGATCGCCTTTTCAACCTTGCCGATCATCGCCTTATCCCAGACGTTGATCACCACCATGCGCGGCTCGGGCACGTTGACGGTGCCAAGCTGGTTGATCGGGGTCATGGTGCCATAAGCATCAACCTGAATAGGTTCCAAGATCGAGGCCGAAGCCCGCCCGGTGCGCAGGCTGCCAAATTCGGTTTTCAGCGCATTCATCGCACCATCCATCCGGCGTTGGATGGCATCAAGATCAATTTCAAGATCGTCGGACATGCAGTCTTCCTTACGTCTGGGCCGCAGATGAGGCGCGGCTTTTTTTAAATCTATATCAGCAAGCAGGCGGGCAGGTATAGCCCTTGTGGCACCAAGCCCTAGCCCTGAACGCGGGTGTAAGTGCCCTCTCCGGCCAAAATCCCGCGGAAACCACCCGGTTCATCCAAGCTGAACACGATGATCGGCAGATCATTGTCGCGCGCCAAAGCGATAGCGCTGGCATCCATAACACCCAGATGTTTTTGCAACACCTCGTCAAAGGTGACGATGTCATAGCGCTTGGCATCGGCGTGCTTTTTGGGGTCTTTGTCGTAGACACCGTCGACCTTGGTGCCTTTGAAGATCGCCTCGCAGGCCATTTCATTGGCGCGTAGGGTCGCTGCGGTGTCGGTGGTGAAATAGGGATTGCCGGTGCCGGCTGCAAAAATCACCACGCGCTTTTTTTCCAGATGCCGCACGGCGCGGCGGCGGATGTAGGGTTCGCAGACCTGATCCATCGGGATGGCGCTGATCACGCGGGTAAAGACACCAAGGGATTCGAGGGCGGCTTGCATCCCCAGCGCGTTCATCACCGTGGCAAGCATGCCCATATAATCTGCGGTGGTGCGCTCCATGCCTTGGGCAGCACCTGCAAGGCCGCGAAAGATATTGCCGCCGCCGATCACCATGCAGATCTCGACGCCCAAATCATGCACCGATTTCACTTCCTCGGCGATGCGCTGCACGGTTGGCGGATGCAGGCCATAGCCTTGGTCGCCCATCAGCGCCTCGCCCGAGATTTTCAGCATAACCCGCTTGTAGGTCACTTTTGCTTCGCCCGCATTGCGCATGGGTCTACCTTTGTGTTCGATGATGAATTGACTGCCGCGCAAAATGTCGCAAAACGGGGGCAGATTCAACGGCTAAGCGACCAAGGGCGCGGTTTTCCTGAAAGCGGGCTTGGGGGTTTCACACCCCCAACGCGCTTTGCCTAAGGCAAAGCGCTGCCCCCGTGGGATATTTGGGCCAAGATGAAAGAGGATCACATGTCAGCGATCACAGCAATTTCGCGCGAGGCGCCGGTGTTGATTGCCGGTCCCACCGCCAGTGGCAAATCAGCTTTGGCGATGGAGCTGGCTGCGCGCGATGGCCGGGTGGTGATCAATGCCGATGCTTTGCAGATCTATGGCTGTTGGCGGGTGTTGAGCGCGCGGCCTTCGCGGGCTGATGAGGCGGCGGTGCCGCATGCGCTTTATGGCCATGTCGGGCAAGATGAGCCCTATTCGGTGGGGCATTGGCTGCGCGAGGTGGCGGGATTTCTGGCACGGCCGGTGGTAATTGTGGGGGGGACGGGGCTGTATTTTTCAGCGCTGACCGAAGGTTTGGCCGAGATCCCCGCCACAGCCCCCGCTCTGCGGGCGCGGGCAGACGCGCGGCGAGCAGCAGAGGGGTTTGCCGCCCTTTTGGCGGAGCTTGATCCCGCGACGGCTGCGCGGATTGATCGCAACAATCCGGCACGGGTGCAGCGGGCTTGGGAGGTGCAGGCGGCAACCGGGCGGGGTTTGGCGTCTTGGCAGGATCAAACCGGCCCCGCGCTTTTGCCGCGCGCGCAGGTTGAGGCGATTGTTCTGCGGCCGGATGTGGCATGGCTGGATGCGCGCATCAAGCGCCGCTTTGCGCAGATGCTGGAGCAGGGTGCATTGGACGAGGTGCGCGCGGCCCTGCCCGACTGGGACGCCAGCCGTGCTTGGGCCAAGGCGATTGGTGCGCCGGAATTGGTGGCGCATCTGCGCGGCGAAATCGACTTGGAGACGGCCGTGGATGCGGCCACTTTGGCCAGCCGGCAATACGCCAAACGCCAGCGGACCTGGCTGCGCTCGCGGATGCGGGAGTGGCGGGAAATCGCCTGAGACCTTGCTCGAAAGAGAGTGCGGGTCATTCTTTTTGGGTCTTGGGGTTTTGGGCAACCGTGGAATATGGTTAATCAAACGGTGATAAAAAGGTCTACAATGTCTGTCATCCCGCCCAGCAAGATCCGCCTTGTCGCCATGTCGCGGCTGGCTGCGGCTGGGCGCTGGCGGGTGGAGGCGATGCGGACGCTGTCAGAGCCCTGTTTGTTGTGGTTCACCAAGGGTCAGGGTCGCATTACCGTGGCGGGGGTCACACGCGGCTATACCGCCCACAATGCGATCTTTATTCCCGCAGGGGTGATGCACGGCTTTGAGGTCGGGCAGCAAGTCTTTGGCACAGCAGTCTTTTTCGGAAAAGACACTGATATAACCTTGCCGCAAGAGCCGCTGCATCTGCGCATCAGAGAAGCCCATGCCCAGCAAGAGATCAACCTGACTTTGGATATGATCCAGCGCGAGATGGACAGCCTGAGCCCTGCGCATGAGCGGGCGGCGGGGCATCATCTGGGTCTGCTTGGGGTTTGGCTGGAGCGGCAAAGTGCCAAGGTTTCGCTTGAGACCCCGCGACCGGATGCGGCGCGTCGTTTGGTGGCGCGCTATACCGCGCTGATGGAGCTGAACTTTCGCCGCGGCATCTCGGTGGGAGAATTGGCCTGTGAATTGGGCATCACCGCCACGCATCTGACGCGCTGTTGCCAAGAAAGTTGTGGGCGCTCGGCGATCGAGTTGCTGCAAGACCGCCGCATCTTTGAGGCGCGCCAATTGCTGTCGGAAACCAACATGCCAGTGGGAAAAATTGGCGAGAGCTTGGGGTTTACCTCGGCGGCCTATTTCACCCGCGCCTTTCAGCATCGCACCGGCGTTTCGCCCTCGGCCTTTCGCCGCGGCCAATAACGGCCGATCTTGTTGCGATTCGCGGCAATCTATCCGCTCTAACGGAAAAAACGGGCGCAAAATGCTGCGTCTGAAAATTCTTCTGCCTGGCCGTTAAAGCCTTATCAGGCAGGCGCTGTCGCCGCCCAATGTCGCAAATGTTATGCTTTATGACGAATACAAGCGTTGACCTTCGGGTTTAAAAAGTGCCGAATGCGCTTTGTGAGGGTCGAATGTGTCGCACCCAAAGCCAAGAGGTTTTGCTTGCAAATCCAGCTTGGTTGCTGCGGCGCGGCGGGCTTGCACCCAAAAATCAAAGGCACAGCCTGACAGGGAGATACGAATGACTGATACCCGCATTACGGCGCATGACATTCATCCAGCGGCACGGATGCATGCTCAGGAAGTTCAGGATGGCAAACTCAGCCGTCGCGAATTCATGGCGCGCACCACCTCGCTTGGCGTTTCGGCAGCGGCGGCTTATGGCCTGCTGGGTCTGAAAGCCCCTGCGATGGCGCAAGAGGCCAAAGTTGGCGGCGTGATGCGCTGCGCAATGGAAGTCAAAGCGATGAAAGATCCGCGCACGGCGGATTGGCCACAGATTGCCAACGTCTATCGTGGCTGGCTGGAATATCTGGTGCAATATAACCCAGATGGCAGCTTTGAAGGCCGGCTTTTGGAAAGCTGGGACGTCAATGCTGACGCCACCGAATACACGCTGCATGTGCGCCCAGGCGTGACCTGGAACAACGGCGACGCCTTTACCGCAGACGACGTTGTGCGCATGTTCACCCGTTGGGGCGACGCTTCGGTTGAAGGCAATGCCATGGCATCGCGCTTCCCAGGCCTGACCGATGAGACCACCAAGGCAATGCGCGATGGCGCCGTTGTCAAAACCGACGATATGACCGTTGTGCTGAAGATGGCGATTTCGGATATCTCGGTGATCGCGTCGATCTCGGATTACCCGGCGGCTGTGGTCCATAGCTCTTATGTTGAAGGTTCTGATCCTGCCAGCAACCCAATCGGCACCGGCCCCTATGTGCCGCAAGAGATCATGGTTGGCCAAAAGGCCGTCTTGGTGCGCGCACCAAACCACAACTGGTGGGGCGGCACCTCGCCGCTGGACGAAATCCACTATATTGATTTCGGCACCGATCCATCGGCAATGATCAACCTTGCAGCTTCCGACGAGATCGACGTCAACTACGAGACCACCGGCGACTTTATCGGTCAGCTGGACGGTCTGGGTTGGAAGAAAATCGAAGCAGTGACGGCTGCGACCATCGTGATCCGGATGAACTCGGCCAATGGCGATCTTTACAAGGATAAGGCGGTTCGTCAGGCGATCCAAAAGGCCGTCGATCCAAAGGTGATCTTGGAGCTTGGCTATAACGGTCTGGGAACTACGGCAGAAAACCACCATGTCTGCCCGATCCATCCAGAATACGCGCAGATCCCTGCGCAAGCTGTTGACGCCGCTGGGCTTATGCCTGCGCTGACCGCCGCTGGTCTGGCTGATACCGAGTTTGAAATCATCTCGCTGGATGACGGCTTTGAAGCCGCCTCGACCGATGCCGTGGCAGCCCAGCTGCGCGACGCCGGTGCCAAGATCAAGCGCACGGTGATGCCGGGATCGACCTTCTGGAACGATTGGCAGAAATATCCCTTCTCCTCCACCACATGGAACCACCGCCCTCTGGCTGTGCAGAACATGAACTATGCCTATACTTCGACAGGCTCGTGGAACGAGACCGGCATGTCCAACCCAGAGTTCGACGCAGGCATGCTCAAAGCGCTGTCCTTGGCGGATGCCGATGCGCGCCGCGAAGTCATGGTCTCGCTGGAAACCATCCTGCAAGACGAAGGCTATCTGATCCAGCCTTACTGGCGCTCGCTGTTCCGCCACGCCAAAGAAGGTGTGACGGTCGATATGCACCCATCGTTTGAGCATCACCACTACAAGTGGTCGATGGCGTAAACCAAAGCTGCCACGGGCGGGCCTTGCCGCCTGCCCGTGGCAACCATCCGACTGCATATAAAAATAAGCCTGCAGCGGCAGCCAATCGCATTGGCACAGAGGGGAACCATCGATGTTAAAGTTTTTGATCAGGCGCATCAGCGTCATGATTTTCACGGCACTTGTTTTGACATTCGTGGTCTTTTTCCTGACCAACCTGCCGCCAAACCTTGAAAAACTGGCCCGCTCCGAAGGCTCGGTCCGCATGACAGATGATGCGGTCGCAAGCTGGATCGTCGAGAATGGCCACGGCGGCCCGCTGCTGGGGCGCTATGCCGAATGGCTGGGCCTTGCGCCTGGCTGGACGCTGACCGACGAAAAAGGCGTGACCCGTGGCCGCTGCATTGATGTCTATGCCGAGGCAGGCTCTGCGCCGACCTTCTGCGGCATTTTGCAGGGCAATTGGGGCATTTCGACCTTTGCCAAGGAACCTGTCGGCGATGTGCTGGGCCGCTCTTTGGGCGCCACGGGCTGGCTGATGTTTTGGGTGATGATGGTGATGGTGCCCGCATCTTTGGTGATCGGCATCCTGTCGGGGATGCGCGAAGGCGCGCGCACCGACCGCGTGCTTTCAGTGTTTTCCATCGCCAGCACCGCCACCCCTGAATATGTCTCGGGCGTGATCTTGCTGGCGGTCTTTGCTTCGGTCAACGCAGGGCTTTCGCCGCTGCTGCGCGATTGGGGCCTGCTGTCGGATCGCACCCTGTTTTATGGCACCGCGACTTCGGCGATGGATAAGATCACCTTTTGGAATTTCGCCCTGCCGGTGATGACCATCGCACTTTACGGCATTGGCTATATCTCGCGGATGACCCGTGCCTCGATGACCGAGGTGATGACCCAGCAATATATCCGCACCGCGCGGCTGAAAGGCGTGCGCTTTCGTGATGTGGTGCTGCGCCATGCCCTGCGCAACGCGCTGATCGCCCCCTTCACCGTGATCATGCTGCAATTCCCATGGCTGCTGAACGGCGTGGTGATCACCGAACTTCTGTTCAACTACAAAGGCTTCGGCTGGACCCTGGTGCAGGCCGCAGGCAATAATGACATTGATTTGCTGCTGGGCTGCTCGGTTGTTGCCGTCCTTGTCGTTCTGATCACCCAGCTGATTTCGGATATCGGCTATGTGTTCCTGAACCCCCGTATCCGGCTGGCATGAGGTAGATGATGCAAGACGCACTTTCCTGGGGCGGGATTATCCTGCGCATTCTGCAACAGTTCCTGCCGGTCTGGATCGCTCTGATCGCCACCTTCGCGCTGTCGCTGCGCTTCAAGCGCCACCTCGGGCTGTTTGGCAAATTGTTCGACAGCCCCGTCGGCATGATCGGGCTTGCGCTGGTGCTGTTTTGGGTCTTCACGGCGCTTTTCGCCAATATGATCATCACCATGGACCCGATCGGGCAATTTGGCCGCACCAAAAACCCGCTGCCCGGCCTGCCGCTGACAGGGGTCGAGAACCCGCCCTACCCCTATTTCCTGCTTGGCGGCGATCATTTGGCCCGCGATGTGTTCTCGCGCATGGTAATGGGCGCGCGCGAGGTGCTAAAAATCGCCCCCTTTGCCACCGCCTTCGCCTTCATGGTCGGCGTCACTCTGGGCCTGCCTGCCGGCTATTTCGGTGGCAAGCTGGACACAGCACTCTCCTTTCTGGCCAACCTGGTGCTGGCCTTCCCAGTGATCTTGCTGTTCTACCTGCTGGTCACCCCCGAAATCCGCGACACCGGCATTCCGGTCTATCTCGCAGCCGTGCTGTTCATCTTTCCAGTGATCTTCACCTGCACGGTGCTGAACTCGCGCTTTCACACCGACCCGCCCAAACGCAACCTGATGATCGGCGTCACTTTGGTGATCGGGCTTTGGGCCTATTCCGGCCTTGCCTTCAACCTCGACCCGCTGGGGATCTGGTCGATGGGGCCAAACCTGCTCAACGTCTTTGTCTCGGTGGTCTTTGTCAACGCGCCCACGGTGTTTCGCATCGTGCGCGGCCTGGTGCTCGATATCAAAGCCCGCGACTATGTCGCCGCCGGCCAAACCCGCGGCGAAAGCGCTTGGTATATCATGCTCTGGGAAATCCTGCCCAATGCCCGCGGCCCGCTGATCGTCGATTTCTGCCTGCGCATCGGCTATACCACCATCCTGCTTGGCACCCTTGGCTTCTTCGGCCTTGGCGTCACGCCAGAATCCCCCGACTGGGGCTCGACCATCAACGCTGGCCGCAAACTGCTGCTGCTCTACCCCCATGCCGCCATCGTGCCCGCCCTTGCCCTGATGAGCCTCGTGCTTGGCCTCAATCTTCTGGCAGATGGCCTGCGCGAAGAAAGCCTCAAAGACTGATGGCTTTCATCTTGGCCAAAATATCCTGGGGGTCCGGGGGCAAAGCCCTCGGTCCCGCCCCCTCAACCCGCGCGAGGCTACTATGACCGATACCCCTTGGGACCCGTCGATGCCGATCCTCGAGATCGACCAGCTCTCGATCTCCTTCTTCACCCGCATGCGCGAAATCCCGGCGGTGATGGATTTCTCTTGCAAGGTGATGCCGGGCGAGGCGATGGGGCTGGTCGGCGAATCCGGCTGCGGCAAATCCACCGTCGCGCTTGGGGTGATGCGCGATCTGGGCAAAAACGGCCGCATCACCGGCGGCAGCATCCGCTTTAAGGGCCGCGAGCTGACCACGATGACCGAAGAACAGCTGCGCCAGCTGCGCGGCTCTGAAATCGCGATGATCTACCAAGAGCCGATGGCCTCGCTGAACCCGGCGATGAAAATCGGCGCGCAGTTGATCGAAGTGCCGATGATCCACCAAGGCATGGGCCGCGCCGAGGCGATGGCGCTGGCGCGTCAAATCGTCGAAGATGTGCGCCTGCCCGACCCCGACCGCATTTTGCAGGCCTTCCCGCATCAGCTTTCGGGTGGCCAGCAACAGCGCATTGTCATCGCCATGGCGCTGATGTCAAAGCCTGCCCTGCTGATCTTGGATGAACCCACCACCGCGCTGGATGTCACCGTCGAGGCCGGCATCGTCGATCTGGTTAAGGATCTGGGCCGCAAATACGGCACCTCGATGCTGTTTATCAGCCATAACCTTGGCCTGATCTTGGATGTCTGCGACCGGCTTTGCGTGATGTATTCCGGCGAAGCGGTCGAGACCGGCAATGTCGCCCAAGTCTTTGACAAAATGCGCCACCCCTATACCCAAGCGCTGTTCCGCTCGATCCCACTGCCCACCGCGCATAAAACCTCGCGGCCCTTGGTGGCGATCCCCGGCAACTTCCCGCTGCCGCATGAACGGCCCAATGGCTGCAACTTTGGCCCGCGCTGCGATTACTTTGCCGAAGGCCGCTGCGATCAGGCCGATGTGCGCATGTCCGCCCTGCCCGAGGATGACCGCCACGCCAGCCGCTGCCTGCGCTGGTCCGAGATTGATTGGGACGCCCCCTTGGCCAAGGTGGTGACCAAGGAAAAAGCCGCCATCGGCGAGGTGGTGCTGAAGATGGAGGATCTGAAGAAATATTATTCCGTCTCCTCTGGCAGCTTTGGCGGAGGCGACGAAAAAGTCGTCAAAGCCAATGAAACCCTGACATTTGAAGCCCGCGCCGGCGAAACGCTGGCGATTGTTGGCGAATCTGGTTGCGGCAAATCCACCTTCGCCAAGGTGCTGATGGGGCTTGAAACCGCGACCTCGGGTTCGATCCGGCTGTTTGACGAAAACGTGCAATCCACCCCCATTCAGCAGCGCAACACCGATACGGTTTCCAGCGTGCAGATGGTGTTTCAAAACCCCTTTGACACCCTGAACCCTTCGATGACAGTGGGGCGCCAGATCATCCGCGCGCTTGAGATTTTCAAGCAAGGCAGCTCGGACGCAGAGCGTCATGCCCGCATGCTCGAGCTGATGGATCTGGTCAAACTGCCGCGCGCCTTTGCGGATCGAATGCCGCGCCAGCTTTCGGGCGGGCAAAAGCAGCGCGTCGGCATTGCCCGCGCCTTTGCTGGCGGCGCCAAGGTTGTGGTGGCCGACGAGCCGGTCTCGGCGCTTGACGTCTCGGTTCAGGCGGCGGTCACCGATCTTTTGATGGACATTCAGCGCGAGAACGGCACCACCTTGCTGTTCATCAGCCATGATCTGTCGATCGTGCGCTATCTCTCGGATCGGGTGATGGTGATGTATCTGGGCCATGTGGTTGAAATGGGCACCACCGATCAGGTGTTCCAGCCGCCCTATCACCCCTATACCGAGGCGCTTTTGTCGGCGGTGCCGATTGCCGATACCCGCGTGATCCGCAAACGCATCGTGCTGGAAGGCGACATCCCCTCGGCGATGAACCCGCCCCCCGGCTGCCCGTTCCAAACCCGCTGCCGCTGGAAAGATCAGGTGCCAAACGGGCTTTGCGACCGCGAAATGCCGCCCGTGCGCCAGCTGCAAGGCGCGCATCAGATCAAATGCCACCTCTCGGATGAGATTTTGGCCGGGATGGAGCCTGTGATCAAACTGGCGGGGGAATAATCCTGCCGCCAGCCCTTGTGGCTGGCGCAACTGGCGCGGGCCTTAGCCCAAAATGGCTTTGACATATTTGACGGTTTCGTCATAGGGCGGAATACCGCCATGTTTTTCAACCGCTTGCGGGCCAGCATTGTAGGCCGCAAGCGCCAGCCGCCAGCTGCCAAAGCGGTCATACATCATCCGCAAATAGCGCGCGCCGCCGTCCAGATTGTCTTCGGGATCATTGATATCGACGCCCAAATGCTGCGCGGTTTCGGGCATCAGCTGTGCGAGACCCTTGGCCCCCTTGGGCGAGAGGGCGGCTTGATTCCATCCGCTTTCCTGCTGGATCAGCCGCAAGAACGTATCCTCGGGCACGCCATTTTTGCGCGCAGCGCTGCGCGCTTTTTGCAGATAAGCACCGCGATAGGCGCCTGAAAACCGCAGCGGCACCGCCTCAAATGTCGAGGCGCGGTTCGAGGTCGGTTTCAGTCGCGCCGAATTGTCGTATTGCGTCGCAAGCTTGCCATCAAGCAAAGCCATCTGCGTCCGCATCAGCGCAGTTTTCGAGGTTTTACCGCCCGAAAGCCGCAAACCCTCTGCCGCCGCCAGATCCGGCCCCGCACAAACCAAAGCGATCAAAAGCGCCGCTGTCGTTTTACCGGCCAAATGTTGCATCCGTTCCCTGACACCCAAACCCCTTGCGCGGCAAAGCTAGCGGATTGCGCCGTGCAAAGCCAGCACCCTGCACCCCGCGCCTAGCCCGCTTCGGCCAAGCTCTGCCGATCCGGCAGGCTCTGGCCCGGCAAAGGCGCTGCAAACAGCTCTTCCACCAAAAGGCTGACCAATTGCGCCCGCCCCGAGACCCCCGCCTTGCGGTAGATCGCATTCAGATGGGTTTTCACCGTGCCTTCTGCCGATCCGCGCAGCTGCGCGACCTCGGTGATCGAAAAGCCTTTGATGGTAAAGGCCGCCACATCGCTTTCCGCCGGCGTCAGCTCCCAGTCACGGAAATAGCGCCGCATCAGGCTATCAATCGCGCCGGCGGCCACACTGAGCCCGCGCGCCATATCGGCTTGCTTGCGCCGCATCTGCAACACAAACCGCCCCTCGACCACCATGCCAAGGCAAAGGCCCAAGGTGGCAAGAAATTCGGGCAGCATTGCAAGGCTAAACAGCTGTCTGCCGCCGTCGCGGGTGGCCTCGTGAAGCACATCGATCACCAAAACCAAGGTACACAGAATCTGAAACCCGATCAAAGCCATCAACCGCCAGCCTGCATCACGCCCCAACTTGCGCAGCACCACCCCGAATCTCTGCATACTTTGCCCGTCGCTTGCACCCGTTACGGCCCAAGGCTAACCGCTTTCGTCCCGAGGAAAAAGCCACTGCCTGCCCCTGCGACCGCAAACCGCGCAAGCTGGCAGGCAGGTTGCGGGCGCAAAGCGGTCAGGCTATACGCTTCGGTAAGGGTTTTGTTAACCACACTCGGCAATGCTGCCGAACAGTCACGACATCAGACAAGCAATTACGGAGTGCGATATGGCAGGCGTCAACAAGGTGATCATCGTCGGCAATCTGGGCCGCGACCCAGAAGTGCGGTCCTTTCCAAATGGCGGCAAGGTGGTCAACCTGCGCATTGCCACCTCTGAAACCTGGCGCGACAAGGCCAGCGGCGAGCGTAAGGAACGCACCGAATGGCATTCGGTGGCGATTTTCAACGAGGCTTTGGGCAAGATTGCCGAACAATATCTGCGCAAAGGCTCGACGGTTTACATCGAAGGCCAGTTGGAAACCCGCAAATGGCAAGACCAATCGGGGGCTGATCGCTACACCACCGAAGTCGTGCTGCGCCAGTATCGCGGCGAGTTGACCCTGCTTGGCGGCCGTGACGGCGGCAATTCGGGCGGCGGCGGTGGCGGCGGCTATGAAGAGCGTGGCGGCTATGAAGAAATGGGCGGCGGCGGTGCGTCGTCGGGCGGTGCCTCAGGTGGCTACGGCGCGCGCAGCGGCGGGTCCTCGGGCAGCGGCGGCGGCGGTGGTGGCCGTTCGGATATGGACGACGAAATCCCGTTCTAAGCCAAAAACCCCAAGATTTACGCCGCCCGCCCGCAAGGCTGGCGGCGTTTTTCATGCAAGCACTAGACCTTGGCGGATAATTCCCTATATATTTGGTCAACAACTCAATTTCACCGACCAAATGAGCCGAATATGACCCAGTCGCAAAATCCGGTCGAGGGCGCGCCCCTGATCCGCCCATCGACCACCGAGCATCCGCTTTACGAGGCGGTGGTCGAGGCCTGTCGCACGGTCTATGATCCTGAAATTCCGGTGAATGTCTTTGATCTGGGGCTGGTCTATACCATCGACATCAGCGCCGAGAACGAGGTCGAAATCCTGATGACCCTGACCGCCCCCGGCTGCCCTGTTGCAGGCGAGATGCCGGGCTGGCTGCAAGATGCCGTTGAACCCGTGGCGGGGATCAAGCAGGTCAACGTCGGCATGACCTTTGACCCACCTTGGGGCATGGAGATGATGTCAGACGAGGCCCGGCTTGAAATGGGCTTTATGTAGGGCTTGAGCCTGCGCCCGCGCAGACCTATCTTAAGCGTAACGCGATAAGGATAAACACCATGTTCGGCATTCCCGGAAAAGCGGCCGTCACCCTCACCCCGATTGCAGCAAAGCAGATTGCGCAGCTGATGTCGAAACAGGGTGTGCAGGGCCTGCGCATCGGCGTGAAAAAGGGCGGCTGCGCGGGCATGGAATACACCATGGACTATGTCGCCGAAGTTAATCCGCTGGACGAGGTCGTAGAACAAGACGGCGCGCGGGTGATGATTGCACCGATGGCGCAGATGTTCCTCTTTGGCACCCAGATCGACTACGAGGTCGATCTGCTGCAAGCGGGTTTCAAGTTCAACAACCCCAATGTCGCCGAGGCCTGTGGCTGTGGCGAATCGATCAAGTTCAAAGACGCCTGATCGCGCTTTTGCGCAGAGGCCCCTTTTCACTTGGCCTTGGCTTCGCTAGCCTGCTCCGAAACCATCAAGGGGCGCAAAGATGAAAAAGCTGGCAGCAGGCAATTGGAAGATGAACGGCAGCTTGGCCGCTTTGGCCGAGGTTGATGCGCTGATTGCAGCCCACCCCGCCCCTGCCTGCGATATGCTTCTGTGCCCGCCCACGCCACTGATCGCGGCGATGGCCGCGCGCGCACAAGGCTCTGCCTTGCAGGTCGGCGGCCAAGATTGCCACCAAAACACCAGCGGCGCGCATACCGGCGATGTCTCTGCCGCGATGCTGGCCGAGGCGGGCGCAAGCCATGTCATCCTTGGCCATTCCGAACGCCGCGCCGATCACGGCGAAAGCTCGGATCTGGTGCGGCAAAAGGCAGAAGCCGCGCTTGCCGCAGGTCTGATCGCCGTGGTCTGCTTGGGCGAGACCGAGGCCGAGCGCGACGCCGGTGCCACGCTTGCGGTGATTGGCGCGCAGCTTGATGCCTCGATCCCCGCAGGCAGCACGGCGGCGACTGTGGTGATTGCCTATGAGCCGGTCTGGGCCATCGGCACCGGCCGTACCCCGACCCTTGCACAAATCGCCGAGGTGCATGGGTTTTTGCGCGCGCGCCTTGCCGGGCTGATCGGGGCCGAGGCCGCAGGGCTGCGCCTGCTTTACGGCGGCTCGGTCAAACCCTCGAATGCAGCCGAGATCTTTGCGCTGCCCGAGGTCGACGGCGCGCTTGTCGGCGGTGCCAGCCTGAAAGCCGCCGATTTCGGTGCGATTGTCGCGGCCCTAAGCGCGGCTTAAGCGACTGACGCGACGCGGTGATGTCGGCTTTGGCACAGCCAACTGCGCCCGCCCTGCCCTAGGCTTGGCGCAAAAGGAAATCCCATGTCGATCACCTCTGCGCCGCAAGGCGGGCTTTCGGGCACTTTGGCGGCAAATCTGATTTGCTCGGCATCGATGCTGCTTTGGGCAGCGGGCCTGCCTGCGGCGCAAACCTTGATGCCGCATGTGCCGCCCCTGTTGCTGGCGGCCGCGCGCATCGGGCTGTCGGGGCTGTTTTTGCTGCCGATCTGGTGGTTGATGGATGGCCGCCAAGCGGTTTTCAGCGCGCATTGGGGCAAAGGCTGCCTGATCGGTGGCGCGGGTTTTGCCTTTGGGGCCTATCTGATGACGGTGGGGCAAAGCATGACCGGCCCTGTCACCGTGGCGGTGATCGCGGCGAGCATGCCAGTGGTCGGCATCGCCATCGAGGTGCTGCTGGACGGGCGCCGCCTGACCGCGGGGCTCATGCTGGGCGGGCTGTTGTCGCTTGCGGGCGGCTTTATCGTGGTCACAGGCGCGCCGGGCGAGGCAGGCATCGGATTGGGCCTTGGCGCGCTGTTCTGCTTTGGCTCGGTGCTGGCCTTCACACTTGGTTCGCGCTGGGCGGTGACGTCTTTTCCTGATCTAACCTCGATTGGCCGCACCACCGTCACGCTGGCAGGGGCGGCAATCTGTATCTTGGTCGTGGCGCTGGGATCTTTGGTCACAGGCGGCGCGCAGCCCGATTGGGCAGCGCTTGGCTGGATCGATTTCGGCGCGCTGATTTTTTATTCGGTCAGCGGCATGGCGATTTCGCAACTGCTGTGGATCTATGCCGTGGGCCGGCTTGGCATTGGGCTGTCGTCCTTGCATATCAACACCACGCCGTTTTATGTGATGCTGATCGTCTTTGCCTTTGGCGGCGCATGGAGCTGGGGCCAAGCCGGCTCCGCAGCCCTTGTCGGTCTTGGCGTGCTGATCGCCCAAGGCCTGATCCCGCTGCCGGGACCGCGCAAGAAACAGGCATAACCGCATGAAATCTTTGTCTCAATCGCCACTAGACCCCGCCTTCGTGCAAGACCCCTATCCGTTCTACGAGACCGCGCGCAGCCATGGCCCGTTCTTTCACTGGGCCGATTACGATGCCATCGCCACCCCCAATGCCGCCGCCTGCGCCGCGATCTTTCGCGACCGCCGCTTTGGCCGCGAAGCCCCCGCCGAACGCGCCCCCAAGATCCCACCGCATCTTGCGCCCTTTTACGCGGTCGAGGCGCATTCGATGCTGGAACTTGAACCGCCGCGCCACACCCGCCTGCGCGGCCTTGTGCTGCGCGCCTTCACCTCGCGCCGGATCCAGGCGCTTGCGCCCGAAATCGCGGCGCTGTCGCACCAGTTGATTGACGCCTTCCCGCAAGGCGAATTTGATCTGCTGCAACATTTCGCCCAAAAACTCCCCGTGATCATCATCGCACGGCTGCTGGGAGTACCCGAAACCATGTCTGATGATCTGCTGCGCTGGTCCAACGCCATGGTCGGCATGTATATGGCAGGCCGCGACCGCGCCCGCGAAGACCGCGCGGTCACGGCAACCGAGGCCTTTGTGGCCTTTATGCGCAGCTATATCGAAGCCCGCCGTGCCGAGCCGCGCGACGATCTGATCACCGCCCTGATCGCGGCCGAAGAAACCGGCGAAAAACTCAGCACAGACGAGCTGATCACCACCTGCATCTTGCTGCTGAACGCAGGCCATGAGGCCACGGTGCATACCATCGGCAATGGCGTCAAAACCCTGCTGGAAACCGGAAACACCATCACGCCAGAAACCGCCGAGGCCTGCAGCGAAGAAATCCTGCGCTTTGACCCCGCGCTGCATATCTTCACCCGCTGGGCCTATGAGGATGTCGAAGTGATGGGCCACCGCTTTGCGCGCGGCGATCAAGTCTCCTTGCTGCTGGCCGCCGCCAACCGCGACCCCGGTGTTTGGGAAGACCCGGCAAGCTTTCACCCCAGCCGCAGCGCCAAAGCCCATGTCAGCTTTGGCGGCGGCCTGCACTTTTGTGTCGGCGCCCCTTTGGCGCGGCTCGAGCTGCAAATCGCTTTGCCGATCCTATTCCAACGCCTGCCAAAGCTGCGCCTGACCACAAAGCCGCGCTATGCAGATGTCTATCACTTTCATGGCCTGAAATCCTTGATGCTGCGCGCAGATTAGGGGCTCTGCCCCTCGGCTTCGCCTCACCCCGGGATATTTTGACCAAGATGAAAGCCCTTTCGCCTTGGGAAAAATATCCTCGGGGGGAGGCCGAAGGCCGTGGGGGGCAGACAGCCCCCCTGTTTTCACAGCGGCAGCGCGGTGGTGGATTTGATTTCTTCCATGCTGAGCAAGGCGGTGACATTGAAAATCTTCACCTCGGAAATCAGCGCCTGATAGAACAGATCATAGGCGCGGGCGTTTTTGACACGGACTTTCAGCAGATAGTCGATGTCGCCTGCAAGCCGGTGCGCTTCCAGCACTTCGGGGCGCGCACGCAGCACTTGCAGGAATTTTCCTTGCCATTCGGCCTCGTGTTCGCTGGTACGAATAAGGACAAAAAAACAGGCCTCGAGCCCAAGGCTTTCGGCGTCAAGCAGGGCGGTTTGTTTCACGATCACCTTTTGCTCGCGCATGCGGCGGATGCGATTCCAAACTGGGGTTTTTGAGGAGCCAACTTTACGGGCAATCTCATCAAGCGATTGCGCGGCGTCCTCTTGCAGCTCGGTCAGAATTTTCCGGTCTAGATCATCGAGTTGGGTTACCATTCGCCAAACCTCTGCTATTTTGGGATCACATCCCGATTTGCGCCAATATCAGAACATAAATCCTTATTGGCAAGGGTCTATGGCGCATTTGTAGGAAAATATTCTATATTAGCCGCGTAGATAACAGGGGTAGCCAGATGACCGCTTTGCCAATTCTTGCGACTGATCCGGTCAATGTGACCTTTGTGGGCGCGGGTCCTGGGGCTGCGGCGCATCTGACGCTTGGGGCTTATCAGGCGCTGCAAGCGGCAGAGGTGGTGATCCATGATCGGCTGGTGGGGGCGGAAGTTTTGGCGCTGATCCCAGCCGCGGCCCGCCTTATTGACATGGGCAAAGCGGGCTTTGGCGCATCGGCCGCGCAAGCGGACATCAACGCCTGCCTTGTGGCGCAGGCGCTAACCGGGGCGCGGGTGGTGCGGCTGAAGGGGGGCGATTGCGGCATCTTTGGCCGCATGGATGAGGAGATCGAGGCGCTGGAGGCGGCGGGTTTGTCCTTTGCTATTCTGCCGGGGTTAACGTCAGCCACGGTTGCGGCCGCCGCAATCGGGCAAAGCCTGACGCGGCGCGGGCGCAACGCCGCCCTGCGGATCTTGACTGGCCACGATATGGCAGGCTTTGCCGAGCAAGATTGGGCTGGTCTGGCGCGTAAAGGCGAGGTGGCCGCGATCTACATGGGCAAGAAATCGGCGCGCTTTATCCAAGGCCGCTTGATGATGCATGGCGCGGCCGCTGACACGCCGGTCTGCCTGATCGAGAACGTCTCGCGCCCGGATCAGCGGGTGATTGCCGCCAGTCTTGTAAGCCTGCCGCAAGCCGCAAGCGGGCTTATGGGGCCTGCGGTGATCCTTTATGGTCTTGCTCCGCGCGAGGCCCTTGCAACCTTGAAAGAAGCCAGAGCATGAGCCGTTTTAGCCCAAAAGTCGTGACCGCCAACGATCTGCGTCTTGGCGATGTGATTTATCTGACCGCCGATGATCTTTGGACGCGCCAGCATCATCTGGCCGAGTTGATCGAAGATGAGGCGCATGCGCAGCTGCGCTTGTTGCATGCCGCAGGCCAGCAGACAGAGGTGGTGGGCGCCTATCTTGCCGATGCAAAGGCGGGCCCGATGGGCCCCGAGCCCATTCATTTTCGCGAGGTGTTTCGCACCCGTGGCCCGTCAAACTATGCCCATGGCAAGCAAGTGGATTTGCAAAATGTATAGCTATTCCGATTTTGACGAAGCCTTTGTGCGCAACCGTGTGGCGCAATTTACCGATCAGATCAGCCGCCGTCTGGATGGCAGCCTGACCGAGGACGAGTTTCGCCCGCTGCGGCTGATGAACGGGCTTTATCTGCAATTGCACGCCTATATGCTGCGGGTGGCGATCCCCTACGGCACGCTTTCGCCGCGCCAGATGCATGCTTTGGCCGATATCGCCCAGACCTATGACAAGGGCTATGGCCATTTCACCACGCGGCAGAACATTCAGTTCAATTGGCCGAAGCTGCCCGAGGTGCCCGCGATCCTGTCGGCGCTGGCCGATGTCGAAATGCATGCGATCCAGACCTCGGGCAATACCGTGCGCAATGTCACGGCTGATCATTTTGCAGGTGCTGCGGCCGATGAGATCGAGGACCCCCGCCCCTATGCCGAACTGCTGCGGCAATGGTCAAGCGATCACCCCGAGTTTCAATTCCTGCCGCGCAAGTTTAAGATCGCCGTGACCGGCAGCCCGAACGACCGGGCGGTGACGCGCGCGCATGACATCGGCTTGCGGATGCAGCGCAATGCCGCTGGCGAGGTGGGCTTTGAGGTGATTGCAGGCGGCGGGCTTGGCCGCACGCCGATGCTGGGCTTTGTGATCCGCCCGTTCTTGCCAGTGGAGGATCTGCTGGCCTATGTCGAGGCGGTGCTTTCGGTCTATAACACCTTGGGACGGCGGGATAATAAATATAAGGCCCGCATCAAGATCACCGTGCATGAAACCGGGCGCGAGGAAATCACCCGCATGGTCGAGGCACGCTTTGCCGAGATCAAGCCGCAGTTTGGCGGCGCGGATCAGGCATTGCTGGCCGATATTCGCGCAGCCTTTGCGCCGCCAAAGTTCCGCACGGCCCCGACCATAGGCTACGAGGCGGCGCGCAGCAAAGACCCGATCTTCCGCGCTTGGGCCGATACCAACCTTGCCCCACACCGCCACCCCGATTACGCCATCGTCACCGTCAGCATTAAAGCGCATGGGCAAACTCCGGGCGATGCGACGGCGGCACAGATGCACCGGCTGGCCGATCTGGCCGCCGCCTATGGCCACAGCGATCTGCGCATCAGCCACGAGCAGAACGTGATCCTGCCGCATGTGCATAAATCTGATCTGGCAGCCCTGCACGCAGGCCTGTCCGAAGCGGGGCTTGCCACCGCCAATGTCGGCTTGATTTCCGACATCATCGCCTGCCCCGGCATGGATTATTGCGCACTGGCCACTGCGCGCTCGATCCCTGTGGCGCAAGACATCGCGCTGCGGTTTGACGCGCTGAAGCTTGAGCATGACATCGGCCCGTTGAAGATCAAGATCTCGGGCTGCATCAATGCCTGCGGGCACCACCATATCGGCCATATCGGCATTCTGGGGCTGGATCGTGCGGGGGTGGAAAGCTATCAGATCACGCTGGGCGGCGACGGCAGCCAAGACGCGGTGATTGGCGAGAAAACCGGACCCGGCTTTGCCTATGACCAGATCGTGCCTGCGATCGAGCGGATTGTTTTGGCCTATCTGGGCTTGCGCCTTGCGCAAGACGAGACGTTTTTGCAGACCTATCAGCGCCTTGGCATCGCCCCATTTAAAGCGGCGCTTTACCCGCCCGAGGCGGTCGACGATGCCGCGTGATCTGTCGCAGGTCAGCGTGGCGGTGCGGGTTGGCGCGCTGAACGCGCGCTATAAACACCACGCCGCGACCTCGGTTTTGGAACATGCGCTGCGCGACAAGGATCTGGGCAAGGTGGCGCTGGTTTCTTCCTTTGGGGCGGAATCGGTGGTTTTGCTGCATCTGGTCTCGATCCTTGCGCCGCAAACGCCGGTGCTGTTTGTCGACACGCGGATGCTGTTTGCCGAAACGCTGGCCTATCAGCGCCAACTGGCCGAAAGCCTTGATCTGTGCGATCTGCGCATCATCCGTGCGCCGAAACCCGATGTCAGCTTCAACGATCCCGACAACACCCTGCATCAGTTTAACACCGATGCTTGCTGCGCTTTGCGCAAAGTAGCGCCGCTGGAACGCGCCTTGGCCGAGTTTGACGGCTGGATCACCGGGCGCAAACGCTTTCAGGCCAGCAGCCGCCAAGCGGTCGAGTTTTTCGAGGCCGAGGCCGAGACCCGCATCAAGGTCAATCCGCTGGCGCATTGGACCCGCGAAGATCTGGCCGACTATATGATCAACAACCGCCTGCCGCGCCACCCGCTTGTGGCGCAAGGCTACCCGTCAATCGGCTGCGCGCCCTGCACCTCGAAGGTGGCGGCAGGCGAAGACCCGCGTTCGGGGCGTTGGCGCGGGCAAGAAAAAACCGAATGCGGCATCCATTTCATCAATGGCCGCGCCACCCGCAGCCCTGCAAAGGACCCAGCATGAGCCTTCTTGTCACCGATCAGGGCTTTGGCCCCGTGCCCGCCCTGCCCTTCGTGGGCCTGGACCAGATCGCCAGCCATCGCGGCGCGCTGGACCTTGCACAAACCGACGCGCCCGAAGCGGCGCTGCCCTACCTGGCCGATCTTGCCTGCATTCGCATCGCCTTTCCCAGCGTCGCGGATGGGCGCGGCTTTACGCTTGCGCGGCGGCTGCGAGCCTTGGGCTTTGCCGGCACCCTGCGCGCGCAGGGCGCGATCATTGCCGATCAATACGCCATGGCGCGGCGGTCGGGGTTTGACGAGGTGGAAATCCCGCAAGCCATGGCAGATCGCCAACCGCAAGAGCAGTGGCTGGCGCGCGCCAATTGGCAGGCCCATGACTATCAGTCGCGGCTGCGGGCCTGAGTTTTGGCTTCCACCACAGCGGAAAACCACCTATTCAAGAAGATGAATGACATGACCGAAGCGATCCAGATGACCGAAACAGCCGCCCCAAGCCCCGCCAAAGCCCATTTGCCCGATGCCCAGATCGTCACTGCGGTGACGCATTGGACCGACCGTCTGTTCTCGTTTCGCGTCACACGCCCGCGCAGCCTGCGGTTTCGTTCGGGTGAATTTGTGATGATTGGCCTTTTGGGCGAGACCGGCAAGCCCTTGCTGCGCGCCTATTCCATCGCCTCGCCTGCTTGGGATGACGAGCTGGAGTTCTATTCGATCAAGGTTCCCGACGGCCCGCTGACCTCGCGCTTGCAGCACATCAAGATCGGCGACGAGATCATCCTGCGCCCCAAGCCCGTTGGCACTTTGGTGCATGACGCGCTTTTGCCCGGCAAGCGGATTTACTTTTTGGCCACCGGCACCGGCTTTGCGCCCTTTGCCAGCCTGCTGCGCGAACCCGAGACCTATGAGAAATACGAACAGGTGATCATGATGCACACCTGCCGCGAGGTCGCCGAATTGGACTATGGCCGCCAATTGGTGCAATCGCTGGCCGATGATCCGCTGATTGGCGAGATGGTGGCGGGCAAGCTGCTTTACTACCCCACCACCACCCGCGAGCCTTTCGCGCAGATGGGCCGGGTTACCGACAATCTGGCTTCGGGCAAGGTCTTTGCTGATCTGGGCTTGCCGCAGATGTCGCCTGCCGAGGATCGCGCCATGGTCTGCGGCAGCCTTGCCTTTAACCATGACGTCAAGGCAATCTTGGAAGGCTTCGGTCTGGTCGAGGGCGCAAATTCCGATCCGCAGCATTTTGTGATCGAAAAGGCCTTTGTCGGCGACGGCATCTAAACTGGTGTTCAGACATGAAAAAGCCGCGCAAGGGTTGCCTTGCGCGGCTTTTGTGGTTTTGGGGGCGATTACAGGCCCAAGGCGGTTTTGATCGCAGCCAAAGCCTCTGTGATCTTTGCAGGCTCGGCAGCGGCCGCATCAACGCCTGACTTCAGAGTTGCTTTGACAACGCTGTTCAATTCTGACGCCTCGATCATGGCATTGATCTTGGTTGCGTCAAAGTTGGCCGGATCCAGCAGTGCCATGGTGTCGTCGGCCATAGCTGTTGCGGCGGTTACAGCCTCGGTGGTCGCAGCGGCGGTGGTCTCGGTCGCAGCCGTTGTCACCGCGGCGGCAGCATCGGCGGCAGCACGCGCCGCAGCCTCGGCCGCAGCCTGGGTGGCAGCCGCAGCGTCAGCGGCGGCTTTGGTGGCAGCATCCGCAGCCACTTTCGCCGCTGCGGCGGTTGCAGCTGCGGCATCGTCCACAGCTGGCGTGGCTTCGATTGCAGCTTCTGCCGCTTCTTCAGCCGCATGTGGCTTCATGCCAAACGCATAGTAGCCCGCGCCAGCCGCCACGATCAGCGCCAAGCCAATAAGGATATTCTTGTTCATTCTATTCTCCAAAATCCCTCACCTAAGGGATCGGGGGCGCTATGACAGATGCGTGATCGGAAGAACAGAGCCATGCTGCACCTGCAAAAAAGGCCGGCAAAACCCTGCCGAAACCTTGTTTTTGCGCCTTGCCCGAATGTGGTTGAAGCTTGCGCGCGCAAAGACTATCTTGACAGCGCTTACAACCATATGAAGGACCACTCCCATAGCCCGCAGACCCCACAACGCCCCGCCACAACGCGAAACCGGCCCGCGCATCAATGATCGCATCCGGTCGCCCGAAATCCGCCTGATCGGCGCGGATGGCGAGAATGTCGGCGTCGTCACACCCGCCCGCGCCATGCAAATGGCCGAAGAGGCCGGGCTTGATCTGGTAGAGATTTCTCCGAATGCCGAACCGCCCGTGTGCAAGATCATGGACTTTGGCAAATATAAATACGAGACTCAAAAGCGCGAGGCCGAGGCCCGCAAAAAGCAAAAGATCATCGAGATCAAGGAAATCAAGTTCCGTCCGGGCACTGATATTCATGACTACGATGTGAAGATGCGCTCGGTGGTCAAATTCCTTGAAGAAGGCGATAAGGTCAAAGTCACGCTGCGCTTTCGCGGCCGCGAGATGGCCCACCAAGAGCTTGGGCTTGAGCTGCTGAACCGCGTCGCAGCCGATGTGACCGAAATCGGCAAGATCGAATCAATGCCACGGCTGGAAGGCCGGCAGATGGTGATGATGATCTCGGCAAAGTAACTGCCGCGCCTATCTCTGAAATCAGGGGCCCTCGGGCCCCTTTTTTTTGCTCAGACCTTGGCTTCTGGCGCCATATCGGCGGCCTGAAACTGCTGTAAAACCTGCTCGGCTCTTTCGCCGCGCGTCTTGTTGCGACCGGCGTATTTTGCCGCATAAAGCGCTTGATCGGCGCGGCTGACAGCGCCCGCAAAGCCCTGTGTGCCAAAGTCGATCTGCGCATAGCCCAGCGACATCGTTATCTGAAAGCGCCATGTGGCCAGATGCAGCGCAGGCAAGGTCGTGATGGCTTTGCGCAGCCCCTCACTGAGCGCCTGTAACCTCTCTTGACCATGTTCTTGGGTCAGCACGATAAACTCATCCCCACCCCAGCGCACCACAACGTCATCCGGCCCCAGACAGCCGGACAAGGTCTTTGCCACTGCCACCAACAGCTTATCGCCCGCAGCATGGCCAAGCGCGTCATTGATCTGCTTGAAATGATCAATATCCAGCATCACCACGCTGTTAAAACTGTTGTTTGCAAGCTCCCGCTCTAAGCCATGCCGGTTTAACAGCCCCGTCAGATGATCAAACTCGGCCGCTTGCTGCAACAGCGTCTGGTTTTGATCAAAAACCGAAGCGACCGCAAGGATCATCGCCAATTTGATACTAGCAATAATGGCCACGACATGCGTCACCGATGCTGAAACATAATAGCGCTCCGTCTCAAACGCGCTGACAAAAAGGCCGACCGCCAAAGGCTCGATCACGATAACACAACTCACAATGCGCAGCGCCAATCCCAGCCCACTGCCTTTAAATAAAACCAAAAACGGCGCTTCGGCACTCAGCCGCAGCGCCATGGCAGTACCGCCGATTACCAAACTGGCGACGCTGAAAAATGAGATGCCATTGGTCAGATAAGAAGTGTCAACCACAAGACCGTTCAAGGCGAAGATCGCAGCAAACCAGGCCGTCATCGTAAAGACGATCGCATGCCAGCGACTGCGCAGCTCGACTAAAAGCGCCAGATTTAGAAAAATGAGCCCAATCGCACAGATGCTTGACAGTCTATTTGCCGCAAAGGGCACCAACCCATAGTCAACAAAAAGCTGCGGCTGCAAAACCTGCGGCCAGCTTGGGATAAGGTTTTGCAAAAGCCTTTGCACAGATAGCGCTATGACCAAGAAACTTAACCCGTGCAGCAGAACCGAACGACCAAGCCCCTGCGCGCCCCGCGCCATTGCAATCGCCAAAACCAGATAACCGCCCGTCGATACCGTCGCCATTGGCAAAAGATACTCATTCTGCCGGCCCAAAAAATACGGAATCTGACCCGCACAAACCAAGGCAACCATCGCCAAGGGAAAAAGTTTATAAGCAAAGACTTGCTTTTGCGGTGAACGGCTTTTGCGGGTCATGCTCGGCTTCTTGATTTGTCATTTGCCAAAGTTCAGGCCTCTGGATATCCCCTTCTCAAGCCGTGACGATAGTTAACGAATAGTTAACAAAAGGTTAACAAATCTGGCGCATATCCCGATGCCCATAATTTTAGCTTTAACCTATACAGTTAGTTGTACATTTGTAAAACAAACAGCGGCCACGCGCGCCACCAAACATGAAGTATGCGTCACAAATATATGATTGTGATTGTTTATCTTGATTTTGGTTCGCGCAGCTGTGGCCGGATCGGGATTTCCTTCAACAGCCCACCGACCCCCATCGCGGCGATGTCATCGCTAGAGACCGCGATGCCGCAGGCCAGCCGTTCCAGCACCCAATCGGCGCCGTTCAGCGCGGGCGAGCGCGCGCAGCCCGGCAGGCCCACCACCGGCCGCGCGGCCAATTGGCCCAGAAACAACAGATTGCCCGGATCGACCGGCATGCCAAAGCGCAGCACCTTGCCCCCCGCGCGCCGCAGCGCTTGTGGCGCGGTGTCGTATAGGTCCGAAGTGGCAGAGCCGGTCAGGATCAGCACCATATCGCCGCCCGCCCGCGTGATCGCCGCGCCAAGTGCGGCCTCGTCATGCGCCACCACCTCGACGCCTGCCAGATCCATCCCCAGCGCCGTCAGCCGCGCCAAAACCGCGCGCCGCCCCTTTAGGGCAAGCTTGTCGTCTTGGCCTTCCACTGCGGTTAAAATCAGGCTGGCGCTGCGGCGCACCACCGGGCAAAACTGCAAGGCCCCAACGGCGGCTGCACAGGCCTGCGCCAGTGCTGCCCGCTCGACCCCGTAGGCGATGATCTTGACAGTGCCGACCAAAGTCCCCGCCTCGACCCGCGTCAGCGGTGCCAAGGTGGCAAGCGTAATCGCCGGATGCGCGCGGTTCAGCGCCGCCACCGCCGCCGCATCCACCCGCACCACCCCGGCAGCCGGTGCGTTCAGATTGACGCGTCCGGTAAAGGCCTGCGAGCGGATCAGGCCCGAGCCAGGTTGCAAGGCCGCAGCCAAAGCCTCTGCCGCAGCATCTTCTGCCAGATCATCCGGGCCCAGCCGCGCCACGGTGACCTGCGCCAGCCCAAGCTCGCGCAGTGCGGCAATCTCGGTGTTGCCCAGCACGCAGCCCTTGCGCAGCCGCCCGTCAGGCAAAGCCAGCGAATGCGCCAAAATCGCGCCAAGCGCTTGATCCAAGGGCACCGGCCCAAATTGCATCACGCCCCCCGCAGCACGGCTGTCACCTGTGCAAGGATGGAAATCGCAATCTCGGCCGGGGTCTTGGCGCCGATCGCAAGCCCGACGGGGGCGTGGATGCGCGCGATCTCGGCCTCGGAAAAGCCCGCCGCTTGCAGCCGCGCCACCCGCGCCGCATGGGTCTTTTTCGACCCCAGACAGCCCAGATAAAAACACTCTGATCGCAGCGCAAAGGCAATCGCGGGATCGTCAAGCTTGCTGTCATGGGTCAGGGTGATGATGGCGCTGCGCGCGTCAGGAGCAAGCCGTTGCAAGGCCTCGTCCGGCCAATCGTCCAAGATCACCTCGCCCGGAAAGCGGTCTGCCGCGCCAAAGGTTTCGCGCGGGTCGATCAGCGTCGGGTCATAGCCCGCAAGCCGCGCCATCGCGACCAAGGGCTGGGCGATATGCACAGCCCCCACCACGATCAGGCGCAAGGGTGGATTATGCGGCGCGATAAAGCGCGCGCCCTCGACCCCCGCCTTATCCGACCGCAGCCGCAGATCGGCCTCAGCCGCAGCGCCCGGCGCCAGCAGCGCCCGGCTCCAATCGGTCAGATCAACCGCATAGGCCACGGGCCTGCGCGCAGCCCTGATCGCCACCAGCTCGGCCAGCAGATCAGCCATCGGCGCCACAGGTTCCAGCAGAACCCGAATGGTGCCGCCACAGGCCAACCCCACCGAAAACGCGGTCTCATCCGAGACGCCAAAGGACAACAGCCGCGGCTCACCGCTTTGCATCGCCTCCAGCGCTTCGACCACCACCGCGCCCTCGACACAGCCGCCCGAGACCGATCCCATAATCTCGCCCGCGCCCGAAATCGCAAGCTGACTGCCAGCTTGGCGCGGGGCCGAGCCCCAGGTTTCCACCACAGTGGCAAGCGCCGCCCCGCGCCCCTCGCGGTGCCAGGCAAGCGCGGTTTCGGGGATTTGATCATGCATCATAAAGGCCACCTCCTGCGCGACTATGCGACAGCCCAGCGCTCTGTGCCATTGCCAAAAGGTGGCATGCCGATAAGGCCCCGCAAGCGGCGGGGCCCAAAGCGTTTAGTTCGCCACTTGCAGCAAAGGCGTGATGATGCGCACCGCCACACGGCGATTGCGCGGCTCGTTGGCTTGGGTGTCGATGCGCAATTCTTCTTCGCCGTAACCTTGGATCACCATGTTTTCGGGCGGAATATCGAAATATTCAGCCAGCGCCAGCGCCACGGTTTCCGCCCGCCGATCTGACAGCGCAAGGTTCATCGCAGCCTTACCGGTGGCATCGGTATGACCTTCGATCAGGAAAATCTCGCCGGGGTTTTGCGCCAGCATATCCTGCATAAAGCCACCCAGATCGGCCAGATTGCCAGCCTCGGTCGGTTTAAGCGCCGCCGAGCCGCTGTCAAAGCTGATCAGGTCAACGTCAATCTGCGCCGCCAGATGCCGCACCTGAGGGATCTCGCGGATTTGACGCAGGCTAAAGCTGCGGCCCAGCTTTTCGATCTGTTGCGCAGCCATTGCGCGTTTAAAATCGGCGTTCGGGTCTTCGGCCGCGATCACCACCTGCTTTGCGCGCGGCGCAGGCAGGGTCGAAACCACAACCCGGCGTTCCGGTTGCAGATCGTTGAACAGCACCCGCTCGCGCCCCTGTGCATCATAGGTCGCCCGGCGCAGCACACGCCCCGTCGCATCGCGGATCGTCACCACCTGATCACCGCCCTCGCGCAGCACCGTGGTGCGGGTCGAGCCATCCTTGAAGGTTTCGGTGCGCACCTGTGATCCGGGCTGGCGCAGCGTCGCGTCATCGTCGCGGTAGACCTGATATTGCCCATCAGGGTTCAGCACCACCACACGGTCGCCGGTGTTCGAGACCACCTGACGGTCTTCGGCGGGCGCGTTGTTAGCGCCTTTGATGATCGCGCCCACGGCCAAAGCGCCCAGCGCCACCAGACCGAATTTCTCAAGGTCTGACAGCCGGTTCTTTTTGCCCCCCTCTACGACCACAGGAGCTGCGGCGAATTCTTCGGTGGCCGAGCGTGCGCTTTGCGCGGTCATCACTTCGGTGGTGCTGGCCACGGCCTGCGGTGCGGCTGCGGTATCGGCAGGCGCATCGGCCATCGCCATTGGGGCTGCGGGCTCGGGTGCTGCGGTGGCCGTGGGAGCCTCGGCTGTGGGTTCGGCCAGTAGGGTCGTCAGGCTTTGCACCTCGGCCTGCGAGACCACGGGGGCCTCGACAGGCTGGGCATTGGGGTCAAGCACCTCGACCGCGGTTTTAAGGCCCGCATTGGGATCAAGGAGTGTGCCATCGGCCTGCGGGGCAAGCTCGGCCTGAGCTTGGGCCAAAGCGGCCTCTTGCGCGGC
>OCOY01000010.1_pt1 | contig 68320 bp, 64 predicted proteins | sample 1494131 | NCBI WGS metagenome assembly OCOY01 (sample SAMEA3275523, study PRJEB22092) | marine metagenome | biome: ENVO:00000039; feature: ENVO:00002042; material: ENVO:00002010 | collected 2014-06-21T17:05:00+00 | depth 1 m | reverse complement strand
CATTAATCAACGAATGGCCGACATAAGAAACGCAAAATTACAACAACAACTAAACAAAGCACCATTCTGCGCTCGCCAAAACGCGCAGCCGCAGGCCCGGCCAAACCGCCCTGAAACACCGCCATCACAATGCCAAACAGCGCCAATGACACCCCCACCATCGCCGTCGACCAGCCGAATTTCGTCATGCCCCAAAACGGCCAGATCGCGGGATAAATCGCGGTGCAGAACATATAGACAAACAGCACCGCGCACATCGGCAGCACGCCCTTATAGCTGCGAAACACCGCAAAAGCGCCAAAGGGGTTCGATCTGCGCCAAAGAAAGGCCCGCCGGTTTTCGCGCGCAAGCGTTTCGGGCAGCACAAACCAGCCATAGATCAGGTTCAGCCCCGAAATCACCGCCGCGACGTAAAACGGCACCCTTGGCCCAAAGGCGCCCAAAAGCCCGCCAATCGCCGGACCAATCACAAAGCCCAAGCCAAAACAGGCGCCCAAAAGGCCAAAATACTTGGCCCGCGCTTCGGGGGCGGTGACATCGGTGATAAAGGCATTGGCAATCACCCAGCTTGAGCCGCAAACCCCTGCAATCACCCGCCCCACAAACAGCCAAAACAGGCTGGGGGCCAGCGCTTGCAGCAGATTGTCCAGCCCAAGCCCCGCAATCGCCAACAACAGCAGCGGTCTGCGCCCGAAACGGTCACTCAGATTGCCCATCAGCGGGCTACAGGCAAATTGCGCGACCGAAAAGGCAAAGAACATCCAGCCGCCGATTTTTGCCGCATCCGCCAGCCCCAGCCCGCCGACCTCTTCGATCAGCTGCGGCAGCACCGGAATGATCAGGCCAAAGCCCACCACATCCAGCAAAACGCTGATCAGAACAAAGGTTATCGCATGGCGCGAGGGGGCTTTCGGATTTGGCCCCGCGACCCCGCCAGATATCATAGCGCCGCCGCGCCCAGGATCCGCTGCGCCAAATCGGGCAGCGCGTCGTAATGCTCGAGCAGCGCTTCGGGGTTCAGCCGGGTGATCGCGCGGCCCTCGGGGCCAAAGGTCACCAGCGCCACCGGCACCCCCACGGCAAGCCCGGTCTTGCGGTCGGTCTCGGTATCGCCAATCAACATCGAACGCGCCACCGTGCCCCCGACACGGCGCAGGGCCTCTAGGTATGGCGCCGGATCAGGTTTGCGCGTGGGCAGGGTATCGGCCCCCACCAGCGCGCCAAAAAGATCGGTGATGCCAAGACGGCGCACCAATTCAACCGCCAAAGCCTCGGGCTTATTGGTGCAGATCGCGGTGGCAAAACCTGCGCGGCGCAGCGCCTCTACCGCCGCCACCACACCGGGATAAAGCACGGTATGGGTGTCTATCGCCTCGCCATAAGCCCGCAGCAGCATCGGGTAATAGCGGCTGATGTCGTCTTCTGAAAACGCCACCCCCAGCCGCGCAAGCCCCGTGCGCAGCATCGCCCGCCCGCCGTGAAAAGCCACCAGCGTGTCGCGCCCATCCAGCACCACGCCGTGGCCCATATGTTCAAAGCAAGCATTGGCGGCGGCCAACAAATCGGCACTGGTGTCTGCCAAGGTGCCGTCCAGATCGAAAACCACTGTGCGCATTCTGTAACCTTGCGTGAAGAACCACCCCTTGCGGCCCAGCCCATACGGGGTAAAACGAGGGCAAAAGAATTGGAAGGGGCTTGCATGCCGGTTTCGTTTATTGTTTTGGCCGCAGGCATGGGCACGCGGATGAATTCCGACCTGCCCAAGGTGTTGCACAAAGTCGCCGCAGCGCCGCTGTTGCACCATGCGCTGACAGCCGCGCGCAGCCTTGATCCGGCGCGCATCGTGGTGGTGACAGGCCACGGCGCGGCAGAGGTCGAAGCCGCAGCCAAAGGCTTTGACGAGGCCTGCGAATGCGTGCTGCAAGACCCGCAACTGGGCACCGCCCATGCCGTCAGCATGGCAGCCCCGCTGCTGGAGAAGATGTCGGGCGATGTCATCGTGCTTTACGGCGACACGCCCTTTATTCGCCCCGAAACGCTGGAGGCCATCTTGCACGCGCGCGCACGCCATTCGGTGGTGGTGCTGGGGTTTCAGGCCCGCGATCCGGGCCGTTATGGCCGGCTGATCAGCCAAGGCGAGAGCTTGGAAAAGATCGTCGAATATAAGGATGCAACGGATGAAGAACGCGCCGTAACACTTTGTAATTCTGGCGTTATGTGCGCATCAGCCGAGCTGATGTTTGATCTTTTGACCCGCGTTGAAAACACCAATGCGGCAGGCGAATACTACCTGACCGATCTGCCGCAGCTTGCGCGCGCGCAGGGCCTTTCGGCAGGCGTGGTGATCTGCGACGAGGCCGAGACGCTGGGCATCAACACCCGCCGCGAACTGGCGGCAGCCGAGGCCGCCTTTCAGGCCCGCGCCCGTCTTGAAGCGCTGGAAAATGGCGTCACCCTGACCGCACCCGAGACCGTGTTCTTCGCGCTTGATACCCATATCGGGCGCGATGCGATCATCGGCCCCAATGTGCTTTTCGGCCTTGGTGTCACCATCGAATCCGCCGCCGAAGTGAAGGGCTTTTGCCATCTGGAAGGCTGCCATATCTCGCGCGGTGCGCAAGTTGGCCCCTTTGCCCGCCTGCGCTTGGGCGCGGAATTGGCCGAAGATGTGCATGTCGGCAATTTCGTCGAGATCAAGAACGCAATCTTGGATGAGGGCGTCAAGGTCGGCCATCTGACCTATCTGGGCGACGCGGATATTGGCGAATTCAGCAATATCGGCGCGGGCACGGTGACCTGCAACTATGACGGGGTGATGAAACATCGCACCCGCATCGGCAAACGCGCCTTTATCGGATCGTCCACCATGCTGGTGGCCCCTGTCAGTGTTGGCAATGATGCGCTGACGGCCTCGGGCTCTGTGATCACAGAAGATGTGCCCGCCGAGGCTGTGGCACTGGCGCGCGCCAAACAAGTGAATAAGCTGGGTCTGGCGACCAAGCTGATGGCACGGCTCAAAACGATCAAAGCTGCAAAGGGAAAAGCGTAAATGTGCGGGATTGTTGGGGTTCTTGGTCTTCACGAGGCAGCACCGCTGCTGGTTGAGGCGTTAAAGCGGCTGGAATATCGCGGCTACGATTCCGCAGGCATCGCCACGGTGAACGCAGGCAAGCTGGACCGCCGTCGCGCGGTGGGCAAGCTGGTGAACCTGTCCGATCTGTTGGTGCATGAACCCTTGGCGGGCAAATCCGGCATCGGCCACACCCGCTGGGCCACGCATGGTGCTGCCACCACCACCAACGCCCACCCGCATCGCTCGGGCCCTGTGGCGGTGGTGCACAATGGCATCATCGAGAATTTTCGCGAGCTGCGCGCCGAGCTGACCGCCGCAGGCCTCAGCTTTGAATCGCAGACCGATACCGAAACCGTGGCTTTGCTGGCGCGTCATTACATCGACCAAGGCGCTGCCCCGATCGAGGCGGCGCGCCAGACCCTGAAACGGCTGCACGGCGCCTTTGCGCTGTGCTTTTTGTTTGAAGGCGAAAATGATCTGATGATCGCGGCGCGCAAAGGCTCGCCGCTTGCGATTGGTCATGGCGAGGGCGAGATGTTTGTAGGCTCGGACGCCATCGCCCTTGCGCCGATGACCGACCGCGTCACCTATCTTGAAGAAGGCGATTACGCCGTGATCACCCGCGCAGGCGCTGTGATCTATGACGATGCTGACCGCTTGGCCAACCGCGCCGAGACCCGGATCGAGCTGGACGCCACCCGCATTGAAAAGGCCGGCTACAAGCACTTTATGGCCAAGGAAGTCGCCGAACAGCCCGTGGTGATCGCCGATGCGCTGCGCCGCTATGTGACATCGGGCCAAGACGCCTTGCCCGCGCTGCGGCTTCCGGCCGAGGTGGATTTTAGTGGCGTCGACCGCATCACCATGGTGGCCTGCGGCACGGCATCTTATGCCACCCATGTTGCGAAATACTGGTTTGAACAGATCGCAGGCATCGCCGTGGAAATCGACATCGCGTCGGAATTCCGCTATCGCGAGCCGCCGCTGTCGCCGCAGCAATGGGCGCTGTTTGTCAGCCAATCGGGCGAAACCGCCGACACTTTGGCAGCCCTGCGCTATACCCGCGACAAGGTCGCCAAGATCGTTGCCGTGGTCAATGTGCCGACCTCTTCCATCGCGCGCGAAGCCGATCTTGCCCTGCCGATCATGGCGGGGGTCGAGGTGGGCGTGGCCTCGACCAAGGCCTTTACCTGCCAGCTGATCACCTTGGCGCTTTTGGCGCTGAAGGCCGCGCAAGATCGCGGTCGGCTGGATGCGGTGGGCTTGGCCAAGCACCTTGGCGATTTGGCGGCCTTGCCCGGTTTGATGAACCACGCGCTGGCGCTGTCGCCGGCGATTTCCGCCATCGCAGAAGAGTTGGCCGAGGCGCAGGACGTGCTGTTTTTGGGGCGGGGTGCGATGTATCCGCTGGCCCTGGAAGGCGCGCTAAAGCTGAAAGAAATCAGCTATATACACGCCGAAGGTTATGCATCAGGTGAACTGAAGCACGGCCCCATCGCCTTGATCGACAACCGCGTGCCCGTCATCGTTCTGGCCCCGCGCGATGCTTTGTTTGAAAAGACCGTCTCGAACATGCAAGAGGTGATGGCGCGCCACGGCAAGGTGCTGCTGATCTCGGACGCGCAGGGCATTGCCGAGGCGGGCGAAGGCTGCTGGCGCACTCTGACCATGCCGCAGGTTGCTGACGCCTTTGCGCCGATCCTTTACGCGCTGCCCGCGCAGCTTTTGGCCTATCACACCGCGATTGCCAAAGGCACCGATGTCGACCAACCCCGCAACCTAGCCAAGTCTGTGACCGTAGAATGATCCAATCCGCCCTTGCGCAACTGCACGCGCTTGCCGATGCCTCTCAGGCCGCCGAAGCCTTGGCCTATCATAAGGTGGATCGCCCCTACCTTGGCCTGCGGGTGCCGCAGATCGAAGAGCTGACCAAGGCGTGGCGCGCCGAGCTGGAGCTAGAGGCGCGGGTGCAGCTGGCCTCCGACCTTTGGGACAGCAATATCCACGACGCCCGCGTGGCTGCCGCCAAACTGCTGACCCAAGCCCGCATCACGCCAGATGATGGCGTTTGGGATCTGATCTGCACTTGGGTGCCCGACTTTGACGCTTGGGCCTTGGCCGATCATGTCTGCATCGCCGCACAAAAGCGCATCGCGGCAGAGCCTGCGCGGCTGGATGTGGTTGAAGGCTGGACCACTTCGCCAAACATGTGGACCCGCCGCGCGGCTTTGGTTGCCACGCTGTGCTTTACCAAGCAAAACTTTCCCAAACCCGCCGAGCTGGAGGCGCGCGACCGCATCCTTGGTTGGGCCGAGGGCTATTGCAGCGACCGCGATTGGTTCATCCAAAAAGCGGTGGCGTGGTGGCTGCGGGATCTGTCGAAACACGACCCCGCGCGGACCGAGGCGTTTCTGGCCGACCATGGCGACAGGATGAAAAGCTTCGCGCGCAAAGAGGCGGCACAATATATCTAGGCGCCCGCTATTGCGCGTAGATCGACACTTCCGGCAGGTCGGTCAGCGCAAAGCCTAAAGCCCGAAACGCCGAGAAAGACAGGCTTGCGGCCCCGGTTGTCGGCAAAAGATCGACGCTGACCGAAGCGCCGCTGGCGCTGACAACGCGGCCCTTGCCTGGCCTTGGGATCAACGCCGATTGCACCCAGAACCCCGCCTCTGCGGGGCTGCCAAGACCCACCACCGCGCGGCCCAACATCCGCCCCGCTGCCGCAGCAGGCGCCAGCGCCGCCTTGGTCTGCGCCAGCGTGGCGCTGTCCAATCGGGCAGGCGATGAACCTTGCGACATCGCAGGCAACAGCTGCGGTGCGGGCTGCTGCTGTGGCGGCATTGCCCCACAGGCCGAAAGCAAAGGAACAGTCAAACTGGCGACAAACAGGAAATGTTTCATTCTACGACGTTAGTCTGCCGCCCGCGCTTGCGCAACCGCCGCTTTCGACCTTGCCGCCACGCCCTGCCCGCCCTAGGTTCTGGTCATGCAAACACCTTTGATTGATCCCTTCGCCCGCGCCATATCGTATCTGCGCGTTTCGGTCACCGACCGCTGCGATTTTCGCTGCGCCTATTGCATGACCGAACATATGACCTTTCTGCCCAAGGCAGAGCTGCTGACGCTGGAAGAGCTGGATCGGCTCTGTTCGGCCTTTGTCGGCATGGGGGTGCAAAAGCTGCGCATCACCGGCGGCGAGCCTTTGGTGCGCAAGGGCATCATGACGTTTTTCGAGGCCATGGCGCGGCACCTGCAATCGGGCGCGCTGAAAGAGCTGACGCTGACCACCAACGGCAGCCAGTTGCGCAAATATGCGGCTGAACTGGCGGCTTGCGGGGTCAAACGCATCAATGTCTCGCTTGATACGCTGGATCCCGCGAAATTCGCCGAGATCACCCGCTGGGGCCGCCTGCCGCAGGTGCTGGACGGGATCGAGGCCGCGAAAGCCGCTGGCATGCAGGTGAAAATCAACGCGGTGGCGCTGAAGGGCTTTAATGAAAACGAGCTGTTCTCGCTGGCCGAATGGTGCGCGCGCGAGGGCCATGATCTGACCTTTATCGAAGTCATGCCGATGGGCGAGATGGGCGATGTCGGCCGTCTGGATCAATATTGGCCGCTGAAAGACCTGCGCGCGACGCTGGCGACCCGCTTTACCCTGATAGATCTGCCCGACAGCACCGGCGGCCCTGCGCGCTATGTGCGGCTGGCCGAAACCGGACAGCGCATCGGCTTTATCACACCGCTGACGCATAACTTTTGCGAAAGCTGCAACCGCGTGCGGCTGACCTGCACTGGCGAGTTGTACATGTGTCTAGGTCAAGAAGACATGGCCGACCTGCGCGCGCCGCTGCGGGCAAGCGCGCAGAACATTGATCTTGAAACCGCGATCCGCGACGCCATTGCCCGCAAGCCCAAGGGCCATGACTTTGATTATTCGCGCCAAGCGATAAAGGGTCAGATGAGCCGCCATATGTCGCACACGGGCGGCTGATTACAGCTGGTCGGGCGAAGGCACCACCAGCCGCTGGCCGACCTTCAGCTTGTCTGGGCTGGACAAAAGCGCGCGGTTTGCGTTGAAAATCGCTGGGTAATAGCTGACGTTGCCGTAAAACTTCAGTGCGATTGACCCAAGGCTGTCACCAGCCAGAACAGTGTAGAACTGATGGCTTTCCGCGCTGCCAATCGCCTTTTGCACCATGCGCACCTCGACCCCTGCGCCCCCTGCCACCACATCTTGCGGCCGCGTCTCGGCCAGCGTGCCCGCCGCCACCTGCGCCTTGGTGACAAGGTTTGACAACAGCACAGCCGTATCCACCCGCCCATCCGAAGTGATCAGCGCCGAGGGTACCGAGATTTCGCCCTTGCCCGCCGCCTCATTCACCAAAGTGTTGATATAAGCGTCAGTCTGCCCCTCGCGCAGCGCCTTGGAGACCAGCGTTTCCAAGGTGGGCACCGCAACCTCTGGCTGACCTCGCAGCGCCCGCAGGGCTGTCAGCGCGCTTGAGGACATCTCGCGCAGACCGCTTGGATCAGCGCTTTGCGCCGCGGTGGGCAGCACCGAAAGGTCTGACAAAATCGCCGTTGTCGCCTCATCCAAACCCGCAGCACCACCGCGCACCACGGGCTTGGCCAGCACCGCCGTCAAAGCCGCCGCAGCCGAGGCGGGCGCGGCAGGCTCTGCAACCAGCACCGGCACCGGATCATTGGCGGATTTGCTGACAGCCGCGGCAACCGGCACCGCTGACGCCTGCCGATCTGGCAAAACTTTGAACGGAAAGCCCAAAATCACCGAAAGCATGGCCAGACTGATGCAAAAATAAATCCCCAGAGCCCGCGTCATGGTGCCGCCGCCGACTTGGGCGCAACAACAGTCAGCCCTAAAATCTGCCAATCCTGCATGCCGCCCCGATAATAGTGCAGTTTTTCCATCGGATACCCCGCCCCGCGCAGCGCTCGTAGCGCCCGCATCGCCTGATCGCTCCAGATGCCGTTGCAAAACACCAGCATGTCCAGCGCGTCCGAGAAATCAAACGACTCGCCCCCCAAGGGCTTGGCGCCCAGCGCGATCAGAATATCGTTGCGGTAGGGATTGTCCGAGGCCAGTGTAGCAAAAGGCAGATTGATCGCCGCAGGAATGCTGCCCTTGGCGAACCATTCGGGCAGACGCGCGTCAATCAACACCCCTGTGCCCGCTGCGACCTTGTCTTGCAAAAACCCGATCAGCTCCAGCTCGCCATAGGTATCAACCCCCGAAACCGGCGCGATCGGCTGCAAGCAGAACGGCGGGCAAGCTCTTGACGTCTTGGAAAAATCGCCAGTGATCGTCGCGGTTTCGTCTTGGTTTCGCGCGATGACAATCTCGCGGCCATCAAGCGCAATCCGCGCCTCGGCCATCTTTTCGGTCAGCCCCACGGCCTGGGCTTTAACACCGCTGGCCCCGATAAAAACCGCCACAGAGCCCGCAAGCCCAAGGCAGAAGCCACGCAACAAAACCAACATCTTGAATGAATCCCCAACAGCACCGCTAAATATCCGCATACAGCTGGCAGGCTGTAGCATCTTACAAACATCTGTCTAAATATTGACACCGCCCCCGCAAGGTTTCAACCCGCAAAAGCAAACGGCTGCCCTGACACCCGTCAAAGCAGCCGCGCTTGCGTCGTTGTCGCTGATTTTCAGGCCGCAGGCATCCGCGTCTCGACCATGCCGGCATACCAGCTTGAGCCAAAGGGGATCGCATTGTCGTCAAAGTTATAGGCGGGGTGATGCACCATCGCGGTGTCGCCATTGCCAAGGAAGATATAGGCGCCGGGGCGTTCCAGCAGCATAAAGCTGAAATCCTCGGCCCCCATCAAAGGCGCTGTGTCGGTATCGACCTGACCCGAAACCGCGCGCGCCACTTCGGCGGCGTAATCGGTGTTTTCGGGCGCATTCACCGTCACCGGATAGCCGCGCTGATAGTCGACCACGGCACGCGCACCCAAGGCGGCGGCGGTGCCCTCGGCGATCTCGGTCACCCGCTGCTGCACATAATCCTGCACGCCGAAATCCATCGTGCGCACGGTGCCCTTCATCTTGACCACCTGCGGGATGACGTTATGCGCGGTGCTGTCGGTGGCCACGGTACAGACCGAAACCACGACCTGTTTCAGCGGATCCACCCCGCGCGAGGCGATGGTTTGCAGCGCCACGATGATATGGGCGGCCACCACGGTGGTGTCGATACAGTCATGCGGTTTGGCGGCATGGCCACCCTTGCCGGTGACGGTGATTTCAAACTGATCGGCGGCGGCCATCATCGCACCGGGACGAATGGCGAAATGGCCAACCGGAATCCCCGGCATATTGTGCATGCCGTAAACCTCTTGAATGCCCCAACGGTCCATCATGCCATCGGCACACATCTCGCGCCCGCCACCGCCGCCCTCTTCGGCGGGTTGGAAGATCAGCACGGCGGTGCCGTCAAAGTTGCGGGTCTCGGCCAGATATTTCGCCGCCCCCAACAGCATCGAGGTATGGCCGTCATGGCCGCAAGCATGCATCTTGCCGGGGGTCTTGCTGGCATAGGCGACGCCGGTTTGCTCGTGGATCGGCAGCGCGTCCATATCGGCGCGCAGGCCAATCACCCGACCCGAGGTGTCGGTCTTGCCCTTGATCACCACCACCACGCCGGTGCGGCCGATGCCTTCGGTGACCTCGTCACAGCCAAAGCTGCGGCACAGCTCTGCCACCTTGCCCGCGGTGCGATGCACTTCGAACAACAGCTCGGGGTTTTCGTGGAAATCCTGACGCCAGCCTGCGATTTCGGGCAGCATCTCGGCAAAACGGTTCTTAACGGCCATCGGGCACCTCTAGGTCAGATCGAGCGGCAAGCGCTGCTCGACAAGGGTTACGAAAAAGCTGCATCCGGCGGGGATCGCTTCATCATTGAAATCATAGGCGGGGTGGTGGCACATCGCAGAATCGCCATTGCCAAGGAAGATATAGGCGCCGGGGCGGGCCTCGAGCATATAAGAGAAATCTTCCGCCGGCATGATCGGTTTGATGTCGCGCTGAACGCCGCCTGCCACCTCGGCCGCCGCTTGGGCGGCATATTCGGTATTTTGCGCCGCATTCACCGTCACCGGATAGCCGCGCTGGTAGTCGATCTGCACCTGCGCGCCAAAAGCGGCGGCGGTCGAGGTGACAATCGCACGCACCCGCTCTTCGGCCAGATCACGCGCTGCATTGTCCAGCGTGCGCACCGTGCCCTCCATCACCACGGTATTGGCGATGACATTTGACGCGCTGCTGTCGGTCTGAAAGGTGCCCACCGTCACCACCACCGAATCAAGCGGGTCGATATTGCGCGAGACCACCGATTGCAGCGCCACCACGATGTGACAGCCCACCAGCGTGGTATCAATCGAGCGGTGCGGTTCTGCGGCATGGCCGCCTTTGCCGGTCAGACGGATGGTGAATTCATCCGCCGAAGCCATCAGCGGACCCGAGCGGATGGCAAATTGCCCAACCGGCAGGCCGGGGGCATTGTGCAGCCCGTAGACCTCGCTGATGCCAAAGCGATCCATCAGCCCGTCGTCAATCATCGCCTTGGCCCCTGCCCCGCCTTCTTCGGCTGGCTGGAAGATCAGCGCCACGCTGCCGTCGAAATTGCGGGTCTCGGCCAGATATTTTGCCGCCCCCAAAAGGATCGAGGTATGGCCGTCATGGCCGCAAGCATGCATCTTGCCCGCCACTTTCGAGGCATAGGCCGCTCCGGTGATCTCGTGGATCGGCAGCGCGTCCATATCGGCGCGCAGGCCAATGACACGGCCCGAGGTATTGGTCTTGCCGTGGATCAGCGCCACCACCCCAGTGCGGCCAATGCCGCTGACTACGGCGTCACAGCCAAAGCTTTCGCACAACTCGGCCACGCGCGCCGCGGTGCGATGCACCTCATAGAGGATCTCGGGGTTTTCGTGAAAGTCGTGCCGCCATCCGGTGATTTCGGGCAACAACTCGGCAAAACGATTCCGCACAGCCATCGGCGCTCTCCTTTTTGCACCAGCCTCTGCCGAAAATCTTTTTGCTTCAAGGGCGGATTTAGCGGAATTTCCGTCGCGCGTCCAAAGCCAGCCCGGTGCCGACCGATCCCAGCATATCGCCCGTGACGATCGCCACCCCCGGCAAGGTCCCCTCGACCAGCGCGCGCAGGGCCGGCAAACCACTCGAGCCGCCGGTCATAAAGACGCTGCCGATCTGATCCGCCCGCAGGCCAGCTTGGGCAAGAACCGCGCCGATGGTCTGAGCGATGCGGTCAAGCGGCGGGGCAACCGCGGCCTCCAGCGCTGCGCGCCCCAGCATCGGATTGGGGCCGCCTGTCAGCTCGGCCAAGCCAAGGCGGGTGAAATCTGCCCCCGAAAGTGCGATCTTGGCGGCCTCGACCGCCATGGCAAGCGCATGGCCGCTGCGATCTTCAACGACTTTCATCATCCGGTCTAACAACTCGCCGCGATCGACGTCGCGGCGCAGGGCTTTCAGATCGGCGGCAACGCGCTGGGTGTAAAGCCCGTTGATGCGGTGCCATGTCGCAAGATCCAGAAAATAATGGTTCGGCATCAAGCCCGCGCCCCCGCGCACCGAGGCCTTATAGCCCAAAAGCGGCATCACCTCGGCCAGACTGAGCAGGCGGTCAAAATCGGTGCCGCCGACGCGAATGCCGTCGTTGGCCAGAATATCGCCAGCCCGATCCACAGCCGCCGCGCGATCCGGCGAGACCCGCACGATCGAGAAATCCGAGGTACCGCCGCCGATATCCACGATCAGCACCAATTCTTCGGCCGAAACGCTTTGCTCGTATTGCAGGGCGGCGGCAATGGGTTCGTATTGAAAGGCCACATCGCTAAAGCCCAGCGCGCGGGCGATTTCCTCGAGCACGGCTTGGGCTTTGGCATCGCCTGCGGCATCGCCATCGACAAAATGCACCGGACGCCCCAAGACCACGCGGCTGAGCGGCGCGGCTTGGCGCAGCTTTTCCGTCATATGCTGCAAGAACCGCGCAAGAACCTCGCGGAAGGACACCGCGCGGCGGCCCACCGCGGTGCGCTCGTCGATCAGGCCCGAGCCAAGCGTGCTTTTGAGCCCGCGCATCAAGCGGCCATCTTCGCCGCGCAGATAAGCCGCCATGGCCGCACGGCCATATTCGGGCGCACCACCATCAGCATCCCAAAACACCGCCGAGGGCAGTGTGGCAGCCTCGCCTTCCAGCGGCAGCAGCCAAGCGCGGGTGTCATCGGCCAAAGCGACGGTGGAATTCGAGGTGCCAAAGTCGATTCCGCAATAGAGTGTCATCGCATTCCCCAGACCAAAACGCCGCGTTTAGTCCTGTGGCTGGGGCTTGTAAAGCAAAGCTCGGCTGCCTCCGGCGGGGATATTTAGGCCAAGATGAAAGCGCTAGAGCGAGGGGCCCGTGGTGGGGCGGCTGCCATCGGTGAAGCGGGAGGCGCGAAAGCGGTGCAGATCATGGCCAATGGCGCGGCCGCTGACCAGATCGGCGATGACGCGGCCCATGCCGGGGCCGATGCCAAAGCCGTGGCCGCTGAGACCTGTGGCGATGATCAGCCCGTCAAGGCCGGGCGCGCGGTCGATCACCGGCACCACATCGGGCATGGTGTCGATCATGCCGGCCCAAGCGGCGCGCAGTTTTGGCCGGCCAAGCGCTGGCAGGGCTGCGGCGAAATCCTTTTGCACTTGGGCAAGGGTGGCAAGATTGGGCGCGGGGTTGAGCACGCGCATCGCCTCGAAGGGCGAGGCCTCGTCGGCTTGCCAGTGGCGTTTGGTGCCCCAAGCGTCGGGGAAGGCTTTGGGGGCTGCGGCGCGGAAGGTTGTTGATTTGAAGTCTTTTTTCAGAACGGGCAGGTATTTTGGCAGATGGCGAAAGGCATCGGGGCCGATGAAGAAATCATGGCTGGCGCCGGGGGCGATGGTATAGCCGCCGTCTTGTCTGCGGCGAAAGGCAAAGCGGTCATCGGCGACATTGCCGGCAAAGACCTGTGGCAGGCTTTCGGTCGCTGCCACACTGGCCAGCACCGCAAGCTGCGGCAGCGAGATGCCCTCGGCGCGCAGGAAAAGCGCGGACCAGGCCCCGCCTGCCACCACCACCTGATCGCAGGCGATGCGGCCTTGTTCGGTAAAGACGCCGGTGATGCGGCCGCCTGCGCGGTCAAGCCGGCGCAGCGCGCAGTTTTCCACCAGCACCGCCCCGCGTGCCACAGCGCCTGCGGCCAGCAAGGGCACCGCTGTGGCGGGTTCGGCGCGCGCATCAGAGGCGGTGAAGAGCCCGCCCAGCCAAGGCGCCGCCAGCCCCGCGATTTGGTCTGCAATCTGCGCGCGGGTCAGCATTTGGCTTTGCAGCCCATGCCCCTGCGCCTCGGCGCGCCAGGCGTCAAAGCCTGCCAGCTCGGCTGCGCTGCGGGCGGGGTAAAGCACGCCCTCTTGGGCAAAGCCCAAAGCGGGGCCAAACTCGGCGGCGAGGCTTTTCCAGATCGACAGGCTTTCCATCATGATCGGCAATTCGGCCAGATCGCGGCCCTGTTGGCGGATCCAGCCCCAATTGCGCGAGGATTGCTCGCCCGCGATGCGGCCCTTTTCGCACAGCACGACGCGCAGGCCCTGCTCGGCCAGATACCAGGCCGTCATCACCCCGATCACGCCGCCGCCCAGCACCACCACATCGCAGGCCTTGGGCAAGGTCGGGGCAAAGCGCAGTGGCGTGGCCTCGGAAATCGGGAAGCTCACCGCAGATCCTCGAGCAGGGCGAGCATAAAGCGTTGGCCGGCCTGCCATTCTGAAAGTTCAAGATATTCATCGACCTGATGCGCTTGCGCGATGTCGCCGGGGCCGCAGATGACGGCCGAATAGCCTGCATCTTGGAACTGACCGGCTTCGGTGCCGTAAGACACCACGCCGGCGGCATTGGCCCCTGTCAGGCGGCGTACCAAGGCTTCGGCCGGACCTTCGGTTTCGGGTTTCAGGCCCGGCACGTTGAAAAACCGCGTCAGGGTGACGCCGGCTTGCGGGTTGACCGCCTTGAGGGCGGCATCAAGCCTTGCGGCCTCTGCCTCAAATTCGGCGGCCAAGGCGGTGATGTCCTCATCGGGGACCACCCGCATCTCGACGGCAAAGCGGCAGTCGCCTGCGGTGATGTTATGCGCGGTGCCGCCCGAGATCATGCCGACATGCAGCGTGGTGAAGGGCGGATGGAAGGTTGCAGCCGCAGCAGAGGCCGGGCGGGCCTGGATTTCGGCGTTTTTGGCGTTGATCCAGCCGATCAGCCGCGCGCCTTCCATGATGGCGCTGACGCCGTAGGGCAGCAGCGAGGAATGCACCTCGTAGCCTTTAACATGCACGTGAAATCCGGTGCCGCCCTTGTGGCCATTGATCAGCCCCATGCTGCTTGGCTCACCGATCACCGCGACACTGGCCTGCGGCAAGATCTGCTGCATGGTGGCAATCATTGGCGGTGCGCCGGTGCAGCCGATCTCTTCGTCATAAGACAGCGCCAGTTGCAGTGGCCGCGTAACGCCGCGTTTGTGGGCCTGCACCAAGGCCCAGACCGAAAGGGCGACATAGCCCTTCATGTCGCAGGTACCGCGGCCATAAAGGCGGCCATCGCGCTCGGTCACCACCCAAGGGTCGCTGGTCCAATCCTGACCATCCACCGGCACCACATCCGAATGCCCCGACAGCACCACCCCGCCTGCCACCCAAGGGCCGACATGGGCGAAAAGTGCTGCCTTGCTGCGGTCTTCATTCCAGTGGCGGTGGCTTTCGATGCCATGGCTGGCAAGATAGGCTTCCAGCCAATCAATCAACGCGAGGTTGCTGCCCCGGCTGACGGTTGGAAAGCTGACCAACTGATCCAGTATTTGACGCGACGTCATCTCTTGCATGGCTTACCTCGTTCTTGCGCGCCAAGCCTGAGCCGCGCCGCGCAGGGTGTCAAGACGCACAAAACGCCGATGCAACCACACGATGTGGCGAAAAATATTTCTGTTATTTGGTCAAATTTCGGGATTGATACCTTGGGGGAAATCGGAAAGACTTCCTGCACAATCCAAGGGCGGGAAACATCGCCTGTATTAGAATAAGAAATAAAAACAAAAACTTGGGGGTTACCTATGCCCGATGGGGCCATGCACGTTCTTGACGTGAAGGGGCTAAAGACTGTGTTTCGCACCCGCGGGGGCGAAGTGCATGCTGTCAATTCGGTAAGCTTCCATTTGAAACGTGGTGAACTTTTGGGCGTTGTCGGGGAAAGTGGTTCTGGCAAGTCTGTCACCATGATGTCTTTGATCGGCTTGCTGCCCTCGCCCCCTGCCGAGATCCGCGAAGGTCAGGTGCTTTTGGGCGAACGGGATCTTTTGAAAATCTCGGCCGACGATCTGCGCGATGTCCGCGGTGCCAAGGTGGGCTTTGTGTTTCAAGACCCGATGACCAGTCTGAATCCGGTGTTCAACGTAGGCTTTCAGATCATGGAGCCGCTGCGCCGCCACATGGGGATGAGCAAACCGCAAGCCCGGGCGCGGGCGGTCGAGCTGTTGGAACTGGTGGGTATTCCCGACGCGGCAAACCGCCTGAACAACTATCCGCATCAGTTTTCCGGCGGCATGCGCCAGCGCGTGATGATCGCGATTGCGCTGGCCTGTGACCCCGATGTGCTGATTGCAGACGAGCCTACGACCGCGCTGGATGTCACCATTCAGGCGCAGATCCTGGAGTTGGTGAAAGAGCTGCGGCAAAAGCTGGGCATGGCGATCATCTGGATCACTCATGATCTGGGCGTGATTGCCGCCATCGCGGATCGAGTGATGGTGATGTATGGCGGCCAGATTGTGGAACAGGCGCCGGTGAACGATCTGTTTGCCAACCCGCAGCACCCCTATACGCGCGCGCTTTTGAAAACCATTCCGTCTATGTCGGGTGCGCGTGAAGCGCGCTTGCAGGTGATCGAAGGCCAGCCGCCGATCATCACCGCAGCGCCAGTGGCCTGTTCGTTCCGCGCGCGCTGCGCCCATGCTTTTGCCCGCTGCGAGGCCGAAAACCCGCTGCGCCGCGCGGTAGCAGGCGGCGCGGTGGATCAAAACCATGATGTCGCCTGTCACTGGACTGCGGAGGCGCGTGATGCTTGATCAAACCGCGAAACCTTTGGTCGAAGTCAGCGATCTGAAGATGTATTTCCCGATCTATTCGGGTGTGCTGCGCCGCCATACCGGCGATGTAAAAGCGGTGGATGGTGTGTCGTTCAACATCCTTGAGGGCGAAACCTTGGGGCTGGTTGGCGAATCTGGCTGTGGAAAATCGACTGTGGGCCGCGCCTTGCTGCGGCTTTACGAGCCCACGGCGGGCTCGGTTGTGATCGGCGGCGAAGATATCGCCACGCTTGCTCCCGAGGCGTTGCGCAAGAAACGCCCAAGCATGCAGATGGTGTTTCAAGACCCGCAAGCCAGCTTGAACCCGCGGATGACTGTGGCGGGCATCATTTCGGAACCCTTGGTCGAACATACCGATTGGACCGCCGAGCGCCGGCTAGAACGGGTGTTGGAGCTGATGGATGCGGTGGGGCTGAACCGCCGCTTTGCCAACCGCTTTCCGCATGAGTTTTCCGGCGGTCAGCGCCAGCGCATCGGCATTGCCCGCGCGCTGGCCTTGAACCCGAAATTCATCGTCTGCGACGAACCGATTGCGGCGCTGGATGTCTCGATCCAAGCGCAGGTGGTCAATCTGCTGGAAGATCTGCAAGAGCGGCTGGGCCTGACCTACCTGTTCATCAGCCATGATCTGTCGATGGTGCGCCATATCGCCGACCGCGTGGCGGTGATGTATCTGGGCCGCATTGCCGAGCTGTCGCCGCGTGATGCGCTGTTTGCCAACCCGCTGCACCCCTATGCCGAGGCTTTGCTTTCGGCGGTCAATGAACCCGATCCCAACCGCGCGCGGCGCGAACGGATCATCCTGCAGGGCGATGTGCCCTCGCCCGCGAACCCGCCCAAGGGCTGCAACTTTTGCACCCGCTGCCCCAAGGCTTTCGCGCGCTGTCATCAGGAAAAACCCGAGCTTGTAGAGGTGCAGCCCGGCCGTCAGGTCGCCTGTTTCCTTTATGAAGAAAACACTGCTGTCGGATCAACCGCCAGTGTCGAGGCCACAGAGCTTAATCAACAAGGAGAGACAAAATGAAACTTAAGACAGCCCTTTTGGGTGCTGCCTGCGCTTTTGCCTTTGCGCCCGCAGCTTTTGCGGAACGCGGCAGTGATGGCACTGTAAACGTGCTTTACGCACAGGCGCCTTCGACGCTGAACCCCTACCTGTCCTCGGGCACCAAAGACGTTGAGAATGCCTCGATCATTCTGGAAGGCATGGCGGGCTTTGACGAAAAAGGCGTGGTCTTCCCGCGTTTGGCTGAAAGCGTACCAACGGTTGAAAACGGCGGCATCTCGGCCGATCTGACCAGCATCACCTGGAAGCTGAAGCCAGGCCTGTTGTGGTCGGATGGCACGCCAGTGACCTCGGCTGACGCGAAATTCACCTATGAATATTGCACCGCCCCCGATGGCGGCTGCGCACAGGCCTCGCGCTATGAAGGCATCACCTCGATCGACACCCCAGACGATCAGACCGTTGTCATCAACTTTGACGGCCCAAAACCAAACCCTTATCAGGCCTTCGTCGGCGGCACCTCGCCGATCCTGCAAAAGGCCCAGTTTGCCAATTGCATGGGCGCAGCCGCGTCCACCTGCACCGAGCAGAACTTTAACCCCATCGGCACCGGCCCATTCCGCGTTGTTGAATTCAAAACCAATGACACTGTGACGCTGGAAGCCAACCCGAACTACCGCGACCCAGCCAAGCCCGCTTTTGCGAAAATGGTTGTCAAAGGCGGTGGCGATGCAGAATCAGCGGCGCGCGCTGTGATGCAGACCGGCGAATTCGACTATGCTTGGAACACCCAGATCAACCCCGAGCTGCAAGCTCAGATGGAGACCGGCGGCAAAGGCAAGTTCGTCAACGGCTTCGGCACCCTGGTCGAGCGGATCGAAATGAACATGACCGATCCTTCGCCAGATCTGGCAGAGGGCGAGCGTTCGACCACCAAGCATCCGCACCCAATCCTGTCGGATATCAACGTGCGTACCGCTTTGTCCAAAGCCATCGACCGCCAGATCCTTGTCGATATCGGCTATGGCAATGCCGGCCGTCCGACCTGTAATCTGGTGCCAGCGCCCGAGTTGTTTGCCTCTGACAACACCGGTTGCATTCCACATGACATGGAAGGCGCGAAAAAGCTGCTGGACGACGCAGGCTGGGTTCCAGGCGCTGATGGCGTGCGGGAAAAAGATGGCAAGAAGCTGCACATCCTTTACCAAACCTCGACCAACCCTGTGCGTCAGGACTTCCAGGCTTTGATCAAAGATTGGTGGACCGAGCTGGGTGTGGACGTCGAGCTTCGCAACATCGACGCTTCGGTGTTCTTTGGCGGCGATGCGGGCTCGCCCGATACCTTCCAGAAGTTCTATGCAGACGTCGAAATGTATGCCAACAACTTTGACGGCACCGATCCAGAGCCCTACCTGGCCAGCTATCTGTGCAATAAGATCCCAGGCCCAGACAACCAGTGGCAGGGTGAAAACATCAACCGCTTCTGCGATCCAGCCTATGACGCGCTGGTTGCTGAAATGGGCAAAACCTCGGATATGGCCAAGCGCTCCGAGCTTGCCAAAAAGATGAACGACATGCTGACCAAAGACAGCATGGTCATCGTGCCGCTGGTCGATCGTGGTCGTCTTTCGGCTGCCTCGAACGCGCTGGGTGGCGTGAACCTGAACACTTGGGACACCGAAATGTGGAACGTACAGGATTGGTTCCGCGTCAAGTGATCTAGCTTTGGGCGGGGGGCAATCTCCCCGCCCATTCCCCCTGAAGTCTGCTTGCGAGAGGCGCCGCCATGCTCACCTTCACGCTTCGACGATTGCTGCTGGCAATCCCGACGCTTCTCTTGATCAGCCTTGTGATCTTTTTTCTGGTCGATCTGGCACCGGGAAGCCCTGCCTCGGAAATTCCGCTGACGGTGCCTGCCGAAGTGCGGATGAAAATCCTTGAAGCGATGGGCGTCAACGAGCCGGTCTATGTCCGCTATGGGCTTTGGCTGAAACAGTTTTTTTATGTCGAGCCTTTGACCGGCATTGATGCAATCTTTGGCAGCAATTACGCCGAAGGCATGCAACGGATCATCAGCTATCAAACCCGCTCGCCGGTGTTTGACATCATCGTGCAGCGCCTGCCGCAGACGCTGATCGTGATTGGCACTGCCTATCTGGTGGGCATCTTGATCGCGGTTCCGATTGGCATTTATTCGGCCTATCGGCAGTATTCGATCTTTGATCAGCTTGGCACCTTGCTGGCGATGATCGGGTTTTCGGTGCCGACCTTCTTTTCGGGCACGCTGCTGATTATTCTGTTTGCCGTCGGTCTGGGCTGGTTTCCAACCAAATATGACACCACCTTGACCGTCACCGATTGGGACACCTTCTGGCAACAAGTGCGGCAGATGACGCTGCCGGTGATGACCTTGGGGCTGGCCAATGCGGCCTCGATCAGCCGCTATATGCGCTCGTCTATGCTTGAAAACATGGGCCAGGACTATGTGCGCACCGCGCGTGCCAAAGGCATGTCAGAGCGCACGGTGGTGCTGAAACATGTGCTGCGCAATTCGATGATCCCCGTGGTCACGGTGATCGCCCTTGGCATCCCCTCGATCTTTGGCGGCGCGATTATCACCGAGAATATGTTCGGGGTCTCGGGCATTGGCTCGGCGCTGATCGGGGCGATTCATGCCAATGATTTGCCGATGGTGCAGACGCTTGCCTTTATCTTCGCGATCCTGATCGTGCTTTTCAACCTGATCGCCGACGTGCTTTACGGCCTTCTCGACCCGAGGATCCGCTATGACTGACGCCACCACAGCGATTGAAAAACCCGCCAGCCAAATGCGGGCGATTTGGCAGCAATTTCGCACCCATAAGGGCGCTTTGTTTGGGCTGATTGTGCTGGGCACGCTGATTTTGGCCGTGGTTTTGGGGCCGTTTTTGTGGGTGCCTGAAAAGATGTCGGTGGCCAAGGCGATCATGCTGAAAAACCAAGGTCCGTCGTGGCGGTTCCCATTGGGCACCGATCAACTGGGCCGCGATATGCTGGCGCGGATGCTGGACGCGGGCAAAGTCTCTTTGGCGGTGGGCTTTGTGGCGATGATGATCGCGATTTTTGTCGGCACCACCATCGGCATTTTGGCGGGCTATTTCAAACGCCTCGACGGGCCCTTGATGCGGCTGACCGATATGTTTCTGGCCTTGCCGCTGATTCCGCTTTTGCTGGTGATGGTGATGCTGTTTCGCGACCGCATCGCGGGGCTTGTCGGGCCAGAAATGGGGGCGTTTTTGCTGATCGTCTTTGCGATTGGGGTCACCTCTTGGATGCAGGCGGCGCGGATTGTGCGCGGCGAGGTATTGGCGCTGAAAGAGCGTGAATATGTGCTGGCGGCGCGGTCGATCGGAGCGATTCCGCGCCGGATCATTCTGCGCCATATCCTGCCCAATGTGGTCTCGCCGGTGATGGTGGCGGCGACTTTGGGGGTGGCCGAGGCGATCATCACCGAATCTGTGCTGTCTTTCCTTGGCCTTGGCTTTCCGCCCGATTTTCCGACCTGGGGGCGGCTTTTGTATGATGGGCTATCTTATATGCAGATCTATCCCGAACGCGTGATCTGGCCGGGTGTGGCGATTTCGCTGACGGTTTTGTCGGTGAACTATATCGGTGACGGCCTGCGCGATGCGCTGGATCCGCGCATTCGCGGCAGGTAAAGCTTGCGCCACGCTTTGAAACTGCGCAAAAGCCCTTCAAGCTACAGGGGGCTTTTTGCATGCATCTGCTATTGATCCACACCGGCGGCACCATTGGCATGGCACAAACCGAGATCGGCTTTGCCCCGAGCGCAGGCGTGCTGGAGGCCGCCTTGGCAAAGCTTGCCCCAACCGCCCAGATCACCCTGCTGCCGCTTGCGCCGCTGATCGACAGTGCCAATGCCACCCCCGCCGATTGGAACCGCATTGCCGCAGCGATCGAGGCAGGCCAGGCGCGCTATGACGGCTTTGTCGTCACCCATGGCACCGATACGCTCGCCTTTACCGCCGCCGCGCTTTGCTTTGCGCTGGCGGGTCTGCGCCGTCCGGTGATTTTAACCGGGTCAATGCTGCCGCTGACGCTGGCGGGCAGTGATGGCGCCGCGAACCTGTCAGATGCCATTGCGGCTGCGCAAACCGCGCCTGCGGGCGTCTGGGTGCAATTTGCCGGGCGTTTGCTGCATGGCGCGCGGCTGCGCAAGGCGCATTCCTCGGCCCCAGCGGCCTTTACCGCCAGCCCAACAGCGGCACCGCCTTGGCAGGCGGCTGATGATGTGCACCGCACCGCCTATCAGCCCAGCAAGCTTGCGATCCTGACCATGGCACCGGGTCAGTCGCCCGAGCTGATCGCCCATGCCCTGAGCCACTGCGACGGCGTTGTGCTGCGGGTGTTTGGCGCAGGCACCCTGCCCGAGACGCCCGAGATAGCGGCAGCCCTACGCAGCGCCAAACAGCGCGGCACGCGGATGATTGCGGTCAGCCAAAGTCCTGAGGGCGGGGTCAGTCTGGGCACCTATGCGGCGGGCAATTTGATGGTGGAATGCGGCGTGATCGACGGCGGCGATATGACGCCCGAGGCGGCTTATACCAAGCTTGCGCATGTCCTAAGCCTGCCAGAGGCGCAGCGCGACGCAGCCCTAGCCCGCGTGATCTGCGGCGAGGTCAGCGCATCTCGCGCTTGATCCGGCGCAGCGCCAGCCAAACCCCCAGCACGACCAAAGGTGTCAGCACCGCCGTGGCCATGCCCTTGCTGATATGCAGCGCCTCGGTCACCGGATAGGCGGCATAGGCCGCCAGCGAGACCGCGTAATAGCTGATCGCCACCACCGACAGACCTTCGACGGTATGTTGCAACCGCAGCGCAAGATCGGCGCGTTTGTCCATGCTTTCTAACAGCTTTTGGTTCTGCGCCGAGCGTTCAACATCCACCCTTGTGCGCAACAATTCAGCCGCCCGCGTGGCGCGTTCGGCCATCGAGACCAGACGCGCCTCGGCCGATTTCACCGTGCGCATCGCTGGATCATAGCGCCGCATCATGAACTCGCCAAAGCTTTGCCGCCCAGCCACACGCTCTTCGCGCAGGGCTGCAATGCGTTGATTGACGATGGCCTCGTAAGCCCCCGTCGCGCCAAAGCGGAAGGAATGCTGCACCGCCAGACTTTCCAATTCTGCCGAAATCCGCAGCAACTCGTGCAGGTTTTCCTCGGCAGGCCGCGCGTTGCTGTCCAAGCCCGAGACCAGCTCTGACAGTTGCGGATCCAGCGCGTTCAGCTTGCCCGTCAGCCCGCGCGCCCGCATCAGCCCCAGCATCGACATGGCGCGGTAGGTTTCCACCTCGCACAGCCGCTGCACGATCCGCCCGATCCGCCGCGCGCCGGTGTCGGGTTTGACAAAGACCGCAAATCGCATATGGCCCGCCGGATCAATCCTGAAATCGCCCGCAATCACCGCAGCCCCATCCACCACCCGCGCCACCGCAAGGCTTTCGGCGACGAACCATTGGTCAAGCTTGGCCAGCAAAGCGGCCTCATCGCCCAGAACCTCGACCCGCACCAAGACCGAAGCCAAGCGCACGCCGGGGGCTTCGGCCAGCCAATCCTCGGGAAAGACCTCCATCTCGTCGGGGTCAAAGGGGCGTGCGGGCAGGCCTTCGCTAAAGGCGGAATAGGTCACAAATTCGGTGTGGCTTTCCCATTTCAGCTCGGCCCGACCGATGGTGCCGGAAAAATGCGTGGCATTGGGCTGCGGATGCGAAGATCCGTTGCGATCCAGCAGCGCCAGCACATGCGCCATATCCTCGGCCCGATTGCGGTTTTGCGCCTCTTGCGGCTGTTTCACCGCGACATAGGCCGCCACGCAGGGCGCGCGCAGGGCCGGAAACGGGCGCGCGTGCAATTCATTGACAAGCGCATAGCGCAACGGGTGGTCGTCGATCTGGGTCATGGCTCGCCTTGCTCTTTGCGCCAGAAAGCCCCGCCGCTGCGACAAAGGCCAGAAAATTCACAGAATACAGCCGTATGCACCAAAAGTGTTGCCGCAATGCAAAGGCCCCACCTTGCGGCGGGGCCTTTGATGTCACCTGCGCAAGGGCGCGCGCGCCTTAGTCGATCAGCGGCAACAAAGCGTCGAGCGACTTTTTCGCATCGCCATAGAACATCCGGGTGTTCTCTTTGTAGAACAGCGGGTTCTCGATGCCGGAATAGCCGGTGCCCTGCCCTCGCTTGCTGACAAAGACCTGTTTCGCCTTCCAGCATTCCAGCACTGGCATGCCAGCGATTGGGCTGTTGGGGTCTTCTTGGGCAGCGGGGTTCACGATGTCGTTCGACCCGATCACGATGGCCACATCGGTGGTGGGGAAATCTTCGTTGATCTCGTCCATTTCCATCACGATGTCATAGGGCACCTTGGCCTCGGCCAAAAGCACGTTCATATGGCCGGGCAAACGGCCTGCCACAGGGTGGATCGCAAAGCGCACGGTTTTGCCGCGCGCGCGCAGCTTGCGGGTCAGTTCTGAGACCGCTTGCTGGGCTTGCGCCACCGCCATGCCATAGCCCGGAATGATGATGATGCTATCGGCATCATTCAGCGCCGCGGCGACACCTTCGGTGTCAATCGCCACCTGCTCGCCTTCGATCGCCATCGCAGGCCCGGTGGTGCCGCCAAAGCCGCCCAAGATCACCGAGATGAACGAGCGGTTCATCGCCTTACACATGATGTAAGACAAGATCGCCCCCGATGAGCCCACCAGCGCGCCGGTCACGATCAAAAGATCATTGCCCAGCGTAAAGCCAATCGCCGCCGCCGCCCAGCCGGAATAGCTGTTCAGCATCGACACAACCACCGGCATATCGGCACCGCCAATGCCCATGATCAGGTGATAGCCAATGAAAAACGCCAACAGCGTCATCAGCATCAGCGACCAAATGCCCGCACCGTTGAAATAAAGCACCAGCAAGATCAACGATCCCACAGCCGCGCCCGCGTTCAGGAAATGCCCGCCCGGCAGCTTTTTGGCATTGCCAGAAACCTTGCCGGCCAATTTGCCAAAGGCCACGATAGATCCGGTAAAGGTCACAGCGCCGATAAACACGCCCAAGAACACTTCGACATGCAAAATCGCCTGCTCGACCGCGTCTTTATGCGCCAATTTGGCGGCAAAGCCGATCAGCCCCGCCTTGGCGCCCTGATCCATCGCCAGCACGCGGCTGAGTTCGATATCGGCGTTATAGCCGATCAGAACCGCCGCCAGACCCACAAACGAATGCAGCGCTGCCACCAGTTGCGGCATCTCGGTCATCTGCACCCGCATCGCGACCATCCAGCCCAAAACCGAGCCGACCGCAACCATCAGCGCAATCACCCAAACATGGGCAACATCGGCCGAAAACACCGTGGCAAACACCGCCAAAGCCATGCCCGCGATGCCATACCACACCGCGCGCTTGGCGCTTTCTTGCCCCGACAGCCCGCCAAGGCTGAGGATAAACAACACAGCCGCAGCAATATAGGCAGCCTGTACAATTCCAATGCTCATGTGCCTATCTCCTTACGACTTCTGGAACATGGCGAGCATCCGGCGCGTAACCAGAAAGCCCCCCACAATATTGATCGTCGCGATCAGCACCGAAATGGCGGCCAAAACCACCACCAGCCAGCTGCCGGACCCGATTTGCAGCAGCGCGCCAAGAATGACGATGCCCGAAATCGCATTGGTCACCGCCATCAAAGGCGTGTGCAAGGAATGCGACACATTCCAGATCACCGAGAAACCGATAAAGCAGGCCAGCACAAAGACGATAAAATGCGACATGAATTCGGTGGGCGCAAAGGCTCCGACAAGGGCAAGCAACAAAGCCGCCCCCACCAGCAGACCGACTTGCGATCTGGTCTGCGCCTTAAAGGCCGCCGTCTCTGCCGCGCGCTTTTCTTCCGCCGTCAGCTCTTTGACCTTTTCCTTTGGCTTTTGCGCCGCAATCGCTGCGATCTTCGGCGGTGGTGGCGGATAAGTAATCTCGCCGGCCTTGGCCACGGTCGCGCCACGAATGACGTCGTCTTCCATATTGTGATCAATCACACCGTCTTTTTTCGGGGTAAGATCGGTCAGCATATGCCTGATATTGGTGGAATAAAGCGTCGAGGCCTGTGCAGCCATCCGGCTTGGGAAATCGGTATAGCCGATCACCGTCACGCCGTTGTCCGAGACAACCTTCTCGTCCATCACCGTCAGATCGCAGTTGCCGCCACGCTCGGCAGCAAGGTCGATGATCACCGAACCCGGCTTCATCATCTCGACCATATCCTTGGTCCAAAGCTTGGGCGCAGGCCGTCCGGGGATCAGCGCCGTGGTGATGACGATGTCCATCTCGGGGGCCAGTTCGCGGAACTTGGCCAGCTGTTTGGCTTGGAAAGCTGGGGTCGAGGGGGCTGCATAGCCGCCCGTCGCGGCCCCATCGGGCAGTTCGCTGGCGTCAAACTCCAGATAGACGAATTGCGCGCCCATCGATTCGATCTGCTCGGCCACTTCGGGGCGCACATCAAAGGCATAGGTGATCGCGCCAAGGCTGGTTGCAGTGCCAATCGCGGCCAAACCGGCCACGCCAGCGCCCACGATCAAGACCTTGGCCGGCGGTACTTTGCCCGCAGCCGTCACCTGCCCGGTGAAAAAGCGGCCAAAGTTGTTGCCAGCCTCGATCACCGCGCGGTAGCCCGCGATATTGGCCATCGACGACAGCGCATCCATCTTTTGCGCGCGGCTGATGCGCGGCACCATATCCATGGCGACAACGGTCGCCCCCTGCGCCTTGACCACCTCAAGCAGCTCGGGGTTCTGTGCCGGCCAAAAGAACGAGATCAGGGTCTGCCCGGATTTCAACGCCTTGGCTTCGGCCATCTCGGGGCCGCGCACTTTGACGATGACATCGGCAGCCGCCATCACCGCCTTGGCGGTCTTTAGAACTTCGACCCCAGCGGCGGCATAAAGCGCGTCTGAAAAGCCAGCCTTGGCCCCCGCACCGGCCTGAATGCAGCAGCTATGCCCCAGCTTGACCAGCTGAAGCGCCGAATCTGGTGTCATCGCAACGCGACTTTCGCCCGCAAACACCTCTGTTATAGCACCAATCTTCACAGTCTCTCCCCCATTTTAGCCTCAGGGCGGGCCAGCCCCGCGAAACAATAATGTTGCAGAAGTAGCAGCAGCGCCCCAAAGTGCAACGCCAGATGCAGCATTGGCGCAAGATTTACGGCAAAATCCGACAGCTTTGCCGCTAAATACGCCAAATCCAGCGCGGCACCCGCGCCGACCAGGCCGCAAAAGCAGGCCCAAAGCCCGCGCGCAGCCGCGCCTCCTCGTCCAAAATATAGCGCCGCGTGATCCAAACCATAAAGCCGGCCACCACAGGCAGTGCGACCCAAGCGCCCCAAAAACAGGCAGCCCCCAGCAAAACCAAAGCATCGCCCAGATAGATCGGATTGCGGCTGATGCTGAAAACACCGCCCGTCACCAAGGCCGATGGGTCGCGGCGCGGAATAAAACTGGTGCGCGCAACCAGCATCTGCGCCACCGCCACCGCCATCGCGGCAAGGCCCAAAGCGATCAGGCAAAGCCCCAAGCCCTGCTGCGGCCAAACCGGCGTCGCCTGCGCAATCGCCCAAATCGCACCCAAGGCAAACACCAACCACAGCGGCGGAATATCAATCTGTTTCAGCATCAAAGCCTCCCTTTGCGCCATCAAGCCCCAGCCCGCGCGCCAAAGCCAGCGCGAAGTCACTTCCAGCTTGAACATTTGCCCCCCAAGCCCGATGATCGGTCGGAAACCACGCCAAAGGCTATCATGACCGATTTTTCCGCCACCAAAGCCCTGTTCACCCTGCCCGAGGGCATGATCTATCTTGACGGCAACTCGCTGGGCCCGCTGCCGCGCGCCACCGCCGCACGGGTGGCGCAGACGGTGACGGAAGAATGGGGCAAAATGCTGATCACCGGCTGGAACAAGGCCGGCTGGATGGACAAACCGATGCATGTGGGCGACCGTATCGCGCGGCTGATCGGCGCCGAAGCGGGCCATGTGGTGATGGGCGACACGCTCTCGATCAAGGTCTACCAAGCCTTGGCAGCCTGTCTTGATCTGAACCCAAAGCGGCGGGTGATCCTGTCAGACACCGGCAACTTCCCCTCAGATCTCTATATGGCCGAGGGCCTGTGCCGCACGCTTGGCCAAGGCTACGAGCTGAAAACCGTAGCCCCCGAAGCGGTGCTGGACGCGATCGACGAGACCGTGGCCGTCACCATGATCACCGAAGTCGATTATCGCACCGGGCGGCGGCACAATATGGCCGAGATCACCGCCCGCGCCCATGCCCATGGTGCGCTGACGATCTGGGATCTGGCGCATTCCGCAGGGGCGTTCCAAGTCGAGCTTGCTGCCTGTAAGGCCGATTTTGCGGTCGGGTGCAGCTATAAATACCTTAACTCTGGCCCAGGCGGCCCTGCCTTTATCTATGTCGCCCCCCGTCACGCCGATCACGCCATCCCAGCCCTTTCAGGCTGGCAAGGCCACGCCGCCCCCTTTGCCTTTGATCTCGACTACCGCCCCGCAACCGGCGCTGAACGCCTGCGCGTCGGCACACCACCCATTCTGCAATTGGCCGCCCTTGAAGCCTCGCTCGATATCTGGGACAGCGTCGATATGCAGGCCCTGCGCGCCACCTCGCTGGCCCTGACCGACCGCTATATCGCAGGCATCGAGGCAAGCTGCCCCAGCTTGATCCTTGCCACCCCCCGCGATCACGCGATGCGCGGCAGTCAAGTCTCTTTCCGCCACCCCGAAGGCTATGCCATCATGCAAGCCATGATCGCCCGCGGCGTCATCGGCGATTTCCGCGCGCCCGACATCATCCGCTGCGGCTTCACCCCGCTGTTCATCGACGAAACCGACGTCGACCGCGCCGTCGCCATCATCGCCGATATCATGCAAAATTCGCTCTGGGACCGCCCAGACTACAAAACCCGCGCGAAAGTCACCTGATGCAGGCGGCTTTCATCTTGGCTCAAATATCCCCGCCGGAGGCTCCGAGATCAGCCGCGGATGCCTCCGGCGGGGATATTTTGACCAAGATGAAAGCCCTGCCAGCGCTTTGCCGGCCCGCAGGTTGGATCGCGCTTTGGCGCAAGATTGGAAATTTTTCGGTGTTGAACAGGCAGCGCTAGGCCGCGCGCTTGCCTTTCCTTTTCATACCGGAGACCCGAATGCCCTCTTATAATCCTGCCAAAGATGGTGCGCAGATGTCGTTTGATGGACGCATGTCTTATGGCGACTATTTGCAAATCGACAAGATCCTTGATGCCCAGCAGCAATTGACACCGGCGCATGACGAGATGTTATTTATCATTCAGCACCAGACCTCCGAGCTTTGGATGAAATTGGTGTTGCATGAATTGGCCGCCGCGCGCTGCGCGATTGCGGCGGGGCGGGTGCCGCAGGCTTTCAAGATGCTGTCGCGAATCTCGCGGATTTTTGAGCAATTGAATTCGGCTTGGGATGTGTTGCGCAGCATGACGCCCGCTGATTACACCAGCTTTCGCGATGGTCTGGGGCAATCATCAGGGTTTCAGTCGCATCAATATCGCCTGATCGAGTTCAGTCTGGGCAATCGCAATCTGGCGATGCTGAAGCCGCATGCGCATCGCACCGAGATCACCGCGCTGTTGCAGGCCGAGCTAGCGCGGCCCAGCCTTTATGACGAGGCCTTGCGGCATCTGGCGCGGATGGGGCTTGCGATCCCAGAAGAGGTGTTAGGGCGTGATTTGTCGCAGGCTTGGGTCAAGAATGAGGCTGTGCAAGAGGTTTGGACCCAGGTGTACAAAGACCCCACCACCTATTGGCAGGCCTATGAGCTGGCCGAAAAGCTGGTGGATCTGGAGGATTACTTTCGGCGCTGGCGGTTTAATCATGTCACCACGGTCGAGCGGGTGATCGGGTTGAAGCGCGGCACGGGCGGCACCTCGGGGGTCGGTTATTTGCGGCGCATGTTGGAGGTGGAACTGTTCCCAGAACTTTGGCACCTGCGCACGGTTTTGTGATCTTCACCGTTTTGTAAATAAGGTGCTTTGACCTCTTGCGCGGGCTCGGATAGTTTGGGGCAAGGATAATCTGGGCAGTCCAAGGCGGCTGGCTTTTTGTATAGGCTGTTTGATGCGCTTTTTGACTTCTGCGACCCATCTTGGACTGCTGATCTTGGCACTTTCCGGCTGCGTGAGCCAGCCTCAGGCGGCGTTGGTGTCGCCTGAGGCAGCCGCGGCGGCTTTGACGCAAGCGAATGCGGCACATTATGCCGCGCGCGTTGATGGCAGCTTTAGCGTGCCAACCGTTCCGGTGGAAAAGGTGCCCAGCGCCTATCAAAAGCAGGATGTCGATTTCGCCAGTGCCGAGCCAGTGGGCTCGATCATCATCAACCCGGCCGAGCGGCATTTGTATCTGATCACCGCCCCCGGCAAGGCCACGCAATATGGCATCTCTGTCGGCAAGGCGGGGTTTGAATGGGCGGGGGTTGCCAATATCACCAATCGTAAGACCTGGCCCACATGGACACCGCCGAAAGAGATGATAACGCGCAAGCCCGAGCTGGAAAAGTGGAAAGACGGGCAGCCTGGTGGGCCGGAAAATCCTTTGGGCGCGCGGGCGCTTTACCTGACCACCAATGGCATTGATTACGGCTACCGCATTCATGGCACGCCGGATTGGTGGTCGATTGGTAAGAATGCCTCTTCGGGCTGCATTCGGATGATAAACCAAGATGTGATGGAGCTTTATGAGCGGGTGCAGGACGGCGCCAAGGTTGTGGTGCTGAATGCCGATGGATCCTATCCCGCCAAGCTGAAGCTGCCGCCAAAGCCTGTGGTCAAGGCCGAGCCTGTGTTAGAGCCGGTGGTCGAAACGGTTGTCGCCGCTTCGATCATCGTGCCAAAGCCCAGCGTGATGCCGGCACCTGTTATCACAACAGGCAGCGTGGCGCCAAATGTCGCCGCTCCAAGTGTCACGCCACCTGCCGTCTGCACGCAGGCTTTGGTGAATGGGGTTTGTCCCGCCAATTGATCGGCGGTGCCTGAGACACAAAGGGCGGGCGCTTTGCCCGCCTTTTTAATATGTAAACGGCTAAGGCCTTAGGCCGCCGCGTGCCAAGCCCGCAGGGCATCGCCAAAACCTGTGAACAGCGCCTTAGACACCGGGTCTTGCGCGGCGTTCCATTCGGGGTGCCATTGCACCGACAGGGTAAATCCGGGCGCATCCTTGATATAGATCGCCTCGGGGGTGCCATCTGGGGCAAAGCCGTCGATCACCACCCGCGCGCCTGCGCGGGCAATGCCTTGGCCGTGCAGCGTGTTGGTCATCACCGCAGGCGCCCCCATCAGCCGGTGGAACACCCCGCCTTGGGTAAAGCTGACCAGATGGCGCAGCGCAAAGATTTCCTCGGGCGTGCCATCGGGGGGCATGCGGTGGTTCATCCGGCCGGGAAGATCGCGGATCTCGGGGTGAAGGGTGCCGCCCATCGCGACATTGACCTCTTGAAAGCCACGGCAGATCCCCATGATCGGCTGGCCCCTCTCGACACAAGCCCGCACCAGCGCCAAGGCGACACCATCGCGGCCACGGTCAAAGCTGCCATGCGCGGGGGTTTCTTCTTCGCCATATTCGCTGGGATGCACATTCGGCCGCCCGCCGGTGAACAAAAACCCATCACAAGCCGCCATCAGATCGGGCAGATCGGCCAAGGCGGGATCGGTCGGCACGATCAGCGGCAAACAGCCCGCCACCTCGGCAATCGCCTGCGAATTGGTCTGGCCTGCGCCATGCACCAGATAGCGATCATTGATCAGATGCGAGTTGCCGATGATCCCCACCACGGGGCGACGGGTCTGTGCGCGCATATCCGGCCTGCCATTCTTTATTTTCTAAAACAATAGCAGTCCGATGGCGAAGATGAAGGGGCAAAGCAGGAAAACCAGCCTTTGTCGTGGCAAAAGCCTGAATTTCTGGCAGATCAGGGGGGCAGCGCCTGCGCCGCTCGCGCAAAGATGTCGCAAACGAACGCGCCAAAAGCAAGCGCGCTGCCTAAAACAGGGCAAACCAGCGAAAGCCCGCCATGACCGCAAGCGCCAACCGCCCGACCGATCACAGCTTTGTGCCGCGCCCGCTGTTTGGCGTGGGCTTTATGCTGGCCGCGATGGCAGCCCTGCCCTTTATCGACGTCTTTGCCAAGATCTTGGGCGAAGAGGGCGTGCCGATCTTGCAGATCGTCTGGGCGCGCCTAAGCTTTGGCGCTTTGGTGACGCTGCCGCTGGCGCTGCATAAGGTGGGGGTGGCAGGCTTGCTGCCGCGCCGCCCGCTTTATCATGGCTTGCGCGCGGGGTTTCTGGCGCTGGCGACCTTTAGCTTTTTCTCGGCCCTGACCTATCTGCCGATTGCCGATGCTTTGGCGATCTTTTTCATCCAGCCGCTGATTGTTACCGTGCTTTCGGCCTTTGTGCTGAAGGAACGGGTCGGGCCGCGCCGCTGGGCTGCGGTGGCGATTGGCTTTGTGGGCACGCTGATCATCATCCGCCCGGGCTTTGTCGAGCTGAACCCCGGCAGTCTGCTGGCCTTGGCCGCAGGCGGTTTTCTGGCGATTTACTTCGTGATGACGCGGGCGATTTCGGGCCAAGCGCCTGCCATTGTCACCACCTTTCAGACCAATATCGTCGGGGCAACCCTGCTGTCGCTGGTGGTGCCGCTGATCTGGCTGCCGCCCACGCCTGCGCAATGGGCGATGTTTCTGGCGCTGGGGGCGGTGGCGAACTTTGGCCATTTTCTGGTGGTGCGCGCCTATGACTATGCCGAAGCCTCGCTGCTGGCGCCCTTGGCCTATACCGAGATGATCATGGCCACGCTTGTCGGCTGGTATTTCTTTGGCGATTTCCCCGATGGCTGGACCTTTGTCGGGGTCGCCGTGCTGATCGGCTGCGCGCTTTATATCTCGATCCGAGAGCGCGCAGCCAAAACCGCTTAGGCGCCAGCGCCTGCCGCCACCACGCCCGCCGCCGCCGCAAGCGCGCCGCCGCCATGCGGGATATCCAGCGCGATCATCCCCGCCTCCATCACCGCCAAAGCGCCCAAAGTCATATGCGCGTTGACATGGCCCATATGGCCCACCCGCAAAAAGCCGTGATAGGCCGGATCACTTGGCGGTGCCATGCCAAGGCCAATGCCCAAGGTCACCCCCGCCTTATGCTCGCACCAATCGCGCAGGCGGGTGGCATGGGGCGCACCCAGCCGGGCCGCCGTCACCGCCCGCGCCCGATCGCGCGGATTGGCGACGTTCAAGCCAATCGCGGCATTGCCCGCCGACCAGCAGTCAAAAGCCGCCCAAACCGCGCGCGCCAAACAATCATGGCGCGCCCAGACGTTTTCCAAGCCCTCTTCTTTGATCATGTCCAAAGCCTCGCGCAGGCCAAACAGATGATGCGTCGGCGCCGTGCCATCCCAAAGCTGCCAGAACTCGCCCCCCTGCACCCGTGGCGCCCAATCCCAATAGGGCGTGCGCAGATCAGCGGTCTTGCCCACCGCCCGCGCCTTCTCGGAAAACCAGACAAAGCCCATGCCGGGCGGCGTCATCAGCCCCTTTTGGCTGGCCGCCACCGTGACATCAACGCCCCAAGCATCCATGCGGTATTCATCGCAGCCAAGGCTCGCTATGCAATCCACCGCCAAGAGGGCCGGATGCCCCGCCGCATCCATCGCCGCACGCAAAGCCGCAATATCGGTGCGAATGGTCGAGGCGGTATCGACATGCGTCATCAACACCGCCTTGATCTTGCCCGCAGCATCGGCGCGCAAGGCCGCCTCGACACGGTCCATATCCACCGGCGTGGCCTTGCCAAAGTCAATGACCTCGACCTCGATCCCCATCGCGCGCGCCGATTGCGCCCAGCTTAGGCCGAACTGCCCCACTGCCAGCACCAAAGCCTTGTCGCCGCGCGAAAATAGATTGGCATTTGCCGCTTCCCAAACCGCATGGCCATTGCCGATATAGCCCGCCACCGAAGCCGTGGTGGTGCCCGCCACCGCCTTCAGATCCGGCCAAAGCGAGTCAACCAGATCATGCAAGCCGCCCTCGTAGATATTTGGCGCCGCGCGATGCATCGCCGCCAGCACACGATCGGGCATCACCGAAGGCCCCGGAATGGCAAGATAGTGGCGACCATTGGCAAGTGACATGACAGGCTCCCTAAGATTTCCCCCAATGGCTAGCGCTCGGCTTGGGCTTCGTCAATCCACCGCACCGCGCTTGCCCTTCTGCGCCCTAAAGGCTAGCCTAAGCCCAGCGATAAGGACCGAAGCGATGACAGGCGAAACCGCAACCGACCGCAGCCTTTATAGCCTCACCGGCGCAGACAGGCTTGGCTTTTTGCAAGGCATGGTCAGCAATGATGTGCTGGCCTTGGGCAAGGCCGACGGCATTCGTTGGGCGGCGCTTTTGACACCACAAGGCAAATATCTGGCCGATTTCTTTCTGATCGCGATGGGCGATGCGCTGCTGCTGGATATCAAGACCAGCATCGCCGAGGCCACCACCCGCCGCCTAAGCATGTACCGGCTGCGCGCCGATGTGCAGATCAGCCCCAGCCCGCTCTGCGTCACCCGCGGCCTTGGCCCCACCCCAAAGGGCGGCTTTGCCGACCCGCGCCACCCAGCCTTGGGCTGGCGCAGCTACGGCGCAGCCGGCGCGCCGCCCCAGATTGATTGGGACGCAATCCGCGTCGCGCACTGCATCCCCGAAACCGGCATCGAGCTGATCCCCGACGACAGCTACCTGCTCGAATCCGGTTTTGAACGCCTCAACGGCGTCGATTTCCGCAAAGGCTGCTATGTCGGCCAAGAGGTCACCGCGCGGATGAAACATAAGACCGAGCTGAAAAAGGGCCTGACCACCGTCACCATCACCGGCAGCGCCCCCTCAGGCACGCAAATCATGGCAGGCGACAAGGCCGCAGGCCGGCTTTTCACCCAATCTGGCAACCAGGCCATCGCCTATCTGCGCTTTGATCGCACAGAAAACCTCACCGCCGAGACCGCCCGGATCAGCCTTTCATCTGTCTGAAAATATCCTCGGGGGGAGGCCTTGGCCAAAGGCCAAGGCTGTGGGGGGCAGACAGCCCCCCCGACCCGCCCGCCTCAGGCCAGGCTTGCGTAATCGCGCGCAACCTGTTGCCAAACCTCTTCGCAACTCGCCAGCAGTAAAACACCGCGCCGCCGCGTGATGTCATAGACGCCGCCATCCAGAAACCGCGCCACGCCACCCGCGGCTTGCACGATCACCACCGCCGCCGCATGGTCCCAAGGGTGCGGCTCGGGACCGCTCAGCACGAAATCGACATGCCCCTGCGCCAGCATGCGGTATTCATGGCACGAACACATCATCGAGCTGATCCGCCGATACCCCAGCCCCGCCAGCGCCGCCGCGCGCTTGGCCTCGGCCTCAAACAGCACCAATGGCACATAGCCCTGCATCCGCGACGGGTCGCGCTCGGCCGAGGTTTGCAAGACCCGCACCTGCCCCGCAGCGGTGACAAAACGCGCAGGCTCCCCCGCCCGCGCCTCGATCCAATCATCGCGCAGCGGATCATAAAGCAGGCCGTAGTCCAGCCGCCCCGCCTCTGCCACCACAGCAATCACCCCGAACAGCGCCAGCCCTTTGCTGAAATTCCAGGTGCCATCGACCGGATCGACCACCACCAGCCAGCCGCTTTGACCAAAGCTGTCGCGCAAGGCAGGATCTGCTGCAACACTTTCCTCGCCGATCACCCGTGCTTCACGCCACTCGCGCGCCAAGATCTCGCGGATCATCGCTTCGGCCTCGACATCTGCGATGGTGACCAGATCGTCAAAGGCCGCCTTGGCCGTTACCTCGGCACTTGCCAATTGGCCAAAGCGCGGCAAGATCTTGGCCCGCGCCGCCGCCCGCACTGCCGCCAAAACCTGGCTCGGATATGCCATCGCCACCCCCAAATGAAAAAGACCGCCCGAAGGCGGCCTTTCAACAGGGCGAAACCTTGCGAGATTATGCCCGCTCGGAATATTCCATAAGTTCGGTGTGAACAATGATCTCTTCATCGACGCCGATAAAGGGCGGGATCATGATGCGCACGCCATTGTCCAAAATCGCAGGCTTAAAGCTGTTCGCTGCGGTCTGGCCTTTTTGCACAGGCTCGGTCTCGACGATCTTGCATTTGACCTTTTGCGGCAGGCTGACGTTCAAAGGCTCTTCGCCGTAATAGTTCACGGTGGCCATCATGCCGTCTTGCAAGAAGGGGCGACGATCGCCCAAAAGCTCGGCGTCGATCTCGACCTGCTCGTAGGTTTCGGCATCCATGAACACCAGACGCCCGTCGGTTTCATAAAGGAACTGCTGGTCTTTGTTTTCCAACTCGACCCGCTCGACCTTGTCTTCCGAGCGGAAGCGCTCGTTCAACTTGCGGCCATCGCGCAGGTTCTTCAGCTCAACCTGAGCGAAAGCCCCACCTTTTCCGGGCTTTACATGGTTGACTTTGACGGCAGCCCAAAGGCCTGCGTCATGTTCAACAATCATTCCCGGCTTAATTTCGTTTCCGTTGATCTTCGGCATTTGTGGCAAAACCTTGTCAAAAGGTTGAAGAAGTTAAGTCGCACCCTATATATCGGGTCCGGCTTGCTCGCAAGCCAACTAAATGCAGTAAGCCAGATCGGCAGCTATGCGCCTAGCGCATGGCCGCTATTCGAAAGACAGTCGCCCGAATCGTTACCAAAGCGTTACAAGCGCCGAACGAACGGAAAGACAAGACCAAGAAATAAGGACTTTGCCATGTTTGATTCGATTGACAGCTCGGCCTACAACTTCGAGCAGGGCCAGCGCGCGCGCAAGCTTTTTGCCGCCGTGGTTTTGGCTGCGCTTGACGATGCAATCGCTGACGACAAGAAATATGGCAACGGTCCAGACCAGATCGCCCGCTGGGCGCGCTCGCGCGATGGCCGCGAGGTTTTGTCTTGTGCAGGCATTGATCCCAACGAGCGTGTGGTCAAAGGTCTGATGGAATTCGTGTCCAAAGGCGTGCGCACCTCGGTGGCGCTGTCGCGCGAAGAAAGCGAGCGTCGTCACGCGCTCGAGCTGGAACACGCAGAAGCGGCATAAGCCAAAGCTTTCGCAGACAGAAAAAAGCGCCCCTTGGGGCGCTTTTGTTTTGGCAAAAACCGCTGAAGGCTTGTCTTAGCCCAGATCCTGCGTCGCAAGCCCACGCGCAATCTCGGCGCGGACCATTTTCCGAATGTTGCGGGTGATGCGCTCGCCCATGCTGCCAGCAAGCTCTTCGCGCAGAATGTCGCGGACCAGATCGCGCAACACCTCTTCGTTGAACAACAGCTCCTCGTCCGCCTCGGAGGACTGCGCAGAGGGCGGTTCAGCCTGCCAGTTTTGCGCAGGATCGCTTGGATCAGAGGCAAGGCTGGCAATCACACTGGCCTCGGCGGCATCCACCCATTCGGCATCGCTTTGCGCAGAGGCAGCGGGCGGCGGCAGATCGTCGGCAATTTCGTCGCGGTCAAAGCCCACCTGCGCCCAAACGGGAACCGCTTCGGCCTCTTGCTCGGGGGTCATCATCGCACCATCAAACATCGGCGCTTCGCTGACGTCTTGCTCGAAATCCCCCAGCGCTTCGGTCTCGGAAGCGGGTGCCAAAGTGGCAAACACTTTCTCCATCTCGGCAGGCTCGATCCGCTCTTCTGCTTCGGGATCGGCTTCGAAATCAACGATTTCCACCGTACGCGGATAGCGGACTTGCGGGCGCGGCGGGGTAGCTTCGGCGGTTTCAACCACCCGCAGCGCCGGAGTCAGGATCAGTTTGTCATTCGCCTCGATCGCAGGGCTTGCCACGGGGTCCGGCGTTGCTGTGCGAGTCATCGGCCGCAAATCCTCTGACACCAGCCGGCGGATCGAGGACAGCACATCCTCAATATCATTCGAACTTTGTGGCTCAGACATCAGCGGCCTCGGTGTTGCAGGTCAATTGGTTAAGACAGTCTAGCGGCGTTGCTGGCGCAAGACAAGGAATAGCCAGTCCACCGCCGATGTGAGCCGCCGCGAAAGCCAGTGGCCTTATAGAAAAGGCCCCCGCACCGGCGTGCGAGGGCCCAAAAGCACGCAAACTGCGGCTTATTTTTGGATTTTGCTCAGGATGCGATCCAGACGCTTGCCCTGCGACGAGGTTGCAGGCGCTTTCTTGACGGCATTGTAATAGGCCTCGGGGTCAAAGCTGGCGATGCCAAGGTTCAAATGCTGTGCCGTCAGCTGGCCTGTTGCGGCCAAAAGCTGATAGACACCCACATAGCGGCTGGCCTCGGATTGCAGCTTGCCGGCACGGGCATTCAACAGATCTTGCTCGGCGTTCAGCACATCCAAAGTGGTGCGCGCGCCCAGTTTGGCCTCTTCGCGCACGCCATCAAAAGCCTTTTGCGCTGCGGTCACTTGCAAGCTGCCGGCTTGGATCGAGGCATTGGCAACCGACAGGTTCGACCAAGCATTGCCCAGCGTTTCAGAGACCACAACCACGGTCTGATGGGTGCCAGCGGCGGCTGCGTCTTGCTGCGCCAGCGATTGGCGGTACATCGCCGAAAGTTCGCCGCCGTGATAGATCGGCTGGCTGAACGACAAGCCGACCGAGGTATTGCCCAGACCGGTATCGGTTTCGGTCGCGCTTGCACTGGCCGAAAGCGTGGGCAGCATAGCCCCTTTTGCAATCTGCACGCGCAGGTCAGCAATCTTGGCCTGATGCTGCGCCGCGATCACATTTGGATGGCTGCGCACTGCGATAGCGCGGGCCTCATCTTCTGATGCGGGCAAAGCAGGGGTCTTGGGCAGAGCCTTCAAATCGGCGGGATAATGGCCAGTGGTGGCCTTATACCGTTCGCGCGCAACTTCCAGATTGCCTTGAGCTGCGGCCAGCCCAGAACGCGCAGCGGCAAGAGCTGCTTCGGCCAAGGAGACATCTGTCAGCGTGACCTCACCAACCTCAAAGCGGTCTTTCGCGGCCTGAAGCTCTTGGCTGATCAGCCGCATGTTCGATTGGCGCAGGCCAACAATCTCGCCTTGCAGACGCACATCGACATAGGCTGCAACCGCGGCCAACAGCACCTGCTGCTCGACGTTGATCAGGCTGGCGCGAGTGGCAAGCACTGCCTCTTTGGCGACAGCGCCGCCCAATTTGCTGCGCCCACCGGCATAAAGCACCACGGTCGCCGTCAAGGCCGCCGAAGCGCTGTTGCTTTCATAAAACGACGTAGGCAGGCTGGTGCCCAGGCCCGTGGCGTTGTCATATTTGGTCCAAGACCCGCGGGTGGTGAAATCCACCACCGGACGCAGTTTTGCCACCGCAATTGCCGCGTCTTCATCGGCTGCGCGCAAGACCGCTTGGTTTTGCTCCAGCAGATGCGAAGATTTATAGGCCGAGATCAGCGCATCGGCCAAGGTCTCTGCTTGCGCCGAAGGCGCTGCTACCATCGCCGTTGTGACCGCAAAGGCTGCAAAAAACGTCCGCATATCGACCTCTTTCTGTCTTCTCAACGGCGGGCTGCGCCGCCGCTATTCCGCATTACAACGCGAAAGCCTCGACCTTCGCAAACTCTTCTAATACCGGAGCCGAGGCGTTGAACGCAAAGCGCCAATTGACGCGGCCTTCGGACTTGTGCCCAATCTTCACCACGCCCAAGGCGCCCTGCATGAAAATCGCACCAATCCGACCGCCTTCGGCCAATTGCGCCAGCAAAGACTCTGGCACCTCTTGCACACCACCTTCGATAAGGATGACGTCAAACAGGCCCGCAGGCACACTTGTCTGCACCGCCGCATTGGCAATCCCTTGGGCTGCCAAAATCTGCGACGCGGCGGCTGCCATCTCGGCCAGAGGCTCTACGCCCACCACCGATTTCGCCATCCGTGCGATCACAGCCGAAGAATAGCCCAGACCGACCGCAAGATCCAAAACGCTGTCACTTGGCAAAACATCCAAAGCATCCAACATCTTAGCCAAGGTGCGCGCCTCTAGCTGCACCCGTCCACCCAGATCAAGATTGCCGCCCATATAGGCTGCCTCTTGCAAGGCTTCAGGCACATAGGCTTCGCGCGGGATGGCAAGCATGGCTTCGATGATCGGGAACTTCGTCACATCCGATGGCCGCACCTGCGTATCGACCATCATCACCCGACGGGCAGAGAAATCGCTCATATCTGAACTCATCCGTATCATTATGTTGGATTTGTCTTGCCACATCTGTGCAGGCAGAGCAACGGCCCATTGCAGCCATTTGCCCACAGGCGAGGCGCGAATTGTCTCAGATGCAATATTATACGGGTTTGGAAACCAAAGCTTAAGCATTGCGCCACAAAGTCATCGCACCCCTTAAGCCGGAGAATCCGATGCCCCATGCCCGCCCCCTGCCCGCCTATCCGCTGCCGCCCAATCCAGCGGACGAACTTGCCGAAACGCGCGCCGAAATTGCAAGGCTGCGCCAGCGCGAGGCTGCCTTGCGCCAAACCATTCTGGAAGATCCCGAGCTGAACGGCCTTGGCCGCTGGCACCGCGTCGAGGTCGAGGAGCATCGCGAGCTGATCCTCGACATCGGACGGCTCCCAGAACATATTTTGCAAGACCGCAGTTTCTGGTGCGAAAAACTGGTGCGCACCCTGCGCTGCCTGCCCGCTGTCAGCTTTAGCAGCCGCCGCCCCGGATGGCCGATGCAGCGCGCAAGCGGCAAGCATCTGCATTAGGGCCGCGCAACTTCTGCCTTGTAAAGCCCGCCCAGCGGTGCAGAGTGTCGCAATCCCGCCCCTAGCCGCAAAGCGCCGATGTCAGACACATATTTTCTTTATCACTCCATCGGCCTTTACCCCGAAAAGACCGCAGATCTGACCACGGCCATGGCGCAATTTGCGCAAAGCTGGGGGCGGCCTGATGATGGCCAATGGGGCTATGCGCTGGACAAACGCGCGCAGTTTGTGGCGCGTTGGCGCGCGATATTGAACGCGGGCGAAGGCACTGTGACCACGGCCGAAAACGTCACTTCGGCGTTTCACAGCTTGCTTGCGGCCCTGCCCGCCCAAGCGCTTGCCGGTCGGCGCGTCTTGGTGGGGGCGGATTGTTTTCCGTCAAACCATTTCCTTTTGGCGGGGATGGCTCAAAAATACGGCTTTACCCTGCACACCGTGCCGCTGCGCCAAGGCGCTGCTTTTGTCGAGGATGAAGACTTTCTTGCGGCCTGGACGCCCGAGGTGGGCCTTGCGCTGCTGACATGGGTGTCTTCGACGTCAAGCCACCGCATTGATCTTGATGCGATGGTCGCGCATGGCCGCAGCATGGGCTCGCTGATCGGCTGCGACATAACTCAGGCCGCCGGGCTGATCCCCTATGATGTCACAGCGCCTGCGGTGGATTTCGCGATCTCGACCTCGCTGAAATGGATGTGCGGCACCCCCGGCGCGGGTGTGCTTTATGTGGCCCCCGCTTTGATTGCCACGGCCCAGCCCGAACCGCGCGGCTGGTTCAGCCAAGACAACCCGTTTTCTTGGGATATCAATGCCTTTGCCTATGCCCCCGACATTCGCCGCTTTGACAATGGCACGCCGGGCACCATCGCCGCCCTTGCCTCACTGCCAGCGCTGGATTGGCACGCGCGCCAAGATCACGCAGCGCTTTTGGCCCATAACCGCCGCCTGACCGCAAGGCTGATCGCGGCCGCGGACGAGATGCATTTGCCGCTGATCACCCCGCGCGCCGAGGCAAAACGCGGCGGCTCTGTGATGCTGCGCCTGCCCGAGACCCTGCCCGCCGCCCAGATCGTCACCCAGCTGCGCGGCCTTGGCATCAGCACCGACGCGCGCGGCCAAACCCTGCGGCTCTCGCCCGGCATCATGACCACGCATGCGGGCACCGAGACCCTGATCACCGCCCTGCAAAACCTGCAAATGCGCGCCTAGCCCAAGGGCTAAAGCGCTGCGATCAGCGCCGAAATCTCGGCCACCGCCGTGTCGATCACATCGCGCCGCCCGCGCGATTCGACGTTCAGCCGCAGCAAAGGCTCGGTGTTCGAGGCGCGCAGATTGAACCGCCATGTGCCAAACTCAAGGCTCAAGCCGTCCAGATCGTCGCGGCCCTGCGCTTGTGGCGCATAAATCGCCTCAATCGCGGCCACGGCTGCGGCGACATCTTGCACCCGAAAATTGATCTCGCCCGAAGACGGAAAGGCCGCGCGGCGCAGTTCCAAGAGTTCGGCCAAAGACCGCCCCGAACGCCCGATCAATTCCACCACCAAAAGCCAAGGGATCATCCCCGAATCGCAGCACATAAAGTCGCGAAAATAGTGATGCGCCGACATCTCGCCGCCATAAACCGCGCCGGTGTCGCGCATGGTTTGCTTTAAAAACGCATGGCCGGTGCGCGCGGCAATCGCCCGCCCGCCCGCCGTGGCGACGATGTCTTGGGTGTTCCAGACCACACGCGGGTCATGCACAATGCCCGCCCCCGGCTCTTTGGCCAGAAAAACCTCGGCCAAAAGCCCGACGATATATTCGCCCGCCACGAAATTGCCCGCCGCATCAAACAGAAAACAGCGGTCAAAATCGCCATCCCAAGCCACGCCCAGATCGGCCCCCACCGCGCGCACCAGCTCCGCCGTCGCGGGCTGGTTTTCAGGCAAAAGCGGGTTGGGAATGCCGTGCGGAAAGCTGCCGTCAGGGTCGTGATGCAGGCGCACAAACTCCAGCGGCGCACCGCGCGTGCCCAAGCCTTGCGCAATCGCATCAAAGGTCGGCCCAGCCGCACCATTTCCCGCATTGACCACAATCTTCAAAGGCCGCAGCGCGCTTACATCCACAAAGCCCAAAACCGCCTCAACAAACTGCGCCCGCACCCCTGAGGCATCGCGCAGCACCCCGCCCGGCTGATCCGGCGCAAAATCGCCGCTCTCGGCCAAGGCTTTGATCGCAGCCAAACCGCTGGCGCTGTCCAAAGGCGCCGATCCGCGCCGCACCATCTTCATGCCGTTGTAATCCATCGGATTATGCGAGGCCGTGACCTCGATCCCGCCATCCGCCGCCAGGGCTGTGGTGGCAAAATACATCTCTTCGGTGCCACAAAGCCCCAGATCCAAAACCTCGACCCCCGCCTGCAACAAGCCCTCGGCGACGGCCTCAGCCAGCTCTTGTGACGAGGCCCTGCAATCGCGCCCCAAAACCACCCGCTTTGCGGCCAATCCTTCGGCAAAAGCCCGCCCGATGCGCCGCGCAATCTGCGGGGTCAACTCCGCGCCCAACTTGCCGCGAATGTCATAGGCCTTAAAACAGCTATAGCTTTGCATCAGTTCAATCCGTGCTCAAATTCGCTGTCACCTTAGCCAAGCGCGGGGCCAAATGCAAAAGCTTCGCACCCCTGCTTTTCAAACCGACCCCAGCCGCCTATAACAGCGCAACCTTGCAAGGAGCCCGCGATGCGCAGCGCCCAGATCACCCGCACGACCCATGAGACCGCAATCGCCGTCAGCCTCAACCTTGATGGCACGGGAATATCCACCTGCCAAACCGGCATCGGGTTTTTCGACCATATGCTCGACCAACTCGCGCGCCATGCACTGATCGACCTAACCGTTCAGGCCAAAGGCGATCTGCATATTGATGACCACCACACGGTCGAAGACACCGGCATCGCGCTCGGCCAAGCTCTGGCCAAAGCGCTGGGCGATAAAACCGGCATCCGCCGCTATGGCCACTTCCAGCTTGCGATGGATGACGCCCAGGTCGCCTGCGCGCTCGATCTGTCTGCCCGCCCCTATCTGATCTGCAACCTGCCCTTCCCTGCCGCCAAAATCGGCAGCTTTGACACCGAACTGGTGCGCGAGTTTTTCCAAGCCCTCGCCACCCACGGCGGCATCACCCTGCACATCGACCTGATCCACGGCTTCAACAACCACCACATAGCCGAAGCCGCCTTCAAAGCGCTGGCGCGTGCGCTGCGCCAAGCGGTCGAGCCTGATCCGCGCATGGCAGGACAACTCCCCTCAACCAAAGGCGCACTCTAAGCCTTTCATCTGTCTCTAAATATCCCCGCCGGAGGCCCCGCCGCCGGACACCCCCACGCAAGGCAACCCCATGCTCACCGTCCTGGTTGACTACGATTCCGGCAATCTGCATTCCGCAGAAAAAGCCTTCCAACGCATGGCGCAGGAAACCAACGCGGGTGAGGTGCTGGTCTCCTCAAAGCCCGAAGATGTCGCCCGCGCCGACCGCATCGTGTTGCCAGGCGATGGCGCCTTCCCCGCCTGCAGACGCGCCTTGGGCAGCTATGGCGGCCTGTTCGAGGCCATCGAAGAGGCCGTAACCCTCCGCGCCCGTCCCTTCCTTGGCATCTGCGTCGGCATGCAAATGATGGCAAGCTGGGGGCGCGAATACCAAGACACCGCCGGATTTGACTGGATCGCAGGCGAGGTGACCCATATCGCCCCGAAAGACCCCAGCCTGAAAGTGCCGCATATGGGCTGGAACGATCTGATCATCGACACACCCCATCCGGTTCTGGCGGGCATCTCGAACGGCGACCACGCCTATTTTGTGCATTCCTATCAATTCCATGTAACCCACGCCGCCGAGCGTCTGGCCCATGTCGATTACGCCGGCGACATCACAGCAGTGATAGGCCGCGACACCATGGTTGGCATGCAGTTCCATCCCGAAAAATCGCAAGCCACAGGGCTACGCATGATCGGCAATTTTCTAACCTGGAAACCCTAAGACGCTGCGCCCCCGTCTGACGCCTTATCGCCTCAGGGTTTCGGGGGAACGCTCCGCGGGGGATATTTAGAGACAGATGAAACCAAAGCGCGGGATTTCATCTGTCTTCAAATATCCCCGCCGGAGGCATCTAAGGCTGTGGCAGGGCGCGGGCGGCTTTTTCTGCGATGCCAGAGGTGCCTTCGCGCCGCGCAAGTTCGGCCTCGACATCGGCCAAAGTCAGATCGCGCGCGGCCAGCATCACCAAAAGGTGGTAAAGCACATCGGCGGCCTCTGCCGTCAGTTTGGCGCGGTCGCCCTTGACCGCCTCGATGATCGCCTCGATCGCCTCTTCGCCAAATTTCTCGGCGCATTTCTCGGGGCCTTTGGCGAGCAGCTTTGCCGTCCACGAGCCATCAGGATCGGCGGATTTACGGGCGGCTATGGTCTCGGAAAGTCGGGTCAGGGCGCTCATGTCAGCCTCATCGGAATGCCGGCGGCGGCCATATGGGCTTTGGCCTCGCCGATGGTGAATTCGCCAAAGTGAAAGATCGAGGCCGCCAGCACCGCGGAGGCGCCGCCTTTGGTGACGCCTTCGACCAGATGATCCAGCGTGCCGACCCCGCCCGAGGCGATCACCGGCACCGAGACCGCATCCGATATCGCGCGGGTCAGCGGCAGGTTGAAGCCCGCGCGGGTGCCGTCGCGGTCCATCGAGGTGAGCAAAATCTCGCCAGCACCCTTGGCCACCATCAGGCGCGCGAAGTCGACCGCGTCGATGCCGGTGGCTTTGCGCCCACCATGGGTGAAAATCTCCCATTTTCCAAGGCTTACAGTTTTGGCGTCAATCGCCACCACGATGCATTGCGAGCCAAAGCGGTCGGCGGCTGCGGCCACAACATCGGGGTCAGCCACGGCGGCCGAATTGAAAGAGACCTTATCCGCCCCCGCCAGCAACAGCGCCCGCACATCTTCGTGGCTGCGCACGCCGCCGCCCACTGTCAGCGGCATAAAGCAGGCCTCGGCGGTGCGGGTGACCAGATCGAACATGGTGCCGCGGTTTTCATGGGTGGCGTGGATGTCCAGAAAGCACAGCTCGTCCGCCCCTGCGGCATCATAGGCGCGCGCGGCCTCAACCGGATCGCCGGCATCGCGCAGGCCGACAAAGTTCACGCCCTTGACCACGCGGCCATCGGCGACATCTAGGCAGGGGATCAGGCGGGTTTTCAGCATCGCTTGACCCTAGCCTTTGTGCGGCGCAGAGGCGAGGGTTTTGAGGGCGGCGGCCAGATCAATCGCGCCGTCGTAAAGCGCGCGCCCCGAAATCGCGCCCGCAATCACGCCGGTATCGCGCAGCGCGATCAGATCGGCCATCCGCGACACCCCACCCGAGGCGATCACCGGGATGCGCACCGCGCGGCCCAGCGCCTCGGTGGCCTCGATATTGGGGCCCTGCATCGCGCCGTCGCGGTCGATGTCAGTATAGATCAGCGCGGCCACACCTGCGTCTTCAAACGAAAGCGCCAGATCGGTGACCTTGACCGTGGTCTCGGTGGCCCAGCCTTTGGTGGCGACCATGCCTTTGCGCGCATCAATGCCCACGGCGACTTGGCCTGGAAAGGCGCGGGCTGCCTCGCGCACCAATGCGGGGTTTTCCACCGCCACCGTGCCCAAGATCACCCGCGTCAGCCCCTTTTCCAGCCACATCGCGATGGTCGCCATATCGCGGATGCCGCCGCCAAGCTGGGTTGGCACTTTGACTGCGGCCAAAATAGCCTCGACGGCCGCACCATTCACCGGCGTGCCTGCAAAAGCGCCGTTCAGATCGACCAGATGCAGCCATGCGCAGCCCGCATCTTGAAACTTCAGCGCTTGGGCTGCGGGGTCATCGCCAAAGACCGTGGCCGCCGACATCTCGCCGCGCAGCAGCCGCACGCATTGGCCGTCTTTAAGATCAATTGCGGGGTAAAGGATCATGGCAGCCTCCGGTTTCGCTTGCACAGGCTCTTAAGCAGATGGGCCGTGATTGCCAAGGCTGATCGGACCCAACGTCAGGCTTGCAAGCTTTAGAATTCGCGGCACACTGAGTTGAAATCTTCAGGGAGGAAGAGAATGATACGGAAACTTGCGCTATCGGCGGGTTTTGCCCTTGTGGCCAGCACAGGCTTTGCCGGAAATCCGGTGGAAGGGGTTTGGAAAACATCCGTGGATGACAATGGCAATTATGGCCACATCGAGGTCACGCCCTGCGGCGAAGCCTTTTGTGGCATCTTGGTCAAGTCTTTTGACGGCAGCGGTAAAGCGATGGCAAGCGACAATATCGGCAAGCGAATCATTTGGGATATGAAGCCCGCCGCCGAGGGCAGCTATGACAGCGGCAAGATCTGGTCACCCGATCGCGACAAGACCTATGCCTCGAAAATGCAGCTGAACGGCGATTCTTTGGCGGTTCAGGGCTGCGTGATGTTCATCTGTCGCGATGGCGGCACTTGGACACGGGTGAAATAGCGCAGGTTTCGGGTCGCCTTTGCGCGCCGCGGGGCCCAGCCTTGCGGCGTGCAAGGGGGAAGGAACATGGATAAAACCGCGGGCGAGGCGATCGGTGATGCGGCTTGGGCGGCCCTTCGCGCCCGAGGGGCTTGGCCGGGAATTTACGGCGTGACCAGCACCGGCATTTTCTGCCGCTTTGGCTGCCCCGCCCGCATAGCCTTGCGCCCCAACATCAGGGTTTTCCCCGCCCCTGCCGCCGCCTTGGCCGCAGGGTTTCGCCCCTGCAAGCGCTGTGGCGGTGGGGTCTAGGCGCGCTTTGGCAGGCCCAAGCGCGGGATCTCGATCGCAGGGCAGCGGTTCATCACCACCGCCACACCGCGCGCGCGCGCCACTTCGGCTGCGGCCGCGTCTTCGACGCCCAGTTGCATCCAGACAGCCGTCAGATCGGGGCTGGCGGCCAATGCCTCGGCCACGACAGCGCCCGCTTCTTCTGAGCGGCGGAAAATATCGACCATATCAAAGCCGCCCTCAATCTCTGCAAGCGAGGCGCGCACCGCTTCGCCTGCGACGATTTCGCCGACTTGGCCGGGGTTCACCGGAATGACGCGGTAACCCTGTGCGCTAAGATAGGCCGCAACGCGGTGGCTGGGGCGGTCGGGCTTGGGCGACCAGCCGACAAGGGCGATGGTTTTTACACGGGTCAGAACATCGCGGATCAGGGCATCTTCGGTCATGACGGGGCCTTTCAAATAAAAAGACGCCCGCGCCAGAGGCACGGGCGTCAAGGTGTGGAACGAGGGACAATAAACAAGCGGTGCGGGGTTCCATTTCCGCAGCTCATGTTTAAAAGATGGGCACTGCGGCCCAAGATATAAGGGCCCCTCGCAGCTTTGTGATCATGCACAAACGGCAAGGGGCATCGGCTTTGCGCAGCCTTAGGCTTTGTCATGACGCGTGGCGGCCGCATAAAGCCCCACCGCCGCGGCATTCGAGACGTTCAGGCTGCCAAAGGCCCCGGCAAAGGGAATGCGCGCGATAACATCGCAGGTCTCGCGGGTTTTTTCGCGCAGGCCCGGGCCTTCGGCGCCCAAAACCAAAGCGACCGGATGGGTGCCAACGCTGGCCATCGCAGCGCCCAATTCCACCGTGCCGTCGCCGTCCAGCCCGATCATGCGGTAGCCCATGGCCTTCAGCTCTTCCATCGCCTCGGCCAGATTGGTGACCTTAAGGTAGGGCTGCCGCTCAAGCGCGCCACTGGCGGTTTTCGCCAAAGCGCCGGTTTCAGGCGCGGAATGGTGACGCGGTGCGATCACGGCGCGCGCGCCAAACACCTCGGCCGAGCGCAAAACCGCGCCGACGTTATGCGGATCGGTGACTCGGTCCAGCAGCACCACCAAAGGCGCGCCCTCGCCCGAGATCGCGACATCAGCCAGCTTGCCCCAGTTCAGCGGCTTGACCTCCATCGCAGCACCTTGGTGGACCGAGCCTTCGTCGATGGGCACATCAAAGCGGCGCGGATCGGCGATTTCGGGCTGAATGCCGGCGGCGGCGACCGCCTCTTCCAGCTTATCAAGTGCATTTTTGGTGACAACCAGCCGGATTTTTTCCCGCGCGGGGTTCATCAGCGCATCGCGCACCGCATGCAGGCCAAAGAGCCAAACTGTTTCACGCGCCTCGGCACGGCGCGCACGCTCTTTATCTACCACCCAAGACGGTTTCTTATCACCCGACATGTCTTTATCACCCTTATTCTCGCAAGCGCCGACAATGCGCAAAGCCAAGCTTGGGCGCAAGTGGGGCAGATGCGGAATTTCCATCGGCACCTCTTGACGCCCCCCAGCGCTTTCGGTAATCCCCCTCTCATGTTGGGCGACGCGCTGCAAGGTGCGGCAGTGGACTGTAACTCCGCCGAGGTGACTCACGCCTGGTTCGATTCCAGGGTCGCCCACCATATCCTTCTTTCCTTGTTGTGAAATCAATGCCCTGCGGGGCGGCTTGGTGTTTTGGCCAAGCGCGTCAGGCTTTGTCAAAATCGGCGCGATAACGGTTTGGCGCACGCCCGATCACACGCCGAAAGGCGCGCGAGAAATAGGACGGATCATCATAGCCCAGCCCATAGCCGATAGATGCGACCGAGGCGCGGGTATAGACCAACAGCCGACAGGCCTCACGCAGGGTCGCCTGCTCGATCAGCGCGGCGGCAGTCTGGCCGGTGGCCGCATGACAGATGCGCGACAAATGCCGCGGCGAGACCGAGAGCGCCCGAGCATAAGCCTCAACCCCCCAAGCCGCACGCAAGTGTTGCCTTAGAAGATCTTGAAACTGCGCAAAACGGGCATCTTGCGGGCGCGCGGCTGCGGGCTGGGCGGCATCCAATCCGCGCAGCGCAAGGCAGGCCACCTGCAAGGCCAGCGCGCGCAGCATTGTGGCACGCGCCGCTTGCGTGCTGGCATGTTCAGCGGCGATGCGCTGAAACAGCGCCGTCATCTCGGCGGTGACAGGCAAAACTCCGGCCTGCGCCAAGCCCGAGACTGGCGCGGAAGCCGAGAGCATTTCGGGCAGGGTTTGCACCGGCACCGTCAGCACCCAACCCTGTGTGCCCTTGGCAAAGCGAAAGCCATGCACCACCCCCGCCGGCAGGGTCAGCAAGAACGGCGGGGTCAGCTGGCGCGGCGCGCCATCAATCGACATTTGCACAGCACCAGTGGTGATCAGAAAGACTTGGTGCAAATGGGCATGACGATGCGGCGCGATCTGCCAATCCAGCTCTGCCGCCCGCGCGCGGATGGTTTCTATGTGCAAAACATCGGGAAAATCCCGGCTTTCGCCGTAAAGGCTCCAGATCGGAATCGGGGTGGTTTGCAATGTGGGGGCAGAGGCGCGCATGTCCGAAAAGTGCCAGAAGTTGTGCGCCCTGTCCATTCCCCCAAGCGGGGGGCGCCTTTACACCTTGGGCAAGAAAACCAAAGGCATTACGCGGCAAAGGAGGGGCAAGAATGAAAACCGATGTGGCCATCATTGGCGGCGGGCCTGCGGGGCTATTGTTGTCGCAATTGCTGATGAAAGCGGGGATTTCCACCGTGGTTCTGGAACGGCAATCGCGCGATTATGTGTTGTCGCGGATCCGGGCAGGCGTGCTGGAATCAGGCACGGTGCAGCTGCTGCAAGAGGCGGGCGTTGGGGCGCGGATGCAGGCCGAAGGCATCCCCCACCACGGCTGTTTGCTGTCGTCAGACGATCAGATCATTCGGATAGATTTTGTCGAAAGCTGCGGCAAACAGGTGATGGTTTATGGCCAAACCGAGGTCACGCGCGATCTTTATACTGCCCAAGACGCCTTGGGCGCGCGGATCTTGCACGGCGTGGCAGATGTGGTCTTGCATGATGTGCAAAGCGATGCGCCCTTTGTCAGCTTTACCCATGAGGGGCAGCACCAGCGGCTCGAGTGCCAGTTCATTGCCGGCTGCGATGGCTTTCACGGCGTCAGCCGCCCCAGCATTCCAGCCGAGGTGCGGCGCGAGTTTGAAAAGGTCTATCCCTTTGGCTGGCTTGGGATTTTGTCACAGACCCCGCCCGCGCATGAGGAGTTGATCTATGCCAACCACCAGCGCGGCTTTGCTTTGGCCTCGATGCGCAACCGCAATCTATCGCGCTATTACATTCAGGTGCCACTGACCGATAAGGTGGAAGATTGGTCGGATGCGGCGTTTTGGGACGAGCTTTGCGCCCGCCTGCCCGCCGAAGTGGCCAAGACCTTGGTGCGCGGTGCTTCGATTGAAAAAAGCATCGCGCCGCTGCGCAGTTTTGTCTGCGAGCCGATGCAATGGGGCCGCTTGTTTCTGTGCGGCGACGCCGCCCATATCGTGCCGCCCACTGGCGCAAAGGGGCTTAATCTGGCTGCATCGGATGTGTTTTACCTCTCGCGCGCGCTCAAAGCGCAGCTTTTGCAAGGCGATGGTGCGGCTTTGGCCCAATATGGCGCGGAAGCGCTGGCGCGGGTCTGGCAAGCCATGCGCTTTTCTTGGTCGATGACCACAATGCTGCATCAGTTCCCCGATCAAAGCGCCTTTGACCTACGCATTCAACGGGTTGGGCTTGAGACACTGGCCGCCTCGGCAGAGGCGCGCAAGCTTTTGGCCGAAAGCTACTGCGGCCTGCCCTATTAGCGCCGGACCGACTTCATACCGCTTTGGTTATGCATTTGGGCAAGTTTTGCATTATCGTTGCGAAACAGCAGAGATTAGAACAGGCTCAGAGGGGTGGGTCTGTCTGCGCCATACGGGGAGTTTGGTGGCGACGTTTGAAAAAGGCTCGACCTTAGAAAGCAGAATAATATCAGGGAGGATTTTATGATGTCACTATCCACGACGTTTGCCCGCTTGCTGGGGGCTTCGGTGCTGGCCAGCGGTTTGGGGCTTGGGGCGGCCTTGGCGCAAGAGGTTACCTTGAAACTGCACCAGATGCTGCCCGCGCAGGCGCCTGTGCCCGCGCTGGTGCTTCAGCCATGGATGGATAAGATAAGTGCCGAGTCGGGCGGGCGCATTGCCTTTGAACATTTTCCCGCCATGCAGCTGGGCGGCAAGCCACCAGAATTGGTCGATCAGGTCAAAGATGGCGTGGCAGATATCATCTGGACCCTCCCCGGCTATACGCCTGGTCGCTTCCCGCGCACCGAGGTGATCGAGCTGCCATTTTTGGTGAATGACGCCGAATCGGCTTCGCGTGCGCTTTACCAGCTGGGCGAAAAATATATGTTCGACACCGAATATGCCGATTACAAGGTTTTGGCCTTGTTCACCCATGGCCCCGGCCTGTTCCATTCCGCCAAACCCATCACCACCCCCGCCGATCTGGCAGGCGTCAAGCTGCGCGCGCCAACGCGGGTGACAAATATGATGGTCACAGCCCTGGGTGCCACGGCGGTGGGCATGCCCGTGCCGGCCGTGCCCGAAGCGCTGTCCAAAGGTGTGATCGATGCGACCATGCTGCCATGGGAAGTCACGGGCGGCCTGAAAGTGGCCGAATTGGTCAAAAACCACACCGAATTCACCGGCAAGGCGATGTATGTCGGCGCGTTTTTGATTGCGATGAACAAAGAGAAATACAACGCTCTGCCCGACGACCTTAAGGCGGTGATTGATGCCAACTCGGGGCTGGAATTCTCGGCGCTTGCGGGGAAACTCAGCCAAGAGGCCGATGCTAAGGCCCGCCAGATTGCCGTCGATCTTGGCAATAACATCATCCAGTTGGACGCCGCGCAATCGGCGGTTTGGGAAGAGGCCGCAAAGCCCACCTATGAAGCTTGGATCGCCGAAACTGCCGCCGCGGGTTTTGACGGTCAGGCGATTTTGAACGACGCCCAAACGCTGCTGGCGCAGTAGTCCGGCTTGTTTTCACCGCACCCGGGCGCAGGCCTTGGGTGCGGTGTCTTTTTTGGTGCGATCTGGAAGCTGCGCGGGGGGGGGATCATGCGAAATCTGGCTTATGCTTTGGCCAATGCAACGGCCTTGATCGGCGGGGTGACCCTTGTCGCGATTATTGTGATGACGGTGGTCAGTGTGCTGGGCCGCGCCTTTGTCTTTGCCGGTCTTGGCCCTATCCCGGGCGATTACGAGATCACCGAGATGACCATCGCCTTTTGCATCTTTTGCTTTTTACCGCTGTGCCAGCTGGTTTCAGGCCATGCGACGGTGGATGTCTTTACCTCGGGCATGGGAGAGCGGGCCAATTTGATCGTCTTGGCGCTGTGGGAGCTGGCACTGACCGCAACGGTGATCTTTATCGCCTGGCGGCTTTATCACGGTTTTCTAGGCAAGCTGGGCAATCATGAAATCTCGATGCTGCTGGCGATTCCTATATGGTGGCCTTACCTGGCCGCGCTGGTTCCAGCTGGTGTCGGGGTGATTGTGGGGCTTTGGTCGGCCTATGACCGCGTGCTGGCCGCCTGGACCGGCAAAGCAACGCGCGCGATTGCGGGGGCGAACCATTGAGCAATCTTGAACTCGGGCTTTTGGCCTTTCCTTGTCTGCTGGCGATGATCTTCTTGCGCGCGCCGATTGGGCTGGCGATGCTGCTGGTCGGCGTGGCGGGGATGTGGGCTGTCACCGGCAGCCCCAATATCATTCTGTCCAAGTTCAAAACCGAGACCTTCAGCACCTTTGCCAGCCATTCGCTTTCGATCGTGCCGATTTTCTTGTTGATGGGGCATCTGGCGGGGCTGGGCGGGATGAGCCAGGCCTTGTTCAAAGCCGCCGAGGCTTGGCTAGGTCACCGCAAGGGCGGCACGGCGATGGCGGCGGTGGGCGCCTGCGCGGGCTTTGGCTCGATCTGCGGTTCCTCAGTGGCGACAGCGGCCACAATGGCGCAGGTCGCCCTGCCCGAGCTGCGCCGCGCCGGCTATTCCGGCGGGCTTTCGGTTGCCACCCTTGCAGCAGGCGGCACTTTGGGCATTTTGATCCCGCCCTCGGTGGTGCTGGTGATCTATGCAACCCTGACCGAAACCAATATCGCCAAGCTGTTCCTTGCCGCCTTTGTGCCCGGCATTCTGGCCGCTTTGGGCTATATGCTGGTGATTGCGCTTTATGTGCGCATCCATCCCGACTCTGCCGGCAGCCTGCCACGGCTGCCCTACCGCGCGCGCTTTGCCGCGCTGCGCAAGGTCTGGCCAGTGGCGCTGATTTTTGTGGCGGTGGTGGGCGGCATCTATACCGGCATTTTCAACCCGACTGAGGGCGCCTCGGTAGGGGCCTTGGGCACGGGTCTGATTGCTTGGACTGCGGGCGGGCTGGATTGGCCGCGCCTCAAAGCCGCCTTGCTGGCCACCGCTTCGGGAACGGCGATGATCTTTCTGATCGTTCTGGGCGCGGGATTTTTCAACGCCTTTCTGGCGCTGACCCAGATGCCGCAGATTGTCTCGCAGTGGATCGTGGGCCAAGGCTTTGGCCCCTGGTTTGTGCTGGTCTGCATCCTGCTGATCTATCTGCTGCTGGGCTGTATCATGGACAGCCTGTCGATGATCTTATTGACGATTCCGATTTTCTTTCCCGTCATGCTGGCACTGGATTTCGGGATGAGCCCTGATCTGATGGCGATCTGGTTCGGGATTTTGGTGCTGATTGTGGTGGAGGTGGGCATGATTACCCCGCCCGTGGGGATGAATCTGTTTGTGATCCATGCCATCGACCGCAGCACGCCGATGCGCGACACCTATCGCGCGGTGATGTATTTTGTTCTCACCGACTTGGCACGCGTGGTTTTGTTGGTGGCTTTCCCCGCGATCACGCTGTTTTTGGTGCGCTGACTAGGGAGCAGCTGCCGCCTCTTGCAGGCAGAGGCGCTGAAGCTGTTCGGTCGCGGGGTTGCTGGCTTGGGCTTGCAGCCGCGTGACCCCGACAGCCCCCGACAAAAACCGCACTCCGGTGGGGATTTCGATCAACGCTTGACGGTCCAACTCATCGGCCACCACCCCGCGTGAGATGAACCAAAGGCTGTCAGAGGCCGCCAGAATCCCCCGCCCCACCGCCAAAGCCACCGTCTCGACCGAGGCCCGCAAACCAGTCAGCCCCAAAACCGACAGATAATCATTTACCGCGCGGCGGATCACAGCCCCTTCAGGCGGCAAGATGACCGGACAAGATTGCAGCAGCTGCGCCAAAGGCGCCTCGGCCAAAGGATGGCCCTTGCGCGCAACCAGAACGATGTCTTCTTCATACAAATGTGCAAAGGTCAGCCCCGCCATTTCTCCTGGATCAGGCATGCGGCCCAGCATCATATCCAAGGCGCCCGCCCGCAATTGGCCCAGCAAATAGCCATGCGGACCGGTCTCGATCTTCAGCGTCAGGCGCGGGTGCAGCGCGGTGAACTGCAAGGCCACGCGCGGAAACAGCCGCGCGGCCACGGTAGGCAAAATCCCAACCCGAAGGCTTCCGCCATTGGCATCGGGCAGCAAGGCAATCGCCCCTGCCTCAAGCGATTGCAACGCCAGACTGGCATGATGGCGAAACAGCGCACCCTGTTCGCTTAGAACCAGCCGCCGTTTTTCGCGCAAGAACAGCTTGGCTCCCAGCAAATCCTCTAACTCGGCCAGACTGCGCGACAGCGCCGGTTGCGTCACCCCCTGCACCGCCGCGACCGAAGACAGATTGCCCGATGCCGCAATATCTAGAAAAGCGCGGATGTGACGCAGTTTGATTGCAGGGTGCATAATCATCGCGGTATCTACAGCCCCCTACTTTTGCAGCAGCAACTCTGCCTGCGTTCAAGCTATCGAAAGGCGCAAAGAAGATACAAGCGCTATCGCCGCCCCGTGCCACTTTCAGGCACCATACCCCGCTTAAACTGGCGCTTGGGGCGGTGTCAGCGGCTTGCACGCTGCGGCGGCCGCCTTGACGCGCTGCCTTTCGCACAAGCTTCAGCTTTGGCCGCTATTTTTTGTTTGTTGCGCGCAGTTTACCTTGCTAGGCCTAGGGGAAGGGGGACGCCATGTCACACTCATACCAATTCAGCCACGCCATTACCCGCAAGCCCAGCCCCGAGGTGGTGGCAGGTCTGCGCGCTGTCGATCTTGGCGCGCCGGATTTTGCGCTGATGCTGCAACATCATAGCGATTATATCGCAGCCCTACGTGCAACCGGGGCGCAGGTGATCGAGCTAGACGCCCTGCCCGCCTATCCTGATTCTGTCTTTGTCGAAGACACCGCCCTTTGCCTGCCCGAAGGCGCTGTAATCATGCGACCAGGCGCGCCGTCGCGCTTGGGCGAGGCGGCCGAGATGGCGCCGCATCTGGCGCAGCTTTACCGCCAAACTGTCCAGATCAGCGGCGCTGACAGCTTTATCGAGGGCGGCGATATTCTGGTGACAGGGCACGAGGTTCTGGTCGGCCGCTCGGCGCGCACCAATGCGGCGGGGATTGCGGAACTGGCGGCGCTGATCAGCCCATGGGGCCACCGGCTGCGCGAGGTCATCACGCCAGAGGGCGTGCTGCATTTCAAAACCGACTGCTCGCTTTTGGATGCAGATACCGTGCTTGCGACCCGCAGACTGGCGGCCTCGGGCTGTTTTGAGGGCTACCGCGTCATCGAGGTGGCCGAGGGCGAAGAGGCCTGCGCCAATACCATTCGCTTTAATGATGCCGTGATCGCGCCGGCGGGCTTTGCGCGCACCATGGCACGGCTGACCGAGGCGGGGTTCAAAGTCGTGCAGATTGGCAATTCGGAATGTGCCAAATTGGATGGCGGCATGTCCTGCCTATCTTTACGCTTCACCCCGCAGCCGTGATCGGGCTTTTGTCGGGCATCGTTGCGCGCTAAGTTACGCGGACAGTTTTGCAGCTATTGAGAGTTTTATGAGTAAAGCGCCTGTTTTTAACATTCTTGCTGTGGTGCAATCGGGGCGGTTGCAATACGAGGCGCTGCTTTTGGCGGCCAGTCTGCGTGCCAGCAATCCTGATTTTCAAGGCAAGCTTTATCTGGCTGAACCGCAGCAGGGCGGCAAATGGAAGCGCAATCCCGCAGTGTCCAACCCTGAAATACGCGCGGCGCTGCGGGATCTGGGGGCCGAGTTTCTGCCCTTTGAAGCACAGGTCTTTGGCCAAGACTACCCGCATGGAAATAAGATCGAAGCTGTCGCCCTGCTGCCCGAGGCGCCGTTTTTGTTTCTTGACACAGATACGCTTCTGCTGGGCGATCTGGGCAGCTTGGGCTTTGATTTCAACCGTCCCTCGGCCTCGATGCGGCGCGAAGGCACATGGCCAATCCCCAGTCTTTACGGCCCCGATATTGGCGAGATTTGGCAAGAGCTTTACAACCACTTTGACTTGGATTTTGCCGCCAGTTTGGATCTCAGCCAGCCCGAAGGCTATTGGCAACGCTATCTTTATTTTAATGCCGGCTGGTTTTTCCACGCCAGCCCGCGCGTCTTTGCCAAGCGGTTTCTGACCTATGCAATCGCTTTGCGCGACGCGCCACCGCCTGCCATGATCGGCCAAGAGCTTTACCCTTGGCTGGACCAGATCGCCTTGCCTTTGGTGATCAGCAGTCTGGGCGGCGGCAGGCCGGGGCCAGAGCTTGCAGGCCTGGACAGCGATGTCACCTGCCATTATCGCAGCTTGCCGCTGCTTTATGCCCGCGAAAGCGACAGCGCCGTGGCGATGCTTGAACAGATTTGCGCGCCCAAAGAGATGCGCAAGCTGCTGCGCGAACACGAACAGGTCAAGCTGATGGTCTATCAAAATCGCGGCAAGAAAGTGCGGGCGCTGTTCGATCAGGCCGATCTGCCCAAACGCGAGCGCGCCATTCGTTTTGTGTTGAAACGCGAAGGGCTTTGGCTGCGCTAAAGTCGCAGCACCGGCAAGAGCGAGGCGACCAAAAGGGCTGCCATCGTCCAATTAAACGCCCGCAAGCGCGCAGGCACCGCCAACCAGCCGCGCAAGCCCTCGCCCATCGCGGCCCAAACCGAGACCGAGGGGAAATTGACGCAGGCAAACACCAAGGCCACCAAGGCGGCGGCTTGCACCGTGCCCTCGGGCGCATAGGCCGAGGTCGCCCCCAGCGCCATCGCCCAAGCCTTGGGGTTGACCCACTGAAACGCCGCGGCCTGCAAAAAGGTAAAGGGCTTGCCCCCGACTTGCGCCCCCTTTGGCGCCGCCGAATGGGCGATTTTCCACGCCAGCCAAAGCATATAGCTGACCGAAGCCAGCTTCAGCACGATCAGCGCTTGCGGTGCCGAATGGATCACCCCCGCCAGCCCCAAACCGACCAGAAACACCATCAGGCTATGGCCCAGCGAAATGCCCAGCATATGCGGCAAACTGCGGCGCAGGCCAAAGTTCACCCCCGAGGCCAGCAGCATCATATTGTTCGGCCCCGGCGTGACCGAGGTGACAAAAGCAAAGCCCAACAGGCCAATGAAAAGATCATATGTCATCGCGGCAGTATTGCAGAACGCGGCAGAAAAAGATTGCAAATGCCGCGATAAAGCAGCAATATTTGCAATAAATGTCCAATTTTGACGCCATAGATCAGAAAATATTGCGCGAGCTGTCGCGCGACAGTTCGCAGTCGAACCTGCATCTGGCGCAAAAGGTTGGGCTTTCGGCCTCGGCCTGTTTGCGCCGCGTGCAAGCCTTGGAATCGGCTGGGGTGATCAAGGGCTACCGCGCCGTGCTTGACCCTGCCAAGCTGGGCATCAGCTTTGTGGCCTATGTCACCGTCGGGCTGAACAGCCATACCAAAGCCGCGCAAGAGGCCTTTGAACGCGCCATCTCGCGCGCGGCGCAGGTGCGCGAATGCCATAATATCACCGGAACCGTCGAATATCTGTTGCGGGTCGAGGCGCGCGATCTGGCCAGCTATAAATTCTTTCACGCCGAGGTTTTGGGCGTGCTGCCGCAGGTGCAATCCATCACCAGCTATGTGGTGATGGACAGCCCGAAAGACGAGCGCGCCTAATGCGCAAACACGCCGTCTAGGCTGGGAAAGCCCTTGATCTCAATCGGGTTTCCCGATGGGTCGCGGAAAAACATCGTCCATTGCTCGCCCGGCTCGCCCTCAAAGCGCACCGAAGGCGGCAGCACAAAATCAACACCCGCGGCAAGCAGACGGTCCGCCAAGGCGCGCCAGTCTGGCAGATGCAGCACCAGCCCCATATGCGGCATCGGCACCAGATGCGCGCCCACTTTGCCGGTGTTGGTGGTGGCAAAGGGCCTGCCCAGATGCAGGCTAAGTTGATGGCCGAAAAAGTTGAAATCGACCCAAGTCTCGGTGCTGCGCCCCTCGGCACAGCCCAAGGTGCCGCCGTAAAAGCTGCGCGCCTCGTCAAGATCAGTCACATGCAGGGCAAGGTGAAACGGCGTCAGCATCGCGGGCTCCTTTGGGGTTGCGCGATGCTAACAAGGCGGGGCGGGGGTGCAAGGCGAAAGGGATCAGCCAAACATCAGAAAGAACTTGGAATAGGGCACTTTCAGCCCGCCGACAGACGCTTGAACTGCCGCCGCATCCCCTGCGCGCACCGCCGCGTCAAAAGCGGTGACAGAGGCGATAAAGCCTGCCTGCAGCGCGGCATAATCGGCGTTTCCTGCCGCCTCTGGTGCCGGCAAGCGGGTGATTTCAGCAGCAAGATAGCCAAGAACGCCTGCATGTTCGGCCAAAGTGGTGGCATCCGTGGCGGCCAGATCCAGCGCCAGCACCGTCTCCATTTCCGCATGATAAGCGTTCATGCGGTCAGAAAAGCCAGTGATACCATTGCGTTCGTGCAAATCGCCGAAGGTTTCGCGCACAGCTTCAAGCGTCAGATGCGCCGCCGCCAGATCACCTGCCGCGACAAGGGCACTTGCCTCTGCGATCTTGGCATCAATGGCGTCCAGACTTGTGGCCCAAGCGGCATCGCTTTGATATTGTGGCGGCGGCGCTGCGCGATAGGCGGCGGCAAGCCCCGACCAACTGGCCGCAAACCCCGCTAAAGCCTTGGCCGATTTGGCGGCATCGCCGGAATTGGTGGCAAAAAGCGCGCTGCGATAGCTGCCATAGCTGCCGCGCAGGCTGGTTTCAAAATCTTGCACCGGGCCCGCGGCGGCGGCGTTCAGACCAAAGGCAAGGCCAAGGGCTGCAAGGGGAAGAAGGCGCTTCATTGATGTCATCCTTTTATATCCAATATCGTGAATATAAATACTGCCTCGACGTCGCGCCTTGTTTTGGATCAAGTCGCGCAGATCACCAGCGCAACATATTGATATTGCAATGTATCGCAATGTTTTCACCAGATATTAGCGTTTGCCCGAGCGGGATTGATCGCATAGTCTTGCCGCCAAATCACCCTTGGAGGACCCGATGAGCACCACTCTTGGTTTTGACACCCTTGCCGTTCATGCTGGCGCAGAGCCCGATCCGGCCACTGGCGCGCGGCAGGTGCCGATCTATCAGACCACCGCCTATGTGTTTCGCGATGCCGATCACGCGGCGAAATTGTTTAACCTGCAAGAGGTTGGCTATATCTATTCGCGCCTGACCAACCCGACCGTTTCGGCCTTGGCCAATCGGGTTGCAGCGCTTGAGGGCGGGGCGGGGGCTGTCTGCTGCTCGTCGGGCCATGCCGCACAGCTGATGGCGCTGTTTCCGCTGATGCAACCGGGGTGCAATGTGGTGGCCTCGTCGCGGCTTTACGGCGGCACCATCCAGCAATTTGCCAATACCATCCGCAAATTCGGCTGGTCGGCGAAATTCGTCGATACCGACGATCTGCTGGCGGTCGAACATGCGATTGACGAAAACACCCGCGCGGTGTTCTGCGAAACCATCGCCAACCCCGGCGGCTATGTCACCGATCTGGACGCGCTGGCGCGGATCGCCGATCAGGCGGGCATTCCGCTGATCGTCGATAACACCACCGCCACCCCCTATCTGTGCCGCCCGATCGAGCATGGCGCGACGCTGGTGGTGCATTCGGCCACCAAATACCTGACCGGCAACGGCACGGTCACCGGCGGCGTGGTGGTGGACAGCGGCAAGTTCGACTGGTCGAAGAACGACAAATTCCCCAGCCTGTCGCAGCCAGAACCCGCCTATCACGGGCTGAACTTTCACGGCGCTTTGGGGGCGATGGCCTTTACCTTCCATTCCATCGCCGTGGGTCTGCGCGATCTGGGCATGACGATGAACCCACAGGGCGCGCATTACACCCTGATGGGGATCGAGACGCTGTCGCTGCGCATGCAGCGCCATGTCGAAAACGCCATGACCGTGGCGCAATACCTCGAGCAAGACCCGCGGGTCGAGGCTGTCACCTATGCCGGCCTGAAATCTTCGCCCTATAACCACCGCGCGCTGTCGATGCTGCCAAAGGGTGCGGGGGCTTTGTTCACGGTCTCGGTCAAGGGCGGCTATGACGCTTGCGTCAAGCTGGTCGATAGCCTCAAGCTGTTCAGCCATGTCGCCAACCTTGGCGATACCCGCAGTTTGATCATCCACCCTGCCTCGACCACCCACCGCCAATTGGATGAGGCTGCGCAAATCAAGGCTGGGGCCGCGCCGAATGTGGTACGTCTGTCCATCGGCATCGAAGATGTGCGCGACATCATCGCCGATCTGGATCAGGCGCTGACGGCTGCGACCGCTTAAGGCGGGTCAAGACCTCCCCTCGCGGATGAACTGCGAGGGGAAAGCCTTTGGTATTAGGGCCGTTTTCCCCATAAGCCCCCCCGCCAAAGGCCTCGCATCGGGGCTCTGGGCGGTCTGGGATAAGGTCTGGGCGGAAAACCGCGAAAAACTTGGCTTTTTCTTTTCTTCGGCGAATTCCTGCTATACGAAGGAAGCTATTCTGGGCTGTGTTCCCGCAGGCCTTCCTCTTGTGCTAGACCCGTGACATGAAACCAGCTTTCGCCCTCGACTTCCGAAATGACTCTGTCAGCCTGTTGCACCGTTCTGCCGGTGGCTGGCAGCTGCTGGGCAAGGTTGCGCTTGACACCCCCGATCTGCCCGAGGCGCTGACCTATCTGCGCTCGACTGCGCTGGGGCTTTCGCCCAAGTCTCTGACAAGCAAGCTGATTATCCCCAACGAGCAGATCCTTTACACCCGCGTCACAGCCCCTGGCCCAACTGCGGCCGAGCGGCTGGCACAAGTGACCAAGGCGCTGGAAGGCCGCACCCCTTATGAGGTCGCCGATCTGGCCTTTGACATTCTGGGCGAGGGACCCGAGGTGATCGTTGCGGTGATCGCCAAGGAAACGCTGGCCGAGGCCGAGGCTTTTGCGGTCGAGCATCGCTTTAATCCGGTGTCTTTCGTCGCGGTGCCAGAAATGGCCGAGATCCGCGGCGAGCCTTGGTTTGGCATGACAACTGGAGCGGAAAACTATCTTGGCGCCGGCAAAAAGGTCGAGCGTGACAAAGAGGCCGTGGCCATCGCGCAGCCGCCTGCCGCGCCCGAGGCAGAGCCCGCACCCCAGCCTGAACCAGCACAAGCGCCTGAAATCGCAGCCGCAGCGGCCCCTGTTGTCGCGCCTGAAATCGCAGCCGCACCCGAGCCTGCGCCTGCCCCCGAGGCCCCCGCCGCACCCGAGCAAGCACCGCAGCCCGTGCAGCCGCAGCTTGATCTGCCGGCCCCGCAAAGCCAACCGCTGGCCGCCGCGCGCCCTGCCCCACCGGCCACCGATGCCGCCACCGACCGCGAGCTGATCGCGCGTTTGGGCGACACTTTGGCCCAGCCCATCGCCCAGCCGCCTTTGGCCAGCCCCGCCAGCCTGCTTGATATCGACGAGGCCCCGATGGCGCTGGATGTTGCGCCCGACGAAGGGTCAGACGACGAGCCGCAAGGCGCTGACATCATTCGCGCCGCCCTCTCGGGCAAATCCGCGCGGGTGACAGAGACCACGATTGACGATCCACAGCCCGTCACACCTGCGGTCTCTGGGTTGATGGGCTTTAGCAGCCGTCGGGTTGATGCCACAGCGGCAGCAGGCAAAGCGCCCTCGCTTGGTGCCGCGCCCAGCCTGCGCGCCAGCAGCCGTCCGGCTGCCAAAGCCGCCGCCGCGCCGAAGGCCGCAGGTCTGGCCAAACGCGGTATGGGTGCCTTAAGCAGCGCCGCCACCGCCACCGCAAATGCCGCCAAGCGGCAAAAGGTCGAGCTGCCGGCGGCCTCCGCCAATGCCGCAGCCACACTGGCCGCCGCCCCCGAAGCGCGCAAAGCCTTGCCAAAAGGCCCCGGCGGCTTTGCGCTGCGCAAACCGGTGCGGGGCAAGCCGCGTTACCTTGGCTTGATCCTGACCGTGGTTTTGCTGTTTTTGTTAGCAATGGTGGCGGCATGGTCCTCTTATTCCTTGGGGGCTTGGAACACCGCCCCAGACCTGCCCGAGCCCGCGCAGACCGAGGCTGTGCAAACCGCAGGTGCCGCCCCCGAAGCCATTGCCACGCCTGATCTGGCCCAAACGGCACAGGCTGTGTCCGATGCCGCTGATGAAATCGCGGCCGATCTGCAAGATTCCGAGGCGATTGCCGACGGGCAGGCCACGCCGGCGCTTGACCCTTCTCCGCAAGACCGCGCCGATGCGCCTTTGATCGAACAAACAGCACCTGTGGCCGCAGCCTCGCTTGGTATGCAGGATGAAATCTACCTTGCCGCGATGGATGCGCCGCCGACTGCGCCCGACCCGCTGTCGCTGCCGCTGCCCGAAACGAGCGGCGATACGATGCCGGTCGCACAGGCTGCACCACCACCCTTTGGCACGGTTTATCAATTTGCCGAGAATGGCAGCATCCGCCCCACCCCCGAGGGGATCATCACGCCCGAGGGCGTTATGCTGCGGGCCGGCCGTCCCCCCTTGGTTCCCGCCGAGCGCCCCCTGACAGCTGCGCCCACCGGCCTTCCTGCCGCCGCGGCTTTGGCCGCTGCCGCCGTGCCGGTGCCCGTGCCCGCCATCGCCTTTGCCGACCCAGCGCTTGCCGGAAAACTGCCCAAACCGCGTCCGGCCAATCTGGTGCCCGCACGCCCCGCAGATCAGGGCTCGCTTGCTCCCGAGGCCGGCAGCCGGCTTGCCGGTCTGCGCCCGCAGCCACGCCCACAGCAGGTGCTGGCAGCAGGCGAAACCGCAAGGCAGGCCAGTGCGGCGGCAACCCTCTCCAGCGCAGCCTCGCTGCTGACACCCGCAAGCGCCAGCCCACAAGCCGTTGCAATCAGCCGCAAACCTGCTGCCCGCCCGCGTGATATGAGCCGGGCTGTTGAAGCGGCCATTGCCTCGGCCATGCTGCAACCCGATGCGGCGCTGGCAAGTTCGACCGCAGGGATTGCGCAGCAACCCGCAGCCCCCGAAGCCGAAGCCGATGGCGAACCCGAGGTCGTGGCATCGAATCAAAAGACACCACTGCGCACCACCGTGGCCAAGCAGGCGACCTACAAGAACGCGCTCAACATGTCGCAGACGAATCTGATCGGCGTCTATGGTACCCAATCCAGCCGCTATGCTTTGGTGCGCCAATCCAATGGCCGCTACAAAAAAGTCAGGGTCGGCGACAGCATTGACGGCGGGCGGGTGGCGGCGATCACGCCAACCGAAGTGCGTTATCAAAAGGGCAATCGGCTGATCGCACTGGCGATGCCCAAGGATTAGGCTGTGCCATCGGCGGCAGTCCATGGGTCACACCTTGGGACCTGACAGCAAAGTGACAGATCTTTAAGCCTGCTAAGATATTTTCATCGTGCAATCCGCTTGCGGCCCAGCCTGCCATGCGGGACACTCTGTCCAATCCCCATCGGGACAAAAAGCGCCTTTCGCGGCCGCGGTGTCCCCTAACGAAAGTGACTGATGGAAAGTTTCCTGTTCCAAGCCTCGATCTACCTAGGCGCCGCGGTTCTGGTGGTGCCTTTGGCGGTGCGGCTGGGGCTTGGCTCGGTGCTGGGCTATCTGGCGGCGGGCATTCTGATGGGGCCGATCTTGGGGCTTGCGGGCACCGAAACCAGTGATTTGCAGCATTTTGCCGAATTCGGCGTGGTTTTGATGCTGTTTCTGATCGGGCTGGAGCTTGAACCGAAAACCCTGTGGGAGATGCGGCACAAGCTGCTTGGCATGGGCGGCGCGCAGGTGATTGGCACCATGGTGGCGGCCTATGGCCTGCTGATCTGGTTTGAACATACTCCTTCGGTCGCGCTTATCCTGGCGATGATGGCGGCGCTGTCCTCGACCGCTATCGTGTTGCAAACGCTGTCGGAAAAGAACCTGATGCGCACCCAAGGCGGGCGCTCGGCGTTTTCGGTCCTGCTGACGCAAGACATCGCGGTGATCCCGATGCTGGCGATCATCCCCTTGCTGACCCTGCCGGAATACCAAGGCCCAAGTTCGGCGCAATTTGGCATCGTCAATCCGGACACCGCCGCCCCTGCGGTGGAAAGCGCGGCCGAACCGCTGATGACCCTGGTGCAATCGCTGCCGGGCTGGGCTGCGACCTTGGTCACCATTGCCATCGTTGTGGGCATTGTTTTGGCGGGCCATTACCTAAGCCGGCCGGTGTTTCGCTTTGTCCATGCCGCCAAATTGCCCGAGATGAGCACCTTTATCTCTTTGCTGATGGTGCTGGGGATTGCGTTTTTGATGATGCTGGTCGGCCTTTCGCCGGCTTTGGGCACTTTTGTGGCAGGCGTGGTTCTGGCCAACTCGGAGTTTCGCCATCAGCTGGAAGCCGATCTGAAACCGTTCAAAGGCCTGCTGCTGGGGCTGTTTTTCATGACGGTGGGGGTGGGGATCAACTTTGGCATGTTGGCGCGCCAGCCCTTTACCGTGCTGGGGCTGACGCTGGGCCTGATGCTGATCAAGGCGCTGATTTTGTTGGCGATTGCCTTTGCGTTCAAGCTTAAGCCGCAAGACCGCTGGCTGTTTTCACTTAGCCTTGCGCAGGGCGGCGAGTTTGGCTTTCTACTGGTCAGCTTTGCGCGCTCGGAACGCGCCTTGCCGCTGGCGGCAGGGCAGATGGCGCTTTTGGTGATCAGCCTGTCGATGCTGCTGACGCCTTTGCTGTTCATCGGCTATGATTATCTCAGCAAACGCTTTGCCCCCGCCAAACCCACGCAAGCCCCCGATGAGATCACCGCCAAGGGTCAGGTGATTGTCGCGGGGATTGGGCGGTTTGGTCAGGTGGTCAACCGCTTGGTGCGCACCTCTGGCATTCCGACCGTGGTTTTGGACAGCGATATGCAAACCATTGAAACCATGCGCCGCTTTGGCGTGCAGGGGTTTTTCGGCGACCCCGCACGCCCCGAATTGCTGGAGGCCGCAGGTCTGGGCGAGGCACAGGTGATTGTGGTGGCGGTGGATGATCGCGACACCTGCACGCGGATTGTGCGCTATGCCCGCTCGCGCAGGCCCGATATTCACATCGTCGCCCGCGCCAGCGACCGCGTGCATGTCTATGAATTATATCAGGCCGGTGCCAATGACATCGTGCGCGAAACCTTTGACAGCTCGATCCGAGCGGGGCGCTATGTTCTGGAAAACATGGGATTTTCGGAATACGAGGCTGCAAAGGTCAGCCAAGCCTATTTCCGCATCGACCGCGCTGCGATGCGCGATCTGGCCAAGGCTTGGGTGCCGGGGCAGCCAGTCTATCTGAACGAGGCCTATGTTGAACGCGCCAAACAATTGGACCGCGATCTGGAAAACGCCCTGATGGAAGAGCTGCATGACGTCAGCCTGATGGCCCCCGAAGACGATCTGGACGAGGGCGCGCCCGAAGCGGCACCCGAAGACAGCCCGCAGATATTGGCCGAACCAAGCCCCGCCACCAAGCCCGAAGCATAAAAAAAGGCGGCCCCGCAGGACCGCCGTTTTTCGCATGTCTCAGCCGATCAGGCTGCGCGGCCAACCAATACGTCGCCGACTTTTTTCTGCGCGCCGGCCTCATCCACGCCCGAAACCGCAGCAACTTCACGGGTCAACCGCTCGAGTGCAGCTTCATAAAGCTGGCGTTCGGAATAGGACTGTTCGCGCTGATCGTCCGAGCGGTGCAGGTCGCGCACGACCTCTGCAATCGCCATCAGGTCGCCCGAGTTGATCTTTTGCTCGTATTCCTGCGCGCGGCGCGACCACATCGCACGCTTAACGCGGGCCTTGCCCTTCAGCGTGTCCAAAGCCTTGGTCACCACATCAGGGGTCGAGAGCGAGCGCATGCCGACATCTGTCGCCTTATGGGTCGGAACCCGCAGCGTCATCTTGTCTTTTTCAAAGGAAATCACAAAGAGTTCCAGCACAAGACCTGCGATCTCTTGCTCTTCAATAGAGACGATTTTGCCAACACCATGCGCCGGATAAACTACGAATTCATTCGGGCGGAAGTCAGGCTTCTTCGATTTGGTCATTCAGTCATTTCCTCGGCTAGACCCCTGTTCCACGCAAAAAGCCAACGTCGCTAGAAATCTTCCAGCGAGGCATCGGGTTTTTCTATGGAATGTGACCCTGAAGCAGGCAGCAAAGGGGTCTGTTACAAGCGTCCGTGTTTGTTTGTGAAATCAGTGTAACACAAAAAACCACTGATTCCAACTGCCGCATATCGCAACAGATTCGCGGCAAGGCGTTGTTCTATATCAGCTTTCCCAAAAGCCCAGAGGTGATCACAGCAAAGTAGGCCGAATCAGGCGCAGATCAGCCGCCCAAGCCTGCGGCTTCAGAGAAGTATTTCTCTTTCTTGCCGGTTTCGCCATCGCGCGCCTCGGCCTCTGGCAGCGGGTCTTTTTTGGTGACGATCACCGGCCACATTTCGGAATACTTGCGGTTAAAGGTCACCCAAGCGTCCATATCAGGCTCGGTATCGGGCCGAATGGCATCGGCAGGGCATTCGGGTTCACAAACGCCGCAGTCAATGCATTCATCTGGATGGATCACCAGCATGTTCTCGCCCTCGTAAAAACAATCCACGGGGCAGACTTCGACGCAGTCGGTGTATTTGCAGGCAATGCAGTTGTCGATCACCACATAGGTCATGGGGGCAGGCTCCTATTTCCGCAAAGTCTGGTTACTAAAGCCAGCCGCATCATTCAAGCGGTGGATCGGTCGCAGGCACAAGATCTTCGTACATCTGTTGGGCTTGGGCCGCAGCGCCACGGATTTCGCCCAAGGCAAGCACCCGCACCACTCTGATTTGGCGGCCCTGAGGAAAGGTCAGCACATCACCCAGATGCACGCCATGCGCCGATTTGCGGCAGGGCTGACTGTTCAGGCGCAGATGCCCCGATGCCACCAGATCGGCCGCCAGCACCCGTGATTTAAAGAACCGCGCCGCCCAAAGCCATTTGTCCAACCGCACACGCGGCTGGACAAATGGATCAGGCTTGGCGCTTGGCCCCGCCAATCAGAGCTTGGCCTTCAGCGCCATCAAAGCGGCGAAGGGATTGTCGGGGTCGATCGGCTTTTCAGCGCGCGGTGGGCGCTGTTCGTAGGTTTTCGGCTTGTGGTCGTCGCGCGCGCCACCCTTGCCTTGCGGCTTGCCGCCCTTGGCATGATCGCGCTTGCCTTCGGGACGTTTGCCCTCGGGGCGCGGGCCACGCGGGGCGTCGCCATCTTTGCGCGGCTCGCGCGCAGGCCTGTCACCGCGCGGGGCGGCGTCAGCGCGTGCCGTGCCTTCTGGACGCGGGCTGCGCTCGGGGCGCGGACTACGCTCAGGACGCGCACGCGGCTTTGGCGCCCAAGTGAAGGTGTAATAGGCCTCCATTTCGGCCACCGCTTCGGGGTCGGGATGCACGAAAGCCGATTCTTCTTCGGTGATCGGCTGGATCGGCGCGTTGGGATCGACGGCAACCGGAACCGGTGCGGCCTTGACCTTTGGCCGTTCAGCCTTTTCGCCCTTATAGCCCAGACCGCCCATCAGATCGCTGAACTGTTCCAGCGTCATGCCAGTGATCGACAGCATGTCGGGCGTGGCTTCAAAGCCCGCACGGCTGTCTTTGGTGCGCAAAATATCGGCCAGACGTTCCAGCATGTCGATGCGGATCGCCCGCGCGCCTGCGGGGTGATAGCCTGCAAGCGTGTAATGCATCGCCGGCACAGCGGCGATATTGGGGATGGTCACCAGACCCGGAGGCGGGCTTTCAGGGAATTCATCCAGACCGTTCCACAAAGACCACAGCACCAGCCGCAGACGGGTTGGCGCGGGCTTCAGCAGCGCGGGCAAAAAGATGGTAAACTGGCCAAAGCGCACGCCATGTTTGCGCAGCGCGCCGCGCGCCTCTTGGTCCAGATCCTTGACCTCGGTTGCGATCA
>OCOY01000009.1_pt1 | contig 70931 bp, 66 predicted proteins | sample 1494131 | NCBI WGS metagenome assembly OCOY01 (sample SAMEA3275523, study PRJEB22092) | marine metagenome | biome: ENVO:00000039; feature: ENVO:00002042; material: ENVO:00002010 | collected 2014-06-21T17:05:00+00 | depth 1 m | reverse complement strand
TCTCGCAAAAAAGCATGCGTGCTGCGGACATTGGCGAGTTCAAAATTGACACCACTGCCTATACGTCTGCTGCCGCTACAACAGCAACTAGCACTTTAACGTCGACAGGCTTTACAGTTCTTGGCAAAGACGGTTCCGCAGCTGCGGCTGTGACCGCAGGGGCAAGCGCCGCTACCCTTGCAGCCGCAGTCAACACCGATACGTCTGCGACCGGAGTGAAGGCAAGCGCGCATACGGCAATTCGCTTTTCGATGAGTGGTAATCCCGGTGGTCAGACATCTATGACTTTGCAAGGTGGTGGAAGTGCGGTAAATATTTCTGCATCAGTTACAAGTAAATCAGATTTGAGCGCCCTTCTCAGTGCAGTAAACACCTATTCTAGCACGACAGGTGTTACCGCCGAATTTGACGGCTCTGACAAGTCGAAGCTGATTTTGCGTGAAGCAAATGGTGACAACATCAAAATTTCAGATTTTTCTGCCTATGATACAGCTGCAACTCCGGTTGCTTTGACTTCATCGGTTGAAAAGCAAAGCAACTACGAAGGAACCGCATGGGCTGCTTCGCCAATAACGCTCACAAGTGGAGTTGCAGACTCTACTATCGCCACCGGTGTAGTTCGTATGTCGTCTTCAAACACCTTCACCATTAGTGGTGGCACCGCAACCACTGGATACAATGGCACTGCAACAACTGCTGCGTCTTCGCTCAGCAAAATTTCTGAGGTTTCGATTTCGACCCAAACCGGTGCGACCTCTGCGATTGGGGTGATTGATACGGCGCTTGGGATGGTCAGTGAAAGCCGCGCCGCACTTGGTGCTGTGTCAAATCGGCTTGATAGCACGATCTCGAACCTGACGAACATCTCAGCGAACCTTGAAGCAGGTCGCTCGAGCATTCAGGACGCTGATTTTGCGGCAGAAAGCACAAACTTGGCGAAGAACCAGATCCTGTCGCAAGCCTCGACCGCGATGCTGGCTCAGGCGAATGCCTCCAAGCAAGGCGTGTTGCAGCTGCTGCAAGGCTAAGTTTCAAAAAGTTAATCCTTAAAAGGCCCCCACTCGGGGGCCTTTTTTATGCGCGGCATAAAGGATAAAAGACCCCATTCCAGGCTTTTGCACTGGTGATGGATACAGCGCGAACCTCGAAGGCAAATGTTGCGGAAATCGTTCGCTATTTAAGCCAACGGCCTAGCGGAAGGCTGCTGCCCAATGCGGCGTTTTGGTTGAAGAAATGAACTAAGGGCAGGGTCACTTGCGCCTCGGGGCTGTCGGTTTCGTCAAAGAACTGAATCTCGACGCCGTACCCTGCCAAGGGCGCGTAAAGCGCCTCGTCATCCTTATACTGTGTTTTGGTCATTGCATGCTCCTCATATCTTAAGAAAAGCTATGCAAAACCGATGCCAATTCAGGTGAGTGCAAGATCCGTAATAACCACATCTTCAATGACGGGTTTTAGCTCTAGCTTTATCAGCTGGTCATTCACGGCGATCAGGATCTGCGCCAAAAGGGCTTGGCGACCTTCACGGCTGCGCAGGGTTTCTTCGCTGACACCAATCAAAGCCGTTACAATAACAGGACGAATTTGCGGCTCAAATTCTTCCAGCTTGGCAATGGTCGCATCGCTTTCCCAGGTTGACTGATGGATCGAAAGCGCCAATTGCAGTTTGTACAAGCGCTTTGAGGTGTCAAAGTTTCCGGTAAAAGGAACCGGAATTTCAAAATACCGATAGCTTGGCAACAAAAGCGAGGGCGCAATCGGTTGACCATTGGCATCCAATTGCACATCTGCTGCCACCTCAGCGATGACGGGCGCCTCGGCGGGTTCAGGAATGAGCCCGTGTTCAATCCGATAGGCCGTTAAGCGATCGCTTTGACCTTGCACTGAAAGGTGCCCAGCCGAAAAGCCGCCCGCGACCAAAGCCGCCGGCATCACATAGGTGGCAAAAAAACCAAGGGCCTCTTTGATCATTGCTTTATTTCCCCGGGTATAGCTCTCAGAAAATTAAAACGACGCAAATTCCCTAAATATTAGAGTCTGGCCCGCAGATTGCAACCTGAAGGCATGACAATTCGAAATTGGTTCCTTGCCACTCTGATATTAAGCCTTTGCCAAATTTGGTCAACGGTCGGTCAGGCTGCATCATCACCTGATTGCGAGGCTATTGCCGCACGGCTTGGTGCAGCAGCAGGGCTGCCAGATGGTCTGCTGCCGGCGATTTCCCGCATTGAGTCTGGCCGTTCGGGAAAAGGCGGCACCAAAGCTTGGCCTTGGACGCTTAATACCGGCGGGCAGGGGCATTATTTTGAAAGCAGCACTGACGCTTTGGCTTTCTTGCAAACTTTTCTTGCGAAAGGGCAGCGCAATGTTGATATCGGCTGCATGCAGATCAATTATCGCTGGCACGGCGAACGCTTTGCCTCGCTTGCTGCAATGATGGATCCAGAACAAAATATCGCTTATGCCATCGAGTTTCTAAAAACCCTGCGTGCGCAATCTGGCAGTTGGAGCGCGGCGGTTCAGCGGTATCATTCCAATGATCCAGATCGCGGCACTGCCTATCATGCCAAGTTTTTGGTGACGTTAAATAGGGTGCAAGAGGGGCGGACGGGCAACGGGCAGGGCGTAGACGCTCGCCGCCCCAGCACGGGCCCTGCCAGATCTATTGGCGGGTTATTTGCCGCCAATGAGGCCGCCTCGGACGGTCCTTTGGTGCCAAGGATCAGCGCGCCGGGCCGTTCTGACAGCGCCGATGCCTATGCGCATTTGCTTGCCGTGCTGAAAGTTGCGGATGCCGAAGTGCCCAAAACGCCGCAAGCCCCGATTGTTTTGGCCAATCGGCTAGAGCAGGGCGAAATCGGGCGTCGCTGGCAAGATGTTGAAAGGTTTCGGATTTTCTTTCGCGACCAGCCCGAGGGCTGAGAGCCGCCGCTCAGCGTAGATAGTCAAAAAGCGATTGTTGGCTGATTTTTGAAAAGGCCTGCTGTGTGGCGTCGCGGTTTAGTAAAAGTGTTTGCAAGCGCGTGATAAGGTCTGCCAGATCGGCATCGGCAATTTCCGATTTGGCTTTTTGGACAAAAACCGACTGCTCCTCTAGGTTCGAGTGTTGCACCATGGCAGCATTGGCATAGGCGCCGATTTTGGCACGCTGCGTCGAGATGTGATTGGTCACATTTGACAAAAGCCCCACCGAAGCTGTGATGGCCTGGTCTGCATCGGCCAAGGTTTGCGCAGGCCCAGCCGCAGTGCCGCTGGCATCCAGTGGCGTAAGGGTCAGCGCGCCCCGCAGCGGATCTTGCGCGGTTTTTTGACCGGAAACCTGATAATTTGTCAGCTGAATTGCACCTTTGGCAAGGTCAGTCAGCACAAAGCTGCCAGTGCCTGCCTCGGCGATAGCGGTGATCCCCGTGATCGAGGTCTGGGCATTGATCGCAGCAATCAGAGCGCCAGGCGAGCCGTCAATGATCTCGGCTGAAATATGTGCCGCGCCCTGACTGCCGGTTAGGGTAAAGCTTTGCTGCATCGGGCTGCGGCCTGCCGAGACCGTAACCCGCGCCCCGCCAGCGGTGTCGAGTGTGGCCGAAGTTGCCAGACTGTTCGAGGTGGTCAGCGCCTGCGACAACCCACGCAGCACTTCGAAAACCGAGATTGGCCCCTCGGCAGTGCCGACGCGCATAAAGGCGGTTGCGCCGTCGATACCGGTTGAAAGCTCGGTCGTGTCCGAGACCTTGATCCGATGCTGGCCCAAATCGCCTTGATAGCTGATCCGCCCATCCAAGCCTTCCGTAAAGCTTGCACCCTGAGCCTGAAAGCCACCAAACAACGACATTCCAAGCGTGTCTTTGGTATTTGCCAAGGACACAAGGCTTTCGGTGATCTGGTCAACTTCGATCCGCATCGCTTGGCGGTCGGCGGCGGAATAGGTGTCGTTGGCGCCTTGAATGGCCAGCTCGTAGGCGCGCGTGGTCAGGGTTTCCACCTGCGACAGCACGTTGTCGGCAAGGTTCAGCCGGTTTTCGGCGCTGTTGATATTGGATTGATAGCGCTGGATACGGGCGTCAATTTCCTCGGCGGCAGAGAGGCGGGCCGAGTCCACGGGGGCCACCGATGGCGCAAGATCTTTCTTGCCGGTGGCAATCTGCCTTTGGTAGCCCACGGCCAGATCGTTCATCTGGCCCAAAAGCCGCACCGTCTGGTCATTGAATTGCTTGGTGCTGATTGCCATTTTAAGCCTCTTTTGGTTAACGAAGTGCGTCGAGAAGGGATTGCAGCAGTTCCGTGGATGTCCGCAAAACCCGTGCCAAGGCCTGATAGGCTTGTTGTTGCTCCAGCATGCGGGCGGCTTCGGTATCTAGGTTTACACCAGAGTATTCTGCATCTTGTTCGGCGGCTGCGTCGCGGCGCGCCATAGCTTCGCTGGCATTCACCTTGGTGGCGCGGGTCTTGGCGCCAACTTCGGTCACAATGGCACCAAAGCTTTCGCGAAAACCTCCTACACCGGTCCCTGCATCTTTGGATTCCAGCGCCATCAGCGCAAGAATATTACTGGCGTCACCCGTTCCTTTCAGATTGGCCGTGACCGTAAACTGATCGCCATTGGCCAGCGCGCCATTCAGCCGGAAGGTATAGCCTGCCGCCGAAATAAGCCCGTCTGCGCCCAGATACCGCGTTGCAATCGAACTGCCGCTGGCCTGATCGATAATCTCAATCCGCCCGCTGGCCGCATCCATGACGCGCAAAGACAGGCTTGGGATTTCGGCGCTTTGTTGGGGCTGTGGCGGGCTCAGGGCGCTGGCGATAATGCGGCCGCCGTTGCCTGTTACCAGCACGATCAGATCTTCATTGGGAACGCCGCTCAGGCGCAGACGATCGCCGGTTTGGGCAAGACTTGAACCCGAAACTTGCAGCGCTGCGCCATCGACTGCGTCAAACCGCAGGCCGCGCTCGGTCAGGGTCACTTGCGCGCCTGCGGTGAATAGGCCAAGGGTTTTTGCATCGTCGCCCGCCAGAAACCGCAGGCTGTTTTGATCATTTCCCGCGGTCGAAAGCTGGATCTGCGGCGCAGCGTTTGCGTTTTTCACAACCGCAAAACTGACCCCGCTTGGCAGCCCCGTGGCTGAAAAGGTTTGCGTGGCAAGATCATAGCTGATCGTGGCCGTGCTGACTGCGCCGGCGTAATCAAGCTCGAGAGTAAAGCTGGCATCGGCCAGCGGCGGCGTAAAGGCCCGTCCGGTGATCTGGCGTGCAGCGGCAGAGGTCAGGCCGAAAGCTGCCGCAAGCGCGCTTGGCGTATCGGGCGAAAGTGTCAGCGCCTGACCTGACAGCGTGCCATCGCTTGCCGCAAGACGCAGCCTGTTGCTGGGGTCGAAATAGGCCGTCACGCGATCGGCTTCGGGGCCGGTCACGCTTATCTCGCCACCTACCATCTCAAGCTGATAGGTTTCGCGGCCCAGCATCACAGAGATCCGCGTGCCTTCTGTGGGCAGGCTGGCCAGCGCCACGCCTGTCAGCGCAGGTACGGCACCTTTGGCTCGTAGGCTTTGCGCCATTGCGCTGGCCACGGTTGATGGCAAAAGATCGGTCAGGCTGTTGGCCTTTAGGCTGACGGTTTCTCCGCCAATGCTTAAGGACAGTGTCGTCGCCCCCACCGAGGCCAACAGCCCCTCGGCACCGGCTTCATTGCTATCAAGCCCTTCGGTAAGCTTGAAATCAATCTCTTGCCAGCTGCCGGCCGGATCAAGGCTGCGCTGCATCAGGCCTTGGACAAAGGCATCGGGCTGGCTTGCCATAGCTGCGCCACCGTTAAAGCTGGCGCTAAAGTCCAGCGCCGATGTCAGCGTTACCATGCCGCCCAGCCGCAAGCTGCTGTTGCCTGCTGCCCCGCCCAGTGTTTCTGCTGTGCCGTAAAATGCCCCACTTGCGTCGACTGCGCCAATCTTGAAGGCGCCTCCGCTGCTGGTCACACTGGTCAAGGCCAAATCATCGCCGAGCGTGCTGCTAAGAGCCAAGCGCTTGCCGTCATTGCTCAGGCTGGCGCTGAAGCCTGTGGCGCTGCTTTGGGCATTCAGCGCGCGGGCCAGTTCGGTGAGAGAACCATTCGAGACGCCGGCGCTGATCGTGATAGCCGTGCTATTGGCCCCAATGATCTGAAACGAGATCACGCCGTCGGGAACCTCGGAAAAGGCAAGCTTAGTACTAGCATCGGCGTGAATGCCGGTATCGGCTGACTGTTTGTTGATCAGAGAGGCGATATAACCCGCCATGGCACCTTGGGGCAGGGCGATGGGGCTGGTCTCGCCCGCAAGCGTCAACACAAGGCTGCCGCCCTCGCTTGAGCGCGCGGCCAAGCTGCTGCCGGCCTGTTGGTAGGGGGCAAATCCCGCGCCGCCAAGTGTCAGGCTGGCGCTGCCGCTTGCGCTGGCCCGATCCACAGTCATGCCGCGATAGCTGGTGTTCAGATAGTCTGCGCGATACTCTGCATCGGGCAAAAAACCGTTCGCGGCCGTCAGATAGCGGATGACATCGGCTTGGCTGAGAGCGGTGCCTGCGATCTGCACACCTTCTCGGGTAAAGACCTGAATATCGCTGGCGCTCGAGATGCGCGGCGTCACCGTGCCTGTCACACCGCCAAGGCTGCCGGCGCCAAGGCTTGCTGTCTGCGAGGCAAGCGTCAGGTTTGTGCCCGCACCCGCGGCGTAAAGCCCAAGATCGGCAAGGCTCAAGCCGTTGGCATCTGTCAGCGCCCCTGTGTTAAGCGCTTTGGCAATCTGCTCTGTCGTGCCGGCATCGCCTGCCAGTGGCGAATTGTTCGGCCAGCTGAAACTATGCGATCCCGCATAGGGGCCGTCGGCAAGGGTCAAGCTTAGGCCCGCCGCCGTGCGGGATTGTTCGGTGGTTAGGGTAAAGCCGATCTGCTCTTGTCGTGTCAGCGAGACCAGATCGACGCTTGCCGTGCCCGCAGGAATAAGCCCGATCGCACCATTTTCCCGCAAGCGCGCGCCTGCAAGCCCCGAGACATCATTGCCCGTCACATCCGAAAGCAGCGGCAGGTTTGCTGGATCTATCTTGCCGCTGCCAACAAGGGTGACCTCGGCGCTGCCCATGTTGCCAGCATCCGCGCTGGCCATAACCATTGCCGCGGCCGCCAGTTCCTCGGGGCGCTTCAGCAGGAACCGCATGTTTTCAGCCTTGCCCACCGAAGGCGCCAAGATAAAGCTGTCGCCATTCGCCGGTTGGCCGGTGATCGTAACGGTGACCCCCTCCAAAACAATCTTGGCTTTAGGGCTTTTGACCAGGCTGCCATCGGCCAGCGTGCCGATCCAATTTGCAGTTTTACTGTCATAGATAAAGCTTGCGGGCTGCGATCCGCTGGGGATCACCTGATCGGCGCTTACCGAGGTCGAGAAATCGCCCAGATTGGTCTGAGGTCGCGCGATCGACCAAGCGTCAGCGCTGAACATCATCCCGCCCGCGCTGCCGTCCAAAGACAGACCCTGCGCATGCACCCTGTTGAAATCGGTGGCCAATTGCTTTGCAAGCGCGTCCAGTTTGTCCAAGGTTGAAGAGACGGTCTCATAGGCGGACATTAAGCCCGCCAAACGCCCCGAGGTGACTTCCTGTGTCTCGGAAAGACCCTGGTTTTGGCCCGCCAACACAATCAGACGGCCGTCCCCCTCTTGCACTGCCAAAGATCCAACATCGGTGACAGTGCCCAAGATTGGCCCATTGCCCGAGGCCCCCAGCCGCAGCTTTACGGCACCATTCGACATGGTTTCCAAGGTGGTGCCAATGTATTGCGACAGATTAGACAGGGTGTTATCGCGCGAGTCCAAAATCGCGTTCGCCCCCGATCCTGCCGAAGTGGCAATGACCTGACGCTGGGTGTTTTGCAGCCCCGAAAGCAGCGAGTTTACCTCGGTTACGGTGATTTTCGCCTGTGCTAAAATCTGATCTTTCAAACTGGAAAGCGCCGAAGCCGTCTGGCCAAAGGCCCCCGCCAAAGCCTCGCCTTGGCTCATCGCTACCACGCGCCCTGACAGATCGGCAGGGGCTTGGGCGATCGAGCTGAGACCGTCAAAAAACTCGGTTAAGAAATAGGTCAGGTCGTAGTCACTGGGCAGAATCGTTTTTTCAAGCGCCTCCAGGCTAACTTGGCTGGCTTCTGCCTCACCAAAATCTGCCGTAGCACCGCGGGTTCGGCTGGCAAGAAACTCATCAAAGGCGCGGGCAATGTCAGTTACCTGAACACCTAATCCGGTTTGATCGGAAATTGTGGTGATGTCACTCGAGCCGCCAGAGACTTCGCTCAGTGAGATTTCGCGGCGCCGATAGCCTTCGGTGTTGATATTGGCAATGTTTTGGCCGGTAACCGCCAGCGCCTTGCGATAGGCTTGGATCCCACTAGAGGCGATGTCGAGAAGGCTTGACACCGGATCATTCCCCCTCTTTCGGCAGGCTCTTGGCGAATTGTGCGTAAAGCGCGTTGGCTATGCCCAGATCGGCTTGCCCTGCCACAGAGCGCGAATATTCGTTGTCGAGCATGGATTGAAAGGCGTCGTCCTTATCGCTTTCAAACAGCCCATCTGCCAATTTCGCCTGATGCCCCTCGGCCATAATCATGCGCACGAACATCGCCTCGAACTCCTCGGCGGCCTGGCGCAACTCGCCCGCCCCTGCGTTGCGGGTCGAGATATTTGGCCGGCCAAAGCCTGCATCTTGGGCGGGTAAGGGCAGGGGAAGCGCTGCGAGTTTGTCCATCATCTGTCCTCAGATCACCAAAAGTTCGGCATGCAGCGCGCCGGCTTCATGCAGGGCGTCCAGAATGGCCACAAGATCCGAGGCCGAGGCCCCAACTGCGTTGATCGCATCCACCAAAGACGACAGCGAGACGCCGGCATCAAAGACAAAGGCGCGCACATTCGGTTGATCGACCGAAATCTGGCTGTTGGGTGTCACCGTTGGCGCCGCAGGGGTGACGACGGTTTGATTGCCGTTCATCGCTACATTTGAATTCGGGGTGACAGTGGGGTTTTCGTTGACCTTCACCGTCAGGGACCCATGCGTTACCGCAGCTGGCGTCACGCGCACATTGCCGCCGATCACGATGGTGCCGGTGCGCGAATTCACGATCACCCGTGCCGGAGGTTCGGCATCCTTAACCTCGAGATTTTCCAGCAAGGAAACAAAGGAAACCCGCTGCGATGCATCTTGCGGCGCGCGCACGCGGATCGAACTTGAATCCAGCGGCACCGCGACGCCTGCGCCGAACATCTCATTGATCGCCTCGGCCATATTATGCGCGCCCGTGAAATCGCCGCGGTTCAGGTTCAGGATCAGGTTTTCAGTTTCCAAAAAGCTGGTCTCAACCATTTTTTCAACCGTGGCCCCGCCCAAAACCCGACCTGTTGTCGGGATATTCACCACCAGGGAGGATTGGTCAGCCCCCTCGACACCCAGACCGCCCACCACAAGATTGCCCTGCGCGATGGCATAGGTCTCGCCATCGGCCCCCAAAAGTGGCGTCATCAGCAAGGTGCCGCCGCGCAAAGACTTGGCCCCGCCCACGGTCGACACGGTCACATCCATCTTCTGCCCGGGTTTGATAAAGGCTGGCAGCTCGGCCGTCACCATAACCGCGGCCGCGTTCTTGGCATTCAGCCCCGCAGCATTCGTGACAATACCAAAACGCGACACCATCGCCTCCATCGATTGCAGCGTCAGGCCGGTGCTGCCATCGCCCGATCCCGCCAAGCCCACAACAATGCCATAGCCAATCAATTGGTTGCCCCGCACGCCCGCAATCGAGGAAATATCCTTGATCCGTTCTGCCGAGGCAAAACTTGGCAAAAGCAGGATCAAAGTCGTGATTGCGATGCGCAATAAAGGCGTCATGGCGTTGCTCCTTAAAACGGATTTACAGATGTCAAAGCGCGGCCAAGCCAGCCTTGTTTGCCGGTGTCTGCCAATTCGCCAGCACCGACATATTTAATATCAGCATCCGCAATTCGATCAGACTGCACGACGTTATCCGAAGAAATATCCTCGGGACGTACGATGCCTTTGACGCGAATATATTCATCGCCATTGTTCAGCGTCAGCCGCTTTTGGCCCAAGATTTCCAGATTCCCGCCGGGCAAGACGCGAATGACATGCACCGAAACCTGCCCTGTCAGCGAATTCGACTGCGCCGCAGACCCTGATCCCGTAAAATTCTGGTCTGTGCCCGTTGCCAACTTGGTGCCGAGGGTAGAACCCAAAAGTGGCACAGCCAAATTCGCGTTGCTTGATTTCGCCGCAGCTGCGTTTTGCGATTTTGTGGCCGAAAAGCTTTCTGTGAAGGCGACGGTTAAAATATCGCCCACGCGTCCCGCGCGTCGGTCAGTGGCAAAAAGCCCAACCTGAGCGCTGGAATAAATTCCACCCGTCGGCATTGCCATAGGATCCATTGCCTCGGGCAGGGTGTACACGGGCTGATAATCGACAGACGCCTTTTCTTCGATCACTTCCGAGCAGGCGCTTAAAGCCAAAAGGCACAATCCGATTTTTGCAGCAACATTCGCCGTCATGATGCGTTACCTTACAGATTATTCGAGATATATTTCATCATTTCATCAACCGCGGTGATTGATTTCGAGCTGACTTCATAGGCCCGTTGCGTCTCGATCATATCGACAAGTTGTTGAACCACATTGACGTTCGAGCCTTCCAAATAGCCTTGAGTGATTTTACCAAAGCCGCCTTCAAAGGGGTTGCCTTCAATCGGCGCACCAGATGCTGGTGTCTCAACAACAAAGTTTTCCCCAATTGGCTGCAATCCGCGCGGATTGGTGAAATCGACAAGCGTTAATTGACCAACTTCTTGCGGCGAGGAAGACCCCCCAACCAAAACTGTGATCACGCCATTTGCGCCGACGTTAATTTCTGTTGCGCCATCTGGAATTTGGATCTCTGGTTGCACCACATAGCCCGAGGCCGTGGTCAAAGTGCCATTTGCGTCACGCGAAAAGGCGCCATTTCGGGTATAGCCCATTCGCCCATCTGGCAGCAGAACCTGAAAGAAGCCTTGGCCATCGATGGCCATATCCATCGAGTTTTCGGTGCTGGTTAGACTGCCTTGGGTATAAAGCTTGTCGGTCGAAACCAGCCGTACCCCGGTTCCAATGGTGGACGAGGAGGTCAGCATCGTTCCATCAGAAGTTTGCGCGCCACCCGAGCGCATCACTTGATAAAGCAGGCTTTCAAAATTCGCGCGATCGCGTTTAAAGCCGTTTGTATTAACGTTTGCCAAGTTGTTGGCAATGATCTGCATCTTAAGCTGTTGAGCATTAAGACCGGTTGTCGCAACATGCATAGCGCTGGAAGACATGGCTCAAGTCCTTTTGAAACTGATACAAGGACTATTGCAAACGCCGTGCCAGACCGGCTTATAAAAATGAGTTACTCGTTGGGCATGCGCAACAATTGCGCGCCGCCTTCGTCTAATTCTTTCGCTGCCGATATAAGCTTCAGGTTTATCTCAAATTGGCGCTGCATCTGCATCGAATTCACCAGCTCCTCAACTGGATTAACGTTCGAGGCCTCCAAGGCATTTTGCATGATCGTTCCCGATTGATCAGGCGTAATAGCTGATCTGTCAGCATAGCGAATATGGCCATCAAGATCTTTGACTAACTTTGATTGCGGCGTCGTGGTTCCGATAAATCCCGCTGAAATAAAAGTGCCCGCTTCGGCTTGCAGCGGATTGACCAGAATCTCGCCGATTTGGGTGATCTGAATTTCACGGTAGGCTGGCACGTTCAACGGCTGCATCGTGCTGGACATCATAAGGCTGCCTGCGCCGTCAGTGAGCTGACCTTCGGCATTTGTTTTGAGGTCGCCGCGCCGTGAAAGAGCAAAGTTACTATCACCTGGGTCAGTGATAAAATAGGACTCATCGACTAAAGCTACGTCGGTTGGCAAATCAGAAGGGTTGATTGCGCCGGATTCTTCAGAAAACTGAGCCGGCCCCATTTCCAAAGCAAAGGCGCGCGCGCTCAACTTACCGTTATCAAGTAAAAAGCCGCTGCCGCCTTCGTTTGGCATTTCACGGCGAAACCCAGGAACCACCATATTGGCCAAATTCTGTGATGTGGTATAACGAATATCATAGATATTGCGAATTGAATTCAGCGCAGTGTGGATCATGCGGTCCATGGGTTTCGTCCTTTTAAGCGACCCTTACATCCGGATATTAATGATGGTTTGGGTCAGGGTGGTCGTGGTCTCAATTGCTTTGGCCGAGGCTTGGAAGTTCCGCTGGGCGGTAATCAAGTTGACCAATTCTTCTGTGATATCAACGTTTGAGCGTTCCAAAGAACCGGATTGAATGCTGCCGAACCCCTCGGATCCCGCCTCACCCACTTGCGGCGTTCCCGAAACGGCTGTCGCAACATAGGTGGCATTGCCCACCTGCTTTAGTCCGTTTTGGTTATTAAACGTTGCAATCATGATTTTACCCAACGGCTTGTTCTGGCCGTTCGTGTAGTTTGCACGAATCGTGCCAGAACTGTCGATTTCAAGACCATCAAGTCGGCCCGAGGTGTAACCATCCTGTTCAACTGACAAAACCGAGAAGGGCTGTGCATATTGGGTCGAGGCTGCGAAGTCGACATCAAGCGAAATCGAAAACCCATCGGCCTGTTGTTCGAAATGCACCATATTCTTTGGGCTAACAAGCTTACCGGTTTTGTCGAAAGTCAGTTCACCCTCATCGATATAAAGCGGATAATAGCCTGTAACCATATTATCTGGCGGAGATTTTACCACATTGCCATCCGCGTCAACATAAAGCGCCACACCATCGGCATCTTTGGCTTGCACGAGATTGTAGATTTTAGGGACAGATCCAACCCCCAACGGCACATCTTCAAGCCCAAGCTGCGCCGTCCCTTTTACCTTGATTGTCGAGGTATCGCCGGTGGTGCCTGTCATAAACGTAAAGTTATTGGTTGCTGCAGAATAGCGAACGGTCACACCGCCAACACCCTCGCCGGTCAGAGTATCGGCAATCTGGTTTATTTTCTCTTCAAGCGCTGTGGCAAGGGTTGTACCTACATAATTTCCAGGTGGAATTTCAATGATCCCGGCAATGCCGTTCACCGAGATATTAAATATGTTTTCACCACCATTACCAGTAAGACGGAATACTTGGGTCAGATCGCTTTGAGCAGCGCGGCCCGTCGCAATTGCAGGCTGCGAGGCGAGTCCGGTTCCCGCGTTAAAAAGGTAATCCGACTTTGTCACACCAAAACCGAAGACCGCATTTTCACCACCGCCAATAATCCGATTGTCCAGGTTGATGACCTCGCTTGCATCCACAGTGCCATCCCCATTCAGGGTTCGGCGCCCAATCTGGATATTCGAGGCTTTTTGCGATGCCGTGACGCCGATGGCACCATTGGCTGCAATCTTTTCACCTGTTGTACCTGAATTGATTACGAAAGATTTCGTGTCTGATTTGTAATTGACCGTGACACCATAGCGCTTGTCGTTCAGCTGAATCTCTTCGCCGTCGGCAACAAAGCTTTCGGCTGACAGGATTTCACCGCCGCGAATAAGCACCTGAGAGGCATTGCCACTGTCTGGAATGCCAAGATTATTTGTATCTTGGGCATCTGCCGATCCATAAACTGTGAAGGAGTTAAAGTTTGATCCTGTGCCAGTGCCTAAAACTGTTCTGTCGACAGAGAATTGCAGCCTTTGATTGATCTCGTCGTAAGAAACCTTAATTGCAGGATTGGTCTCATCGACCCAATTCAGTTTGTTGACCGAATTGATGTTCGCAGTTGAAGAGGCAATCGTTGTGGCGTCGGTACCGTCATACAGCAATTTACTCAGGCCAAGGCTGCTAACAGCTTGCAATTCTGTCGCATTCAAGTTGGTTTTGCTAATGACAAAAGCATGATCATAAGAAGAAGCCGCTGTGCTGCGGTTTGCATCCGCACCAATTTCGCGCAGGACGATCTTTGAGCTGTTAAAAGTGGTCAGAACACCCTCTGTGCCATTGTCTGACCCTTCAAAGAAGGCCTGTACGTCAGACGACGGATTGAACAAAAGCGTAATTGGATCGCCCGCAGCGTCAAACGAAAAGCCAGTCTCTGATAAAGAGAGGCCGGAGGCGTCGATTTGGATTTTGGTAAAGCCATTCGCAGTAGTGCCTGCAGAGTCGATCAATCGAACCGTTCTGCCGTTTAAGAGCGCGCCAAATTGACCTGTGGTGGGCCCTTGAAGTTGAATAGTGGCTGATTTTGGGTCGTAGCTGCCCGAGGGCACATACATCGTGATCGTATTTTGGGTCGGATCATAAGTGAACTTATTGGTGCCAGCGGGCGCTTGCAGCAAAACGCTTTTGTCAAAGACCGAAAGCGAGGCTTTATTCCCAAAATTGGAGAAGGCCAGATATTTTGTTTCCGTCGCCGCCGTTATGCCATCAGTTCCGGTGTTGTGATCAATCTGGATGATTGCAGGGGCCGTTGGCGTTTGGTCAATTTTCTCGCCTAAAACGCGGGTGAACATGCGGCCATCAACCCCGAGGGTCGCGGCGCCGTTGTTGCCTGTGGGATCAATATAATCGTTCAGCGTCGCATTGATGCGCTGCTGAACATGCACCAAGAACTCGTCCTTGGTAAAATCGGGCGAGGCCCCATCAATTGCGATGCCAGACAATTCCGAAACGGAAGTTTCTTTTAAAAGATCGACTGTGATCTTATCTTCGCCAAGCGAGACAGGGCTGCCATCCAGACCAAGTTTGTAAAGATCAATCGTCAGTTCATCATCTACGTTTTGAACGATCTGAAATTTTTTGTCATCGCCATAAGCTTCGTTAATGGCCCGCTCTACCTCGGCGGCAAGCTGGGTGGCATTGTATTTTCCAGGCCGCAAATCAATGGACACAGGGGCATCGCTGTCATCGACATTGACCAGCAAGAAATCTTTGCCCCAGAAAACACCCGAATTGCTATTGCCGCCTTCTTCGGTGGCAGAAAACATCAAGGGGTCGGTGACGATTTCAACCAGCTTATCGCCCTCTTCGCCAAAATCAAAACCGGCCTGCTCGCCGCGTATGGAGGCAGGTTGCGAGGCAACCTTGGTTTGTAAATCATCCAGTTTATAAAGTGGAGACCCTTTGCCTTCGAGGAAATAGTTATCATCGGGCACTTGCGTGGTTTGATTGCCAAAGCGGTCAACAAAAATCTGGCTTCCTGTGTCATTCACGGCGGCAACCAAATTTGGATTGATGATCGTATTATTGATCACAAGGCGCGTGTCATATTTATTGGTTGGATCCGTCGCCGAAGCATTTTGGGTTTTGATAAAATAGATCGTGGCGATGGTCGGATTGCCAAGATCGTCAAAGATGGTGATCGAGGTCGAGTTTGTATAACTCTCGGGGTCGTCAGGGTTAAATACATAGCCATTTTCAAACTTGGCCTGGCTTGTGATCACGGGCGCGCCGGCGGGCACGTTCACGCCCAGCTGGATGTTGGATGTCGCATTCGGATCGCCAGAGGTCACCGGCAACTGCAAGGGCACCGCGCTTTCAAGGTCTTTCGCGGTAACAGAGCCATCGGTGTTGACGGGGAAGGTCAGCAGATATTGCCCTGAACTATCAACGACATAGCGGTCATTGTCGACGTTGAAAGATCCGTTGCGGGTATAGACCGTTTGCGACGATGTCAGCGAGGGTTTCAGCGCAAAAAAGCCCTGGCCCGAAATCGCAAGATCGAGCGCGTTCAACGAGGACGCAATATTGCCTTGCGTGAACTGCTGTTTGATCCCTTTCAGGATAGCGCCCGAACCGATCGAGGAAGACGAATTCTGCAAGGGCGAGGTGGCGAAGATATCGCCAAATTCAGCGCGGCTGCGCTTGAAACCGGTGGTGCCAACGTTGGCGATATTGTTCGACGTCGCAGAAATATCTGATTGCGCGCCGTTAAGTCCGGTGAGTGCTGTATAAAACGACATGGGTTTTGCCTTTCGGTGCGGGGATCAGCGGAATTTGGTGATGTCACTGGTGGCGATTTCGCCATAGTCTTGAACGTCCAGCATCATATCATCAGATCTTGTGCCAGCGGCCGATGCGGCCAGAACCCGTGCAAAAACCGATGGTTGCAGGTTTTCTTGACCTTTGCCGATATCAACGGCCACATCCACTTGGATCGCATGGCGCTTGGCAAGCGTTTCGGACGGAATGTCAGTCCAGCTAAAGCCGACCAGACCAGAGGGCTGGCTGCCAAGATCCAGTTGGTAAAGATATTCGCCGGTTTCCGCGTCCGAGAACGACACACGCGTGGTGCTCGAGGCCGCGGGCAGGTCGATCACGCCGTTGATCTCGCCATTGCTGTCGGGGCGCGCGATGTTGCCCGGCACCAGAACCGAATGGCCCAGCAGGTTAGAGGCCGTCGCCACGCGCAGCTTTTTCATCTCGTCAGAAAGCGCCGTAATCCCCGTCGAGATTTCGCGAATGCCGGTCACGCTGGAAAACTGGGCCATCTGCGCGATGAAATCGCCATTGTCCATTGGGGCAAAGGGATCTTGGTTTTGCAACTGCGTTGTCATCAGCTTCAAGAATTCATCTTGACCAAGGTTGCTGTTGCCAAGTTTCGCATTTGTGGTTTTGCCGGTTGAGGTCGAGATACCCAGTTTGTCAAACAGGGCTTGCTGAGCGGCATTGCTTGGGTCGATGGTAGCCATTGCAACAGATCCTTTTCGGATTAACGGCCCATGTTCACCGTGCGCATCATCAAGCTGCGCAGGGTGGACAGGACTTCAAGATTGTTTTGATATTGGCGCGAGGCTTCCAGCATCTCGACCATTTCTTCGTCGGTATCGACGGCGGCTCGAAAGATATAGCCATCAGCATTGGCCTTTGGATGGTCGGGGGCAAAGACTTTGCCGGGCTCGCGGTCCAGAGCCACGATGCCATCTACGCCCACGGTGGCTAGGCCGGATTTGTTAATTTTTTCAGCATATTGCGTCGCAAAAACCGGTCGCAACGCCTTGAAGGTATCCTCGGGCGAGCTGCCGACCGAATTGGCGTTTGCAAGGTTAGAGGCAACGGTGTTCAGCCGCGTCATCTGCGACGACATGGCCCGCGCGGCGACATCAAAGACCGAGGTGATCTTATCCATGATTATTCCCCTTTGATCGCAGATTGCAGGCCACTGATGCGGCGATTTAGAAAGCTGAGAGAGGCCTGATAGCGGATCACGTTTTCCGAAAATTGCATCTGCTCGACTGCAAGTTCGACCGTGTTGCCATCCAAAGAGGGTTCGGTCGGAACACGATATTTCAGGTTGGTTGGGCCACCAACGCCTGCTTGTGGAATGTGGCGGGCGTCACTTGTGTGCAGCGGGCCGCCGGTGTCGAGATGTTTGGCCAGTTCGGCATTGAAATCAAGGTCACGGGCTTTGAAGTGCGGCGTTGCCGCATTTGCGATGTTAGAGGCCAGAATTTCATTGCGCTTGTTGCGCAAATCAAGAGCCTGAGCGTGAACGTTCAAAGAAGCGGCGATACTGTCCATGGCGATACTTGGAGGCCTTGTGTTTTTTAAAGCTGCGAGGTCGAGTTGGAGCGGAATTTGCAAGCACAGTGCCAACTTGTCAGTCTTGGGAGAAAAAAATGTCACCCCCCCTGAAAAACCTTGATGCCCTGCGCAGCCTCCCTGCTTCGGCCGCAGATCCCAAACTCAGCCCAAAGCTCGAGCGCGCGCGCGCCAAGCTCTTGACTGCGCTTGGCAATCTGTCGCTGCTGGATGCTTTGGCGAACTTGCAGGGCGCCTTTGAAGGACAAACAACCGAGGACAACCGGCTTGCCAATCTGGCGGCGCAGACCTGGATCGTGCGGCGGCGGCTGGAGGCTTTGCAAAAGGGGCAGATGCCCGCGCTTGTGCAAGACGTTCTGGCGCCCAAACCCGAGATCTCCTCCAAGCTTAAACTGATGTCCTTGGGCGGGGCAGGCGGCGACAGGCTGGCCAAACCAAACCCCGAAACCGAGGCCAGCCCAATCAGTCCAGCAACTCCAACATCAAAACCTTGGCAAAAGGTCAGAATCTTAGCCGAAGCTGAGGTGAACGGGATGGTTTTCTTCGAAGGCTCGACAATCGCGGTCAAGCCAGAAGATGCCAGCAAGCTTGTCAGCGCGGGCAAGGCCGAAGTGGTTGAGGAATCAGCCCTCGCCGCGGCCGAGCCGATCACGCCAGATAAGCCCCCGCGCAAGCCCAAAGCCCCCAGCGCAAAAAAGGCTGGCGCATGAGCAAGCTGGTTTTTGCCTCTCTGCTGTCGATGGGCGCGGTTTTGCACGATTGCGACGCCTTTCGACGCTTCGAGCAGCTGTCTTTTAGCTGCACAAGCGCGCTCACCGGCCCGTTTGAGCTGCGTGTTATTGACCGATCTGTAGGCGATCGGGTCACTCTTTCGCGCCCCTCTGGCGAGCAGCAGCTGCCCATTGCCAAGACCAGCCAAGATATGCTGATTTTATCGACACCGCCGATCTTATGGATGATTGATCTGAACGCGAAAAGAGTTTTTCTAAGTCAGGGCAAGCAAACCGTGCTGGCTGATTGTCAGGTTAAAAGTTTCAGCATGTGAGGCGCTGACGGGGGATTGGCACGCTTTATGCAAAAGCTGGCTACCCCCCGTGCTTAAAGGAGCCGAAAATGTATGGTACTATTCGATCTGGCATGTCCACTGCGATGCACGAACTTGCCGTAATTTCAAACAACATTGCCAATGCTGGATCGACGGCGTTCCAGCGCAGCGATGTGAGTTTCTCTGATCTTTACGGTGCCGCTTCGGCTGAATCCGTTCAGCGTTTAACAACTGGCCTTGGCAGTGCGGTGGAATCAACCCGCCGCAGCATTTCGCAAGGTAACTTGGCAAATCGCGATGGTGTCTTGAATCTTGCTCTGTCGGGCAGTGGTCTTTTTGTAACGGCCCCCCCCACCACGGACGGGGCGATCAGCGATCGTCGTATTTTTACACGCAATGGTGAATTTTCGCTTGATGCAAGCGGGGATATGCGCGCAACCGATGGGGCTTATATTATGGGCTTCTCAAATTTAGCAGATGGTGCAGAATTGTCTTCTGGATCCTTAACAAAGCTGAATGTGCCCTATGAGAAGGATGGTGCAAAGTTATCGGCCCTTGAAATCAATAAAGACGGCGCAATTTTTGGGACCTATGGCCAAACCGTGACCAAATTAGGCCAGATTGGCTTGGCGACATTTCCAAACCCGTTGGCTATGCGCTCGCTTGGTATTTCGCGATTTGAGCCTACAGTGAATTCAGGTGCTCCTGCCTATGGTATTGGTGGCGCTGATGGATATGGACAGGTGCAAAGCGGTGCGCTGGAAACATCCAACGTCGATATGACGGTCGAGATGACAGGCATGATTAGGGCGCAGCAACAATTCTCCGGCGCCGCTCGGATTCTTCAGACCAACTCTGATATGATTGAAAAGCTGACGCAGCGTTAAAGGCTGTGGTTGTTTTATAAGGCTAGGCGGGCGCGATCTTAAAGGATTTCGCCCGCCTTGCTGTTTAAACTAAAGGCAAAATCACCGACATGTCACGCACTGTCAGCATGGTTGTTTTATCAAGCCATAAATCGCCAAGGCTGGTCACTGCAATTTCTTCGGCCAAGGCTAAAACGATACTTGCAGGGCGGCTGGTCACATGGCGCAATTCGTGACGCAAAAGATCAAAAAGACTGCGGGTTATCGACAAATCTCCATGCATCACAGGTCGATGTATCGGCACCTCGATCTTTCCAAGAGCGTGCAGCGGAATGGCATCAACAGGATGAAAAGAAAGCGTGCAACTGCCCCGCGCGATATTCGATAACTGGCAAGAGACTTCTAAGGTCAGACGCGAATGAATACCTAATATGCGCAGTTCTGCACTTTGCACGAACATTTGTAAGTTGGATAGCCTTTCAAGGTTTGGTGGATTTTTCAAATTCCCTCTCACCCAATAGCTTCGCCTGTAATTTCGGCCAAACGATCGCGCAGTCGTAAAATGGCTGCCTTTTTGATTTGCGACACGCGGCCTGTGGTTACTTCTAGTACCTCGGCGATTTCGTAAACGTTCAACTCTTCAACGTAATACAACTGAATCACCAAAGCCTCTTTTTCACTTAAAACCTCCAATGCGCGGCGCAGAGACGCCTTCATTTGCACTTTGGCTAAATGGTCTTCAGGATTGTCATCCGAGGAATGAAACCAAATGGAAAAGTCATCCATCATTTCATCTATTGTGTTATGGGTATTCGCCTGAAAAACAACGCGCCACTCTTCATATTCGTGGATATTCATCCCCGCTTCTGTCGCGATTTCTGTGGCACTTGGCATGCGCTGCAATCGACGTTCTAAGCTTTCCGTCGCGCGGTTTACTTTTTGCCGCATTGCAATTGTCGTGCGGCACAAATGCGACGCGCGACGCAAGTGATCAACAATGGCGCCCCGAATACGAATGCCGGCATAGGATCCAAAAGTAACACCATCTCTGTGAACATATCTTTGGGCCGCGTCTATCAAGCCAAGATTGCCGACCTGAATTAGATCCTCAATTTCAATCACGCCCCTGACGCGGCCATGATAAAAATGCGCGATCCGGCGGACTTGATTAAGCTCTGACTCAATCAGGTTCTGCGGAGATGGCCTCATTTCGCTGTATTGGGTGTTCATGTCACGTCACACCTGCTCCATCGCACCATTCGCTGCTTGAAAAAAGCGAATGCCGCCGTTGATATTTTGGGGAGCGCTTAAAAGCCGCAGCGCAATGTCATGAAAGGCGACATGCTCGACCGTTTGCGTGTCGGATGAAGACAGCAGCACGGGTTTGCGCGCAGCCACAGCGCGCCGCATCCTTTGCGACATTGGAACATTTCCCAAAAAGGTCAGCTCTACGTCTAAAAACCGCATGCAAATTGCTCGAAATTTTTCAAAATGCTTTTGAGCTTCCACTGCACTGTTCTCCATATTTACGATAATAGAAAAGCTTTGCAATTTTCGTTCCAAATGCGAGGCTTTAATCAGCGCATATGCATCCATAAAGGAGGTTGGTTCTGCGACGATCACCACAACCACACGGTCAGAGGCCGCCATAAAATCCAGCGTGCTATCGGCTGCGCCGGCTGGCGCATCGACCAAAAGGATGTCGGTTTTATCAGCAAGCGCATCCATTTTTCTAACAAGATCAAAGCGATCGGCCTGCGACATATGCAAAAGATCAATCATGCCGCTGCCGCCCGCCAAAAGCTGCACCCCGTTTGGCCCGATTTCAATGGCCTCTTCCACCGGTTTGCCCAGGCTAATCACATCTGCCAAAGATTTTTTTGCATTCATGCCAAGCAGAATATGGGTATTTGCCAAACCAAAATCGGCGTCCATTAAGGTCATGCGCTTACCCAGCTTTTGCAGCATCAGAGCAAGGTTGACCGATATTGACGTCTTGCCAACTCCGCCTTTGCCGCTTGCGATTGTAATAGAGTGAGGCATACTTTTTCCTATTCCGCAGCGAGCTGAGTTGTCGCCTCGACCGGCGATTGTTCTGGTAGCAGTCCTATTATATAATCTCGGAATACTTCGACACTGGCTTCATTTAAAGTTCCTTCAATATCTTGGGTGCCCGACAACCATCCTACGGGTAAAGTCGAGGTCGCATAGGCGCAAAGTTCAGCCGCGTCGCATTCGTATTCATCCAGCTTGGTTAGGGCGATTTGCGATGCAATGCCTTCGTAGTGCGCAAGGGTTTGGTTGATCCGCCCAAGGCTTTGGCCAGCAGGCATAGCGAGAACAACAGGGAGCGGTTCTTTTCCAACACGCTGCGGACGCAATTGGCCCAATTGTGCGCCAGTTAGATTTATATCTAGAACCAGACGCAGATCAGGATCGAAATGCGAAAGATCCGAAAGGTCTTCGATTTCTAGATAAGAGTGATCAATGCCGATTTGCCGAGCAAGGCCCGAAAGTGTGATATTATCGAATTGATACGGAACAGAGACCAATTGCACCCGACTTTCAGGAAACGCTAATTTAAGCAGCGCTGCAAATTTAGCTGCAAGGTGACTTTTGCCAGCCCCACTTGGCCCCGCGACCACCAAGCCTCCGCCCTCGAGGACCGAGCTTAATTGTGATTGGGCGGCGGCGATTTCACGCGCCAGACCCGAAGCAAAGTCGAGGTGCCGGTTGCCCGAGGCCGCCGCCGTCAAACGGCCGACCAATTGGGCGTCAAAGCCGGTTGCAAGCAGCGCATCCTCTTCGCCAATGCGCGCATGCGCTTCTTTGGTCGCCACAAGCGCTGCGGTCAATTCGCGCACCTCGCTTTGCAATTGCTCGCGCGCGGTTTCAAGGGCGCGCGCCTCGGCTTCGGCAAAATCTGCCGCCGCCCGAGCCGCTTCAACGCCTGCGATAGCCCGCTCAAGACGCCGCCGTAGATCTTCGATTTTCCCCTCTCGCACCGCATCAAAACTGCGAATTTTGTCAAACATCCCCTCCAAAAACGCGGTGCTGCTGTCATTATGGGGCGGCTTGCTTGGCGCGAGAGCGCTTTGCACGGGATCTTCGAGCGTGACATGAACGGCGTTGCTCGGGGCTTTGGCCTCCTCTGGGGGCTGAACCAAGCTCAAAGTCTTGTCGCCCGCCTGCGGATGTGGGGCATTGCTGCGGGGGCGGTTCAAGACGAAATGCTCGTCCGCAAAGCCAACTTTGGCAAAAAGCTCGCCAAAAGATTGTTTGTCAGCCTTCTCCGGCTTGTCATTTTTTACCGGCAGCGGATCATTTGTGGCGCGAATTTCGATCTGGCCGTTATGGCTTTTGGTCGAAAGGATGAAAGCCCCATCGCCAAGGCGGCGCATGATTTCGTCCATCGCAAGCGCGCTGTCGGGGGCGGTGACGGTGATTGTTGGCATGGCGCGTTACCTCATACTTTCTGCGGTGCTGCGGGTGTCGCGAGGCTTTCCGTCGCACCGATCGAGGCCACCACTTCGACATGGCGGTTTTCGGGCAGTTCGTTAAAGCCAAGAATGATCAATTGCGGCACATGGGGTTTGACGAAGTTCGAAAAGGGTCGGCGAATTTGCGGCGCAACCACGCAAATGGCGGGGCGGCCTTCAGCGGCCAGCCGCTCAGAGGCGTCATTGATCGATCGGACCAAAGTCTCGGCCAATTTGTTGTCCAGCATCAGGCCCTCGTCGCCAGCTTGGCGCATTGTTCTCAGCATCAGCTGTTCCAATTCGGGGGCCAGCGTGATGACAGGCATGGCTTGCCCCAGCGCTGTGACTTGCTGGATCAGCAGCGGCGCCAATGCCGGACGCAGCGATTCCGCCATATCGGCGGGCGATTTGCCTCGCCCGGCCGAGCCGCCCAGACCCTCCAGAATCCGGCGCATATCCGAAATCGGCACGCCGTCTGACAGCAAGATCCGCAAAATCTCGGTCATCACCGGCAGTGAGATGATCTTTGGTACCACCGATTGCACCAATTGCGGAAACGATTTGGCCAGATTGTCGAGGATGAATTGCACATCATCTTGCCCAACCAGATCAGAAGCATGTTTCAGCAAAAGCTGGCTCAGATGGGTTGCGATCACGCTGGTCGGCTCGATTACCACATAGTGCTGCGCCTCGGCTTGCGCCTGTTGGTTAGGGCGGATCCAGACCGCATCTACGCCAAAAGAGGGGTCTTTCGCCTCAATCCCGTCAATCTTGACGGCCGATTTGGCGTCTGGAATGGCGAGTTTACGGTCGGGGTAGACCTCGTCATCGCCAACAATGGTTTGACCAATGCGAATGCGATATTGGTTTGGACGCAGGCCCAAATCATCACGGATCCGCACCCCCGGCACCACAAACCCCATCGAGCGCGACACATCGCGGCGGATCGAGGTGATGCGGCGCGTCAGCTGGCCGCCGCGATCTTCGTCAACCAGCGGAACAAGCCCGTATCCCAGCTGCACCGAAATCGGCGAGTAGTCCGTCACATCTTCAAGCGATATGATGTCGGAATTCTGCGATGGAGCGGCCTCTGGTTCTGGGGCGACCTCTTCGGCGCTTGCCTGTTCTTTGCGGTGCAAAACATAGGCAATGCCGCCCGCAGCGGCAGCAAAGATCCCGAACAAAGCGTTCGGCATCCCGGGCACAAGGCCGATCATCAGCACCACCGCAGCCGTTGGGATCCAGGCGCGTGACAGGCCAACCTGTGTGCTGATATGCCCCGCCATATCCGTTGCCGAAGAAACCCGCGTGACAATGATGGCGGTGGCGATAGACAGCAAAAGTGAGGGGATCTGTGCAACAAGTCCGTCGCCGATCGCCAGCAGCACATAGGTCTGCGCCGCATCTGCAAAGGCCATGTCATGCTGAGCCACGCCAATGATCAGCCCGCCAAAGACGTTGATCGCCAAAATAAGAATGCCTGCCATGGCATCGCCTTTGACAAACTTTGACGCACCGTCCATCGAGCCGTAAAACTCGGCCTCTTCGCCAATTTCCTTACGTCTTGCGGTGGCCTCTTCCGGCGTCAGGATGCCCGCATTCAAATCGGCATCAATCGCCATCTGTTTGCCTGGCATCGCATCAAGCGTAAAGCGCGCCGAGACTTCTGACACGCGTCCCGAGCCTTTGGTAATCACCACAAGATTGATGATCACCAAAATGATAAAAACAAAAATCCCGACAGTGTAATTGCCTGACACCACAAAATCGCCAAAGGCCTGAATAACCTTTCCTGCTGCATCTGGCCCATTATGGCCATCTGTCAGTACAATACGGGTCGAGGCCACGTTCAACGACAGACGCAAAATCGTTGCCAGCAGCAAAAGATTGGGGAAGGACGAAAAGTCCAGTGGCCGATGCGAATGCATCGCAACCATCAAGATCAAAAGCGACAGCAGGATGTTAAACACAAAGAATGTATCAAGCAGAAAGGCGGGCAGCGGCAGGACCATCATCGCAATCAAAGCAAGAATGCCGATTGGCATGGCCGAGCCTTGCAGCATGCGCCGCAGCTCCTCCAAACGGTTTGTAACCCCTGTCAATTCCATGACACCCCCAGGCCGTCAAAATTCAAACATCTGCACTTTTTAAGCCGCCAGCAGCGCTTTTTGCCTTATTTCAGCAAAACCTCACACCGCCGGCAGCGTCGTTAAAACGCTCGTGGGAAATAGAAGCAAAAACTGTGCCAATCGGCTTAAAATCTAAGTTGGCAGAGATCTGGCACATTTCCTGCAAGGCAAGGCCAAACCAGTTGGGAGGTGCATCTCTTGCCATTCCCCAAAACAGGAGTTGACCGCTTTGACCAAATTACCCTTGGTTGCCCTCTCGCTTGGGCTGATGTTCGTTTCTGGCTGTGTCGCGCCGAATGGCTCTGCTGCACCTTATAACGGCGCGCGGCAGCAAACCGCGGCGCAGCAATTGGCCGCAACTGAAGCCGCGCTGAATGCCTTGGAGCCTGCACCGGCGCCAGCGGTCACGGCGGCCTCGACGGTGCCCACGCTTCAAGGGCTTGGCTATGCAGTTGTCTCGGTACAGCCCGGGCGCAATACGGCGCAAAAGACGCTGCTGGCGATCCGCGCTGCGCGCATGGATGCAACGCGGGCTTTGGCCGAGCAAATTCACGGTCTGAGCGTGGACAGCCGCACCACGATGGCAGAGGCGGTTGTGCAATCTGACACCCTGCGCGCCACCGTCACCGGCGTGATCCGCGGCGCGCGCACCGTCCGGATCGAGCCGAAATCGCCCGATGTCTACGAGGTGCTGCTGGAGGTGGATCGTGACATGATCGCGCAGATGCTGCGGGTCGCACGGCGGACGCGGACCTAGAGCGCGCGATGAAACGCTTGGTTTCAGCTTTGATTGTTCTGCTTGCGGCCGGTTTGGCCCTGCCAGCCAAAGCCGAGCTGCGCCGGGTGCAGGCCACGGGGCAGGCGGTCAGTACCGGGCTTGGCGCCGATGTCACCCGTCGCCGTGCGCTGCAAGAAGCCCTGATTGAAGCGGCTTTGTCGGCGGGGGTTGATGTGAATGGCTTTGCTGCCAGCGCAAACTCTGTTCTCACGGCGGATCAATTGGTGGTGCGGCCCTCGTCGCGGATCTTGGGGTATAGCGTGCTGTCCGAGGGCAAAAGCGGCGATTTCTATCGCGTGACGGTCGAGGCCTATGTGGGCGAGCCTGTGCGCTCGGATATCTGCGCCAAGCGCGCGGCGGTCTCGGCGCTTGCCTACCGGCCTGCGGTTTCGGTGGATCTGCGCGCGCCGGTTTGGCTTGAAAACTTTGGCGCTTCCTTGGCCGAGCAGATCCAAGACGCGCTTTTGCGCTCTGAAAATGGCAAGCTGACCCGCTCTGATGCGGTGGGGCCAAAGCCTGTCTCTGCCTCGACCGCGCCAGCCGATATGGATTATGCGAATTTGACGCGGCGGCGCGCGGGGGCTGCCAGCTTGCAGCCCAAGGCAGGGCTTTCCATCACCTCTCAGCTGTCGCTCTCCTTGACCGGTGGCGATCACTCTGGTGCAAGCTTGGCGATATCCTTAAACCTTCGGTTGATCGACACGGGCTCGATGCAGGTTAAATCGCAAAGGCACGTTGCGCTGCAAATTCCCGTTGCAACAGGCTTGCCCTTGCGCAGCCTGAACCAACTGCTGCGCAAGGACAGTCAAAAGCTTGCGGCCATGGTCATGCCGCGGGTCGAGGTCGAAATTGCTGACCTGTTGGGCCGCTATCGCTGCGAGCCGATGGTCGCGCCGCTCGACTATGCCAATGGCAAACTCAGCCTGCCTTTTGGCTCGGAAGACGGGCTTACGAAAAACATGCTGGCCTATACCGATCGTGGCGATCAGCCGTTTCTTTTGTTCCGCATCACCGATTTGCAAGCCAACCGCGTCACGCTTGCCACCATCGACCCCTCGTCGGACGCGCGCCGTTTGCAGGGTGTACCGGCCCATTTTATGGCGGATATCCCATGAAAGCAGCAGTTTGCATGGCGATTTTTCTGATGTTGCCAAACTGGGCCGCAGGCGCGGGCAAGCCGGTAACCGGGGCTGACGTTGCGCTGCGTGTCACCGAGGTCTTGCGCGATCAGGGCATTGTGGCAAAGCCAATGGTTGCCGCCGAGCGCCGCTATTTCCCTTGTGACACCGAGTTGCAGGTCGCCCCGCGCGTGGAAAACCGTTGGGATGCTCTTGAGGTGACTTGCACCTTGCCGGTGCCTTGGTCCATCATTCTGCGCACCGAGGGGCAGGTCTGGGATGGCCTGGACACAGCAGGGCAGGGGGCTGTTAGCGCAAATGCTGTCGAGGCTGTGATCCTGCGCCAGTCGGCGCGCAAGGGGCAGCTGATCTTGCTTGATATGCTGGAACGTGTGCGGCTTGATACCGAACCGGCCCAGGGCTATTTCACCGATCCCGATGAAATCGTCGGACGCAGGCTGACCGCCAATGTCGCCGCCGGTGTGCCGATCCGCGAGCGCAATTTGCGCCCGGCTTGGGCGGTTGAAGAGGGGCAGCGCGTTGCCATCGAGCAAGACCTTGGCGGAATTACTGTCGCAGCCTCTGGAATTGCGCTTGAAAATGGTGCCATTGGTGATATTGTCTCTGTCAGAAATGCGAGTTCGAACAAAGTGTTGCAAGGTTTCGTCTCGGAAAAAAATAAAATCTCCGTTTCAGCTAACATGAACTGATATTGCGTCGTTAAGAGCAATAGAAGGAGGTACTCATGGTTGATCTTATCAAAGCCTCGATGCAGCAAAGTCTCGCCCAAACATCGTTAGATGCGCGGGCGCCGGCCAAGCGAAAAACGATAGATGCTCCCGCGGCCCAGCAGGCTTCGGGGTCTTCAGACGTCTCTATCCTGTCGTCGAAGATGCGTGCAAAAGACATGGCCGAAACGCCGCCCCTCGATATTGAGGCGGTCGGGCGGATCAAAGAAGCCATTTCTAAGGGCACATATCCTATCGATCTGGATCAGATTTCGAATAAATTGTTCGAAAATTATCTCGAGATGCGTAAATAATGGTATCTGAAACCGGCGAGAAGACCCCGCCACTGGCGGATATTCTAACCGAGTTTTCGGCCGTTATTGCGCGTCTCGGCGATAATTTTAACAATCTTTCGATTGTGGCAGAGGTCGAAGACGATCTGCTGCGCCTCGTTGCCATAGCGCGCGAGGCAGTTGCGCTTGAAACGGCTGATCCCGCACTTGCCGAAAGGCTTGCAGTGGTCTTGGCGCAATATGAAAATGCCCGTGCGCAGCTTGACTTGCGGCTGGGCGCGATGCGGGCCTTTGGCGCCTATTTGAAGGCAAGTGTAGAAGGCTGACCGCGGGCTGTTGACGCGCGTGTTGCGAAAAGCTTTACCAAAAATACCTTTAAATTTCAGGGTGTTGCAAAGGCAGACTCGGCAAAAACCTCTGCGGCTGTGGCCTGTACCTTTATCAGCGTCTCTGCTGCCATGCCATCGGATGTGCGCGCCATTCCCGCCTCGCAATCGGCTTTTCCAATCGCATAGCAGATCGAAAACCAGATAAAGGCGCTTTCCATATCGGGTTTGATGGCGAAATCAGCATAGAGGCGCGCAAGCTTTTCGGGTGCCGTGTCATCTCCGGCTGTGATCTGTTGCGCCAACAGCTCTTGTAACTGTTTCACCACGGCGTCGCGGTCTTTGTCAGGAAGCGCCGATTGCAGGCCGTTTACCAGTTCGGGCGCGCGCGTTTCGCCGCCCAGCGACGACAGTGCCGCCCAATAATAAGCGTCGCGGTAGTTTTGCGGCCGGCCACGACCAAGCTTTAACAGCACCGCCAGATTGTACTGCGCATCCGCAGCCCCCGCCTGGGCCAATGGTAGGAAAAGATCGACGGCGCGGCGAAACTTTTTGTCACGCACCGCCTGAACCGCTTGGTCAAAGGCCTCGTCTGCGGGATTTGCCTGCTCGGGGGGCGCGGCGGTGACGGTGGTTTCCTGCGCAGCCAAACCCGCAGCAGAAAACCCTGCACAAAGGATCAGCCAAGCCAGCCTCATTTTCCCGCCATCATCACAAGCTGAAGGTAAAACACACGCAATTTGAACTTAGAGCCGGGTTGCTGTTCAAACACGATGATTTTTGGACGATCCTGCGCACCTTTCGAAAATTCAATCGACACATTATCAGGTAAGAACACCCCGGCTGTTTCCAAAGACCCTTTTGGATCACGGGAAAAATGATCTGCAAAGGGTGTGTCAATCCAAACCCGCGCAAGCGCGCGCCCCAGAATATCGGGCAGAAAATTACGGACTTCTTCGCGGTCATGCAGGCGCAGTGTTTCAGGTACAAGTTTTAACGGATCGCCCGTGCCCGTTGATCGTTTTACAAGCCCAAGATCGCCAGATTTTACTGGAACCAATTCCCCTTTAGGGACGGGAACAAGATCATAAGATGGGCTCATGCGAATGCCTCGACCTTTGTCGGAAATTGTTGTTTCAGTCTTGTGCTAGAACATAGCCCATTTGCACAGTCCAAAACTAGAATGAAACGCATTGGCTTGCCACCCTTAGTTTGACGCAGCGGCCTTGCGATTGCGAACAAGTCTAAGCATCTGCTGTTGGCTGGGAAAAAATCTGCCATAGGTAAATCCCGTCATAAAATTGACGCTCCAATAATTCTTGGGAGACCAAAAGTTTTTTTCATCGGTCCAATAAGGCATTGGCTCGGTTTGCGGGAAAAGCTTGGGGTCAATCATCGGTGGGCCGCAGTCTTTGCACAGCAAGGATTCCAGTTCTTCGCGGTTGGGCAATCGCCAACCTGGGCCAAGCTGCTCATCTGCCTGAAGAATAACCTGCTGAATCTCTTCATGATTTAGCTGAACAGCCTTGCCGGTACAGCTTTCGCTTTCTAAAGACCAGCGCTGCCCAACCGAGCAGCGCATCCATTCCAATCCGCGCGAAAGATCCAAAACAAAGCTATCGCGCGCATAAAAGGTTGGTTGTGCGGCCATGGGGTGAGCAGTGACTGCCAAAAATGCTAACAACGATAAAAGCGGGGCTTTGGTCAGCATCGGGTCACACCTTTCTTAGGAAGCATCTTGTCTTCGTCACAAGCATAGCAGCGATAAAACCCATATAGGCGGGGCGAGAGGCATATTTTAGCCTCTGCTTGACTTTGCAACCTTGGATAATATTTAAAATTTATGTCTCTCGCTCTTTCCCCTTGCAAGAACTTTGCCAGACTAGACGCGTAATTTTCGCCGGCACTCCCTTCAGATGGCCCGAAAATTGAAAGAGATCACTGCTGTTTCAGCTAAGGGATAACGAACTATGGATATCGCCTCTTTAATCGGCCTTTTGGGTGCGATTGCCATGATTGCGGGTGCCATGCTTTCGGGCGGTGGGATTGGGCCATTTATCGATGTGCCTTCGGTTCTCATTGTTTTTGGCGGAACGTTCTTTGCGGCAATGTATACCGCCCCATTGCCGACCTATTTGGGCAGCTTTGGTGCGATGGCAAAGGCCTTTTTGCCGCCGGTTAAAAAGATGGATGTTTTGGTCACGCGGATGGTGGAATTGGCGGCCGTGGCCCGTAAAGACGGGATGATGGCGCTTGATGGGCAATCTGTGCCCGACAAGTTCTTTGAAAAAGGCCTTCAAATGCTGGTTGATGGTGCCGATGAGGGCAAGCTTGTGCGTCAACTTACCATGGAAATCAAAGCGATGAAGTCGCGCCATGAGGCCAAACAGGGCTGTATCAAGGCTTGGATCGACCTTGCGCCTGCGATGGGCATGATCGGCACCTTGGTGGGTCTGGTGCTGATGCTTGGCAATATGGGGGATCCGAAGTCTATTGGTCCTGCGATGGCTGTGGCGCTTTTGACCACGCTTTACGGCGCGTTTCTGGCCAATGTTTTGTTCGCACCCATGCTGACCAAGCTTGAGAACTATACCGCATATGAAATCACCTACCGCGAGATGGTCATCGAAGGTCTGCGCGGCATTGCGCGCTCGGAAAGCCCGCGCAACATCCAAGACCAAATGGCTGCAAATCTGCCGCCGAAGCTGCAAGCGAAGCTGAACGCTGCGGCCTAAGCGCTGCATCGGGAAGAGGATCAGAAAACATGGCTGCCGCTGTCGAAGTTGAAGAAGAAAGCGAAGAGCAAGATTGCCCAAAGTGCCCGCCCGTCGGCGCGCCGGCATGGATGGCGACCTTTGCCGATATGGCAACGCTTTTGATGGCGTTTTTTGTGCTTATCTTATCCTTTGCCGAATTTAATACCCCGAAATTCAAGCAGATTTCCGGCTCGTTGAACAATGCCTTTGGCGTTCAGCGCATCGTGCCCGTGGTTGAACAGCCCAAGGGTACCACGGTGATTTCGATGGAATTTAGCCCCTCGCCAAGCCCCTCGGTCAGCAAAGAGCTGACGCAACAGACCACCGAGCAAGAGCTGCCACAGGTCGAGGTGAAAACAAAAAGTGAAGATGCAGTGGCAGGTGACACCCAATCGACCGACGGTCAGAGCCAGGGTCAGGGTGGCCAGCAAGCTAATTCAGGCGAGCAGGCGACTGCGGGTCAGGCGATGTCTGCCGATCAGCTGGCCTCGGCGCTGAAAGATGCGATCCAATCTGGTGAGGTGCAGGTGGACATGGCGGGCGAGAATGTGGTGATCAATTTCCCCTCGCAGGACACCACGCAAAAAGACTTGCCAAGTCTGATCCAAGAAACCCTGACCGCGCTTGCCGAGGCGCGTCAGGCCTCGGGGCAGGCTGATCAAGAGGTGCTTTTTGGCGGGCTTGAACAGCAACTCGCGCAATTGGCCACCGCGGCCCAAAGTGCCGGTGATGCGCAGGGCTTTTCGCCTACCGCCTCTGATGCTGCGGCCCAAGCGCAGGCACAGGCCGCCGAGCAGGCTGCCGGTGTCGCCGAAAATCAGCTGCAAGCCGCTTTGCAAAATGAGCTTCAGCAGGGGTTGGTCAAGATCGAGCGGCGTGAAGGCACGGTGATGGTCACGGTCGGCGCCGGTGGGGCCTTCCCTTCGGGCAACGCTGATATGACAGGTCAGGCGCGCGAAATCATGAACAGGATTGCTGCGGTTTCGATGGGCGCGGGCTCTTCGATTACGGTTGCGGGCCACACCGACGATGTGCCGATTTCGACCTCGGCCTATCGCGACAATTGGGATCTGGCGGCAGCGCGGGCCTCCTCGGTGGTGCAGGCCATCCAAGACAGTGGCATGGTCACGGCGACGCGGATGAAGGCGGTCAGCTACGGCGAGACGCAACCTTTGGCGCCGAATACAACGCCCGAGGGTCGTGAAGAAAACCGCCGGATCGAAATTGAAATTGATTTCGGCCAAGGAAACTAAGCATCGGCCCAATTGCGACGTTATAAGCAGAAGACAAGGATCATATCATGGCGGTCGACTACATTAGCGCGCTCAATACCAATGGCTCGGGGCTGAATACCACCCAGCTTGTCGATGCGATTGTGACTGCCGAAATTGCACCGAAGTTGAATAAGGTTACAAAAAAGCAGGAAGCCACCGATCTTTCGATCTCCGAGCTTGCAAAACTACGTTCGGCTTTTGATGAGTTTCAACAAGTGCTGCAATCGCCCAATGCCGGTGTTGCCTCTGACGCCTATTCGACCTCTGCGGCGGTTTCGGTAAAGGTCGATGATTATAACGCGCTGAAAGTGGCCGATGATCTGATCACCGTCAGCCAATTGGCGCGGGGTCAGGTTTTGGAATTTACCGGCTACGCAACCGCGAATGAAAGTTTGGCAAGCGGCTCTTTGACCATCCGCTTTGGCACCTGGTCTGGGACTAATTTTTCCGAGGTCGATCCAAACAATACGCAAAGTGTTTCGTTATCAGGGGCAGGCGCCACATTAGGCGGTCTGGCCACGCAACTCAGTGCCCTTAGCGGCGTTTCGGCAAGGGTGGTGGCCAAGAGTGATGGCAATTACTCGCTTTTGGTGATCACGGATCCGGGGGCAAATAACGCGGTTCAGATGATAGCCGATGGCGGCGTTCTGGCAGGTTTTGATACCAGTCAAGATAACAGCCAGCAGGTTTTAGCGGCACAAAATGCGGTTTTGACTTATAATGGTATTTCCCTGTCACGGTCATCCAATACGATTGACGATCTCATTCCTGGAGCCACCCTTACCTTGAACGCAACTACAGACACCGATGCTAAAGTCAGCGTTTTTGAGGATGCAGATTTCGCTGAAGGTGAGTTGTCGACTTATGTCGAAAAGCTGAATTCTTTAATCAGCACGCTGAAAAGCGCAACCTCGCGTGGGATAAATGGCGCAAGCTCTGGACCCTTAGTCGGGGACGCAACGATGACCGCGGTTTTGCGGCAGGTAAGCCGACTGACCACGACTCCTTTGGAAGGATTTGGTGATAAACCGATCTATTTGACATCCTATGGCGTGCAAACCGAGCGCGATGGTACTTTTTCAATCGACAGCACAAAATTCGCCGCAGCTTTTGCCGCTGATCCCGCCGGATATCGCGCTATCTTCGCAACGCTGGCGCAAAGCAGCGACAGCGCGATCTCGGTCACAAAGAGTTCTTCGGCAAACCCTCCAATTGGCAAATATGATTTTGTCTATACTGACGCCTCAACAGCCACCTTGGACGGTACATCTTTAATCGCTCGCAGTAAAAATGGGCGCAACACATTTTACGCGATTACGGGGCGCTTTGCAGGTGTTTCGATGGATGTTACCGAGGCTTCGATTGGCTCTTCCTCAATCTACTTTGGTAAATCAACACTTGATCAAATGAGCGATTACATCACCGCCATTCTGTCAAAAGCCGGTGATTTTACACGTATCGAGAAAAGCTACAGCGATGCTTCGCTTGAACAAACCGATGAATTGGCGGCACTTGCCGAGAAAGAAGATATGTTAGCGCAGCTCTATCGGACAAAATTCACAGCCATGGAACAACAAATCACCCGAGCTAAATCTTCAGGTACATTCCTGACAAATATGATCGATGCTTTGAATGGAAATTCCAACGGCTAGGTTTTCTAGACTTGGTGTATTTTGACGATATCTTATTGTTTTATATGGTAAATTTATAGTGGATTAAAATAAAAGGATAAGCCTCTAATTTTCCTCGAACCGCTCAATGCCATATTTTTTCATCTTTTCAATCAACGTGGTTCTTCGTAAACCCAGAGCATCGGCAGCTCGACTGATGACCTGTTCATTGGCCTCTATTGCGCCTTCAATAAAGACTATTTCTATATCTCGCAGATAGCTGCGCAGGTCGATCAGAGCATAATGTTTGAACCAAGATCGAAATTTATCGGGTGCAGGCGGTGGAGCGTGTTCTTCAAGATCACTTTTATCGACCGACAGGCCCATATCGGCGGTGGCTTCCCAGAGCGTATCCAAACTCTCGGCTGCGAAATTTTGACTGGGGTTCAGCCGCAACAAGTTATCGCGCATATGCTCTGCCAAAATTTCTTTGCCATGGAACATAATAAAGGCCCGTTCGATCACGTTGCGAAGTTCACGAACGTTTCCGGGCCAGTCGTGACTTTTTAACACAGCAAAAGCGGATTCAGTAAAGATCGGCTGAATGAACTTTGGATTTTTTGTCACATGCTCATCGACAATCAAATTTAAAATTAATGGAATGTCATCAAGCCGCTCGGACAATGAGGGCACGCTAATCGGAAAGACAGCGAGCCTATAGTAGAGGTCGGCGCGGAATTGACCATCCGCAACCAATTTTCCTAGATCCTTATGGGTTGCGCAGACAATTCGTAGATCAAGTTCAATATCTTTGCTGCCACCAAGCCGTTGGATTGCTTGTTTCTCAACCGCCCGCAGCAGTTTGGATTGCAGGCCCAAAGGCATGTCGCCAATTTCATCTAAAAACAGTGTTCCGCCAGCTGATTGCTCGAATCTTCCAATGCGTTGCCTGTCGGCCCCCGTGAATGCGCCGCGCTCAAAGCCAAATAATTCGCTTTCTAAAAGCTCACTTGGAATAGCTGCGCAGTTTACGGCAATCAAAGACCCCTTTCGTTCGCTTAAACGATGCAATTCTTGCGCAACAAGCTCTTTCCCTGCGCCGGTTGGTCCTGTAATCAAGACAGGCAAATTAGAAGGCGCGACCATTTCGATGGTCATTTTTAAGCGCTTTATCGCCGCCGATTCACCAAGAATGGGGGAGGTAGACCGCTCTGATTTTTTCATAACCTCTGTGGTGTCCCTTAGATCTCGATTGGTTATTTTCAGTGCAGGCCGTTTGATGCAATTGAGATAAAACCTATTTTTACCGCGCTTGTCAAACCACTGAGTATCAACCTAAGGTTTATTTGAAATATTTTATATTTTAGCGGCAGGGCTGGAAAGTGTGCAATCCCTCTTTTGACAAGGGCCAAAGCCTTGCCTGTTATTTGCCCAGATGCGTATAGACTGCCAGATGTAACGCATCACACCGGCTTTTAGGGCATCTGTGATCAGTCGATATCGCGATCCGAGGCACCTGCGCCGGCCCGCGAGGCCTCGGAAGCAGGCACTGTTGTGCGCATTGCAAAGATATTTAACGCGTCAATTGTGGCCAAGGACAGCGTAAAATGGCGTAACGCGGCCTTTTTGGGCTGTTCTGCGCCCCGTGAGATCCGCAGATGTGCCTGCGAGGCGATGGGCGTGCCCTGCGCGATCGTGACCGCGCTTTCACCAGATTGCAGGATAATCCGAGGCCCCGCGCCGTGCAGTTCGATGCTGTTATGCTTTGATCCGGCCATTCGACTTAGAAATGGAAGCAAAAGCAATGGCATAGCCACAAATCCAAGCTCGATTTCCCGCATCGCAAGATCGGTTTGCGGCAGGTCTGCGTGATCGCAAAGCGAAGCTCCCAGGCGGATCGGGCATTGCAACAAGCTTTGCGCCCGCCAAGGCAACGTTGGCCCAGCAAGCGGGCCAAGCCTCAGAAGATGAAGCAAAATCTCGGGGCCATCGATCCCTTGCGATACCAGCCAGGCCGCGGCGACGCCCGCCTCCTCCGCCAATCCCCAGCTTAGACCCGCCCCACGCGCGGCCTTAAGGCAAAGCTGTTCAATCTCGTTGGACGAAAAGCTGCTGCTGGCGGAAACCGTCACTTCTGCACCGCCGCGCTAAAATCTGTCGGATAGGCTGCACCCTGAAACAGGCTGATGCGCACCCATTTGTCCGACCGAGGGTCGAACCGGCTTGCACCAAAAAAGGCCAATTTGCAGCGCATCAGATCAATCGGAAGAATGGATTGTTCGATCAGATTGGCCTGCACTTCGGCCAAAGGATGGGTTGCCGCGATCTGCAAGCGGCGCAGCATAAAGCGATGTTCGGACTGGTGCAGCAAAAGGCTTGCAATCGGCTGATCGGGGGCCAGCGGTTCCAGCGCCTGGCCCAGCGCCACGGCAAGCCGCGCGATGCACAGGGGCTGCTCAAGCGCGCTGCCCTCTTCGCTGTGGCGAAAGCCAAGCCTTGGCTCTAGTTTTTCTTCGGACACATACCAGAACCGCGCGGTGTTTTCTGGCAGGGTAAAGTCGATCTGCTGTGCCCAACCATAGCGTTCGGCCAGAATGGCGCGCACTTCGGCAACCCGCATCGCGCCGTTGATGGCAAATCCATCCGCCTCATTTGCGGTCATGCAGTCTGCCAGCCCATCCACCAAAGCGCCATGCGGTTCCAGCATCAAGGCCAAAAGCGCCTCTTGCCCTTCAAGCGACAAAGCCTGCGCGCCCCAAAGCCACAGCAAGTTCCACGGGCGTTCGCCCTGCGGCCAATCGGCAAGCCGTTCGGCTATCAGTGCCAAATCGCGGCGCAGATCGGCAAGTTTTGCGATCTGGATCGGATGCGCCGAGTGCCAAAGCGCGGCATTCGCGCGCGCTTGGGCAAGGGCTGCGGCAAAGTCGTGTAGGGTCTGAGCCGTCGCTGCGGGCAGGGACCGCACCCGCGCCAAGGCCTCTTCGCGCGCCATCATCCAATTGTTCAGCAAAATCGGGTGGCGCACCAAAAACGGCGCCATGCCAAGGCCGGTGGAATTGCCGACCCCCAGACGCTGCTTGATCGCCGGATCAAGCCGGACGGCCAAGGCGCCACCGCGAAGCGCTGCCAAATGCTCTACAATATCAACGGTGAACTGTCGGATCAGCCAGACTGTCAGCATCTCGGCCTGAAACGGCCCGCCCAATTCGGGGCGGTGTTCGATCACATGGCGATCTGCCGCGCCAAACTTACCCGCGCCGTAAACGGCAGTGGTGCGCATCAGATAGCCCACCGCATCCACTTCACTGTCATCAGGTTGCAGGCCTGCCGCAAGCCGCTCGACCACATGGGCAAACAGCCGTACCGAGCGATTGGCGCGGCTTAGGGTCAACTCGCGCGCTGTCACCCGACCTGCTTCTTGCAGCGGCACATTAGCGGCAAGACGGTCAAGATCGGCCGCGCTGGGGTCACCGTCAAACAGGGTAAAGGTGGCATCCCAAGCCGTGGCAATCACCCGATCCGAGCGCATCTCATCGGGCAGATCATGGGCAAAGGCAACAAGACTATAGGTACGATCTGGCCCAATCGCGCGATAAACCGCGCGGCCCACACCCTTGGCATCTATTGACCACACAGGACGGTCAAAGCGCCAGTTCTCTTGGCTCACGCGCCGCAGCAGGCTGCGCAGAAACGACAGGCGCGTGGGATGCGCAGAACCCATGCGCGAAAGATCCATGATCTCGGCGGCGGGTCTGCGAAAGGCTGCCGCCTCGGGCATCGGGTTTTGCGCGCCGCAGGTCATTGTGCGGCCTTTTGCAGCGCCAGTTCTGCCGATCCAAAGCTGTCTTGGAAAAACCGCAACCAATTCCCGCCCATGATTGCCGCCACATCGGCGCTAGAAAAACCCACCGCGCGCAGCCCTGCTGCCAGCTTGCCAAAATCGCGATTGTCGCGAAACCAGTCTGGCATGGCGGGAAATCCGGGAGCCGCGGCCGAGCCTTCGCCGTAATCAACCGATTTGGTCCACCGCCCCGTGCGCATCCATTCCACGACGCTGTCAGGCTGGTCTTGGCACAGATCAGAGCCAATCGCGACACGATCGACGCCCATCAGCTCGACTGTTCTTGCGATCATCGCGCAGTAGTCTTGCAAACCGCAGGCGCTGCCGCCCAAAAGGTGATGCGGATACAGCGAAAAGCCCAAAATGCCGCCACTTTCCGCCAAGGCCTTAAGAACTCGGTCGGATTTGTTGCGCAAAGCCCCATGCCAGGCCGCAGGATTGGCGTGGCTGATGGTGATTGGGCGGCTGGAATGGGCGATGGCCTCTAGGGTTGATCGTTCGGCCGAATGGCTCATATCGACCACCATGCCGACGCGGTTCATCTCGCTGACCACCGCGCGGCCCATGCGGGTTAGGCCGGTATCCTCTGCCTCATAACAGCCGGTCGCCAGTAAGGATTGGTTGTTATAAGTCAGCTGCATAAAACGCAGACCCAAGCGGTGCAGCACCTCGACCAACCCGATATCATCTTCGATGCAGCTGGGGTTTTGCGCCCCAAAGAACACCGCTGTCCGGCCTGTCGCTTTGGCCAAACCCACATCTGCGGCGCTAAAGCCTTGAAAGATCAGATCGGGATAAAGCTCGAACCAGCGGTTCCAACGCTCGATATTGGTGACCGTTTCGCGAAAAGTTTCGTGATAGGTGATCGTGGCGTGAATGGCATCGACGCCGCCTTCGCGCAGCTGGCGAAAGATCCGTTCGGACCAATTGGCATATTGTAACCCGTCGATCAGCACCGTCATTCTGGAAGACCCGCATAGGTGTAAGAGGTTTTAACCGTTGTATAAAATTCCGCCGCATAGCGCCCTTGTTCGCGTGGCCCGTGCGAGGATGCCCCGCGTCCGCCAAAGGGCACATGGTAGTCTGTGCCCGCTGTCGGCAGGTTCACCATCACACAGCCTGCCCGTGCATTAGCGCGAAAGTGGTTGGCGCGCGCAAGGCTTTTGGTCATGATCCCAGCGGTAAGACCAAATTCGCTGTCATTGGCGACATGCAGCGCCTCGCTATAGCTCGAGACTTTTTGCAGGCAGGTGATCGGTGCAAACATTTCTTCGCGATTGATCGTCATATCGTTTCTGGTGTCGGCAAAAACGGCAGGGGCCATGAAATAGCCCTCGGTTTGCCGATCAAGCCGCGTGCCGCCGCACAAAAGCTCGGCGCCCTCGGCGCGACCCTGTTCGATATAGCGCAGGTTTTGCGCAAGCTGGCCTGCACTGACCACAGGGCCGATTTGCGTCTGTGGGTCCAGCGCATGGCCCACCCGCAAGGCCTGCGCCGCGGCCACCAGCTTTGCAGCAAAGGCGTCATAGATTTTCTCGTGGACAATCAGCCGGCTGGCAGCAGTGCATTTCTGCCCCGTCCCGCCAAAGGCAGCACCCGCGGCATGGGCCACCGCCAAATCCAGATCGCAATCCTCCATGATGACCATTGGGTTTTTCGAGCCCATCTCCATTTGCAGTTTCGGCAAATTCGCAATCGAGGCCGCCGCAATCTGTCGCCCCACGGGCACCGAACCGGTAAAGCTGATCGCATCAACCCCGCGCGCGCCAACCAAGCTGTTGCCTACCTGCGCGCCAGCCCCCATCACAAGGTTAAAGGTGCCCGCAGGCAAGCCCGCCCGCGCGATGATCTCGGCCATCGCCACGGCGGCGGCGGGGGTCAGATTGGCGGGCTTCCAGACAACCGCATTGCCAAAGGCCAGCGCTGGCGCGATTTTCCACGCGGGCGTGGCAATCGGAAAGTTCCAAGGCGAGATCACGGCCACCACGCCCACAGGCTCGCGCCGCACCTCGACCTCGATGCCCAGACGCGTGCTTTCGGCCTGATCGCCCTGAAGCCGCAGCGCTTCGGCGGCGAAATAGGTGAAAAACTGGCCCGCGCGGTAAACCTCGCCCTTGCCTTCGGCTGCGGGCTTGCCTTCCTCGCGGGCCAAAAGCGTGCCGATCTCGGTCGCGCGCGCCATCATCTCGGTGCCAATCGCCATCAGGACATCATGACGCTTCTGGATGCCCGCTGCCCACCACAGCGGCTGCGCAGCCCGTGCCGCCATCAGCGCCTGATCCAATTGCGCGGCAGATGCTTGCGCGTAATGCCCGATCAGATCAGACAGGTCCGAGGGGTTGCGGCTTTCGATCTCGCCCTCGCCTTGGCACCAATCACCCGCGATAAAGTTGCGCGTTTCTGTCAAAGTCATATGTTCTGTCCCAATTTCATGTATGTGCCAAAGCGGCAAAAGCCGCCTGCCGTGTCAGCCCGCCCGCAATCGAGCCATCCGCGTGGCGCACGGTGACAGCGCCTTCGGTTTGGGCCAAAATCGCAAAAGCCTGCTCTAAAAAGCTGTCAGAGGCCACTTCGCTTGGCCCGCCTTGCACCGCAGGATCGGCGATTGCGCCGCAGGTGACGATGCGGGCGCGGTTCACATCGCGCACAAAGCGCGCGACATAGTCATCGGCAGGGGCAAGCAAAATCTCGGCTCCGGTGCCAATCTGGCGCAATTCGCCATCCTTCAAGATCGCGATATGGTCGCCCAGAAACAGCGCCTCATCCAGATCATGGGTGATAAAGACGATGGTTTTGTGCAAGCGCGCCTGAATCTGTTTCAACTGGGTCTGCATGTCGTTGCGGATCAGCGGGTCAAGCGCCGAAAACGCCTCATCCATCAGCAGAATTTCGGCATCTGTCGCCAAGGCACGCGCCAAACCGACGCGCTGCTGCATGCCGCCCGAAAGCTGCCCGGGATAGCTGTTTTCAAAGCCCTGCAAGCCGACAAGCTCGATCTGCTCCATCGAGCGGCGGTCGGCCTGCGCCTTGTCCATGCCGTCCAAGATCAGGCCAAGCCGCACATTCTCGAGCACGGTCTTATGCGGCAAAAGCGCAAAGCGCTGGAACACCATCGACACCTTGCGGCGGCGGAAGTCGCGCAGCTCTGTGTCGTTCAGGGTCAGGATATCTTGGCCATCGACCAGAATCCGCCCCGCGGTTGGTTCGATCAAGCGATTGAAATGGCGGATCAAAGTTGATTTGCCCGAGCCCGACAGACCCATGATGACAAACAGCTCACCGCGCTCGATCTCGAGGCTGATATCGTTCAGCCCCAAAACATGCGAGGTCTGCGCCAGCAGATCGGTTTTGCTCATCCCCGCCTGAACCTTGGCCATCGCCTCTTGCGGGGTCTTGCCGAAAATCTTGCAAACCTTTTCGACTTTGATCTTCACATCACGGGCCACGGTCACTGCTCCAACTTAAGGGATTTTTGCATGCGGCGGCCATAAGACTGCGCAATGCGGTCAAAAATGATCGCCAGAAACACAATGCCCAGCCCGGCCAGCAGGCCACGGCTGACCTCAAGCCGTTGAATGCCTTGCAAAACCTGATAGCCCAACCCGCCTGCACCGATCATCGAGGCGATCACCACCATCGACAGCGCCATCATCGTGGTTTGGTTGATCCCTGCCATGATGGTGGGCAGCGCCAGCGGAATTTGCACCGAAAACAAGGTCTGGCGCGGCGAAGCCCCAAACGAGCGCACCGCTTCGACAATCTCGGCATCGACTTGGCGAATGCCAAGGTTGGTCAACCGGATCACGGGCGGGATCGCAAAGATGATCGTGGCCAGCAAGGCCGGAATTTTGCCGGGGCCAAACAGCATCACAAAGGGGATTAGGTAAATGAAAATCGGCATCGTCTGCATGATGTCCAAGACCGGCAGCACCACCGATTGCATCGGGTTCGAGCGCGAAATCGCAACGCCCAAAGGAATGCCGATCAAAATGGCCAGAAAGGTCGAGACCAGCATCAGCGCGATGGTGGCCATCGCGGCCTCCCAAACCCCCAGAACCCCAAGGCCGATGGTCAGAACAGCCACAATCGCCACGGTTTTGACCTCGCGTGAGGCGGCCCAAGCAAGCCCTGCCAGCGCCAGCAGAACCACCCACCACGGCAGCCAGATCAGCCCCCGCTCAAGCGCCAAAAGCATTTTCAGGATCGGCAGGAAGATCTGTTCCAGCGTGCGGCCATAGGCGCCGACGATCTCGTTGAAACCATCATCTACAAAGCGGCTTAAGGCTTTTAGGTCAAACAGTTGCGGGAATTCTTGACCCATTTTGATATCCTTGATCCTGAAAAATCGGGCGGCAGGTCCAAATCTGAAACTGCCGCCCCGCGTGGTTTTAGTTTACGAAACTGTCTTGCAGATCAAAGCGATGCGCGGATCTTATCGGCGACATCCGCAGGAACCCAAGCCGACCAGACGGCTTCATGAGTTTTCAAGAAATACATGGCCACTTCTTCTGGCGTGGCTTTGTTGTCATCGCCCCAAGCCAGCACTTGGCTGATCAGATCGTTTGGAACCTGCATTTTCGACAGAAACTCGGCCACATCCGGCGCGCTGTCTTTGATGTCGGCGGTGACTGCAACCGCAATCTGACCCTTGGCCCAGCCGGTGACTTGCGGATCGGCGCAGTCGGTTTGGGTCAGGCAGGTGAACTTGGCAGGATCAGACTCTGGCATGCCAAGGCGCACCATGTGATATTTGCCGATCACATCCGATGGGCCCCAGTAATAGCCAACAATCGGCTCTTTTTGCGCAACCGCACGGGCGATCGAGGCCTTGAGGTTTTCACCCGAGCCCGGCGAGAACAGCTCGTAGGTTTCGCCCAAGTTCAGGGCTTTGAACAGATTGTTGGTGATGATTTCACATCCCCAGCCCGGAGGGCAGCCATAAAGGCGGCCACGCGTCGGATCGGCGGCCTCGGCAAACAGCGCCCAATTGGCTTTTAGGTCTTCGATGGATTTCAGCTCTGGATGCGCTGCGGCGACATAATCGGGAACCCACCAGCCTTCTTCGCCGCCATTGGCAAAGATATCGCCGGCCTTGTAGAAGGCGCCCTTGGTCTGGGCGTCGTCCCAAATGGATTGCACGGTCGAGACCCAAAGCTCGGGCGCGATATTGGGCTGGCCGCGGGTCAGCATCGAGGTGGCGGTGGGCACGGTGTCGCCGGGCACCAATTGCGCATCACAGCCGTAGCCACTGGCCAGAACATGCTGGGCCACATGCGCCAAGGATGCCGCTGAAAGCCAGGTCATTTCTGCAATTGTGACGGTGCCGGCTGTGCCGCAATCGGCGGCCTGCGCTGTTGTCGCGCCGCCAATCGACAAAGCCGCAATCGCGGCCAGACCGGTGTTTCTTAGGGTGAATGTCATGGAACCTCCTGAAGGATTGCGGCCTGCACCGACCGTCTGTGCAGAGACTGCGCTGGAAATTCAGTTCAATCAAACCAGATTTATTTCAGTCTAGTTCAGTTATTCTTAAGTTGTGTCGCGATCCGTTCCATCAAACCCGCATCGACCAAAACCCCCTGCGCCTCGGTGCGAAGCCGCGCGGTGCTGCGGCGCGACCCGGGCAGGCGTGCGCCGCTTTGCGTCGAGATGGCTTCAATCAACGCATTGATATGGCTTGGGAATGTGCCAGAGTAGGCATCAGGCGCAATGGCAATAAAGCATTGGCCTGTACCGGGGGGGCCGCCAAGGCTGCCCGAAAACGGACTGGCCTGCCTGCTTGAATGCGCGCCAGAAAGCGCCGAGGCAAGCACCTCGACCAGCAGCCCAATGCCAAAGCCTTTATATCCCCCCGATGGCAGCATCGACCCCTTTAGGGCCGCCTCGGCCGAGGTGGTCGCATTGCCATCGGAATCAAGCGCCCAGCCTTCGGGAATAGGCTCACCCCTGCGGGATTTCAGAATGACTTCCGATTTTGCCACCACGCTGGCGGATTGATCTATCACCAAAGCCACACCGCCTGCGCCATCTGGCACGGCAAGGGCAAAGGGGTTGGTGCCAATGACCGGAATTTTTCCACCCACCGGTGCAATCGATGCTGGCGCATGCGTCAGGCACAGGCCAATCATCCCCTCCATCGCCAAGCGCTCGGCATGATGGCCAAGCACGCCGCAATTGTAAGACCGCGTCACCGTCATCGCGGCAATGCCGTTTTCTTGTGCGGCGGCGGTGAACTCTGCCCATCCGGCATCAATCGCCGGATGCGCAAAGCCGTTGCCCGCATCAACCAAAATCGCCGAAGGTCGCGGCCGCGAGACCGAAGGCATGGCCGCGCGCAAAACCTTACCACATTGTAAATGTTCGATATAAATCGGCAAATACATCAGCCCGTGGCTGCGAATGCCGTCGCGCTCGGCGGCGCGGATCGACTTTGCCATCGAGCGGGCCGCCAACTCAGACGCGCCGGCGGTGCGCAAACTGGTGAAGGCCAAGTCTTCGACCTCATCTAGGTTTAGGTGTTGGTCCAAGGCGCGGCCCTCCTTTAGCTGTTGCTTGCGACAGAAACCCGCTTGTCTAACTTCAGGCAAGCAACTAATTCTACCTTTGAGTTCAATTTATCTGAAGTGGTGCCTGATGATCCGCCTGGAAGCCCTGCGTGCTTTGGTAACAGTTGCCGAAAATGGCAATATCAAGGATGCCGCAGATCGCCTGCATCGCACCCCCTCGGCGGTTTCAATGACCTTAAAACAGATCGAAGATCGCTTGGGCGGCCCGCTGTTCGAGGCGGATCGTAAACAGACGCTTTCGGGTCTTGGGCAGCTGGTCTATGATCGCTCGGTGGTTTTGTTGCGTGATTATGATCGTGCGATGGAAGTGATTGCCACCTATGCGGGGGCACGATCGGGCAAGTTGCGGCTGGCTGCGGTGCCTTCGGTGGCGGTAAATCTGATCCCCTTGGCGCTTCAGGCCTTTGTGAAACAGCGTCCGGGGCTGGAGATTGAACTTTTCGACACCGATAGCACCGAAGTGCATCATCTGGTCGAAAGTGGGCAGGTTGATCTGGGTTTTGCGGGGCGGCCGCGCGATGGGGCGACGCTGACCTTTAGCCCCTTGTTCACCGACCCGTTTCGTCTGGTCTGCCGGTCTGACACCAAGCTTGCAACGCATAAGCAGCCGCTGGCCTGGCCAGATCTTGCCACGCAAGACATCATTCAAAACGAGGCCTGCCGTGGACTGACATCCGAAGGCTTTCGGGCTTTGGCGCAAAAATCCTCGCTTTCGGTGCGCAATGTCAGTTCGCTTTTGGCGATGGTGCAGGCGGGGATGGGGATCACGCTCTTGCCGGCGCTGGCCACGGCGGCGCTGCCGCTTGGGCTGTGCGCGCTGACACTTGCCGATGCCAGTTGCTTTCGCACAGTTGGCATTCTGACCCCCGGCAACAAGGTTCAAAGCCCCTTGGCCAAAGCCTTTCACAGCTTTTTTTCCGAGGATTTGCGCAAACGAGCGCAGGCCCTGTCACTAAAGCTGATCTAGGCCATGCGCCGCGCTGCCTCACAGCTTGCTTTTATGCCAAAGTCAGTGCCCGTGCCAGATCAAGCTGGCCCGATCTGGCACCTTTGTAATTTCAAACGGGGTTTGCTGTGGTGAAACAGCTTTTGCACAAACCAACACTGACCATCGGCTTTCTGATTTTCCCGGGCTTTCCGATGTCTTGCCTGACCTCGATGATCGAGCCTTTGCGGGCGGCGAATGAAATTGCCGACTGCATCGCCTTTGACTGGAAGATCATTTCCGAAACCGGCGGGCGGATTGCCTCCAGTGCCAAGGTGGTCTTTGACACCGATGCGGCGCTTTGTGATGTCGCGCAGATCGACTATTTGTTTCTTCTAAGCAGTCCGACCTCGGATTTTGTCAATCGCAAGACCTCGGAGGCACAGCTGCGGCGCTTGATGCGTCACGGGGCGGCGGTGGGCGGTGTCAGTGGCGGGGTGTTTCCTTTGGCGCGGTCTGGTCTGTTGGAGGGCCATGCCGTTTCGGTGCATTGGTGCTATGCGGCGGCCTTTGCGCAAGAGTTTCCGCAGATGGATATGCGCGACGACGTAATCGTTTTCGATCATCCCCGCTATAGTGTGGCCGGAGCTGCGGCAAGTTTTGATCTGATGCTCAGTTTCGTTGAGACCCAGCTCGGTGCCGATACCGCCACCGAAGTGGCCTGCTGGTTTCAACATCCAGTGGTGCGGGGCAGGGGGGTGCGGCAAAAGACCCCCACTTTTCACCGCGACAGCACCGCCGATATGTTGCCCGAGCCGGTTGCAAAGGCGGTGGCGATTTTGGGCCGGCATCTGGCAGAGCCTATTGCTGTCGAGGCTGTGGCCTGCGCGGTGGGCGTTTCGCCGCGGCAACTTGAGCGGCAGTTCAAAAAGGCCACAGGACAAAGCCCTTCGCTCTATTACCGCATGCTGCGGATGAAGGCGGCACGGCAATTGGTGCTGTTTTCGCGCGAACCGATGGCGCGGATTGCTTCGGCCATTGGATACGAAACTTTGCCGCCCCTGATGCGGCATTATCGGCAAGAATTTGGTGTTTCCCCTGCCGAAGATCGTGCCACGATCAACCGCTTTCGGGTGGAAAATAACCGCCCGCTGCCTTCGGCATAGGCCAAGGCTTTAGCCGATACTGCGCGCCGCCGCTGTCAGGGCATGCGCCAAGGATTTGGCATAAGACCGCGGTGCCAGCAGGCTGAAATGCTGCGCGGTTTCGCGGCAAATCACCAGACAGCCCATATGCTCTAGCAGCGTGCGTGTGGCGGCGCCGGTCTGCATGCGGCGGCTGGGCGCGGGGCACAGCCGTTCCAACAGGTCAACAACCCGCGCGCCTTGCACATCAAAGCGCACCCAGCCATCGGTCTGCTCTGTCACCGAAGCGCTGTCGCCTAAGCCTGCCTTCAGGATTTGGGCGATGTCTTCATGGCTGGCAAAGGGCGCTTCTATGAACCATTGATCGGGGCCCATCCAAATCAAGCCATAAACGCCTGCCTGCTGCCAGACGCCTGGCGCGGGCAGGGCGGTGGCAAATAGCGTTTCAGCTGCCACCGCAAAGGCCTGATCCTTGCCACGCCGAAGCGTGACCGAGGCCAGCGCGCAGTTGGTGATCTCGGAAATCGTAAGCGTGCCGATCTTCTCGGTTTTTGGCAGCGGGCCGCCAAGCGGTGTCAGGGCTGCAAGACTATGCACGAAGGCGCTCTCCCTCTGGGTCGATGAAATGGGCGCTGACGACTTCGACCAGCGTTTCGGCGTTTTGCACCGGATTGACCGCGCGCAAGATCTCGCCTGTGCGGGCGGCACCGTTTTTCAGATAGCCAAGGCCGATGCTGTGGCCAAGGCTGGGCGAAAACGCCACCGAGGTTAAATAGCCCTGATCATTGGCGGCATTCGCCTCGGCATCTTTGCCGATCAGATGCGATCCGGCGGCAAAGTTGTGCTGCGGATCGACGGGCCGGAAGCCGACAAGGCGCAACGCATCGGGTTGGTTCAGCCCCTCGCGTTCCGATAGGGTCGAGCCGATGGCGTCTTTCTTTTTGCTGACCATGCCGCCCATGCCAAGGTTCAGCGCGGTGCTGGTGCCGTTCAGCTCGTTGCCCGCGGCATGGCCCTTTTCAATGCGCATCACGCCAAGCGCTTCGGTGCCATAGACCGTGGCGTCATATTCGCGGCCGTCCTCGACCAAACGTCGCATCAGCGCGTCGCCATAGCGGGTGGGCACGGCCAGCTCGAAGGCCAATTCGCCCGAAAATGAAATCCGAAACAGTCGCGCGCGCAGACCGCCGCAGACCGTGATCTCGCCACAGCCCATATAGGGAAAGGCGGCATTGCTGATGTCAAAGGCCGGATCGACGATCTTTTCCAGCAGCTTGCGTGCATTCGGCCCCGCAATCGAATATTGCGCCCAAGCTTCGGTGGTCGAGATGATCTGCACATCCAGATCGGGCCAAAGGCATTGGCGGCAAAACTCCAGATGGCGGTATACCCCGACCGCATTGGCGGTGGTGGTGGTCGTCACAAAGTGATCTTCGGCCAGCCGCGCGGTGGTGCCATCGTCCATCGCTATGCCATCTTCGCGCAGCATCAGCCCATAGCGGACTTTGCCGACGCCCAGCTTGCCAAAGGCATTGGCATAGATGCGGTTCAGAAACTCGGCCGCATCAGTGCCCTGCACATCAATCTTGCCAAGCGTGGTGACATCGCAAATGCCCACCGATTTGCGCGTGGCCAGCACCTCGCGGTCCACCGATTGGCGCCATGTGGTCTCACCCGCACGGGGGAACCATTGCGCGCGCAGCCACATGCCGACCTCGACAAAGACCGCGCCCTGTTCTGCCGCCCAATGATGGCTGGGGGTCAGGCGGGTTGGGCGAAAATCCACGCCGCTTGCGCGCCCGGCAAAGGCCGCAATCGACACCGGCGTATAGGGCGGGCGGAACATGGTGGTGCCGGTTTCGGGAATGGATTTGCCGGTCATCTCGGCCATCACCGCCAGCCCGCCGATGTTCGAGGTCTTGCCCTGATCGGTGGCCATGCCAAGGGTGGTGTAGCGTTTCAGATGCTCGACCGAGATATAGCCTTCCTGATGCGCCAGCTTCACATCTTTGACCGTGACATCGTTTTGCTGGTCCAGCCAAGCCCGCCCCTTGCCCGGCACATGAAACAGCGGGGTCAGCCGCAGCGGGCTGTCTTCGGTTGCGGGCAGCTTTGGCAAGCTCGCGCTGACGCCCAGATCGGCAAGGCAAGCCACCGCCGCCGCCGCCCCCGAGGCAAGCGCCGCGGTGGTTGACATCTGCCCCATTGCCGCACCCGCCACGCTCATGCCCATAGGCAGGTTTGCCCCTGGCACAAAGGCGGCAAGGCCTGCATCCCAGGATGGTCTGCCGCGCTGATGGCAGGTCAGATGCACATTCGGGTTCCAGCCGCCCGAAACACCAAGCGCTTGGCAGTCAATCCTGCGGCTTTGGCCATTCGGCAGGCCAACCGTGACCGAGCGCAGCCCCAGCCTGCCTGCGGTATTGGTGACAACAGCGCCCGCCAATACTTCATAGGCGGTAGACTTCGGTGCATCGGCGCGGCTGTCGATCACGGCGGCAATGCGCAGACCTTTGGCCAAAAGATCGCGAGCCGTGCTGTGGCCTTCGTCATTATTGGTGAAAATTGCCACCTCTTGACCAACCGCAGCCCCCCAGCGGTTGGCATAGCTGCGCAGCGCCGAGCCCAGCATGATGCCGGGGCGGTCGTTGTTTTCAAAAGCAATCGGCCGCTCGATTGCCCCTGCGCAAAGCAGGCTGCGCTTGGTGTAGATCCGCCACAGGATTTGGCGCGGCGTGCCAGCCGCAGGGCTTGGCAGATGGTCGGCAACCCGTTCCAGCGCGCCATAGATGCCGTGATCAAACGCGCCCAACACGGTGGTGCGTGCCATCAGCCGCACATTGGGCAGGCTTGCCAATTCGGCAACGGCCGCGCGCGCCCAATCTGCCCCCGTGGCCTCATCCAGCCGATAGGTTTCGCTGTTCAGCCGACCGCCCAGCACGAAATCTTCGTCCGCCAGGATCACATCGGCACCGCTGCGCCCCGCCGTCAGCGCCGCAGCCAGCCCCGCAGGCCCCGCGCCAATGATCAACAGATCGCAGTGCAAAAAGCCCTTGTCGTAAAGATCGGGGTCAGGCTGCCCGCTTAGGCTGCCCAGACCTGCGGCGCGGCGGATGATCGGCTCGTACAGCTTTTCCCAAAACGCCTTGGGCCACATGAAGGTCTTGTAGTAGAAACCTGCTGCAAAAAATGGCGAGAGCAGATCATTCACCGCCAAAAGATCGAATGACAGGCGGCCGATATGGTTTTGGCTGCGCGCGGTCAGCCCGTCATAAAGCTCGGCCACAGTGGCGCGCGCATTGGGTTCTTGCCGCGCACCCGCGCGCAAGGCGACGATGGCATTGGGTTCTTCTGACCCTGCGGTCAGCGGTCCGCGCGGGCGGTGATATTTGAACGACCGCCCCATCAGCCGCACGCCATTGGCCAGCAGCGCCGAAGCCAGCGTGTCGCCCGGATGGCCCTGATAGGTCTTGCCGTCAAACTGAAACTCCAGCGTCTTTTGGCGGTCAATCAGCCCGCCCGCGATACGGTTTATCTGGCTCATGTGCTTCGGCCTTTGGCTTTGGCCACATCGCGGGCCAGCTCGACAGAGGTGATGTCATGGGTAAGCGTGTTGCGCGTGACCACCAGCCACGATCGATCGCCCTGCTCGTGATACCACAGCTCGCGGTGCAGACCTGCGGGGTTGTCGCGCAGATAGAGGTAGTCATAGAACTGATCGACCGCATCAGCGGCCTGCCAATCGGGGCGCTCGATCAGGCTGGCGTCGCCCAGATAGGTGAATTCCTGACTGTCGCGCGGGCCAAGCAGCGGGTGGTTGATGATCATCTGGGATCCCTCAATGCAAATTGGGCTGCGCGCCCATGCCTTTTTCGTCAATCATCAGCCCCTTGCGGAAGCGATCAAAGCGATAGGCCGTGGCGGTTGGGTGCGGGGTGTCGGTGGCCAGCAGATGCGCAAAGCACATGCCGCTGGCCGGTGTCGCCTTGAAGCCGCCATAGCACCAGCCGCCGTTGAAATAGAGCCCGCCGATATCGGTCTTGTCGATGATCGGGCTGCCATCCATCGACATATCCATGATGCCGCCCCACATCCGCAGCAGCTTGGCGCGGCCGATCATCGGCATCAGGCTCATGCCGCCTTCGCAGACATCCTCGACCACCGGCAGGTTGCCGCGCTGGGCATAAGAGTTATAGCCGTCGATATCGCCGCCAAACACCAGACCGCCCTTGTCAGATTGGCTGACATAGAAATGCCCCGCGCCATAGGTGATCACGCCAGGGATGATCGGTTTCAGCCCTTCCGAGACAAAGGCTTGCAGCACATGGCTTTCAATCGGCAGCCGCATGCCCGCCTTGGCCATCACAGCACCCGAAGATCCCGCAACCGCCACGCCCACTTTGGCAGCAGCGATATATCCGCGCGTGGTTTCCACCCCAAGACAGATGCCGTTTTCAATCCGAAAGCCTACGACCTCGCAGTTCTGGATGATATCAACGCCGCGGCTGTCTGCACCACGCGCATAGCCCCAGGCCACCGCATCATGCCGCACGGTGCCGCCGCGCGGTTGAAGTAAGCCGCCTTTGATCGGAAAGCGGGCGGAGTCGAAGTTCAGGAAGGGCGCCATCTTGCGCACGCCTTCCGCATCGAGCAATTCGGCATCAACCCCGTTCAGCCGCATGCCGTTTGCCCGCCGCCGAAAGGCATCGCGCTGCGCATCGGTGTGGCACAGGTTCAGCACGCCGCGCTGGCTAACCATGGCGTTAAAGTTGAAGTCTTGCTCCAACCCTTCCCAAAGTTTCATCGAGTATTCGTAGAAAGGCTCGTTGCCATCCAGAAGATAGTTTGACCGGATGATCGTGGTATTGCGCCCAACATTGCCGCCGCCGATCCAGCCCTTTTCGATCACCGCAACGCGCGCTTTGGCAAAGCTGCGCGCCAGATAATAGGCCGTCGCCAAACCATGCCCACCGCCGCCGACGATCACGATGTCATATTGCGACTGCGGCTCTGGATCGCGCCAAGCGCGGCCCCAGCCTTTGTGCCCGCTTAGGGCCTGCTTCAGAACTTGGAACCCCGAGTAGCGCATATCCACCTCAGATCATCTTGGCCCCGAAACTGAAGCATCCTCAGCCCCCAGAACAGGGTCGGTTCGGACATTCTGCTGGCGACATCCGACATGATGGCGCAAAGGGGCAAGCCTTGCCCGAGGATCTGCCTTGGTCCTATGCCAGTCTTTGCGATTTATCCGTTTCGGAGAAATCAATCCAAAATCCGAAAAGTTTCTTTGCTAAATCTTGCCTCGACGATGGCAGCTGTTCAGCCGTAGGTGGGGATCCGCAGCCAGCGTGTTGCACAAAAGCAAAAGGGACGGCTCGTTTGGGCAAAAGCGGTAGAGCAAAGATGCGAGGTCGTGGCTTTGTCTTGGGGGTCGCAAAATCTTGACCAAGCTCTTTTGGGTGTAAGTACCTGAAAGGATTTACGAATACTTGGATAGATCCGCTGCACCTTAGAGCTGCGCCTCTGCCCGAAAATCTCTGCTGCTTGCTGCACTGCGCTTTGGCAATCTCGTAAGACAAAAGAAAGAAACCGACATGAAGTCTAAAAATATCGCACTTATCGTTGGGGCAACGGGATTGTCCGGCAGCTATACGGCCCAGCGTCTGAAGCAGGATGGTTGGACGGTTGTCACCGTCTCGCGCAGCGCGGTAGATTTGGATTGGTCAGACCGCCATATCGCAGTTGATCTGGAAGACAGCGCTGCCAGCAAGCTGGCGCTGCAAGCTGCAAGCGATGTGACGCATGTGTTTTATTGCACCTGGTCGCGGCAGGCGAATGAAGAAGAAAACGTCCGCGTCAATGCGCTGATGATCGAAAATCTGTTCGCAGGTCTGGCCGATGCGCCGATCCAGCATGCAGCCCTTGTGACAGGGCTAAAGCATTATCTGGGCTCGTTTGACGATTACGCCAAGGTTTTGCCCTATACCCCGTTCATGGAAAGCAGCCCGCGCCTGCCGGGGTTGAATTTCTATTACGCGCAAGAGGATGTGCTGTTTGACCATGCCGCCAAGCGCGGCTTTACTTGGTCGGTGCATCGTCCTCATACCATGATCGGCTTTGTCATTGGCAATGCGATGAACATGGCAGTGACGCTGGCGGTCTATGCCTCGATCTGCAAGCACACCGGACGCCCCTTTGTCTATCCGGGCTCGCCCGAGCAATATAACGCCGTGGCTGATGTCACCGACGCGCGGGTTCTGGCCGAGCAATTGCTGTGGTCTGCGACCACGCCCGAGGCCGCCAATATGCCGTTCAACACCGTCAATGGCGATTTGTTCCGCTGGACTTGGCTTTGGGCGCAGATTGCCGGCTATTTCGGGCTTGAGGTCGCCACTTACCCCGGCCAGCCCGTGCCGCTGGAGCAGCAAATGGCCGATGCGCCTGCGGTTTGGGCCGAGATCGTCGCCAAACACGGCTTGCAAGATATCGCGGTGAACAAGTTGGCTTCTTGGTGGCATTCGGACGCCGATCTGGGCCGCACGCTGGAATGCTTTACCGATATGACCAACAGCCGGACGCTGGGCTTTACCGCCTATCAGCAATCCTCGCACAGCTTTTTTGATGTGTTCGACGAGCTGCGCGCCCGTCGCATCATTCCCTCTTAAGTCAGGACACCCCCCGCCATGCATTACGTTATCCATTGCCTTGACCACGACGGCGCTGTGAACAAACGGCTCGACCATTACGAAGCGCATAAGGCCTATCTGGGGGCTGCTGCGATGAAAACCGTAATCTCGGGGCCGCTGATGGCCGATGACGAGACGACGATGATCGGCAGTTGCTTTGTGGTCGAAGCCGCCACTCTGGCAGAGGTCGAGGCCTTCAACCACGCTGACCCCTTTGCCAAGGCGGGGCTGTGGAAAACCGTGTCGATCCGGCCTTTTCTTAAGCGGGTGGACAATCGCTGATGACACATCCTGTAGGTATCGCGCTGATCGGCATGGGCTGGTGGGGCAAAAAGATGTTGGCGGTGCTGGAAGCCGCGCCAGAAGACATTCGCGTGGTGCGCGCGGTCGAACCTGATCTGGCGGGCGTGCAGGCCTTGTGTGACAGTAAGGGCATTCCGGTCTCGGCCGATCTGGCCGATGCGCTGAACGATCCTGCTGTTGAGGCAGTGGTTTTGGCCACGCCGCATGCGCTGCACGAAGCCCAGATTGCGGCTGCGGTTGCGGCGGGCAAGCATGTGTTTTGCGAAAAGCCTTTGGCGCTGACCAAGGCGGGGGCGCAAAAGGCGGTGCAGCTTTGCCGCGACGCGGGGCTGGTGCTGGGCATGGGCCACGAGCGCCGCTGGGAGCCGCCAATTGCGCAGATGTTGGCGCTGGCCGATGCCGGCAGCTTGGGGCGCATTCAGCAGATCGAGTCCAACTTCAGCCATGACAAATTCCTGACGCTGGACCGCGGCAACTGGCGACTGAAGGCCGATCAGGCCCCTGCGGGCGGCATGACGGCAACGGGGATCCATTTGCTTGACCTGTCGGTGCGGCTGCTGGGCGAGGCCGAAAGCGTGCTTTGCGTCTGCGAACAATTGTCCTCGGATCTGCCGCAGGGCGATACGGTGGCGGCCTTTGTCAAGTTCAAGGGCGGCGGCACCTCTTATGTTTCGGCCTCCTTGGCCAACCCGTTTATCTCGCGCTTTGCGGTCTTTGGCTCGAAAGGCTGGATCGACATTCGTGATAAGGCCCATGTCGAGGCCCCCGATGGCTGGATCGTGACCTCTGCGATGGCAGGTGGGCCGATCACCACGGTCGAGGTGGGCAAGGCAGAACCGGTGAAAGACAACCTTGTGTCCTTTGCCCGCGCCGTGCGGGGGCGTGAAACCTATCAGATCACTGCCGACCATCTGGTCAACAATATCGCCCTGTTGGAAGCGGTGTTCAAATCCGCCCTCAGCGGCAAACTGGAACCTGTGTTGTAAGGAAGCCGAAATGAAAGCCCTGATTTTCGCAGAACCAAAGTCGCTGATGGTGGTTGATCAGCCAATGCCGTCGATCACCGCCAATGAGGTGATGATCCGATCGCGCCGTGTCGGGATTTGCCATTCCGATTACGAATTGCTGGCGGGGCAATATATCATTCCGATCTCTTACCCTGTCACGCCCGGCCATGAATGGGTGGGCGAGGTGGTCGAGGTTGGTGCCAATGTCACGGGCTTGGCCAAGGGCGACCGCGTGGTTGGCGAATGCGTGATCAAGACGCCCGAGCGCATCCACCATTTTGGCTTTTCGATGAACGGTGCCAACCGCGAGTTCTTTGCCGCCCGCCCCGAATGGCTGCACAAGCTGCCTGACGGCGTCGATGATGCCAAGGCTGCGCTGATTGAACCCTTTACCTGCGGCTATTACGCGGTGATGCGCAACGGCGGCACCAATGCTGCGGAAACCGTGGTGATTTCGGGTGGCGGCACGATTGGTCTGGTTTCGGCCGCGGCCGCTATCGGGATGGGCGCGCGGGTGATCGTGGTCGATCCTGTGCCGCTGCGCCGCGAGATTGCGCTGCGTCTGGGGGCGGATGGGGTGATTGATCCTGCGGCGGGCGATGCGGTCGAGGCGGTGGCCGAGATGACCAAGGGCGGCGCCGATCTGGTGGTGGAAGCCGCAGGCCATGCGGCCTCTTTGGCCAATGTCTTTGACTATGCCCGCCCGGAAGGTCGGGTGTCGATGGTGGGCATCAATATCGGGCAAAAGTTTCCGGTCGAGCTGGGCAAGATCCAGATTAAGGATCTGACCGTGCGCGGCTGCATCGGCTCGCCTGGTGTCTGGCCTGCGGCGATCCGGTTCTTGGAGCGTACTGGCATTGATCTGTCGCCAATCCAGACCCACAGCTTTGCCCTAAAGGACGCCGCCGCGGCTTATGAGCTTGGCAAGAAAGCCGATCAGGCCGTGAAAGTGACGCTCGAGATTTCCTGAAAATCCCCGCAAGGCAAAAGTGAGACGGCAGATGACTCCACGCCAACCAGCCTCGATCCGCCAAGAGGGTAAGGTGTTCCCGATCGCCTTCGCAAAGGGCTTTATAACCATTGTCGCAGCGACGCTGATCTTGGTTGTGCTGTGCTTGGTCTTCGCGCCTTCCAGCGTATCTTCTGGGGCGCTGGCGGGCAGTTTGCCCTTTGCTTCTGTGCTGGCGATTGTGGGCTTGGGCCAGATGTTGGTGGTGCAACAGGGCGGCTTTGATCTGTCGGTTGCGGGCGGGGTGTCGCTGTCGGTGGTGCTGGTGACGCATTACCCCGCAGGCGATGACGCGCAACTGCTGCCCGCAATCCTGATTGCGCTGGGCTGTGCCTTGTTGATCGGGGTCTGCAACAGCCTTTTGGTGGGCTATATGCGGCTGAACGCCATTGTGGCCACCATTGGGGTCAATGCGCTGATTTATGGCGGCGTCTTTGCGGTCTCGGGTGGGGTGCCGCGGATCACCACGGATTTGCTGGCCACTATTGCCGGCGGCAGCCTGTTCGGCATCGGCAATGCGGTGGTCTTTGCCGCAGTCGCCCTTGGCGTGGTGGCGCTGATCATGAAGAAAACCGTTATGGGCCGCCGGTTCGAGGCGGTGGGGGCCAGCCCTGCGCTGGCCGCCACCATCGGCTTGCCGGTGCGGCGCTATCAGATGCTGGCCTATGTCTTTGCGCAGCTGCTGTATTGCTTGGCTGGCATCTTGATTGCGGGGCTGACAACCCAGCCAACCGCTTTTCAGGGTGACCCACTGTTGCTGCCGTCGGTGGCTGTGGTGGTGCTGGGGGGCACCTCTTTGCTGGGCGGGCGCGGATTTCCTGTGTCCACCGTGATTGCCGCGCTTTTTCTCAATCAACTGAGCCAGTTCTCTTACGCGGTAGGGGTTCCCTATTCGGCTCAGACCATCATTCAAGCTTTGGCGCTTGGATTTGGCATTGGGATCCATTCGATCCGTTTGCCGAACAAGAATAAGAAACTGTCCACACACTCTAATCTGGAGGAAACCAATGAAACTTACGTCTCTTAAGGGGCAAACCGCCCTTGCTGCGGCGCTGATGACCCTCGCCGTTGCTGGCGCTGCTCAGGCCGAAGTGCCATCTTGGTGCGGCCCAAACCAAGCCTCGCTCGCGCTGCTCGACGGCTACGGCGGCAACAGCTGGCGTCTGGTGACCACGGCTTCGGGCGCGGCTGAAGCCGCCCTTTGCCCAAGCATCACCGATTATCAATATGCTGACGGTCAGGGCAACACCCAGAAAGCCATTTCGGATATCAAGGGCATGGCGGCCAAAGGCGTCAACGCGCTTGTGGTCTTTGGCGATGCCGGCCCAGCCGTACTGCCCGCGCTGAAAAGCGCCTTTGGTGCTGGCGCTGTGGTTGTGCCTTACCGGGTTGTTGTTGGCGGCGAAGAGGGCAAGGATTACACCAAATTCGTCGGCTCTTCCTTTGTTGATGATGGCGTAAGCTGGGGCAATTGGATCAAGTCGATCCTTCCCGATGGCGGCAATGTCTTGTTCCTCAGCGGCCCTGCTGGCAACAGCCAAGGGACCGACGAACTGGCTGGCATGAAGCAGATCTTGGACGATAAATACGTCTTCATCAACCCAGAGCCCTTTGCCGTTACCAATTGGGATCCGGCTTTGACTCAGCAGGTTTTGTCGGCTGAAATCGCAAAGAATGACAAGATCGATGTGATCGTTTCTGACTTTGGCCCGTCGCTGGTAGGCGCGCTGCCGACCTTTGGCAAGTTCAACCGCTCGATCCCTGCGATTGCAACCTCGGACGGTAACTCGTTGGGCTGTTTCTGGGAAGACAACCACGGAGCCAATCCAGACTTTAAGCTGTTCACCGTTGCCACTGGCAATGACAACGTGCGCTTGGCAGTGCAGTGGGCTGTAGCCTCGGCCACAGGGGGCACCTTGCCATCCGAAAAGATCTTCAAGGCACCTGTGTTTGAAGATTCGGTTTCGGGTTCGCCAAGTGCGGTGCAGTGCCGCAAGGATCTTCCCGGTTCGATCTATCTTTCGGCTGTAATGTCGGGCGACGATCAGGCGGCTGCGGTCAATAAATAAGCCTAACGCGGCTTGGGGCGCTTTGCCTCGAGCCGCGTTTTTCGAAGCGGCGGATATAACAAGACGGGATGCGCAAGTGCCAAGCGATCAAACAAAGACCGGCGCAACGGGGTCAAACAGCGATATTGTGCTGCGCCTTGGCACTATTTCTAAATCCTTTGGCCGTGTCGCCGCCCTAAGCGATGTCAGTGTCGCCTTTCATGCTGGCGAGGTCCATGCAGTGCTGGGCGAAAACGGCGCTGGCAAATCCACTTTGATGAATATCATCAAGGGCGTGTTCAAACCCACACGCGGCCAGATCGAGGTGATGGGCAAGCCAATTGCGGCGATGACGCCCGAGATTTCGGCCAGCCTTGGCATCGCGATTGCCTTTCAGCATCCGGCCGTTTTAAGCGATCTTTCGGTGCTGGAAAACCTGCGCGTGGCTTTGCCTGATGCGCTGTTTGAAGGGACCTCTGCCCAAAGCGTAGGGCGCGCGCTACTTGACGGTGTTGGCCTGCATGTGCCGCTTGAAGCCCGCGCCGATACCCTTAGCGTGGCGCAGTTGGCCTTGTTGGAAATCGCAAAGGCCTTGGCTATCAAGCCGCGTGTGCTGATTTTGGACGAGCCGACGGCCTCTTTGGATCAAGATGCCACCGATATGTTGTTCGCACGCATCCGCGATTTGGTGGCGGCGGGAACGGCTGTGATCTATATCACCCACCGGATGGCCGAAGTGCGCCAGATTGCGCAACGCGTCACGGTTTTGCGTGACGGTCGTAAACGCGGCGAGGCGCTGGTGCGCGATGTCAGCGATCAGGATCTGCTGGGCATGATCGTTGGGCGGGCTTTGGGATCGACCTTTCCGCCCAAGGCCGACGAGACAGGCCGCGAGATTAATCTTTCGGTGCGCCATCTCAGCGGCCCGCAGTTCAAGGATATCAGTTTCGACGTTGCACGCGGCCAAATTCTGGGCGTTGCGGGGGTTGCGGGCAATGGCCAGTCTGAACTGATGCGGGCGCTGGCGGGATTGCTGCCTTGGCAGGGCGAGGTCGAGCTGACCGGCAGCGTGCTGACATCGCAAGAGATTTTGCATAAAGCCGCCTTTATGCCGTCGGACCGTCAGGCCGAGGGTCTGGCTTCGGGGCTGACCATCCGCGAGAATGCTTCGCTTGCGGCGCTCAGTGGCTTTGCGCGCTTTGGCTTTGTCAACCGCAAGCGCGAATTGGAAGAGGTTGCGGCAACCTTTCAGGCCCTGGCGGTCAAGGCCCCGGGGATCGAGGCTGCGACAGCCTCACTGTCGGGGGGCAACCAGCAAAAGGTGGTGATGGCGCGGGCGCTGTTGTCGCAGCCCGGATTGATCGTTGCAGACGAGCCTACCCAAGGCGTCGATGTTGGCGCGCGCGCCGAGATTTACCGGATCTTGCGCGATGTCTCGTCCAAAGGCACGCCGGTGATCGTTAATTCATCGGATGCCGCCGAACTTGAAGGGCTGTGTGACAGCGTGATCGTGCTGTCGCGCGGCAAGGTGGTGGCGACTTTGACCGGCGCGGATGTGACGGAAGCCAAAATTGTTGCGGCAGCCGTCTCGGCGGGCAGCCATGCCGAAGTGCGCCAAGATCAGGTCGCAGCCCAGCGCAGCGGCTGGCGACATTTTGTGCAAACCGACAACGCGCCGGTGATCCCGCTGGCGGTGGTGATCGTGCTGCTGGGGCTTTACGGCTTTAGCCAGAATACGCATTTTCTGTCGGCCTATAATGTGGCCAATATGCTGATGCTGGCGACCGCTTTGGGCTTTATCGCGATGGGGCAGAACATTGCCCTGCTGCTGGGCGGGATTGACCTTTCGGTAGGGCCTTTGGCCGGTTTTATGGTGGTTGTGGCGTCTTTCTTTATCAATGATGGCCAGTCGGGGCTGATGATCCTTGCCGGATTTGCCTTGATGCTGGCGGCGGGTGTTGGTGTGGGGCTTATCAATGGCGTGCTGATCCGCTTTGCGAATTTCACCCCGATTGCGGCGACCCTGGCGATGTATATCGGCCTGCAAGGCTGTAGCTTTTTGCTGCGCAATGGGCCGGATGGCTATATCAATAGCGAGGTTGTAGCTTGGATCACTTGGGAATTCGGCGCGATCCCTGTCGCCTTTATTGTGCTGGTGGCGGTGGCGCTGGGCGGGGAATATCTGCTGCGTCAACGCCGTCTGGGCTGGCAGCTGCGGGCGGTTGGATCAAATGAGGAGTCTGCGCGCAGGATTGGAGTTCATATCGACCGAATGTATATTCTGGGCTACCTGGGCAGCGCCCTGTTCACCGCCATGGGGGCAGTGATGTTGATGGCGCAAATCGGCGTTGGCGATCCGCAACAAGGCGTAAACTACACGCTGTCCAGCATCACCGCCGTGGTTTTGGGCGGCACCAGCCTTAAGGGCGGGCGTGGCACTTTTATCGGCACAGTGATGGGGGCGATCTTACTGATGGAGGTGCTGAATGCCGTGGCTTTCCTTGGCCTGTCGCAGACCTGGCAATATGTGTTCCAAGGCGCGCTAATCCTGATTGCAGCGGTGGTCTATTCCACCCTGCGCAACCGGGCCGCGGCAAATCCATAAGCCAGAGGCCTTGGCGGCAGCAATGGTTTGTCGCGGATTTTTGTCAGATCCGATCCGTGCAAAGTCTGGAAACCCTGCACAGCCTCGCGCAAGCGCTATTCATCCTTATAGGATTTGAGCGCAAGTATCAGCGCCAAGATCAAGATCGGGCGGCTGAAGAAAAACGCTGAAAACATAGGAATATCTACCACGTTGTAATGGTCATACATAATGAGGAATTGATCAAAGGTGGCGTTGACCGTGTACATCAGCACCACCGAAGTCACAAAGCGAAAGCTGACGCCGAAATAAAACGACAGATTGAACGCTGACATGATCCAGAAAAAGGCAAATGCTCTTCTGGCCAAAAGCTCTACATAATTGTTTTCCAGTATAACTGGATTGATTTCGCCAGTAAAATAATTTGAAATCAAAAAGTAAGTGACAAGAATAAGCAGAGCATAGCTGTTGATCAGGTAAAAGGAAAACCTGAACAGCGCACCCTGACTTGCGGTGCGCCTGATGCTCAGGGTCTCTTTGCCAAACATGTTCAGCAAGGCCTGATATTCTTCGTCATCCAGCTTTCTTTTCATGTTTCAGTAGCCATTCTTTGCTCTGAAGTGAAGTTCAAGGCACATCCAAGCCAAAGCTGTGATTACAAAGGGCCGAAGGGCAAAAACGATTTTCACGATTGTTAAATCAGGGTATTTCACGATGTCATAAAGGATCAGATAGTCGTCGATATACATCGTAACCGCCCAAGCGGTGGTAACTTTCAGGAAAGTCAGGGCAACATCACGTTTCTTCCACAGCAAGATGGGGAAGGTTGTCATGGTTATTAAAATAATTGTCACCCTGATCGAACTGAGCTTGAAGGCAACACCAGTGCCAAAGCTTTCGTTTTCCACAACCGCATCCAGATCTGGAATAAGTATCGAAAGGATTGCAAGAGTTCCGATGACATAGACCAGCAAAAAGCAAAGCCAAAAAACAATCGAGAGTTTTGGTTTGCCTGTCCAAATGCGGTTTATTGCGCTGTTGAGCATATAGTCTTGGCCAATGGATGTAGTTATGAACAACCAAGGGTGTAGTCTAAGGATTGGCCGCGGGCAACAGAGTTTGTCCGCGCTGTGCTATTAGGGTTTTTACGATCAGCCAGGCTGAGGTCTAAGCGATTGGTAACCCTGCTAAGGCTGAAAGACTAAGCGACCAAGTCAGGATCTTTACCTCGCCATAGACCGCGTGGCGCACAAAGGGATCTGCTTTGCTAAAATCGTACAGCTCTTGCAGGTTTTCCACTTCAGCCACAATCAGCGCGCCAATCGGCTGGCCTGGTTCCGAGGCGACCGGACCAGACAGTAAAATGCGCAGCGGTGTGCTGCGCAAATACTGACGATGGGCATCAAAATACAGGGCACGCGCGCTGGCCTGAGACGGATCAGAAAATGCAAGGCGCAGGGCGATCATCGGCTTGGGTCAGCGGGCCAGCACGAAATCGAAATCAACCGCCCAGAACCAATCTGCGGTAAAGCCCATGGCTGTGGATTTGGCGGCATCTTCGACTTTGCGGAAATTGGCCAGCAAGCTTTCTTTGACCCCAAACACCGCATCCGAGGTGATATAGGGACAATTTGGATCAAAGATATGCGTCGTCAGGGTCTGAAACCCGTCGGCCTGCACGATGAAATGCAGATGTGCGGGGCGATACGGGTGGCGGCCCAAAGCGGCCAAAAGCTTGCCCACGGGGCCATCGTCGGGAATGGGATAGAACTTGGGCTTTACGGCTTTGAACCAGTAATGGCCATCCGCGCCGGTTACAAACACGCCGCGCAGGTTGAAATCGGGCTGAATGCCCTTTTGTTGCACATCGTAAAAGCCTTCGTCATTGGCCTGCCAGACATCCATCCGCACTCCGGCAAGCGGGCGGCCTTGGGTGTCGCGCACATAGCCTGACACCACCATGTCTTCGCCCTTGCCATCCAGACAGATATTGGCACCCATCGGCATTTCAGGCGCATCAGCCACATGAAAGGGGCCAAGAACGGTGTTCTCCGAGCCGCCATCGGGCTTGCGGTGGTTGATCGCATCGACCAGCATCGACACACCCATGATATCGGAAAACAAGATCCACTCTTGCCGCCAATCGTTGCAGATCTGCCCCGTGGCAGTCAGGAATTGCAGCGCCTGCATCCATTCGGCTTCGCTGGGCTCGATCTCTTTGACGGCCTCGTGCAGCTTGCGGGTAATCACCTCCATCACCTGCGCAAGACGCGGGTTCGGGCAGGCCGCATTGCGGGCAATCACCGCCTGCGCAGAGGTTTCTTCGCTGAAATAGCCGCGGTCTTGGGTCATCGCAGGATCCTTAAGTTTGGGCAGGCGCGCCATCCAGCGCACGGGACAGCAGGGCGCGGATTGCGTCTGCCTCGATGGGTTTGGGCGACCAATAGGGCCGCGCGGTGGCAAGCGCTGTGGCGCGATCCAGATCGGCCTCGGTCAGCCCAAGCGCGCGCAGGGCGGTTGGCGCGCCAAGCGATTTGGCCAGAGCCTGCAAGCCCAGCGCCGCCGTTGCAGCCCCCGTCATAGCCGCGATCGGCTGCAACAACTCGGGCACTGCGGCTTCGACATAAGACACCGCATGCGGCAACAAGATCGCATGGGTGTCGGCATGGGGCAGATCAAACCCGCCGCCCAAAGCATGGCAGAGCTTGTGATGGATCGACATGCCAACTTGCCCCAGAACCGTGCCACAGAGCCAAGCGCCATATTGCGCCTCGGCCCAAGCGGTCAGGTCGCTGGCATCAGCTTTCAGACGCGGCAGCGCCGAGATCAAGGCGCGGCTGCCCTCTTGAGCCATCAGGCTGGTCATCGGATTGCGGTCTTGGGCGTAAAGCCCTTCGACCGCATGGGCCAGCGCATTCAGCGCACTGCTGACCGCAAGTGCGGGCGGCATGGTTTTCACCAAAGCCAGATCATAAAGGATCACATCGGGGCGCAGCCGCGCCTCGGTCATCGTGGTTTTTTCGCCGTTTTCGGTTTGGCCAAGGATCGGCGTCGCCTCTGATCCGGCAAAGGTGGTGGGAATGGCGATCTGGCGCAGACCACTGCGCAAAGCCAGCGCCTTGGCCAAACCGATGGTAGACCCGCCGCCAATGGCGATCAGCACATCGGCCTGCACGCTTTCCAAAGCTTGCATCGCCTGCTGGGTCACAGTCACAGGCGTATGCATCACCGCCCCTGCAAAATGCCCCACAGCCCGCGCCCCCAGAGCTGCCACCAGCGCGCGGCCGGTCTGGGCCTGTTCGGCGGTGGTCAGCACCAGCGCGCGGGCAGCCCCCAGCGCGTCAACCTCTGCGGCCACCTGCGCAAAGGCATCCGCGCCAAAGACCACCCGCGCGGGCGATCCTTGGTAGGTAAAGCGGCTTTGAAACACCGAAGTCATGGGTTGTCCTGACGTTGAATGCTGCGACCGTTCAGGTGCGCACGATGATTTTAAGGTGGTTGCCTGCCGGATCAAGCAAGGCCTCAAAGCCTTTGGCCACGACATCGGCGGCATCAATGCGCGCTGTGATCACCTTTTCCACCGGAAAGCTGCCCGAAGCGATCAGACGCGCGATGCGCGGCCACATTTGCACCGGATAACACCATGTCGCCTCGACGGTGATGTCTTTCAGCGCCCATTGCATCGCGTCGATGCTGGCGCGTTTGATGTGCAAGCCCACTTGCACAACCTTGCCCTGCCGCCGCACCGCGTCAACGCAAGCGTTCAGCGAGGCTTCCATGCCAACACATTCAAGCGCCACATCGACACCCACGCCTTCTTCGGTCAAATCGGCAACGATCTCGAGCAGGTTTTGGGTTTTTGGGTCCACAACAACGGCATAGGGCGCGATCTCGGCGATGATGCGACGGCGGTTCGGGTTTGGTTCCGACACGATAATCACCGAAGCGCCGGCGGCCTTTGCCCCCAGCACGGTCAGCGCGCCAATCGGCCCTGCACCCGAAACCAAGACCGTCGATCCGGCCGTCACGCCACCGCGATCAATGCCATACATCGCAACGGCGGCAGGTTCGATCATCGCGGCCTGCTCGTCGGTCAGAGTGTCTGGCACGGGCTGGGCGTTGTAATCCTTGATCACCGCCAATTCCGCCATGCCGCCCCAAGCCCAAGACAGGCCGACGCAGCCCATTTTTGGCGACAGATGGTAAAGACCGCGCTTGCCAAAGTAATCGTCGCGCGGAAACAGCAAAGGCTGCACCGAAATGCGGTCGCCGGGTTTCACATGGGTGACGCCCGAACCCACGGCCTTGACCCGCGCCGAGAACTCATGCCCCAGAATTTGCGGGTTGGTGGCACCGGTATAGACATGCGGCGTTGACGGTGTGACGATGGGCCCGGCGATATATTCGTGCAGATCGGTGCCGCAGATGCCGGTCACAAAGGGTTCAACCAGCACATCGTCATGCAGCAACACGCCTGACGGAGCCGGCACATCTTCAACACGAATGTCGCGCGCACCGTGGAAACGAACTGCTCTCATTTTGGGATCCTTTCAGAATGATGTGTCTTGGCCCCGATGTCATGACGCAAGCCGCGTTCAAGTCCAATCGCTGTAAGCCGATGTGTTTAAACGAGTGCTAGCAAACTCGCCGCGCGGCTGGAGGTCTGTTTTGTCCATTCTGGACTATTTTGCGCCAAGATGCGCCCGCAGCTCGTCTAAGGTCGATGAAACGGGCGCAATTGGCGGAGACTGTCCTGTGGAAACACAGAAAATGAAGTCCAGATATGGCTGGATCGGTGTCGGGAAAATGGGAAATCCGATGGCGACACGATTGATGGAGGCCGGCTATGCGGTCACCGTCTGCGACCCCTTGGCGGAAAATCGCGCCAGTCTGGTGGCACGCGGGGCAGGGATCGCGCTAACTGCCGGGGCGCTTGCCGAACAATGCCAAGTGATCTTTGCCACAATCCCGAATGATGATGTGCTGCGCGCTTTGGTGTTTGGCGGTGGCGCGCAGGGGTTTTTGCACAGCCTGCGGCCCGGGTCGATCTTTGTCGAGATGAGCACCGTCTCGCCACAACTGTCGCAAGAGGTTGCGGTGGAACTTGCCGCGCGCGGGGTCGGGTATTTGCGCTGTCCGGTCTCGGGCAGCACGGCTTTGGCCCGCAGTGGCAAGCTTACAGTTTTGGCTTCTGGCGATGCGGCGTCTTGGGCGAGTATGGGCGAGACGCTTGATCTGCTTTGCTCGCGGAAATTCTTTCTTGGGGCGGGCGAAGAGGCACGCTACATGAAGCTGGTGCTGAACACGCTGGTCGGGGCAACTTCTGCGATCTTGGGAGAGGCGCTGACCTTGGGTGAGGCTGGCGGTTTGCGCGCGGCAGATATGATGCAGGTGATCTCTGAAAGTGCTGTCGCTTCGCCGCTGATCAGCTACAAGAAAGAGATGATCGAAATGATGGACTTCAGCCCAGCCTTTTCGGTTACCCAGATGATGAAAGATTTCACCTTGATCACCGATGCAGGGCGGGCCAAGCAGATCCCGATGTTCGCGGCCAATATGATCTTGCAGCAATATATATCGGCTGCCAATGCGGGCTATGCGCAGCAGGATTTTTTTGCGCTGTTCGACTGGATGCGCACCGCTGGCGTCGAGGGTGATCTGGCCTGAAAGGACCAGACAGGGGTATGACAAGGGGCAATACCACGCTTTCAGATCACGAATTGTCGCGGATCATCGACTTTCTGCGCGGCATCCGCGCACCGTTTGATCAGGATTTGCAGGGCGCAAAGCCGGACCCTTATTGGAACATTGTGCTGGAATTGGTCGATAGCCACTTGCAGCAAAAACCTCTTGATATCAGTAGCTTGATTGATCTTTCTCAGGCCAGCTACGGCACCGGAAACCGCATGATCGTCAAGATGATCGATGACGGTCTGATCGTGAAAGTGCCGCGCGGACCCAAACATAAAACCGGATTTCTGGCCCCCTCGGCGCAGTTGATCGAAAGTTTTATCGCCTATGCCAGCCGGATCAAGGCGCATCTGGCCAAGACCTTTGGCCTGCGTTCTGGGGCTGAAACCGATGAGTATTACTTTGGCGGCTCTTACTTTGCTGCCCATATCATCGCGCCGGTTCAGGGCGGCGATATCAGCTCTTCGACGCTGCGCAATTTGCATTTCTTGCTGCATGACGACAATTACTTTGGCTCGATGCGCAATATGTGGTCGGATTTTCGCAACGATATTGGCCGCAAAAGCAGCTTTGATCTGCGCCCGCTGCCAGCGCTTTATGAACAGGCCAAGCTGGCGTTGACCGACCCTTCGACCGCCTATGATGTGGTGGCGCTGAATATGCCTTGGCTGGGGCGGTTTGCCGATGAGGATCTTTTGGCCAGCTTGGACGAGATTTTGCCAAGTGCTGCGATCAACCCGCTGGATTTCCACCCTTCGGTTTGGAGCACGGGGCGTTGGAAGGGCAAGCAATATGGCATTCCAATCTATTGCACGATTGAAATTCTAGCTGCGCGCAAGGATCTGTTTGAACAGGCCGCATTGGCTTTCCCGCATAGCTTTGATGATACCATCGCCGCCGCGCGGCATTTGCATCGCCCCGAAAAAGATCAATACGGCATCTCTTGGAATGGTGCGCGCGGCATGCCGATTGCGCATAGTTTCATGTTTTTTCTGGCCTCTTCGCAGGGCTCGATTATTGAGATTCCGCGCAAGACCGAGAATTGGCAAGATGGCTTTGATCCCGATAACCTGCGGCTGAAGATCAACAGCGAAGAGGGATTGGCCGCGCTTGATTATATGCGTCAGCTGCGGGAAGTCTCGCCCCCTGGGGTCGAGAGGTTTGACGGCGAGGCCAATCTGGATTGCTTTATGGCGGGCCATGCCGCGATGAGCTATGCTTGGACCATGCGCGCGGCCAAGTTGGAACACGAGCTTGCCTCGAAGGTCAAACGTCGCGTCGCCTATCTGCCGCCGCCGGTGTTGAAGGGGCGGCAAGTGACGGCGCCGGTTGGCGGGTTTTTGTTGACCATCCCGTCTTATGTCACCGCAGAGCGCAAGCGCGAGATCTTGAACGCCATTGCCTGGATGGCCTCGCCCGAGGCGATGAAGGCCCATGTCCGCAACGGCTTTCCGGTCGCGCCGCGCTTTTCGGTTTGCGCCGATCCCGAAGCTATGGCCTCGTCGCCCATCGTCAGTTTCGTTGACCGCATGGCGCGGCGCAATGAATTGAACACCTGGTCGCGCCCGCCGGTGCGCGCCTATGTCGATATTGAACGGATTTTGGGCGAAGAAATCTTTGCTGCGGTGTTTGAAGGCAAAGCGCCCAAGCAGGCCTTGGCAGATGCCGAAAATGCCGCCTATCAACACATCAAGGCCGATTTGCCTAAGCTTTAAGTCTCGCCTTAGCGCAGCACGCGCTGCATATCGGCCTGAACCTGTAACATCAGCGGCAAATGCTGTGCTGTGGCGGTGGCTTGCACCTCGGGCAGGGCGGCAAAGCCAAAGTTTAGCGCGGCCACAACGCCTCCGCGTGCATTGATCAGCGGCACCGCAATCGAGCATAGCCCAAGTTCCACCTCTTGGTCGATCACGGCATAGCCTTGACGGCCCACCCGTGCCAGTTCGGCCATAATCGCCGGCACCTCTGTCAGTGTCAGAGGCGTGCGCGCTGGGCGCGGTGCGGCTGTCAAAATCGCTTCGGCCGCGGCCTCGGGCAGGGCCGCCAGCATGACCCGCCCCATCGAAGTACAAAAGGCCGGCAGCCGCGACCCTGGCATCAGCGCAATCGACATCACCTTTTTCTGCGCCGCACGCGCGATATAGACGATTTCGCCCCCGTCGAGGATCGAGACCGAAGAGCTTTCGCCAAGCGCGTCAGAAATGCGGTCCAGCGCCGGTTGCACCAATTGCGGCAGCGGCATGGTGGCAAGGCAGGCGGTGCCAAGCCGCAGCACCCGCGGCGTCAGGGTAAAGAACTTGCCATCATAATCGGCATAGCCCTGCTTGGCCAAGGTCAGCAGGCAGCGCCGTGCGGTCGCGCGATCCAGACCGCAGGCGGCCGCGACCTCGGCAATGCTTTGGCGCGGCCGCTCGACCGAAAAGGTTTCGATCACTGCCAAGCCCTTGGCCAGCCCGCCCATGATGTCGCGCTCTGAAATGGTCATGGCAATCCGTGCGATATGTCAACATATATTGTATATCGCTCATAACGCATGGACGCAAGCGCGTGGCTCGCATATCCCTGCCAGCAGATACGGAGGGCAAGATGAACAAAACGATTCCCGATTTGGCGACGGCAGTTTCGGCAATAGGCGACGCGGCGGTGGTGATGATCGGCGGCTTTGGCGGCTCTGGCGCACCGATCGAGCTGATCCACGCCCTGATCGACCGCTTTCGCGCAACGGGGCATCCCAAGGGCCTGACGGTGGTGAACAACAATGCAGGCAACGGCCATATCGGTCTTGCGGCCTTGATCGAAGCGGGGATGGTTAAAAAGCTGATCTGCTCGTTCCCGCGCTCGGCCGATCCGGTGGTGTTCACCCAAGCCTATCTTGCCGGCGAAATCGAGCTGGAGCTGGTGCCGCAGGGCACCTTGGCCGAGCGTATTCGTGCAGGCGGTGCGGGCATTCCTGCGTTTTACACCCCCTCCAGCTTTGGCACCGATCTTGCGGTGGGCAAGCCTGTCGAAGTGTTCGAGGGCCGGTCCTATGTGCAAGAGCGCTGGCTGAAGGCCGACTTTGCCCTGATCAAGGCAGACCTGGGCGATACCATGGGCAATCTGACCTATCGCGCGGCGGGGCGTAACTTTAACCCGCTGATGTGCATGGCGGCCAAGGTGGCCATCGTGCAGGTCAGCCGCATCGTGGCAGCGGGGCAGATTGACCCCGAAGCCGTGATCACGCCGGGCATCTTTGTGCAGGGCCTCGTCGAAGTCAGGGAACCGCAGCAAGAAGAACTTTTGAACCGTTCGGGGGCGGTCTACGCATGAGCGATAAACTTTCCAACGCCCAGATTGCCTGGCGCGCAGCCCAAGACATCGAAGACGGCGCTTATGTCAATCTTGGCATCGGCTTTCCCGAAATGGTGGCGAAATTCCAGCCTCCTGGCCGCGAGGCGATTTTTCACACCGAAAACGGCATCCTGAACTTTGGCGAGGCCCCTGCCGCAGGGCAAGAAGATTGGGATCTGATCAACGCCGGCAAAAAGGCGGTGACGCTAAAGCCGGGGGCTGCGTTCTTTCATCATGCCGATAGCTTTGCCATGGTGCGTGGCGGGCATCTGGATGTTGCGATCCTTGGTGCCTATCAGGTGGCGGAAAATGGCGATCTGGCCAATTGGTCCACAGGCCCCAAGGGCGTGCCTGCGGTGGGCGGTGCGATGGATCTGGTGCATGGCGCCAAGCGGGTGGCGGTGATCACCGAACATGTGACCAAAGACGGCAAACCCAAGCTGCTTGACCGCTGCACCTTGCCTTTGACTGGGGTGGCTTGTGTCACCCGCGTCTATACGAGTCTTGCGGTGATTGATATCGACGCGGGCCGCTTTGTGCTGCGCGAAAAGCTGGCCGCGATCTCGATCGAGGCGTTGCAAGCGCTGACAGGGGCCAAGCTGCATCTGCAAGGCGCTGTCACTGATCTTATTGTCCCCGAGGTATGACATGACCGAAGCCTATATCTGCGACTATATCCGCACTCCGATTGGCCGCTTTGGCGGGGCGCTGGCCTCGGTGCGCGCCGATGATCTGGGGGCTGTGCCGCTGCGGGCGCTGATGGCGCGCAATCTGGGCGTGGATTGGCAGGCGGTGGATGATGTGATCTTTGGCTGCGCCAATCAGGCGGGGGAAGACAACCGCAACGTCGCGCGGATGTCGGCGCTTTTGGCTGGATTGCCCAAGGAAGTCAGCGGCACCACGGTCAATCGGCTCTGCGGATCTGGCATGGATGCGGTGATCATGGCCGCGCGCGCGATCAAATCGGGCGAGGCGCATCTGATGATTGCAGGTGGCGTTGAAAGCATGAGCCGCGCGCCTTTCGTGATGCCAAAGGCCGAAACTGCCTTTAGCCGCAGCGCCGAGATTTATGACACCACCATCGGCTGGCGCTTTGTGAACCCTGTGATGCAGGCACAATACGGCGTCGAGTCGATGCCCGAGACGGGTGAGAATGTCGCCGAAGATTTCGCCATCAGCCGCGCGGATCAAGACGCCTTTGCGCTGCGCAGCCAGGCCAAGGCGGCCGCCGCGCAAGCCAATGGCCGGCTGGCGCGGGAAATCGTTCCAGTCAGCATCCCGCAGCGCAAAGGCGATGCGCTGATCGTGGCGCAAGACGAACACCCCCGCGCCACCACGATCGAGGCTTTGGCCAAGCTTGGCACACCGTTTCGCAAGGGTGGCTCGGTCACGGCGGGCAATGCCTCTGGCGTCAATGATGGGGCGGCCGCGCTGATTGTGGCCAGTGCCGAGGCTGTGCGCAAATACGGGCTGACCCCGATTGCGCGGGTGCTGGGTGGGGCTGCGGCAGGGGTTGCCCCGCGCATCATGGGCTTTGGTCCGGCCCCTGCAAGCCAAAAGCTGATGGCGCGTCTTGGGCTTGTGCAAAGCGATTTCGATGTGATCGAATTGAACGAAGCCTTTGCCAGCCAAGGTCTTGCCACCCTGCGCGCCCTTGGCATTGCCGATGATGACCCAAGGGTGAACCCAAATGGCGGCGCGATTGCGCTGGGCCATCCGCTCGGCATGTCCGGCGCAAGGATCACCGGATCGGCCGCCCTTGAACTGGCTGCCACTTCGGGGCGCCGATCGCTTTCGACCATGTGCATCGGTGTGG
>OCOY01000008.1_pt1 | contig 71291 bp, 73 predicted proteins | sample 1494131 | NCBI WGS metagenome assembly OCOY01 (sample SAMEA3275523, study PRJEB22092) | marine metagenome | biome: ENVO:00000039; feature: ENVO:00002042; material: ENVO:00002010 | collected 2014-06-21T17:05:00+00 | depth 1 m | reverse complement strand
ATGGTGCTGTGAGAGAGGATTGAACTCTCGACCTCACCCTTACCAAGGGTGTGCTCTACCACTGAGCTACCACAGCATCTTTGTTCCAGCTGGTAACCTTGTCTTTCCGACAAGGCAAGAGGGTTCTGGAATAACCCTGCTATTTCAGCGCTTTGGCCTGGGTTGCTTTTCATTTCTGAAAGGCTTTTGCCGCGGCGCCTATCGGCAAGTTGACTGGTTTATCTTCCTGCGTGGCGGCTGATTAGACGCATTCTTGGCGGGGTGCAAGTGCAAACTGCGGCTTTTTTTCGGGTGTTTGCTGGACGCTTGGCTGGGCCTGTATTAGAAGGTTGCAGGATTGGAAAAATCGCAGATGCAGCCACCAGAAAATTCAAAGAAAACCCAAGAGGCTGCGCGTGAGGCGCGGTTGAAAGCGGCGTTAAAGGCGAATATGGCACGACGCAAAGCGCAAACGCGTGGACGCGCGGCGCAGGATGCCGAAGCATCTGACGATTTGAACACAGACAACGAGTAGGGCAGGGCATGGATTCGATTTTGGTTAAAGGCAACGGCGCGCTGAATGGGGTGATTCCGATTGCTGGCGCCAAAAACGCCTGTCTGACCCTGATGCCTGCGACGCTGCTGTCGGAAGAGCCGCTGACGCTGACCAATGCGCCGCGGCTTTCGGATATTGCCACCATGACGCAGCTTTTGCAGTCTTTGGGCGCCGAAGTGGCGGGGCTGCAAGAGGGCAAGGTGCTTGCGCTGTCCAGCCTTGGGCCGATCAACCATGTTGCAGATTATGACATCGTGCGCAAAATGCGGGCCTCTAACCTTGTGCTGGGGCCGCTGCTTGCGCGTGAGGGTCATGCGGTGGTGTCTTTGCCGGGCGGCTGTGCGATTGGCGCGCGGCCGATGGATCTGCACATCCACGGGCTCGAGGCTTTGGGCGCCGAGATCGAGCTGAAAGACGGCTATCTGCACGCCAAGGCCAAGGGCGGCAAGCTGCGCGGGGCGCAGATGACGTTGCGCATGGCCAGCGTCGGGGCGACCGAGAATATCATGATGGCGGCCACGCTCGCCAAGGGCACCACGGTGATCAACAATGCCGCGCGCGAGCCCGAGATCGTTGATCTGGCGCAATGTCTGCGCAAAATGGGCGCGCAGATCGAAGGCGAGGGCAGCAGCCGCATCGAGATTCAGGGGGTAGACCGTCTGGGCGGGGCGACGCATCAGGTGGTGACCGACCGGATCGAGCTTGGCACCTATATGCTTGCGCCTGCGATCTGCGGCGGTGAGGTCGAGCTGTTGGGCGGGCGCATGCATCTGGTGGCGGCCTTTGCCGAAAAGCTGGATCAGGCGGGTGTCTCGGTGACGCAAACCGAAGCGGGGCTGAAGGTTTCGCGCAAGGGCGGGCGCATTCGGGCGGTCGATGTCACCACCGAGCCTTTCCCCGGCTTTCCGACCGATTTGCAGGCGCAGATGATGGCGCTTTTGTGCACCGCCGAGGGCACATCGGTTCTGGAAGAAAAGATCTTTGAAAACCGCTTTATGCATGCGCCGGAACTGCTGCGCATGGGGGCACAGATCGAGGTGCATGGCGGCACGGCCACGGTCAAAGGCGTTGAAAAGCTGCGCGGGGCGCGGGTGATGGCGACGGATCTGCGCGCCTCGGTCAGCTTGATCTTGGCGGGGCTTGCGGCCGAAGGCGAAACCGTGGTCAGCCGCGTCTATCACTTGGATCGCGGCTATGAGCGGGTTGAAGAGAAATTCCGCGGCATTGGCGCGCATATCGAGCGAATCAAGGCATGAGCGACGCGCGTTTTGAGGATGGCAGCGACCAACCCCTGCGCTTGATCGCGCAAGACGGCGAAGGCTTGGCGATTCTGGCGGCGCTGTGCCAGGACGCGGTGTTTCCGATCACCGAAATGCAATATGCCAAGACCCGTCGCCGCTTTGCGCTGCTGCTGAACCGCTTTCGCTGGGAAGATGCCGAAGCCGCCAAAACCCAAAACCGGCGCTTCGAGCGGGTGCAAAGCCTGTTGGTGTTTGAAGGCGTGCTGGCGGTGAAAACCTCGGGCCTTGACCGCGAGGCGCGCGACACCGTTTTGTCGCTTTTGTCGATCAGCTTGGCCGAAGACGGGCAGGGCGGCGGCACCGTCACGCTGGTTTTGGCCGGAGACGGCGCGATAGCGCTGCAGATCGAGGCGCTGGACGCCAGTCTGCGCGACACCACGCGGCCTTATTTTGCGCCCTCGGGCAAACTGCCGTCGCATCAGGACTGACAGCGCCCGAGGTGGGCTTGGTCTTAGGACTTGGTCTTGACGCCTGCGATCACCACCAGATTTTTGGTGCTGGGGGCGGCGGCAATCACCTTTGGTTTCTCTTTTTTCGGCTTTTTGTCGGATTTGCCCTGTTTGTTCATACCCTTGGCCATGGTCGCAGTCCTTCGCGTAAAGCCAAAAGCTGGCAGCGGTTCAACCCCGCGTGGGGCCAGCCTATCACGCGGCCAAAGCAATAGCTTGCGCTATTAAAGCGCTAATCTGCGGCCAATGCGGTGACTTCGCGGCGAAATGGCAAGGCGTCGCCGATGTCGGGCGCATCCAGTTCGCGGGCATAGCGGTGTCCGGCAAAGGTGGCCCAAGCAATCGGGGCCGGGGCTGCGGCATCCCCGATCAGCTTGACCGAGCGGATGCCCGCATCGGCCCAATCGGCCGCACGGGCGTTCAGAGCGTGGTAGAGCGCGTCATTGCCAATGCGCGAGGCGACCATCACCACCGCATCGCAGCCCAGCCGCGCGCGGGCGTCGGTATAGCTGCAATTGGTTTCCACCCCATCGGCATGGATCGCCGCAAGCCCGGTGTTCAGCAGGATTTTCACCCCCAGCCCGACAAGCCGGCGGTGAATGGCGGCTTGTTCCAGCGTGTTGGCGGTCCAATCCGAGACAAAGGCCGAGGGTGTGATCAATGTCACCGCACAGCCCTTTTGCGCGCATAGCTCGGCCAGCACCCCGCCCATATAATAGTGATCATCGTCATAGATCACCACTTGGCCCGAAGGCAGGCGGCCCTGCATCAGATCATCGGGGGTAAAGACCGGCAGGCGCGGGTTGGCGGGCAGCGGGGTTATATGCTGGCGCGCCACCCCATCGGCGCGCCATAGCGCACCGGTGGCGACACAGATATGCTGAAAGCCAAAACCCATGATGTCGTCGGCACTTAACGCCGAGGCGGGGTAAAGCTGCACATTGGCGCGTTGTTGCAGCTGATAAAGCCGGTAATCCGCCACCCGCCCCCAAGCCGACAGCCCCGGCAACAGCCGCTCGCGGGCGACGCGGCCGCCCAAGACCTCGCGGGCTTCGGCAAGCGCCACATCATAGCCGCGGCTCGAGGCCGCAAGCGCTGCTTCCAATCCGGCAGGGCCAGACCCTATGATCAACACGCTGTCGCTTTCGCCCTTGGTGGCGATCTGTTCAGGATGCCAGCCGCGCCGCCATTCCTCCATCCAAGTCGGGTTTTGCGTGCAGCGTCCCATGCCTTGGGTCATGTCGCCGGTGATGCAGATATTGCAGCCGATACATTCGCGAATGTCTTCAATCCGGCCTGCGTCAATCTTGGCCGGCAAAAACGGATCGGCAATCGAGGGGCGCGCGCAGCCGATGAAATCCAAGGTGCCCGAGGTGATCATCCGCACCATGACATCGGGCGAGGTAAAGCGGCCAACGCCGACCACGGGGCGGCTGGACAGCGCACGGATGCCGCTGACCCAAACCTCTTGCGCGGCTTCGGGTTTAAAGCGCGAGGGGCCAGAGCAATCTTCCCATGTGCCCATCGCCAAATCCCACAGATCGGGCAGATCGGCGTTCATCGCGATAAAGTCGCGCACCTCGGCATTGGAAAAGCCCAAAGCGCCAATGCTTTCATCCAAAGACACCCGCAGCGTCAGCGCCATGCTGTCGCCCACCGCGTCGCGCATATCGGCGATCACCTCGCGGGCAAAGCGCGAGCGGTTCTCAAGACTGCCGCCATATTCGTCGCTGCGCTGATTGGTGGCGCGCGACAGGAAATGTTGGAAAATGCCAAAGCCATGCGCGCCGTAAAGACAGATCAGATCAAAGCCCGCTGTCTGGCTGCGCTTTGCGGCCGTGACAAACCAGCGCCGCAGATTGCGAATGTCGGTTTTGTCCATGGCGCGGGCCTGCACCGGATCATTGGTGAAGGTGCGAATGGGCAGGGCCGAGGGCGCAAGCGGCACTTCCTTGGTATACATATTCGGGCCATTGATACCGGAATAAGCCAGCTGAATCCCCGCCAAAGCGCCATGGGTTTTCATCGCCGCCGCCATCTTGGCGATCGAGGGGATGTCTTGATCCTCCCACAGGCGCAGCTCGATAAAGGGGGTGATTTCCGAGGAATGGTGCATCTCGGTCTGTTCGGTAAAGATCACGCCCCAGCCGCCCTGCGCCTTGATCCCCCGCATCGCCGCCGCCGCCGATGGGTCGCGGTAGCCGCCACCGTTGCAATGGGGCACCTGATAAAACCGGTTCTTTGCCGTCACCGGCCCAATCTGTTGCGGCTGAAACAGGATATCATAGCGCGGGTCGCGCATGCGCTACTCCTTGGCATTAATCGAGATTTGAGCCTGCATGGTCGGATCGATCATCTTTTCGCAAAGGCTGACAAAGGTCTTGACCGTTAGCGAAGATTTCCCCCCCGCGGTGGACAAAATTCCCATCCGAACGGGCTTAAGCCCGCCTGTCAGCGGTACAAAGGCCAGCTCTTTGCCATCAGGGGCCGTTGGCGCAAAAGGCCGGGCATTTGCGACGGAATAGCCGAAATCATTGCCCACCAGCGACCGCACAACCGCCATGTCATGGCTACGCTCGACAATACGCGGGGTGACACCTGCTTGATCAAACAGCGACATGAAATAGGCGCCACTGATCGGCAGATCCAGCAAAATCATGGGCGAGGGCGCAAGCTCGGCAAGGCTAAGGCTAGAGCGTGTGGCAAGAGGATGTGCCGCTGGCAGCATGGCAAAAGGCGGCAGAGTGGCCAGCGGGGTAAACTCCATATCGGCGGGGATCATCAGATCATAGGTGATCGCAATGTCGATGGTTGCATCGCGCAGCGCCTCAATCAGACCGGCTTGGTGGTACTGAAACTGGCGAAAGGTCACCTCGGGAAACGCGGTGGTAAAGGCGCGGCGCAGGCGCGGCACGATGATCTGGGCAAAGGTCAGCAGGCAACCAACGTTCAGATCGCCACGCACGGTGCCATTGTGCTGATCGGCAAGATTTGACAGCGCGCGGGCTGCCTCCAGCACCTGCACCGCCTGCGCCATCAATGCGCGTCCGGCTTGGGTTAGCGTCATGCCTTGAGCATGTTTGCGCACAAAGGCGGGCAGGCCAAATTCGGCCTCGAGCTGGGCAATGGCGTTTGAAATCGAGGGCGGCGAGACCGACAGATGATGTGCCGCCAGCGAGATCGAGCCAAAGCGCCCGACGGCGACCAGATATTCCAATTGTCGCAAGGTGAAACGTGTTTGCATATTGGCCTTTCGCTGGATGAGGGCGTTATTCGTCGCCCGGCACGCCGTAAGAGGGGGCTTCGGTCGGGTCTTGGGCACGCTGCACATAGGCGGACATTTGCGGGCGGTAGACGGTCCAAGCCTCGGCCAATGCTGCAATCGGGGTATCATGCCAGTCGATGCGCAGATCGACCAAGGGCCAATCAAGCTTATCCGCGATCTTGAGGCCCGCCGAACGCACCGGCCCCGCCTCGCCGCCGGCCGCAAGCCCCGCTTGCAAGGCTGCTATCAACCGATCTCCCAGATGGCCCTGCGCGGCCTCAAAGCTTGCCACCATGGCTTGGGGCACAGCGTCATTGGCCAAAAGATTGCCGCCCGCTGCCGAATGCGGTCCCAAAGCTTCCGCCCAAACCCCCAAGACCTGTGCGCCCGAATGGATCGCAGGCGCGCCCGCAGCGCCAAGCGCCAGCACTTGGCGATAGTCAATAAACGCCCGCCCCGCCAGTGCCGCCACCGCTTGCTCTGCCGTGGCCCCCTCGGCCATTGCACCCAGCACCGCAGGCCCCAAGGCGGGGTCGGTGATGTTTTGGCTGGCCACCACGCCCACGCTTGCGCGCACATGCGCACAGCGCGCCGCCACCGCAGGCGAGGAAGACGAGATCACCATGCCAAATTGGCCCGAAGTGGTGCAGCGTGCGATCAGAGAAAATGTCATGGCTTAATCCGGGATCACGGCGGTGCCGTCGATTTCGACCAACCAGCTTGGCCGCGCAAGTGCTGTGACCACCAGCCCGGTCGAGACCGGATACACACCTTTGATATATTCGCCCATGGTGCGGTAAACCGCCTCGCGGTGGCGCACATCGGTAATATAGACCACCACCTTGACCAGATGCTCCATACTGCCGCCCGCCTCTTCGATCAGCTGGCGGATGTTTTGCATCACCTTATGCGTCTGCTCGACGGGATCATGGCTGCCGATATCCTTGGCGTCATCAAGGTTTTGCGGGCATTGACCGCGCAAATACAGGGTGCGCCCGCCGCGCGTGGCGACAGCTTGGCACAGATCATTGTCCAAGTTCTGCTCTGGGTAGGTCTCTTTGGTGTTGAACTTGCGATAGCGCGTGTGCGGATTGGCCATGACGGCAGCAGCCTTTCGATGGGTGGACAAAATGTCGCAGGATGAGTGATAGCCGCCTTGGGCCACCTTCAGCAATAACAGGGTTTTCGTCGCATTGCATCCATTTTAGCTAATCAAATATGGCCGCCATGGGTAAGCTTGGGCTACGCTTGGCTGAATCAAATTATAGTTTTCCCTAACCCATTGCCGCCCTAAGTACAGCGTAACGTGGCGTCAAAGGAGCATGCGGTGTCAGTGGAACAGATCGAAACGCTTATCATCGGCGGCGGGCAAGCCGGTATTGCGATGAGCGCGCAGCTGTCAGAGCGCGGTTTGCCGCATCTGGTGCTGGAGCGTCACCGCATTGCCGAACGCTGGCGAAGCGAGCGTTGGGATTCACTGGTGGCAAACGGTCCGGCTTGGCACGACCGCTTCCCGATCTTGGATTTTCCCGATCTTGACCCCGCGAGTTTTGCCCCAAAAGATCGCATGGTTGCCTATTTCGAACAAGTCGCGGCAATGACCAAAACGCCGATCCGCTGCGGCGTCGAGGTGACCTCGGTCGCGGCGATCGAGGCTGGGTACCGCGTGCAGACCAACCAAGGCGTGATCGAGGCGCGCAATGTTGTCTCGGCCACTGGGCCGTTTCAGCGCCCGCTGATCCCGCAAGATGTGCCAGCGGCGGCGGGGATGATGCAGCTGCATTCCTCGGGCTATCGCAACCCAGCGCAACTGCCCCAGGGGGCTGTGCTGGTGGTGGGGGCGGGGGCCTCGGGTTCGCAGATCGCCGACGAGCTGCTGCGTGCAGGCCGCAAGGTTTATCTTTCGGTGGGTCCGCACGACCGCCCGCCGATCCGCTATCGCGGCAAGGATTTTTGCTGGTGGCTGGGGGTCTTGGGCCATTGGGACGCCAAAGCGCGGCGCAAGGGAATGGAGCATGTCACCATCGCTGTCAGCGGCGCGCATGGCGGCAATACCGTGGATTTCCGCGCTTTCGCCGCGCGCGGCATGACGCTGTTGGGCCGCACCGGCGCCTATGACAACGGCGTTTTGCAGATTGCGGCGGATCTGGCCGAGAATATCGCCGGTGGTGATCGGCATTATCTGACGACTTTGGACGAGGCCGACGCCTATGTCACCGCCCATGGTCTGGATTTCCCGCCCGAACCCGAGGCGCGGATTTTCGCGGAAAACCCAGACTGCGTCACCCACCCGCTGCGCAGCTTGGATCTGGCGCAGGCGGGGATCACCTCGATCGTTTGGGCGACGGGCTATGCGCTGGATTACAGCTGGTTGCAGGTCGATGCGCTGGATGAAAAGGGCAGGCCGGATCATCTGCGCGGCGTGACCAAGCATCGCGGGCTTTATTTCCTTGGCCTGCCGTGGCTGGCAAGCCGCGCCTCGCCCTTTATCTGGGGTGTCTGGTGCGATGCCGCTTATCTGGCCGATCAGATCGCCGCAACCTAAAAAACGCGCGCCCTAGGGCGCGCGTTTCTGTTTTAGATCAAAGCGTTGGCTTATGCCAAGGATGGGTCAATCGCCTTGCAGGCATCGACCAGACCTTTGACTGCATCGGTGGATTTGTCGAACATCACTTGCTCTTCAGCCGAAAGCTTGATGTTGACGATCTTCTCGATCCCGCCAGCGCCGATGATGGTTGGCACGCCGACATACATGCCCTTCAGGCCAAATTCGCCGTCACAATAGGCCGCACAAGGCAGAATGCGCTTTTGGTCTTTCAGGAAGGCTTCTGCCATCTCGATCGCCGAGGTCGCAGGCGCATAGAAAGCCGAGCCGGTTTTCAACAACCCAACGATTTCAGCGCCGCCGTCACGGGTGCGCTGAACGATGGCGTCCAGTTTTTCCTGTGTGGTCCAGCCCATTTCGATCAGGTCGGGCAGCGGGATGCCGCCAACGGTCGAATAGCGCACCGATGGCACCATGGTGTCGCCGTGGCCGCCCAGCACAAAGGCGGTGACATCGCGCATCGACACGCCAAATTCCACCGACAGGAAATGCCGGAAGCGCGCCGAATCAAGCACGCCTGCCATGCCGACAACCATATTGTGCGGCAGGCCAGAGAATTCGCGCAGCGCCCAGACCATCGCGTCAAGCGGGTTGGTGATGCAGATCACAAAGGCGTTCGGGCAATGCGCCTTGATGCCTTCGCCGACCGATTTCATCACTTTCAGGTTGATGCCCAAAAGATCGTCGCGCGACATGCCAGGCTTGCGCGGCACGCCTGCGGTGACGATGCAAACGTCAGAACCCGCGATTTCGGCGTAGGAATTTGCGCCTTTCATCACGGCGTCAAAGCCCTCGGAGGGGCCAGATTGCGCGATGTCCAGCGCCTTGCCCTGCGGTGTGCCTTCGGCGATGTCAAACAAAGTGACGTCGCCAAGCTCTTTGATCGCTGCAAGATGGGCGAGCGTGCCGCCGATCTGGCCTGCGCCAATCAGCGCGATTTTAGGTCTAGCCATGGGAATCCCCCCTCGGGTTGAACGTGAATATCGCGGGTTTGGTAAGCCTAACGCGCGGCTCGCGCAAGTCCGCCGCAGCGCGGCAAAGCGCAATCTCTGGCGATATCGCAATGTTTGCGCTAAAGCTTTGCCACAAATTAAGGAGACCGACATGGATGGCGCGTTGTTTTGGGCTTTGGCCACGCTTGCCGCTGTGTTTGTTGGCATGGGCAAGGGGGGCTTGCCGGTGATCGGCATGCTGTCGGTGCCGGTTTTGTCCTTGGTGATGCATCCGGTTGCGGCGGCGGGGCTGCTGCTGCCGGTCTATGTGGTGTCTGACATGTTCGGGCTTTACGCCTATCGCCGCGCCTTTAACGCCCGGGTTTTGGCGATCATGCTGCCCGGCATGACGCTGGGGGTGGTTTTGGGCTATTTCGCCGCAACCTTGGTGTCCGAGGCTTTGGTGACGGTGCTGATCGGCCTGATTGGCGTGATCTTTGCGCTGAACCTGTTGTTTCGCGTCAAGGCAGGGGCGGCGGCGAAACCTGCCAATGTCGCGCCGGGGCTGTTTTGGGGGGCTGTGACGGGGTTTACCAGCTTTGTCAGCCATTCGGGCGGCCCGCCGTTTCAGGTCTATACCCTGCCCTTGGGGCTGCAAAAGGCGGTGTTTGCCGGCACCTCGACCATCGCTTTTACCTATGTCAATGCGATCAAGCTGATCCCCTATTATATGCTGGGGCAGGTCAATCTTGCCAGTCTTGAAAAGGTGCTGGTGCTGATGCCCGTCGCCGCGCTGTCAGTCTTTGCCGGCGTCGCGCTGGTAAAACGTCTGCCCGAGGCGCTGTTTTTCCGGCTTGTGACTTGGGCGCTGTTGGTGGTCTCGGCCAAGCTGATCTGGGATGGTCTGCACGGCTAGGGCGGGCAAGGGGCTGGTCCAGCCCGGATGGGTGGCAAGGATCACCACCAAAAAACCAAAGGAGAGGGCGAAAAGCTGGCGGTCCATGGGCGGCTCCGATCAAAGGGTCAGACCAGCCTGCGCGCAGAACCCCAGCAAATCGTTAAGCGCGCGTGCGGAAATTTCTGCATTGCGGCATTTCACCTCTTGCTGAAAGTGACAAAATGCGGCCTCTTTGCGCAAGAATATTGCTTGGAGAGAATCATGACCCATCCCGTCCGCTCTGTGCTTTATATCCCCGGCTCGAATGCGCGGGCCTTGGACAAGGCGCGCGGGCTGGCCGCCGATGCGATTATCTTTGATCTGGAAGATGCCGTTGCCCCCGATGAGAAAGCCGCCGCGCGCGAGGTTTTGGCGCAGGCTTTGGCGGCGGGGGGCTATGGCGCGCGGTTGCGCATCGTGCGCATCAACGGGCTTGATACCGCATGGGGTGCCGATGATATCGCGCGTTTTGGCGCGATGGCCGAGGTCGAGGCGCTGCTGATCCCCAAGGTGAACACCCCCGCCGAACTTGACGCGGTCGCAGGGCTTGCCCCGCAAAAGCCGCTGTGGGCGATGATGGAAACCGCGCTGGGCTGCCTGAATGCGGCGCAAATCGCGGCGCATCCGCAGCTTGCCGGCATGGTGATGGGCACCAATGATCTGGCGCGCGAATTGGGCAGCCGGATGCGCGCAGATCGCTTGCCGATGCAGGCGGGCTTGGGGCTGTGTTTGTTGGCCGCGCGCGCCTATGGCCGCGTCATCGTCGATGGCGTCTATAATGCCTTTAAGGACGAGGCCGGGCTTTTGGCCGAATGCACCCAAGGCCGGGATATGGGCTTTGACGGCAAAACCCTGATCCACCCCGCGCAGATCGAGATCGCCAACGCAGCCTTTGCGCCCTCGGAAGCCGAGCTAGAGCTTGCCGCGCGCCAGATCGCCGCCTTTGCCGAGGCACAGGCCGCAGGCCAGGGCGTTGCGGTTGTGGATGGAAAGATCGTCGAAAACCTGCATATCATTATGGCAGAGGCGCTTTTGGCAAAAGCCAGCGCAATTGCCGCAATGGCATGACAGGGAGAGTTTGAATGGCACTACTGATCGTTGGGGTCCTGCTTTGGGCCTATTCGCATTTGATGAAGCGCGTCACGCCTGGGTTTCGCGCCAGCCTTGGCGATAACAACGGCAAAATGGTGGCCTCGGGGCTGACGATTTTGGCGATTGTGTTTATGGTTGTGGGCTACCGCTCGGCCGATGTGATCCAGCTTTGGAACCCGCCGCTGTTTTTGCGCCATATCAACAACCTGTTGATGTTGGTGGCGATTTTTCTGTTTTTCCTTGGCTTTTCGCGCGGAGCTTTGCGCGCCAAGATCCGCCATCCGATGCTGTCGGGGGTGAAAACCTGGGCGCTGGCGCATTTGCTGGTGAATGGCGATCTGGCCAGCCTGATCTTGTTTGGCGGGCTGCTGGCTTGGGCGGTGCTGGATCTGATCTTTATCAATAAAATGCAGCCGGTTTGGGATCGGCCAAAAGCGGGGCCGGTCTATTTTGATGTGCTGCATCTGGTGGTGGCAGTGCTGATCATGGGGGTGATCGGGATGATTCACGCGCGCCTTGGCTATCCGGTGTTTGGCTAAACCCATGCAGTTGTTTCGATTTCTGACCGATGACGACACATCTGCCTTTTGCCATCGGGTGACGGCTGCTCTGAACAAAGGCTGGGCCCTGCATGGGGGCCCGACCTATAGCTTTGACGCCAGCCGCGGCGTGATGCGCTGCGGCCAAGCCGTGGTGAAAGAGGTCGAGGGCACCTACACGCCCGAGGTCAAATTGGGCGAACACTAGCGCGGCATAACGGGTTCAAGAGGATAAGATGAAGACAAACGCGGGGCGGTTTTTTGAGGAGTATCGCCTTGGCGAGGTGATCGCGCATGCGGTGCCGCGCACGGTAACGCAGGGCGAGCGCGCGCTTTACCATGCGCTTTATCCCGCCCGCCACGCGCTTTATTCGTCTGATGTCTTCGCGCAGGCTTGCGGTCTGCCTGCAAGCCCGCTGGATGATCTGATTGGCTTTCATGTGGTCTTTGGCAAGACCGTGCCCGATGTCTCGCTGAATGCGGTGGCAAATCTGGGCTATGCGCAGGGGCGCTGGTTGGCTCCGGTTTGGCCCGGCGACACGCTGCGGTCGCAAAGCACGGTGATCGGGCTTAAGCAGAATTCGAACGGGCAATCGGGCGTGGTCTATGTGCGCACGCTTGGCACCAACCAGCACAATCAACCGGTGCTGGACTATGTGCGCTGGGTGATGGTGAAAAAGCGCGACCTTGACGCGCCAGCACCCGCGACCGTGCTGCCTGACCTTGCGGCGACAGTTGCGGCCCAAGATCTGGTGATCCCGCAGGGGCTTGATTTCACCCGCTATGATTTCGCCCAAAGTGGCGAGCCGCATCGCTGGGGCGATTACGCGCTGGGCGAGGTGATTGACCATGTTGACGGCGTGACGATCGAAGAGGCCGAGCATATGCTGGCCACAAGGCTGTGGCAAAACACCGCCAAAGTGCATTTCGACGCCACGCAGCGCCCTGATGGGCGGCGGCTGATCTATGGCGGGCATGTGATCTCGCTTGCCCGCGCGCTGTCGTTCAACGGGCTGGCCAATGCGCAAATGATCGTGGCGCTGAACGCGGGCGCCCATGCCAATCCCTGCTTTGCTGGGGATACCGTGCGGGCATGGTCGCAGGTGCTGGACCGCGCGCCAACCTCTGCGCCGGGCGTTGGGGCGATCCGCTTGCGCTTGGTTGCGACCAAGGGCAGCGCGGGTGATCTGCGCGGGCCGGATGGCAAATATCTGCCCGAAGTATTGCTGGATCTTGATTACTGGGCCTTGATGCCGATCTAGCGGCGCAGGGGCTTTGAGAGTCCCATGTGTTTTACTTTGTGATCACACGATTTTTTTTCGTGATCACAAATGCATAAAATCACGCTGGATTGTAAGAGTTTTTCGCAATCGCAGCACAGGCGATGGTGACATTGCTGATTTACGCGCTATTGATTATTGCATGATAAGTCTGTGCCCACAGATAGTTTGGGCGCTCTATGACGAAGGGATCCGATATGGCCGAGATTAAGCGGGTGGAACGCCCCCTTTCACCGCACTTGCAAATTTACCGCCCGCAGTTGACCTCGGTCGTGTCGATCCTGACACGGATCACCGGCAATGCGCTGATCGTGGGCGTGGTGCTTGTGGTCTGGTGGCTGCTGGCGGCCGCAGTCAGCGAGCCTTATTTTGCAGTGGCAAATGCTGTGGCGACAAGCTGGTTTGGCGATCTGGTGTTCACCTGCTCGGCCTGGGCGGTGTGGTATCACTATCTTGCTGGGCTGCGGCACCTTTACTTTGACGCGGGCCACGGGCTCGACATTCCAACAGCCGAGCGGCTGGGTTGGGGCATTGTCATCGGGTCGTTCGTTTTGACCTTCATCACCATTCTGATCGTTTAAGGAGGCAGACATGCGCTATATCACCGCTCGCAAACGCGCTGTTGGCAAGGGTTCGGCCCATTCGGGAACCGAACATCACTGGTCGATGATGATGTCTTCGGTCGCCTTGGCGTTCTTAATTCCGGTTTGGGTCTATATCGTTGGCCATGCCTTGGGCCAAGATTACGCAACGGTGCGCGCCACCTTTGCGCATCCTTTCGCTTCGATTTTGACGGCGCTGGTGCTGGTGATCGGCATGCGCCACTTTGCCATGGGGGCGACCATGGCAATTGAAGATTACACACATGGCACCACCCGCAAAATGCTGGTGATCTTTGTGACCTCGCTTTCCACCGTGATCGCTGTGACGGGGCTTTATGCTCTTGTCCGCATCGCGCTTTAAGGGGCTGATATGACTGCTTATCCTTATGAAGTTCACGACTATGATGTTGTGGTTGTTGGTGCAGGCGGCGCGGGCTTGCGCGCCACGCTTGGCATGGCCGAACAGGGTCTGCGCACCGCTTGCGTAACCAAGGTTTTTCCGACCCGTAGCCATACGGTTGCAGCCCAAGGCGGCATCGCGGCCAGCCTTGGCAATATGGGGCCGGACAGCTGGCAGTGGCATATGTATGACACCGTCAAGGGCTCGGATTGGCTGGGCGACACCGATGCGATGGAATATCTGGCGCGCGAAGCCCCCAAGGCAGTTTACGAGCTCGAGCATTACGGCGTGCCGTTTTCGCGCACCGAAGAGGGCAAAATCTATCAGCGCCCCTTTGGTGGCCATACCACCGAATACGGCGAAGGCCCGCCGGTGCAGCGCACCTGTGCTGCCGCCGACCGCACCGGCCACGCGATTTTGCACACGCTTTATGGCCAAAGCCTGAAGAACAACGCGGAATTCTTCATCGAATATTTCGCCATTGATCTGATCATGACCGATGGCAAATGCACTGGCGTGGTGGCTTGGAAACTGGACGATGGCACCATCCACGTTTTTAACGCCAAGATGACTGTGCTTGCGACGGGCGGCTATGGCCGTGCCTATTTCAGCGCAACCTCGGCCCATACCTGCACCGGCGACGGTGGCGGCATGGTGGCGCGCGCAGGCCTGCCGTTGCAGGATATGGAATTCGTGCAATTCCACCCGACCGGCATCTATGGCTCGGGCTGCCTGATCACCGAAGGCGCGCGCGGCGAGGGCGGCTATCTGACCAACGCCAATGGCGAGCGGTTTATGGAGCGTTATGCCCCGCATTACAAAGACTTGGCGCCACGCGACTATGTCTCGCGCTGCATGACGATTGAAATTCGCGAAGGCCGCGGCGTTGGCCCGAACAAAGATCACATCCACCTGCACCTGAACCACCTGCCGCCAGAAACGCTGGCGCTGCGCTTGCCGGGCATTTCGGAATCCGCACGGGTGTTTGCGGGCGTCGATCTGCACAAGGAACCGATCCCGGTGCTGCCGACGGTGCATTACAACATGGGCGGTATCCCGACCAATTACTTTGGCGAGGTGTTGAACCCCACCGCCGAAAACCCTGACGCCACCGTGCCCGGCCTGATGGCTGTGGGCGAGGCGGGCTGTGCTTCGGTGCATGGCGCAAACCGTTTGGGGTCTAACTCCTTGATCGACCTTGTGGTCTTTGGTCGCGCCGCCGCCATCCGCGCCGGCGAGATTGTGAACCCCAAGGAACGCCCCGCCGATCTGAACCGCGCCGAAGTTGATCGCGCGCTTGATCGCTTTGATGCGACGCGCCACGCCAATGGTTCTATCCCCACCGCCGAGCTGCGGCTTGAGATGCAAAAGACCATGCAGGCCGATGCGGCCGTGTTCCGCACCGACAAAACGCTGGGCGAAGGCGTTGAAAAGATGACGGCGATTGCGGGCAAAATGGCCGATATCAAAGTGACAGACCGCAGCTTGGTCTGGAACTCGGATCTGATGGAAACCTTCGAGCTGCAAAACCTGATGCCGAACGCTTTGGCGACGATTGTGGGCGCACATGCCCGCACCGAAAGCCGTGGTGCGCATGCGCATGAAGACTTTGCCACCCGCGATGATGCCAATTGGCGCAAGCACACTTTGGCGCGGGTCGATGGCAGCAAGGTGACGCTGGATTATCGCCCCGTGCACACCGCGCCGCTGACGACCGAGGCCGATGGCGGCATCAGCTTGAAGAAAATCGCGCCAGCCGAGCGTAAGTTCTGATGCGCGCGCTGGCTCTGCTTGGTTTTGTTCTGCTTGGCGCCTGCACACCGCAGGGGCTGGCAGATAAGGTGCTTGCCCGTACGGCCGAAAGCGTCGTGCGGCCTGTGCTTGAACAAGAACTAAGCGCAGCCCAAGCCGATGCAGCCACGCGCTGCATCGTTCAATCTGCCACCCCCGCCGAGATCGAGGCGCTGTCGCGCGATGTTGGTGTCAGTGCGGGGTCTTTGACCGTGGCACGGATCCGCGCGATTGCGCTGCGCCCTGCCACCTCTGCCTGTTTTGCCGCCAATGGCGTGCCTGCGTTGAAAGGATAGCCGATGCACCGCTTTGCCCCTGCTGTTCTGCTTTGCGTTTCGGCCTGCGGCCCTGTGTCCTTGGCGCAGGCCGAACGCGAATGCCTGTCGCAAGCCCGCTTGGCCGAACAGCCGCGCGGCTCGGTTGGCGTCGGCATCGGGTCGGATGGCAAGCCAAAGCTGCGCGGCAATGTCACGATTACCTCTGACTATCTGCAAGGCCGCGATCCGTCGCAGGTTTACCAAAATTGCGTGGTCCGCCGCTCGGGCGAATTCCCCTCGCGTTCTTATTCCAGCATTCCAGCCGCATCGCTGTAGCGGCACCGAAGAAAGGTCTGATCATGGTTCAGTTCACACTGCCGAAAAACTCCAAAGTGCTTACCGGCAAGACCTGGCCGAAGCCTGCGGGCAAAAATCTGCGCAAGTTCCAGATCTATCGCTGGAACCCAGACGACGGGCAAAACCCGCGTGTGGATACCTATTTCCTTGATATGGATGCTTGCGGGCCGATGGTTCTGGACGCGCTGATCAAGATCAAGAATGACATCGACCCGACGCTGACCTTTCGGCGTTCGTGCCGCGAGGGGATTTGCGGCTCTTGTGCGATGAACATCGACGGCATCAACACGCTGGCCTGCATCTACGGCTTGGATGAGGTCAAGGGCGATGTGAAAATCTATCCGCTGCCGCATATGCCGGTGATCAAGGATCTGATCCCCGATCTGACGCATTTCTACGCCCAGCACGCCAGCATCATGCCGTGGTTGGAAACCAAGACCAATCGCCCAGCAAAAGAATGGCTGCAATCTATCGAAGACCGCTCGAAACTCGACGGGCTTTATGAATGCGTGATGTGCGCTTGTTGCAGCACCTCTTGCCCGTCTTATTGGTGGAATGGCGACAAATATCTGGGGCCAGCCGCCTTGCTGCACGCGTACCGCTGGATCATCGACAGCCGCGACGAGGCCACGGGCGAGCGCTTGGATGATCTGGAAGACCCCTTCAAGCTTTATCGCTGCCACACCATCATGAACTGCGCCAAGACCTGCCCCAAGGGCTTGAACCCTGCCAAGGCGATTGCAGAAGTTAAGAAAATGATGGTCGATCGCGTGGTCTGATCGCAACCCGAAACATCTCAAGAAAGCCCGTCCGTTGTGGCGGGCTTTTTTTTGCTGCATAATCAAATTCTTATCACTGCTTAGGGCGTTTCAGTGTTTTTCGAGCAAAACTCTCTTTAGTGACACAAGGTCTTGCACAATGGTGTAGTGGTGTAGGTGTTGATGCCGAAAAAATCTATCCAGATGCGCTTTCGGATATATTTAAGGTACTTTGCAACCCTGCGATAACTGCTTCAAACAGCGCTTAGCCCGTTGAACAGGGGCGCTTAAGTTGTGAATTTTGGCTGGGTCCTGCTGGAATTTTAGTTTTTTGGTGAAGTGTTTTAAGGCGCGGCTTCAAGTCTGCGCCTGCGTCAAGCTTTCACGCGTTCCAAAAAAAGGTGAGTGATCCCTGATTATGTCCAGCTTGAATGATATCCAAAGCGCGTTTCATACAATCGCGCCCGCGGGCTTTTATGTGGCCCTGAGGGTTGGCTTTTCCTTTGCCGAGGTCGAGCTGAACCAGCTGCCCCTACTTTGGGTTGATTTCTATGCGACGCATGGATTGCTGATCCACGATCCCGCGATTGCTTGGGTCTATAGCAACAGCGGCGTGCTGGCTTTGGCCGATTTGACGCGGCCCGATCCGCATCAGGTGCTGGCGCAGGCGGCGATCTTTGGGCTTGTTTATGGCGCGGTGGTTTCTGTTGTGCGGGCGCAAGAGCGCGGCCGGCGCAGCTATGGTCTGTTTTTCCGCGACGATCGTGAGTTTACCCCTGACGAATTGCAGATGCTGGAGCGCCAGATGCAGCAGCTGCACGAGGGGTCCGAGCCAGAGTTGACCCTGGCCGAAATCGCAGCGCTGAAGTTGCAATCGCAAGGCATGCGGCTGCGTCAGATCGGTATCGAGCTGGGCATCACCGAAAGCGCGGTCAAAGCCCGGCTGAACAATGTCAAACGCAAGCTGGGCGCGCGCACCCAGTCGCAGGCGGCCTCTATCGCGGCGGCGCGGCGCATCCTGTAATCGGGCTTGCCTTTGCGCGCGGCTCTGCGATGGTTCGGCCATGCCTTTGCTTTTGCTTATCCTTGCGCTGTCGGTCTATGGCTATCTTTGGCTGTCGCGACGCAATTCGACCCTGACGCGCGCCTGCAAATGGCGGCTTGATCGCAGGCTTGGGTCCGCGCATTATCGCTGCGTGGCCTGTGGCGCAGAATGTGACACGGCAGGCAAGCCGCCACAGCATTGCCAGCGGCCCCCTGATAGGAAAGCGTGATGAAACCCGACACCCCCGCCCATAGCGCCCCCGCCGATGCCGCCGCGCGCAAATCGGTTGCCCCGGTGATTTGCTATCCGGTGGATGATCTGCCGCAGCCCGATCTTGCCCCCTATCACGCCGCACGCGCGGGCTGGCACAAGATCACGGAAACCTTGGTGCCCGCGCGCGAGGCTGCCTGTTTTGATGTGCCAGCGGGCTGCTTTTTCCGCATCACCTCGGTCGGCGGGCCGCAGGTCGGCGATTTGAACCTTTGGGCCGCGGACAATCTGGCCGAGCGGTTTTTCTCGGGCAAAACCCGCGCGCTGCATGGCACACACCTAAGCGCGGGGGATCGGATGTGGTCAAACCTGCCCTATCTGCGCGCGCTGGCGCTGATCACTGATGACAGCCTTGATTGGTATGGTTTTGACAGCTTTGGCGGCGCGGTACATGACGTCATCGGCACCCGCTGCGACCCCTATACCCATAATCTGTTGGCGGGCGGGCAGTATCACCATTGCTGCCATTCCAACCTGACGCGCGCCTTGGCGGATCGCACCGGGCTTAGCTTGGCTGCGGTAGAGCTGCATGTGCATGATGTGCTGAACGTCTTTATGTGCACGGGCTTTACCCGCGACACTGGCCAATATTTCATGAAGGCCAGCCCAGTGCGGGTCGGCGATTATCTAGAGTTTTTCGCCAATACCGACCTTATTGGCGGGCTTTCGGCCTGTCCGGGGGGCGATTGCTCGTCAGAACATTCCTCGGATCAAGCCGCCTGCCATCCTTTGTTGGTCGAGGTGTTTCGCCCCGCAGCCCCGCCCGCAGGCTGGCAGGGCGCTGCGGCCAATGGCTATGATGGCAGCCACGGGCGTTAGCAATACCGCTCGATCGCCAAAAGCTGCGGGTCGCCGTAACGCGCGCCTTCGGCAAAGCCGACCGGCAAGATCCGCTCGATCTCGGCCAGATCTTCGGGCGATAGGCTGATCTGCACCGCCTGCGCCCATTGGCGCAAATGTGCGGCATGGCGGGTGCCGGGAATCGGGATCAGATGCGGGCCGCGTGACAGCACCCAAGCCAGCGCCGTTGCCGGAACAGACCAGCCGCGCGCCACGCAAAACGCACGAAACCCGTTGATTTTCTGCGTGTTGGCCGAAAAATTCGGCTCGGTAAAGCGCGGGTTTGCGGCGCGAAAGCCATCGGTTGGCTGGGGCAGGGCGGTGTCGCCCAACATGCCCCGCGCAAGCGGCGAGAACGGCACAAAGGCCACGCCAAGCCTTGCGCAGTCTTGGATCAGCCCCAGTTCGGGCTGGCGCGTCCACAGTGAATATTCGTTCTGCACTGCGCGGCAGGGATGGATCGCATGCGCCGCGCGCAGCGTATAGGGGGCGACCTCTGACAGGCCATAGCCGCCGATCTTGCCCTCTTCGATCAGCCGCGACAGCGTGCCGATCACCTCTTCCAAGGGGCGCGCGGCTTCGCGGCGGTGGATGTAGAACAGCTCGACATGATCGCGCCCCATTCGGCGCATTGAGGCCTCAAGTTCCGCCCGCAGATGCGCTTCCGAGTTATCGACGCGCCGCACAGGGTCGGCGACAAAGCTGGCCTTGGTGGCAATCACCACCTGCGGTTTGCGGCTGGCCAGCCATTTGCCCAGCACGGTTTCCGACACGCCCATGCCGTAGATATTGGCGGTGTCGATGAAATCAATGCCGACCTCTAGCATCGCATCCAGACAGGCAAAGCTTTCGCCCTCATCGGTGGGGCCAAACAGCCCGCCAAAAGACATTGCCCCAAGCCCGATGGCCGAGACATGGGGGCCGTTCGGGCCAAGCTGCCGTTTTTGCATCATTCTCTCCTGCTTTGGCGCAAAAGACACCCCTGGCCGGCTTAGGTCAAGGCAGGATCAGGCAAAGGCGGCGTGAAGCGCCACCTCGACCATCGCGCCAAAGCTGGTTTCGCGCTGATCGGCGGGCAGGGCCTCGTGGGTCAGGATATGGTCGGAAATCGTCAGCACAGCCAAGGCGCGGCGCTGATAGCGCGCGGCCAGCATGTAAAGCTCGGCGGCCTCCATCTCGACGCAAAGCGTGCCGTGGCGCTGCAGCTGATCTGACAGGTCTTGGCGTTCGTCGTAAAAGGTATCTGACGAATAAATCCCGCCAACATGCACCGGCACCCCGATCTTTTGCGCGCAGGCATGGGCGGCCGAAAGCAGCCCGAAATCGGCGCAGGGCGCAAAGTTCATCTCGCGGAAAATGCTGCGCGAGGGCGAGCCATTGGTGCTGGCGGTCTGCGCCAAAACCACATCGCGGACTTTGACATGATGCTGCAAGGCCCCCGCCGAGCCGATGCGGATCAAGGTTTGCGCGCCGTAATCCTTCATCAACTCGGTGGCATAGATCGACAGCGACGGCATCCCCATCCCCGAGCCGTGGATGGTGACGCGGTGGCCGCGCCATGTGCCGGTATAGCCCAGCATGCCGCGCACCTCGTTCACCAGCACCGGATTTTCCAGATAGGTCTGTGCCGCCCAGCGTGCGCGATAGGGGTCGCCGGGCAGCAGCACGGTTTCGGCAATCTCGCCCGCTTTGGCCCCGATGTGAAATGTCATGGATTCGCCCCTTTTGTCTGCGCCGCGCACGGCCTTGCCCCAGCCTTTGCGCGGCAATGTCGGAAAATCAAGGGCAATGCCGGTTTCCGATAAGCGACAAAGCGTTCCGTCCCGCAGAGTCTTTGCTATGCAGGCGCAGAAAAAGCTGCGGTTGTGCTCTTAACCTGCTGTCGCGTGCATGCGATCTTGCGCCGAAATCTGTCCGAAAAGGGATGTCTATGAGCCGCTATTGCCTTACCGTTACCTGTGTTTCCTCGCGTGGCATTGTCGCCGCGATTGCGACGTTTCTTGCCGAAAATGGCGGCAATATCACCGACAGCTCGCAATATGATGATGTCGAGACCAGCAATTTCTTTATGCGCGTCAGCTTTACCAGCGAAACCGGCGCAACGCTGGCGCAGCTGCAAGACGGCTTTGCCGCCATCGCGGCCCCCTTTGGCATGACCTATAAGTTCCATGACGAGGCCGCCAAGATGAAAGTGGTGATCATGGTCAGCCGCTTTGGCCATTGCCTGAACGATCTGCTTTATCGCTGCCGGATTGGGTCTTTGCCGGTGGACATCGTGGCGGTGATTTCAAACCATATGGATTATCAAAAGGTTGTGGTGAACCAAGACATCCCCTTCCACTGCATCAAAGTCACCAAGGAAAACAAACCCACCGCCGAATCCGCGATCATGCGGGTGGTCGAAGAGGCAGGTGCCGAGCTGATCGTGCTGGCGCGCTATATGCAGATCCTGTCCGAAGAGATGTGCCAAAAGATGTCGGGCCGGATCATCAATATTCACCACTCTTTCTTGCCCTCGTTCAAAGGCGCGAACCCCTATAAGCAGGCCTACGAGCGCGGCGTCAAACTGATTGGCGCCACCTCGCATTATGTCACCACCGATCTCGATGAGGGTCCGATCATCGAGCAAGACACCATCCGCGTCACCCATGCTCAAAGTGCCGAAGATTACGTCAGCCTTGGCCGCGACGTTGAATGTCAGGTTCTGGCGCGTGCGATCCACGCCCATATCCACAACCGCGTGTTCCAAAACGGCAATAAAACCGTGGTGTTCCCGGCCTCGCCTGGGTCTTATGCCTCTGAACGGATGGGCTGATCGGGCTTAGGCGGCAGAGGGGTTCGGGTCGGCCAGCGTCACGATGTCCATCATGATGCGGTTCAGCTCGAAATCCTTGGGCGTATAGACCGCCGCCACCCCCATTGCGCGCAGAGCGGTGGCGTCTTCCTCTGGGATGATGCCACCCACCACCAAGGGCAGATCCAGCGCCTCGGCCCGCATCCGCGTCAGCACATCGCGGATCAGGGCGATGTGACTGCCCGACAGGATCGACAACCCCACCACATGCGCCTTTTGGGCGATGGCTGCGCTGACGATCTCGGCGGGGGTCAGGCGGATGCCCTCATAATGGATCTCCATGCCGCAATCGCGCGCGCGCGCAGCGATTTGTTCGGCACCGTTGGAATGGCCATCCAGCCCCGGCTTGCCGACCAGAAACTTCAGCGGCCGCCCCAGTTTGGCCGAGACCGCCTGCACCGCCTCGCGGATCGGCTCTAACCCTTCGGTGCGGTTGGACGGGCTGCGCGACACGCCGGTGGGCGCGCGGTATTCGCCAAAGGCTTCGCGCAGCACAGCGGCCCATTCGCCGGTGGTCACCCCCGCCTTGGCCGCCGCAATCGAGGCCGGCATGATATTGGCGCCCCCCTGCGCGGCGCTGCGCAGCGCGGCGAGCGCAGCCTCGATGGCTGCGGCGCTGCGCCCCTGTCGCCAGGCCTGCAATCTTGCGATCTGATCGGCCTCTGCCGCAGGGTCGGCCTGCATGATCGCGCCATCGCCTGCGGTCAGCGGGCTTGGTGTGGTCTGCACCCAAGCATTCACCCCCACAACCGTGGTCTCTTTGCTTTCAATCTTGGCGATGCGCTCGGCATTGGCCTCGACCAGCCGGCCCTTCATATAGTCAATCGCCGCAACCGCCCCGCCCATCGCGTCAATCTGCGCCAGCTCCGCCAAAGCGCCTGTTTTCAGCGTCGTGACCTTGCGCTCGATCGCGGGGTTGCCGTCAAACAGATCGTCATATTCCAACAGGTCGGTTTCATAGGCCAAGATCTGCTGCATCCGCAGCGACCATTGCTGATCCCAAGGCCGCGGCAGGCCAAGCGCTTCGTTCCAGGCCGGCAGCTGCACCGCGCGCGCGCGGGCGTTTTTCGACAGCGTCACCGCCAGCATTTCGATCAAGATCCGGTAGACGTTGTTTTCAGGCTGCTGTTCGGTCAGCCCCAGCGAATTCACCTGCACCCCATAGCGAAAGCGGCGGTATTTCGCCTCGGTGATGCCGTAGCGGCTTTCGCAGATCTCGTCCCACAGCTCGACAAAGGCGCGCATCTTGCACAGCTCGGTGACAAAGCGGATGCCTGCGTTGACGAAAAACGAAATCCGCCCAACCATATTGGGAAAATCCGCCGCCGAGACTTTGCCGCGCAGATCGTCCAGCACCGCGCAGGCCGTGGCCAGCGCAAAGGCAAGTTCCTGTTCTGGCGTCGCCCCTGCCTCTTGCAGATGATAGGAACAGACGTTCATCGGGTTCCATTTTGGCAAATGGCTTTGGGTATAGGCGGCGACATCGGTGATCATCCGCAGGCTGGGCGCGGGCGGGCAAATATAGGTGCCGCGCGACAGATATTCCTTGATGATATCGTTTTGCACCGTGCCTTGCAGGGCTGACACATCTGCGCCTTGTTCCTCGGCCACCGCGATATAAAGCGCCAGCAGCCAAGGCGCTGTGGCATTGATCGTCATCGAGGTGTTCATCTGGTCCAGCGGAATGCCGTCAAACAGCGCCCGCATATCGCCCAAGTGACTGACCGGCACGCCGACTTTGCCAACCTCGCCCTGCGCAAGGATGTGATCAGAATCATAGCCGGTCTGCGTGGGCAGATCAAAGGCCACCGAAAGCCCGGTCTGCCCCTTGGCCAGATTGCTGCGATAAAGCGCATTCGAGGCCGCCGCAGTGGAATGGCCCGCATAGGTGCGGAAAAGCCAAGGTTTGTCTTTGCTGACGGTCATTTGGGCCTCGGGCGCTGAAAGGTAACATTGTTTCGTTACTGCATCACTAAGCGCAACAATTGGCAAGTGTCAATTCGCTGCGATGCGGCGGACATAAAATTACAAAATATGGCAATTAAACTATTGCATTGTTGCGCGAACACCTTCTATCTATCCTCTAACCCGGCCGATTCTGCGGCGCGGCATGAAGATGGAGGCAGCAATGGCTTTGGATACCGCTTCGGCAATCACCCCCTATGAGGCTGCGGTGAAAGACCTTTACGAGGTCGGCGAGATGCCGCCTCTGGGCCATGTGCCGGCCAAAATGTATGCTTGGGCGATCCGTCAAGACCGTCACGGCGAACCCGATACCGCGATGCAGGTCGAAGTGGTGGACACTTGGGCGATCGACAGCAACGAGGTCTTGGTCTTGGTGATGGCCGCCGGGGTGAATTACAACGGCGTCTGGGCGGCACTTGGCGTGCCGATCAGCCCCTTTGACGGCCACAAACAGCCCTATCACGTCGCAGGCTCGGATGCCGCGGGCATTGTTTGGGCTGTGGGCGATAAGGTCAAACGCTGGAAGGTCGGCGACGAGGTCGTGGTGCATTGCAACCAAGACGACGGCGACGATGAGGAATGCAACGGCGGCGATCCGATGTTCTCGCCCAGCCAGCGGATCTGGGGCTACGAGACGCCAGACGGGTCTTTCTCGCAATTCACCCGCGTGCAGGCGCAACAGCTGATGCCGCGCCCGCGCCATCTGACCTGGGAGGAAAGTGCCTGCTATACCCTGACGCTTGCCACCGCCTACCGCATGCTGTTCGGCCATGAACCGCATGATCTGAAACCGGGGCAAAACGTGCTGGTCTGGGGCGCCTCGGGCGGGCTTGGCTCTTATGCGATCCAGCTGATCAACACCGCAGGCGGCAATGCCATCGGGGTGATTTCCGAAGAGGACAAACGCGATTTCGTGATGGCCTTGGGCGCAAAAGGCGTGATCAACCGCAAAGATTTCAACTGCTGGGGCCAAATGCCCACCGTCAACACCCCCGAATATAACGCTTGGCTGAAAGAGGCTCGCCGCTTTGGCAAGGCGATCTGGGATATCACCGGCAAGGGCGTCAACGTTGATATGGTGTTTGAACATCCCGGCGAGGCGACCTTTCCGGTCTCGTCGCTGGTGTGCAAAAAGGGCGGCATGGTGGTGATCTGTGCCGGCACCTCTGGCTTTAACTGCACCTTTGACGTCCGCTATATGTGGATGCACCAAAAGCGCCTTCAAGGCAGCCATTTCGCGCATCTAAAGCAGGCCTCTGCCGCCAACAAACTGATGATCGAGCGCCGGATCGACCCCTATATGTCCGAGGTCTTCCCTTGGGCCGAAATCCCCGCCGCCCATATGCTGATGCGCCAGAACAAGCACAAGCCCGGCAATATGGCAGTGCTGGTGCAGGCCCCGCGCACAGGCCTGCGCACCTTCGAAGACACGCTGGACGCAAGCCTGAACCGCTAAGCGCAGCGGGGGGCGATCTGCTCCCCGCTTGCGGGCTCTGGCCCTTGCGCCGCACATCGCCTATGGTCGCGCCATGACCCAAAGCCTCGCCCCCGCCGCCACTCAAGCCCCCGCGCTGGTCTTCTCCGAGGATCAGGCCGAGGCCTATGATCGCGTCGCAGCCGAGCTTTTTGCCGCTGGCATTGATCTGGCCAATGCCAGCCTTTCGCCGATGTCCGAAGCCAAGGCTTCGGTTCTGGCGGTGGTCGGCAAAGCGGGGTCGGGCAAAACCATGCTGCTCGCCAGCCTCTATAAGGCGCTGGCGGCCACGGGTGTTGATCTGGTCTCGGGCGATTACGAGCCGAAAAAGCGCAAAGATCGCCGCACCTTGGCGATTTTGGCCCCCACCAATAAGGCAGCCTCGGTGCTGCGGATGCGCGGCGTGCCCGCCACCACCATTCACCGCATTCTTTACACGCCGGTCTATGATCCGCAGTATGAAAAGATCGCCGAATGGCTGACAGGGCAGGGCAATCGCCCGGTGATCGAAGGCCTGACCGAACTCGCCCTTGACCGTGCGCATGCGTTTTATCAAACCGTCGCCTCTGTGCCGGGTGCGCTGGCCGCCGCTGGTCTGCGCGGCTCTGATTTCATCAAGGGCTGGAAGCGGCGCGAAGAACCGCTTGATATCGGCTTTGTCGACGAATCCTCGATGCTGGATGAACGCGCCCTGACCGATCTGCGCGAGATTTTTCCGACGCTTGTGCTCTTTGGCGACCCCGCACAGCTCGCTCCCGTTGGCCTCTCGGGCGAAATGGTGTTTGACCGACTGGGCGAGGGGCGCAAGCTCACCCTCAGCCGCATTCACCGCCAAGAACAAGACAACCCGATCCTCGATCTTGCCCATGCGCTGGCCGATCCCGCGCTTGGCTTCGAAGACTTCGAACGCATGGTGGAAACGGCTGCGCGCAAAGACGACCGCGTTGTCTGGGCCGAACGCGTCGATGCCGATCTGATGGCGCGCTCGCCGGTGCTGGTCTGGCGCAATGCCACCCGCATCCGCCTGATCACCGCCTTTCGTGCCGCCCATGGCGCGCCGGATGATGAATTGCTGGCAGGCGAGCCGCTGGTCTGCGACGGCATCGAGCTGCCGCTCAAGCACCGCAAAAAACGCATTGATCTCGAAGCCCGCGGCCTGATCAAAGGCGCACAAGTCATCTACCTTGGCCCCGGCAGCAGGCCAGGCTTTGCCAAAATCCATGTCGTCGGTGCCGAAGATCCGCAGGTCTCTGCCGCCTCGATCATCAAGATCGAACGCCCGGATGAAGACGAACCCTTCATCCCTTCGGCCGCCACCATGGGAGCCGCCTTTCTGCATGGCGCCGCTGTCACCATCCACAAAGCCCAAGGCAGCCAATGGGAAACCGTGCAGGTCTTCGCACCCGATCTTTACGCCGCCGCCATGGCAGGCCGCTCCGAAGCTGGCGTGCCGCTGTGGAAACGCTTGGCCTATGTCGCCATCACCCGGGCCGAGAACCGGCTGATGTGGGTGGTGCGCAACCGGCTTGCCCGCCCCGTCGCAGGCCTCAGCGTCGCCGATCTCAAACCGCTCTCAGTGCCGCTGACCTTGCAAAGCCAAGAGCCAAGCTGACCCTGATCCCTAGACAGCCGCCCACAAAGCGCTAGGCTAACAAAAACCCCACGTGAGGCCAAAATGATCTGCGTATTCGTCCAATTCCGCTGCACCCCCGGCAAAACCTATCAGGTCGCCACCGCAATCTACGACCGCGAAGTGGTCTCGGAACTCTATTCGACCAGCGGCGAATATGACCTGATCGCGAAAATCTACATCCCCGATGGCTCAGACGTCGGCCATTACCTGTCAGAAAAACTCTTCGACATCGACGGCATCGTCCGCACCCTGACCACGATGACCTTCAAAGCCTTCTGATCCGCTTTCATCTTGGCAAAAATATCCCCGCCGGAGGCATAATCCCGCCTGACCCCAGCGCCTCAGCGCAGTATAGGCGGGCCGTCTTGTGCCACCGCCGCCATAAACGCACGGATCATGCCGGCATCCTTCACCCCCGGCGCGGTTTCCACCCCCGAGGACAGATCCACCTGCCGCGCATTGGTCAGTCGGATCGCCTCGGCGACATTGGCCGCTGTCAATCCCCCCGCCAGCATCCAAGGCCGCAACCAGCGCCGCTGCGCCACCAGCCGCCAGTCAAAGCTCAGGCCATTGCCGCCGGGCAGGGCGTGGTCTTTCGGCGGTTTGGCGTCAATCAGCAGTTGATCGGCAACCAAAGAATACTCCATCAAATCCGCCAGATCGCCCTCATCAGCGACACCGATCGCCTTCATCACCGGCAGGCCATAACGTGCGCGCACCTCTGCCACCCGCTCGGGGCTCTCATGGCCATGCAGTTGCAGCATATCCAGCGGCATCGCCTCGGTAATCGCATCCAAAGCCGCGTTATCGGCATTGACCACCAGCGCCACCTTTGCCAGCCCAAGCGGGGCCGCAAGCGCCAGCGCCCGCGCCTCGGGCAGGCTTAGGTTGCGCGGGCTTTTGGGGTAAAATACCAACCCCATATAGGCCGCCCCCGCCTTGGCCACGGCCTCGACATCGGCCACTGTGCGCAGCCCGCAGATTTTTACGCGAATATCGACCAAGGTTCAGGCTTTCGGCTTATCAAGCAGCGCCAAGACATCGTCTTGTGGCAGTGATGTTGCGTCGCGCATCGCGGCCAATTCGCGTTCAAGTCGGCTGACCTGCTTACTTGCGCCCTTGGCGGTGCGGCGGTGTTTGTGTTCGCGCGCCCATTCCCAGATAAAACCGATCAGGACGCCGCTAACGATGCCACCAAACATCACCAGAAATAGCGGCAACTCGATCTGAAAATTGCGCCCCAGCATCGCGGCCAGATCATCCGGCATCAGTTTTATCAGAACCAGATTACGATTGGCCAAGGCCATCGTCACCAAAACCACGGCAATCACAGCCAAGACAAGATAGCGCAAATATCGAAGCATGGGCCCGCCCTTTTTATGCTGCCCCACCAATATCGGGGCAGGGGCGCGCCGTGGCAAGCCCCGTTACTTGCCGTTCAGCCGATCGCGCAGCAGTTTGCCGGTTTTAAAGAACGGCACCTTTTTATCTTCCACCTGAACCGCTTCGCCCGTGCGCGGGTTGCGCCCGATCCGCGCATCGCGCGCCTTGACCGAAAACGCCCCAAAGCCGCGCAATTCTACGCGGTCACCCTTGGCCAAAGCATCAATGATTTCTTCAAACACGGTGTTGACGATGCGTTCGACATGGCGCTGTGTCAGATGCGGATTTTCATCCGCAATTTTTTGGATCAATTCAGATCGGATCATCCGCAAATTCCCCCTAGTGGTCCCCGTCCCAATTCGCGGGATTCTGGGCCGTTCCACGCTGTTGCCTTTGGACTATAGGGATAATTTCCCATCGCACAAACAAAATTAAGACCTAAGCCCGCCAAAGCAAAGGGCCCCGTCGTGAAACGGGGCCCCTTTTTGTTACCGCGAACAGCGGAAGGCTTACTTGTCGCCCTTCAGAGCAGCGCCAAGGATGTCGCCCAGGCTTGCGCCCGAATCGGACGAGCCATACTGCTCGACAGCTTCTTTCTCTTCAGCGATCTCGCGTGCCTTGATCGACAGACCCATGCGGCGGGTCTTTGGATCAATATTGGTGACGCGCACGTCGATCTTGTCGCCGACGTTGAAACGCTCGGGACGCTGGTCAGCGCGGTCGCGCGACAGGTCCGAACGGCGGATGAACGACTTGGCGCCGTTGTATTCCACTTCTACGCCGCCTTCTTCGATCGCGGTGACGACGACGGTGATGATACCGCCACGCTTCACGCCATCAACAGCATCGGTGAAGGTGTCTTCGCCCAAAGCTTTGATCGAGAGCGAAATACGCTCTTTCTCGACGTCAACTTCGGTAACAGACGCCGTGACGGTGTCGCCCTTGCGATAGTTTGCAATGGCTTCTTCGCCGCGCTGGTCCCACGACAGGTCGGACAGGTGAACCATGCCGTCGATGTCGTTATCAAGGCCAACGAACAGACCGAATTCGGTGATGTTCTTAACTTCGCCTTCGATATTGGTGCCCACTGGATGGGTCTCGGCAAAGACTTCCCATGGGTTACGCTGGGTCTGCTTAAGGCCCAAGGAAACGCGACGCTTGGTGCTGTCGATTTCCAGAACCATAACTTCCACTTCTTGGCTGGTCGAAACGATTTTGCCGGGGTGGACGTTCTTTTTGGTCCAGGACATTTCCGAAACGTGAACCAGACCTTCAACACCGGCTTCCAGCTCTACAAAGGCGCCGTAATCGGTGATGTTGGTGACACGGCCCTTGTGCACGGTGCCCAGAGCATACAGTTTTTCAACGGCATCCCATGGGTCGGACTGCAACTGCTTCATGCCAAGGCTGATGCGGTGGGTGTCTTTGTTGATCTTGATGACCTGAACCTTGACGGTCTCGCCGATGGCAAGAATTTCCGACGGGTGGTTCACACGGCGCCATGCCATGTCGGTGACGTGCAGCAAGCCGTCTACGCCGCCCAAGTCAACAAACGCACCGTATTCGGTGATGTTCTTGACGACGCCGTCAACGGTTTGGCCTTCGGTCAGGTTGCCGATAACTTCGGCGCGCTGCTCGGCACGGCTTTCTTCAAGGATCGCACGACGCGAAACAACGATGTTGCCACGACGACGGTCCATTTTCAGGATTTGGAACGGCTGCTTCATGCCCATCAGCGGGCCTGCGTCGCGCACAGGGCGCACGTCGACTTGGCTGCCAGGAAGGAAGGCAACAGCGCCGCCCAGATCGACGGTAAAGCCGCCTTTGACACGACCAAAGATCGCGCCATCGACGCGGGTCTCGGAGGCATAGGCCTTTTCCAGACGGTCCCAAGCTTCTTCGCGGCGAGCTTTCTCGCGCGAGATTTGAGCTTCGCCACGAGCGTTCTCAACGCGGTCCAGATACACTTCAACAGTGTCGCCGACGTTGATGTTTGGCAGCTCGCCTGGGTTGGCAAATTCTTTAAGATCGATGCGGCCTTCCATCTTGTAGCCGACGTCGATAATGGCTTGGCCCGCTTCAATCGCGATAACCTTACCTTTGACAACAGTACCCTCTTCGGGGGTGTCAATCTCGAAGCTCTCTTTCAAGAGGGCTTCAAATTCTTCCATAGCGTTCATAGACATGCAGTTTGGTCCTTTTCATCTTTGTCACTGGCCATGCGGTTGGCTCCGCCGGTCTTGCTCGAAATTAAAAACTGGGCCGTGGCAAGGCCAGACCCAATCTTGCGCGTCCCTAACGCGAAAGCTGGCGATTTGCAAGCAATGGTTGGTCCGCGCGAATGACAAACGGCCCCCTGTGCAGAGGGCCGCTGTCTGGGGCGTTTTGCCTAAGATCAGGCGATTTCGGTCACAAGCTCGGACATCGGCTTGCGGACTTTTTTCGCACCGTTCAACCAATCGCCTTCGGCCGCGCGGTAGCCCAAAGGCATCAGGCTGACCGAGCGCAGGCCCTTGGCACGCAGGCCAAGGATTTCGTCAACGGCGTCAGGGTTAAAGCCTTCCATCGGGGTGGCGTCCACCTCTTCAAAGGCGGCCGCAACCAGACCGACACCCAGCGCGATATAGGCTTGGCGGGCGGCGTGATCATAGTTCACTTCAGCTGCGCGTGGCAGATAGCTGGCCTTCAGGTTGTCGTAATAGGCGTTCAGCATTTCCATCGGCGTGCCGCGCTCAGCGTGGGTTTGGTTGACCACGGCGTCGATACGCTCGGCGGTGTAATTGTCCCATGCTGCAAAGACCAACAGATAGGTGCTGTCGGTGATCTGGGCTTGGTTCCAAGCCGCATCGCGGATTTTGGCGCGAATTTCGGCATTGGTCACGACAAACACTTCAAAGGGCTGCAAGCCGCTGGAGGTGGGCGCAAGGTTGATCGCCTGCAAGATCGCATCCAGCTTGGCGCGCGGCACGATCTTGGCAGGATCCATCGCTTTGGTCGCGTAACGCCAGTTCAGCTTTTCGTTCAACATCTTCATGGTCTTTCAGATTGAGGAGGGTGGTATGCATTAGTAACCTGCGATATAGCCTGAAGTCTGGCCACCGCAAGAAGGCACATCTCTGTAACCGGTTTCAGCGAGGCGTTATGAAAGATCACAGCGTTGGCGATTGCCCGATTGCCTGCACCAAAGTGCGGTCAGTTTTGGCGCGGGTGGGCGACAGTTGGAGCGTTCTGGTCATTCTGGCGCTGGATGGTGTCGGGGTGATGCGCTTTAACGAGTTAAAGCGGCATTTGGGCATCAGCCAGCGGATGTTAAGCCTGACATTGCGCGAGCTGGAACGCGACGGCATGGTGCAGCGCCGGGTTTTTGACGCGCTGCCTGCTCGGGTGGAATATGCGCTGACGCCGCTTGGGGCGTCTTTTGCTGCGCCGATTAGGGTGATGGGGCTTTGGGCCTATGAAAATCTATCGCAGATCGACAGCGCCCGCGCGGCCTTTGATGCGCGGCTAAACCCCTAGGCGTGCAGCGTCAAACCCCGCCGCCGCAAAGATCGCCATCAGGCGGTCGTCAAAGCTATCAGCTTGAATATCCAAACAGTTTTGCCCGAAATACCAGTAAAGCGCCTTGGTATAGTCTGGCGGGCTGTGCAGGGCAGCGTGCAGCGCGCGGGGAAAATCGGAAGGGCTGTGCGCGGTCTGCACCAGCGCGTGAAAATCGGACCGGCCAAAGATCACCGCCGGCTTTTGGTGCAAGAACCCCTCAATCGCGGTGGCGGAATTGATCGAGACGCTGACCGCACAGGCGGCCAGAATGTCATGCACATTGGCCTCGGTTGCGATCAGCGCATGGCCCTCGGCTTGCAGCGTGGCAATGATCTCGGCCCCCAGTTCGGGTTTCAGCGGATGCGGTTTGACCAATACCGCACGCCCTTCTGCCCCCGCCACAACCGCGCGCAGCATCTCTTCAAAGCTGGCAAAGGCTTGGCCCTGCCGGATCGGCGCGGGGCCTTGCAAAAACACCGCAATCGCCCCCTTGGGCAGCGCCGAGACGGCCCCCATCTGGCGATAGCGCGAATGCCTGCGCGCGGTAAAACGCGCGTGCAGCATTTGGGCATAGCGCGCGGCCTGCTCCGCATCAATCAGCGCAGGCTCATAGGCCCGCGCGCCAATGCTCGAGGCCGCCTGCACGCCCTGGGGGTCGACATGAAAGAACCCCTCCAGATAGGCCGTCGCCGCATTCAGCCAGCCCTGCGCCTGCACTTGGCCATTTTCCATGATATGCAGATTGCCGTCTTGCAGCGCCCGCGCCGCCACCCTTGGCATATCGGCGGCAAAATCGGCGGTCAGCCCGCGCGCCGTAAGCGTCTGAACGATCCGGCCATAAAGCAGCGGCGGCTTTCCCTTGGCAAAGCCCGCGATAAACCGCTCGGGCATATGCAGGATCACCCGCGCCGTCATCTTGCGGCTTTGACCACCGCCACGGCGCGGGCGATAGCCTCGGGAATGGTTAGGGCAGAGGTGTCGATGATCACCGCCGTCTCGGCCGCGCGCAGCGGCGCATCGGCGCGGCCCATGTCACGCGCATCGCGCTCGATCACCTCGGCCAGCACCCGTGCTGCATCGCCGCCGACCTCAAGCCAACGTCGATGCGCGCGCACCTCTGGGCTGGCGGTGACAAACAGCTTCACCTCGGCCTCGGGGCAGATCACCGTGCCAATGTCGCGGCCATCCAACACCGCACCACCGGCGCTGCGCGCAAAGTGGCGCTGAAACGCCAGCAAGGCCGCGCGCACCTCGGGGATCACCGCGATGCGGCTTGCCGCCTGACCCGCCGCCATGCTGCGCAGATCGTCGCGCGCCAAATCCTGCGGTTGCAAGCCCCGTGCCGCCGCAATCGGATCGCCGCCCATCGCGCCAACCGCGCGATACAAAAGCCCGGTGTCCAGATGCGCAAAGCCAAATTCGGCAGCCACCGCACGGCTGATCGTGCCTTTTCCGGCAGCGGCTGGCCCGTCAATGGCAACGGTAAAGCGCATCGCAGATCCTTTAGCTGTCAAGCTTTTGCGGCTCTTGCGGGCCATAGGCATAGGCGTTCGACAGGATCATACCGCCATCGTCCAGCACATCGCCGACAGCATCTTCTTCTTCAAATTCAAACTCATAGCCGTCAAAGGGGAAGGCTTCGGCATCAACAAGCCCTTCAATGGCGATCAGGATAATACCCTCGGCCTCGAACTCTGCCACCAACATCTGCAAGGCCTCGGTGGCGGTCTGCGCCTTCATCACCGCAAGCTGGTAATGGCCCAGATAGGCGCCCTCATCCTCATCGGCCCATTCGGGGTCGCAGGCATCAATGCAGCAGGCAAAAACGCCCGAGCCGGTGCCATCGGTGGCATCGGGTTCAAACGGATGCGGCTCCGAGACACAGATCTCACCCGAAGATTGCGCCGCCTCGACCATCTCGTCGATATCCACCTCAAAGGGCAGAATTTCATCGTCAAAGGCCTCAACATCGCCCGCGTGTAAAATCCGGTCCAAGCGCAGCCCGTTGACCACGATGGAATTGGACAAAACCATCAAAGCATCGCCCAGATCATCGGCCATCAGCACAAAGAACCGCGCCTCGCCGCCATAAAGGGCGCCCTCGGGCATGGCGTTCTGACCTTCGGGGTCATGCGCCTCTACGGCGATATAATAGGTTCCCATCGGGTCATCCTTTTCGGTTGCGTCTTGCCCCAGCCTTAACGGCCCGCGCCGCCGCCGCCAAGGTCAAAGCGGATTAGGCTTGCGTCAGGGTCGCACCAAGCTGCGCCATCAACCCAGTGAAAATCGGGAAAGACGTCGCAATCGGCGAGGCATCATCAACTGAAACCGGCTGCTTTGACGCAAGCCCCAGCACAAGGAAAGACATCGCAATGCGGTGGTCGATATGGGTGGCGCAAACCGCCCCACCTGGAACCCCGCCCGCGCCCATGCCGTGCACAATCAGCGTGTCCTCGTCTTCCTCGATCCGCACGCCACAAGCCTCCAGCCCGCGCGCCATCGCGTCAATGCGGTCGGATTCCTTGACGCGCAGCTCTTTCACCCCGCGCATCACGGTCTTGCCGGTGGCACAGGCCGCCACCACCGACAGGATCGGATATTCGTCAATCATCGAAGGTGCACGCTCTGGCGGCACCTCAATGCCCTTCATATTCCCCGAAAACCGCACCCGCAAATCGGCCACAGGCTCGCCGCCCTCTTCGCGTGGGTTCTGAAACTCAATCTCGGCGCCCATCTCCATCAAGGTGATGTAAAGCCCATTGCGCGTCAGGTTCTGGCTGACCCCCGGCACAAAGATGTCCGAACCTTCCACCAAGAGCGCCGCACAGACCGGAAAGGCCGCCGAAGATGGATCGCGCGGCACCGCCACGCTTTGCGCGCGCAAGTCCGGCTGGCCTTGCAGCGTAATCACCGACCCCTCCGCGCGGCGCTCGACCTCCAGCTTGGCGCCAAAGCCGATCAACATCCGCTCCGAATGATCCCGCGTCGGCTCGCGCTCGATCACCACCGTCTCGCCGGGGCAATTCAACCCGGCCAGCAAAATCGCCGATTTCACCTGAGCCGAGGCCACCGGCAAAGCATAGCGCACCGGCTTCGGCCGCGCCGCGCCCACCACCGTCATCGGCAAACGCCCACCCTTGCGCCCGTAAGCCTCGGTGCCAAACAGCGCCAAAGGCTCGGTCACCCGCCCCATCGGCCGCTTGCGCAAAGACGCATCGCCGGTAAAGGTCACCGTCATCGCCGAGGTCGCCATCGTGCCCATGATCAACCGCACACCCGTGCCCGAATTGCCGCAGTCAATCACATCGGCAGGCTCTTGAAAGCCGCCAACGCCCACCCCCTGCACCGACCAATCGCCCAAGCCATGCCGCGTCACCGTCGCCCCAAAGGCCTGCATCGCCTTGGCGGTGTCCAAAACGTCCTGGCCTTCCAAAAGCCCGGTTACCCGGGTCTCGCCCAAAGCCATCGCGCCAAAAATCAACGACCGGTGGCTGATCGACTTATCTCCGGGCACCAAGGCCGTCCCCGTCAAAGGGCCAGATTTATGCGCGGTCATCGGTTGGGCGGTGCCATGGGCAGACATGATCGGTCTCCTGCAAGAATTCGCTGCCCTGATACCGCAACCAATCTGCGCGGTCTATGCCCCTATCGCGCGGCTTGGGCTTTCATCTTGGCGCAAATATCCCCGCCGGAGGCTCCAAGGCCCAAAGCCAATCGCCCCGCCTCAGACCTCGCCCACCCCGCCTTCGCGCCGGTACGTTAAATAATAGGGTGGCCGCCCCTCGCGCAAAGCCTTCTGCTCATAACGGGTCGAATACCAATCCGCCCAAGGCGTATCGCCCTGATCTTGCAGGGCAAAGCCCGCCAGTGGCACCTCTTCCAAGCTCTGGCGCACATAATCGGCAATATCGGTGGCAATGCGCAACTCGGCCTGCGGCTTCATCACCCGAGCAAGGGCTGTCAGATAGCCTTGGGTGACAAAACGGCGGCGATGGTGCCGCGCTTTTGGCCAAGGGTCGGGATAGTTCAAAAACGCCTTGTCCAAACAAGCGCTGGGCAAAACGTCAAACAAATCGCGCACATCGCCTGGATGCAGCGCTAGATTGCTCACCTCGGCTGCACGAATTTTGCCCAAAAGCATGGCAATGCCGTTCACAAAAGGCTCGCAGCCAATCAGCCCCACTTGCGGATAGCTCGCGGCCATATGCACCAGATGCTCGCCGCCGCCAAAGCCGATTTCCAGCCACAGCGGCTTGCCTTCAAAGCGCGACAGATCAATCGGTGTGCGCTCAGGATTGTCCTCTCGCGTCACGCCCTTAAGGCTCAAAGCCTCAAGGTCTTCGGCCAAATAGGTTTTCTGGCTGTCGCGCAGGGTTTTGCCGTGAATGCGGCCATAGAAATTGCGCCGCTCGACTGGATCATACATCGCGAAAGCCTCTGGTTTGGTCTGCGGTCTCTTGCCCTGCAGCGGCCAAAGCGTCAACCCCCGCCCCACTAAGGGCGCGCGGCAGCAGCGGCTGCGCCGGGCTCGATGCCCGGCACAGCCGCCCTTGTCTTCAGATCAAACCGCGGCTTTCAGCGCCTCGATCAGATCGGTTTTCTCCCAGGAAAACCCGCCATCGGCGTCAGGCGCGCGGCCAAAGTGGCCATAGGCGGCGGTGCGGGCATAGATCGGACGCGTCAGCGCCAGATGCTCGCGGATGCCGCGCGGGGTCAGATCCATGCACTGCGCCACCGCGCGTTCAATCGCTTCGGCCTCAACGCGGCCGGTGCCATGGGTATCGACATAGATCGACAAGGGCTTTGCCACCCCAATCGCATAAGACACCTGCAAGGTGCAGCGATCTGCCAGACCTGCCGCGACCACGTTCTTGGCCAGATAGCGCGCCGCATAGGCGGCCGAGCGGTCAACCTTGGTCGGATCCTTGCCCGAGAACGCGCCGCCGCCATGCGGCGCCGCCCCGCCATAGGTGTCGACAATAATCTTGCGCCCAGTCAGACCCGCATCGCCATCCGGCCCGCCAATCACAAAGGTGCCGGTCGGGTTGACCCACCATTCGGTCTTTTCCGAAATCCAGCCCGAGGGCAGCACTTCGCGGATATAGGGTTCGACAATGGCGCGAATGTCATCCGAGGTCTGGCTTTCCAGCGCATGCTGGGTCGAGAGCACGATCGAGGTCACCTCGACCGGCACACCGTCTTCATAGCGCAAGGACAGCTGAGATTTTGCGTCTGGCCGCAGCGTCGGCTCTTGGCCAGATTTGCGCACTTCGGCCAGACGGCGCAGGATAGCGTGCGAATATTGGATCGGCGCCGGCATCAGCTCGGGCGTCTCGCGGCAGGCATAGCCGAACATAATACCCTGATCGCCTGCACCATCCCGGTCGACGCCCTGGGCGATATGGGCCGATTGCGGGTGCAGATAATTCTGCACTTGCAGGGTGTTCCAATGAAACTCGTCCTGCTCATAGCCGATGTCGCGCACACAATCGCGCACGATGCCTTCGACTTGCTCCATCATCTGGGCGGTCGCGGCCTTATCGGCCAGTCCGACCTCGCCGCCGACGACAACGCGGCCCGTGGTGGCAAAGGTTTCACAGGCGACGCGGGCATTGGGTTCTTGGGTCAAAAACGCATCCAGCACCGCGTCCGAGACGCGATCACAAAGTTTATCTGGATGGCCCTCGGAAACAGATTCCGAGGTGAAAATATAAGATTTACGAGTCATGGGGACGTGCTCCGATTGGTTAACCCGTCACGCCAGGAAGCCGTTGTGCGGGGATGAAAGATCTGGTTGTGCCAAAGCTTGGCAAAGGTCAAGCCCGAGCGAGGGTGCGTCTTAGATACAGCAGCCCAAACAGGCCACCAAGCAACAGTAAGACAGGAATTTCACCAAATTGTGCGTAAATTGTGGCAGGCAAGGGGCTTGGCAGTGCCACATCCAGATAGCTGGCGATGCCAAAGGTCAGGCTTGCCGTCACCCGCCCGCGCGCATCATAAACCGCCGTCACTCCGGTATTGGCCACCCGCACCATCGGCAAACCCTGCTCGATGGCGCGCAAACGCGCTTGGGCTGCGTGCTGAAATGGCCCGCTCCAGACCCCGAACCACGCATCATTGGTGATCTGCAACAGCCAATCCGCCCGCCCCGCGCCGCGCAGATCTTGTGGGAACACCGCCTCATAGCAGATCAGTGGCTGCATTTTGCCCAAAGCGCCAAGGTCGATCACCTGTGGCCCGGGGCCTGCCATATAGCCATTGCCGCTGGCCGAGGCAAAGGCCGAGATATTGGCCCAAGCAAAAAGCGCATCGCCAAAGGGAATATATTCGCCAAAGGGGACCAAATGGAATTTGTCGTAATTGGCCAGAGTGCTGCCATCTGCGCCAATCACCCGCAGCGAATTCCAGCCCTGCGCACCCTCACTGCGCTGCAATCCCAGCGCCACCGTTGCGCCATTGGCGGCCTCGGCGATGATCTGGGCAATCTCGGGGTGTCGCTCGATCAGATAGGGCAGGGCAGTTTCGGGCCAGATCACCAGATCCGGCGCAGGTTTCACCGCCGTATAGGCTAGCAATCTGTCAAAGAACTGCTGTGCCAGATCTGGATCCCATTTTGTCTGCTGGGCGGCATCAGGCTGGACCAGCCGCAGCGTGATCGCCCGCGGCTCGGGCATTGGTGCTGCCAGCAGCCAAAGCCCAAAGCCCCAAACCGTGGCCAAGCCCAAAGCCACCCGCCAAGCCGCGCGCCCGCGCGTCAGCCCGTAAGCCAGCAGTAGCGTCAGCAGCGTCAAGCCCGAGGGTCCGACCCAAGCCGCCACCTGCGCCACGGGTGTGTCAATCCAGATGTGGCCAATCTGCGCCCAAGGAAAACCGGTTAGCACATAGCCGCGCGCCAATTCCGCCAGCGTCAGCGTCAGCGCAAACCCCAATGCCCGATTGCGCGCCGGCACCAAAGCCGCCAGCGCCCAGAATAGCGCCAAACCAAAGGCCATAAACAGCAGCGCAAAGGGCGCCATCCATCCGTCGCGCGCCGCATCCACCATGAAAGGCTGCACCAGCCAGTTCAGCGCCAGCCCAAAATAGCCTGCCCCGCCAAACCACGCCCGCCAAGCACCCTCGCGCCGGCCTGGCCCTGACACCAGCACGATCAGCCCTGCCAACGCAGGCAGGCTAACCGCCCAAAGCCCCCAAGGCGCCTGACCCAAAGCCACCAAAGCGCCCAAAGCCGCCGCCGCCGCGCGCCAGCGCCACATCGGCATCTTAGCCGTCAACTTCAGCAGGATCAGGCCGCACCACCGACCCCGGCAACCGCACCCGCAAGCGCTTGATCCGGCGCGCATCAGCGTCAAGCACCTCGAACTCGGCCCCCGATTCGTGGGGCACGATCTCGCCGCGCACCGGCACCCTCCCTGTGCGCAAGAACACCAAGCCGCCCAGCGTGTCGATATCCTCGTCATCCTCGCCATTGCGCAGCGTCAAGCCAATGGCCGCCTCAAACTCCGCCAGAGGCACCGTCGAGGCCGCAAGGTAAATCCCTGGCTTTTCCTCTTTCCACAGCGCGCCTTCGGCCTCGTCATGCTCGTCTTCAATCTGGCCGATGATGGTCTCGATCAAATCCTCAATCGTCACCAAACCATCAACGCCACCATATTCGTCAATCACCAAAGCCATATGCACCCGCTCGCGCTGCATCTTTTGCAGCAAGATCGCGGCAGGCATCGAGGGCGGCGCAAACAGCACCGGCCGCAGCAGCTTTTTCAACGAAAACCGCGCACCTGTGCCAAAGCCATGCTGCAAAGCCAAATCCTTCAGCAGCACCAAGCCCTGCGGATGATCCAGCGTGCCCTTGTAAACCGGCAGGCGCGAAAACCCATGCTCGCGGAAAGCCGCTACCAAATCGTCGCGGCCAATGTCCAAAGGCACGGCGGCAATCTCAACCTTGGGAATGGCGACATCATCCACCCGCAAACGGCGCAAATTGCCAAAGCCGGGCAACATCACACCCTTGGGTTCTGCACTGCCGGTCTCTGCCCCGGCTTGCGCGCTGTCGCTTGCATGAAAGGCGCTTAAAAGCCGCCCGAAAAATCCGCGTGGAGAGGCCTCGGCCTCCTCCGTCCCAAGCTGCGCGCGCGGCGCAGCCCCAGACCCGTCACTACTACTGCCCATCGGCCCTTTTTCCAAAACCGCCCCCGCACAGAGGGCCCCACTAGTATGGGTCAGAAAGCCCCAAGCGCGCAAGTATCCGCACCTCAGTTGCTTCCATCACCGTGGCATCTGCGTCATCAATGTGATCGTAGCCCAGCAAATGTAAAAATCCATGAACAACCAAATGCTGCACATGATCACGCATCGGCTTGCCCGCCGCCGCCGCTTCTGCCGCACAGGTGTCATAGGCAATGGCAATATCGCCCAAAGGCTCAGGGTCGTCGATCTCGCCCGCCGCTGGCAAATCCGGCACGCAGCCAAGCTCTGCCCCGCGCTCTTCTGATGGCCAGCTCAACACATTGGTCGCCGCCGCCTTGCCGCGAAAGTCGCCGTTCAAAACTGCGATCCGCGCGTCATCGCAGCCCATCAGACAAAGACTAAAGCCTTCAACCTCCAGCCCAACCTCGGTACAGGCCGCCAGCACCGCAGGCTGCGCCAAGGCCGCAAGCCCAAGTGCCTCCCAGCGCGCATCCTCAATCACTATGTCCAAAAATGGCTCCATAACCGCCTCATATGGTGCCGCAGCGCACATCTCAAGCCCGTTCATCTGTCTCTAAATATCCTGGGGGGAGAGGCCGCAGGCCGTGAGGGGGGCAAAGCCCCCCTGCGTCGCCCGCCACAAATCCCGTCGCTAGCCTTTAGCCTCGTCGCGCTCATAAGCCTCGATTACCCGCGCCACAAGCGGGTGGCGCACGACATCCTTCGAGGTGAAGTAGTTAAACGATACCCCCTTAACCCCCGCCAGAATACGCTCGGCATCCGCCAAGCCCGAAGCCGTGCCGCGCGGCAAATCGACCTGCGTACGGTCGCCTGTGATCACCATACGCGAGCCTTCGCCCAGGCGGGTCAGGAACATTTTCATCTGCATGGTGGTGGCGTTTTGCGCCTCATCCAGCACCACAAAGGCGTTTGACAAGGTCCGCCCGCGCATAAAGGCCAGGGGCGCAATCTCGATCCGCTTGTCTTCCATCAGTTTTTGCAACTGCTTGGCCGGCAGAAAATCATTCAGCGCGTCGTAAAGCGGCTGCATATAGGGGTCGATCTTTTCCTTCATATCGCCAGGCAAAAACCCCAAACGCTCGCCCGCTTCGACAGCCGGACGGCTCAGGATGATCTTTTCCACCGCGCCGGAAATCATCATCGTCACCCCCACCGCCACGGCAAGATAGGTCTTGCCGGTGCCCGCAGGCCCAATGCCAAAGCCCATTTCATTGGCGAACAGATTGGCGACATAGGCCTTTTGCGCCTCGGTGCGCGGAGCGATGGGTTTCTTGCGGGTGCGCAGCTCGAAATCGCCGCCATTGAACATCTCGATCTGCTCGGCTGGGTCAGTGCGCATCACATTTGGCATCGGTTGGCCCATGCGGATGGCGCCGTCGATATCGCCCGCCACCAAATCGCGCCCGGCCTCCAGCCGCGCATAAAGCGCACGCAGCACCGCTGCGGCTTGCTCGCGCGCGCCCAAATCGCCAATCACCGCCAAGCGATTGCCCCGGCGCAGCACATTCACCCCCATCTGATGCTCGATCTGCGCAAGGTTGCGGTCGTATTCGCCACAGAGGCTGATCAAAAGCCGATTGTCGGGAAATTCCAAGGTGGTTTCCACAATATCCTCGGGTCTGCTCGGGGGTGTCAACGCGCTGATGCCCAAAGGCTGCTCCTTTTAATGAAGGTGACGTCTAGATCTAGTGTGAGCCTATAAGTTTGCTCTGGCAAGGCCAAGATGGCCCCGCGCCATGTCAAAGCCGTGACAATTGCCTGCATGCCTAAGAATTGCGCAAAGAAAAAGGCCGCAGCTTGCACTGCGGCCCGATCTTATCCTTTTGCGCGCATCTAGCGCTTTGGCACCCAATCCGAGCGCGCTTCGCCACCGCTAAAGGTGTAATTGCCCAGCACGGTTCCCGGCGGATAGAGGCTGTTGCACACTGGCAGGCCGGAGGCAGGGTCAAACCGGCGACCGGAATAGCCCTCGGCGCCATCGTCGATGATCCAGCCCTGACAGCCATCAGGATCATAGGCAATCGCGGCCTTGGCATTTGCCAAGCCTGACTTGTCAAATCCGGTGTCCTGATTTGTCGCAATCACGGTATTTTGACCCGCTTTATAAGGCGTCAGACCGACACAGCCCGAGATCAGCGTGGCGACCGATAGGCTTGCCGCAAGACTTAGAAACTTTACCATATCCGTTACCACCTATAGCAAACGATTTCGACGCGGCGATTCTGGCGCATGCCTTCGGCCGAAGCATTGCTGGCGCGTGGTTCGCGCTCGCCAAAGCCGATCTGACGATCCACCACAGCCCCGACCGAGCGGGCGACGCGGGCCACGGCTTCGGCGCGACGTTGCGACAGCCTCATGTTGTATTCATCCGAGGCACGACTGTCGGTATGGCCGTAGACGGCATAGCCAAAGGCGCCCGAGTTGGTGAAGAAATTCTGCAAGCGACGCCGCCCTTCGCCGGTCAATTGGGCGCTGTCGGTGGCAAACATTTGGTCGGTGTTTTCCACAAGGCAGGTGTTACGCTTCAGGCAAACGGGCTTGCCGGTTGTCGGATGAACCCGATCCAGCATATAGCCTTCAAGGCCGCCATCGGCCCACCAATGCATGCAGCCATCGGGGTCGATCCAAGCGCCCCAGATGATCTTGCCAGCAACCACCGGACCCGCCACGCTGTTTTTCGCAGCATATGTGTCAGCAGCGGATATTGTGGCGGTCAGCAGGCCCACGGCCAAGGCCGCGCCTCCGATCCCTCGTTTTACTGCTCTGGAAATGCGTTCCATGGCGGCAGGCCCCTTACTCATAGGAAAACAACTACACTCAGCAGAAGGTTTGCCGCTGGCCTACCTTGAAGTAAAGTAAAATATATACGTTTGAGGTTAATTGATAACCAATTGTAGTAAATATCCGCCCCAATGGGACAAAATATGCTACATTACCCACAATCTTGGAAACAACGCGGCGCAGGGCTAGGCTGGCAGCCGCTCTCCTGCCAAGGAATTCGATGCAGCGGCGGTGATCCGCACCCGCACCAAATCGCCGATTTGCCCTGTCGAGTCGTTGACATGCACCGCGTGCAAATGATCGGATTTGCCAATCATCTGGCCCTCTTGCCGTCCGGGCTTTTCGTAAAGCACCCCGACCTCACGCCCCACCATGGCCGATTGTGCGGCGCGCTGCTGCTCGCCCAGCAAGGCCTGCAAGCGCTGCAAGCGCGCGTCCGAGACGTCTGCGGGCAATTCGGGCTTTTCGGCCGCAGGCGTGCCGGGGCGGGCCGAGTATTTGAACGAATAGGCCATGCCAAACCCAACAGCGCGGATCAGATCCAGGGTCTGCTCGAATTCAGCCTCGGTCTCGCCGGGAAAGCCAACGATGAAGTCTGACGACAACAAGATATCCGGCCGCGCGGCGCGAATGCGTTCAATCAGCCGCAGGTAATCTTCAGCGCTGTGTTTGCGGTTCATCGCCTTGAGGATGCGGTCTGATCCTGATTGCACGGGCAGGTGGAGATAGGGCATCAGCTTGGGCAAATCGCCATGGGCGGCAATTAGATCGTCGTCCATGTCATTGGGATGCGAGGTGGTATAGCGCAGCCGCTCCAGCCCGTCGATCTGCGCCATTTCGCGCAACAACCGCGCCAGCGTCCAGTCTTGATCCTGCATCATGCCGTGATAGGCATTCACATTCTGCCCCAGCAAAGTGATGTCGCGCACCCCGCGCGCCACCAGCCCGCGCGCCTCGGTCAAGATCCGCTCGACAGGGCGCGAGACTTCGGCACCGCGGGTATAGGGCACCACGCAAAAGGCGCAAAACTTGTCGCAGCCTTCTTGCACTGTCAGAAACGCCGCAGGGCCGCGCAGGGCCTTGCGTTCGGGCAGGGCGTCGAATTTATCTTCAAGCGGGAAATCGGTGTCGATGCTTTGCCCAGGCGCGCGCGCCATTTCGGGCAGACGGTGATAGGCCTGCGGCCCAACCACCAGATCCACCAAAGGCATCCGGCGCAAGATCTCTGCGCCTTCGGCCTGGGCCACGCAGCCGGCCACGCCGATCTTCATCGCGGGGTTTTCGGCCTTGAGTTTGCGCAGGCGGCCAAGGTCGGAGTAAAGCTTTTCCGAAGCCTTTTCGCGAATATGGCAGGTGTTGATCAGCACCATATCGGCACCCTCGGCGCTATCGACGCTGACATAGCCATCCGCGCCCATCGCCTCGGCCATGCGCTCGCTGTCATATACGTTCATCTGGCAACCATAGGTCTTGATGAACAGCTTTTTCGGATCGGCCATAACACACCTCATTGTCGCCGCCCGCTTACGCCATAAGTGCGGCTTTCGCAACGCCGCCGCGGTCTGGGGCTTGCAATGCGGCCGCAGTTCGCGGACTTTGGCGCGATACGAGTTAAGGCCAATAGGGCGCATGATGAAATATACCTCGCTTGAGGCGTTTTTAAGCCAGTCGAAACCGGCCCTTGCCAAGGGACCGCTGGCCATTGTCTTTGCCGAAGACGAGATCGAGCTGGATACCACCCTGCGCCACCATCTGAATGCAGGCTTTGCCGAGGTGGTGCTGCTGTCGCCCGATATCTTTGATTTGCCCGCCGAGGTCGAAGAAAAAATCCACCGTATTCGCTATGATGTCCATGCCGAACAGGCGCTGCTTTCGGCGGTCAATCGCCTGATCGAGGCAGCGCCCGGCATCTGGATGTATTACTGTTATAATGCCGAATATCTGTTCTTTCCGTTTTGCGAGACCCGCAATATCCGCGAGATGATCAGCTTTCAGATTGAAGAGCGCCGCGAAGCTTTTCTGTCTTATGTGGTTGATCTTTATGCCGATGATCTGTCCGAAGCCCCGAATGCCGTCTCGCTCGAGCGCGCCTATCTGGACAAATCGGGCTATTACGCTTTGGCGCGTCCAGACCCTGCCAACCACAATCACCCCAAAGAGCGGCAGCTGGATTTTTTTGGTGGTCTGCGTTGGCGTTTTGAAGAGCATATCCCACCCGCCAAACGCAAGATCGACCGCATCGCACTGTTTCGCGCCAAGCCCGGGCTGAAATTGCGCGCCGATTTCACTTTTTCAGACGAGGAATACAACACCTATGCTTGCGCCTGGCACCATAACATAACCACCGCTATCGTGTCGTTTCGCACCGCCAAAGCCCTGCGCACCAATGCAGGTTCGCGCTTTGATATTCATAATTTCCGCTGGCACAATTCCATTCCGTTTGAATGGCACAGCCAACAGCTGATGGATCTGGGGCTGATGGAGCCGGGGCAGTGGTTCTGACGCTTTAGGTGGTTTGGGCGGCGCAAAGCTGCCAGTCGATCTTGACGGTCTTGGGCGCAAGTGCTGCGCGCTTTGGGTCCAGCAAGGTCAGGATCAGGTTTGCGGCCTCTAGCCCAATCAGGCGCGGGCGCGGGTCGATGGTGGTGATGGTCGGATGCGAAATCCCTGCGATTTCATAGGCCCCAAAGCCTGCAATCGCGATCTGCTCGGGCACTTTGATGCCGCGGCGCTGGCATTCGGTCAGCGCCCCAAAGGCCGATAGGTCCGAGACGCAAACCACCGCTTGGGTATCGGGCAGACTGTCCAGAAGTTGCCCCATTGCCGCCGCCCCCTCGCGCATCGAGATCGGCGGGCGGCCTGCGCCAATCAGCCGGTCAGTGGCCAAGCCGTGGCGCTGCATCGCCGCGATAAAGCCGCGCCGGCGGTCCGCGCCGCGGGTGTCGCCATCGGTATCGCCGCCGATAAAGCCGATCCGCTGCATGCCGCGCGCGGCAAGGTGATCGACCATTGCGGCCATGGTATCGGCATTGGAAAAGCCCACCACATGACCCAGCGGAGCTTCGGGCAGGTCCCAGGTTTCAATCACTGGAATGCCCGCATTGGCCAGCATCTTGCGGCTGCGCGGGCTGTGCCGCCCGCCTGTAACCACAATCGCCTCGGGCCGCCTGCGCAGCAGTTGCTCGATCAGCTCTTCTTCTTTGGCCACACTATAGCCGCTATAGCCCAGCAGCACCTGCATTCCCGCCTCGGCCAGCCGATCAGACAGCGCCCCCACCGTATCGGCAAAGTTGGCATTGTTGATCGACGGAATCGTCACCGCAACAAAGCTGGTTTTTTGGGTGCGCAGATTGGCGGCAGTGCTGTCAAAGACATAGCCCAGATCATCGGCAATCTGGCGAATGCGCTCGCGCGTGCTGTCGGAAACCGAGCGATCAGCCTTAAAGGCGCGGCTGACGGTCATCACCGACACCCCCGCCGCTTGGGCCACATCCTTCATGGTTTTCGCGCTTTGCTGCATCTTTCCCCGCTTTCGCCGCGCTGCTTGTCAGCTTTGCGCGGCGCTGTCTATGCTGACTAGCCTTTGTATTCTTGGGCCTCGGTGACATGATGATGGATGCGGCCCTCGAAATACTGCGCCACGATTTGGGCCGTGACATCGCGCGATTGGGCGCGAAACGGGCTGGTCAGCGCTTGGTCCAGCGCTGCGCGGTCGGGGTAGCTGATCGCCAGCATCAGCGGAAATTCCGGCGCGCCTTCGTCACGTTCGCAGCCAAAGCTGACACGCACATCGGTATTGCCGGGAAATTGCCGCCACAAAGGCACAAGCTGCGCGGTGACGGCGGCGCGAAAGGCCTCGGTGGTGCCCGGCTTTAATTGGCCCTCAAACACAGCAAATCGGGTGATCATGCGAAGAAATCCTTATTTGGTCCGGTGAAATATTCCATCAGTGCGGCTTGATCTTCGCCGCCCAAACCGGCGGCGGTCAGCATGCGGTGGATCTCGGCGCAAACGGCGGTCAGCGGCATTGATGTGTTGCTGCGCCGTGCCAAATCTTGCGCGGCATTCAGGTCTTTGACCATATTATCTATCCGGCCTGTGCGGCGATAATCCTTCGTCGCAAAGCGCGGCATATATTCTTGCAAGATCGCGCTGTCGGCCCGCCCGCCGCGCAGCGCTTGCGGGATTTTTGCCGCATCCACGCCTGCGGCAAGCGCCAGCTGCGTCGCTTCGGCCACTGCCATGAAGTTCAATCCACAAAGCACCTGATTGATCAGCTTGGTGGTCTGGCCTGCGCCAACGTGGCCCATATGGGTGTAATTGCTGGCCAGATGCTGCAAGATCTGCTGCGCCTCGGCCACATCCTGCGCGGCCCCCCCCACCATCAGGGTCAATTGCCCCAGTGCCACCTTGGGTGCGCCGCCTGACAGCGGGCTGTCCACCCAGCGCAGACCAAGTGCTGCGGCTTTGGCCGCCAGCGCCTTGGTGGCATCGGGGTCAATCGAGGACATATCAATCAGCAAGCTGCCAGCCTTCGCGCCTTCGGCCACGCCCTGCGGGCCAAACACGGCCCGCTCGACAATCTGCGCCGCGTTCAGGCTGATCACCACAAAATCGGCCTGCGCTGCCGCCATGGCCGCCGAGCTTGCGGCCGTCGCGCCCAAGCTTACAAGCGCTGCCACCTTCTCGGCGTCCAGATCATAGACCGTCAGATCTTGCCCCATCTGCACCAGCCGCGCGCCAATCGCGCCGCCCATGGCACCCGCACCGATCAAGGCGATTTTCTGGCTCATCGCAAGGCCTCCTGAAACTGGGCAATAATCGCTTCGGGGGGCTGGTCAATATCAGCCATCACAAAGGTTTCATCCAAGCTGGGCGCTTCCAGCGTTGCAAGCTGGCTGTCCAAAAGCGAAGGCGGCATGAAATGCCCCGGCCTTGCCTGCATCCGTGCCAGCAAAACCGCGCGACTGCCGCGCAGGTATAGAAACGTCACCGAGGCCGCCGCCGCCTGCCGGATCTGGTCGCGGTAGGCGCGTTTCAGCGCCGAACAAGCCACGACCGTGCCGTCACGCGCCAAAACCGCGCCAACCTGCGCCAGCCAAGGCGCGCGATCGGCGTCGGTCAGCGGCGCGCCGCGGCGCATCTTGGCGATATTGGCAGCAGGGTGCAGATCGTCGCCATCGACAAAGCGCAAGCCCTTTGCCTGCGCAAAGGCCGCACCAATCCGGCTTTTGCCACAGCCCGAAACCCCCATCACCACATAGCGCGTCACAGCGAAACCGTGATGCCGCCGTCAATGTAAAGCGTGGTGCCATTGACGAAAGACGAGGCCTGCGACGACAGGAAGATGCAGGCTCCGACCAGCTCTTCGACATTGCCCCAGCGCCCTGCGGGGGTGCGCTTGCACAGCCAATCGGTAAAGGCGGGATCGTCGCTCAGCGCCTTGTTCAGCGGCGTCAGGAAATAGCCCGGTGCCAGCGCATTGCATTGTAACCCGTGTTTGGCCCAATCGGTGGCCATGCCTTTGGTCAGGTTCGACACAGCACCTTTGGTGGCGGTATAGGGCGCGATGCCGGGGCGGGCGAGGGCCGATTGCACGCTGGCCACATTGACGATCTTGCCCGCGCCGCGCGCGATCATATGGCGTGCGCAGGCTTGGCCGACATGAAACACCGAAGCAACATTGGTCTGTAACAGCCGCTCGAAGGCATCGGCGGGAAATTCCTCCAGCGGGCCGCGATGCTGCATGCCGGCATTGTTGACCAAGATGTCAATCGCGCCAACCTCGGCCTCAAAGCCATCAACCGCGGCGCGCACAGCGTTGTGGTCGGTGACGTCAAACACCAGCTCGTGAATGGTAAAGCCTTCGCCGCGCAAGACATTTGCCGCCGCTGTCAGCTTGGCCGCATCCCGCCCATTCATCACAATCTCGGCCCCTGCTGCGGCCATGCCGCGCGCCAAGGCCATGCCTATGCCCTGCGACGATCCGGTGATCAGGGCGCGTTTTGCGGTCAGGTCAAATAAGCTTAGGCTCATGGTCATCCTTTTAGGCTCGACAGGGGGAAAATGAATCGGCTATGTTATCGATAACATGTAGCAGCTGCGACTCTAGGTCAACCATAAAGCCCGCCTTGGAAAGTCAAATATGTCAAAACCAGATCTCCTGCAAATGGGCGCCTATCCTGATTGGGACCAAATTCCGCTCGAGGCGGCCTTTCAGGTGCATCGCTATTTCGAGGCCGCTGATAAGCCTGCCTTTCTGGCTCAGGTTGGCCCGCGCATTCGCGCCATTGCCACGCGCGGCGAATTGGGGGCCTCGGCGCAGATCATCGCGGCCTGTCCACAGCTTGAACTGATCTCGGTCTACGGGGTGGGCTATGATGCCGTAGATCTGGCGGCTTGCCGCGCGCGCGGCATTCGGGTGACCAACACCCCCGATGTGCTGACCAATGACGTCGCCGATCTGGCGGTGGCGATGATGCTGGCGCAGACGCGCGGCATGCTTGCGGCCGAGGCTTGGGCGCGCTCGGGCGATTGGGTGGCCAAGGGCGGCTATCCGCTGCAAAGCCGGGTCTGGGGGCGGCGCGCGGGGGTCTTGGGGCTGGGCCGGATTGGCCATGCGGTGGCCAAACGGCTGGCGGGCTTTGATATGCAGATCGCCTATTCCAGCCAAAGCCGCAAAGAGGTGCCCGCCGATTGGGCCTTTATCCAAGACCCTGTGGCGCTGGCGCAAGAGGTCGACTTTCTGTTTGTCACCCTCGCCGCCAGTGCCGAAACCCGCCATATCGTCAATGCTGCGGTGATCAAGGCGCTTGGCCCGCAGGGCATGTTGATCAACGTCAGCCGCGCCGCCAATGTTGATGAGACCGCACTTCTGGATGCGCTGGAAACTGGCGCCCTGCGCGCCGCTGCCCTTGATGTGTTCGAGGGCGAACCCGCGCTGAACCCGCGCTTTAAGGCGCTGCCGCAAGCCTTCTTGCAGCCGCATCACGGCTCTGGCACCTATGAGACCCGTCAGGGCATGGGCGCGTTGCTGCGCCAAAACCTAAGCGCGCATTTTGCAGGCCAGCCCCTGCCAAGTTTGGTGATCTGAATGAAATCTATCGTCATCCATGCCGCAAAAGACCTGCGGATCGAAGAAACCGCGCCCGAACCCCTTGGTGCGGGCCAAGTCGAAATTCGGCTGGCCACGGGGGGGATTTGCGGCTCGGATCTGCATTACTTCAACCACGGCGGCTTTGGCGCGATCCGCTTGCGCGAGCCGATGGTGCTGGGCCACGAGGTTTCGGGCCATATCACCGCGCTGGGGCAGGGGGTGACGGGGTTGGCGCTGGGGCAATTGGTGGCGGTTTCGCCCTCGCGGCCATGCCATCAGTGCAGCTATTGCCAAAAGGCGATGTTCAACCACTGCCTGAATATGCGCTTTTACGGCTCGGCCATGCCTTTTCCGCATATTCAGGGCGCATTTCGGCAGGTCTTGGTGGCCGATGCCAGCCAATGCGTGCCAGCCGATGGGCTAACGGCCGGCGAGGCGGCAATGGCCGAGCCGCTGGCGGTCTGCCTGCGTGCCACCCGCCGCGCGGGGCCGCTGCTTGGCAAATCGGTGCTGGTCACCGGTTGCGGCCCGATTGGGATTTTGTGCATCCTTGCGGCGCGCCGCGCAGGTGCGGATTTTATCGCCGCCACCGATCTTTCGGATTTCACCTTGGGCCTTGCGCGGCAAGCGGGGGCCGATGTTACCCTCAACACCGCGCAAGTGCCCGAGGCTTTGGCCGCCTATACCCAAGACAAGGGCCGCTTTGATGTGCTTTATGAATGCTCGGGGGCGGCCCCTGCGCTGATCGCAGCGATTGCGGCGATGCGGCCGGGCGGCGTGATCATTCAGCTGGGGCTTGGCGGCGATATGACGCTGCCGGTGCAGGCGATGACGGCCAAGGAATTGAGCTTGCGCGGATCCTTCCGCTTTCACGAAGAATTCGCTACTGGGGTCAGTCTGATGCAAAAGGGCTTGATCGACGTCAAGCCCTTTATCACCCAGACCTTCCCGCTGTCGCAGGCGCTGCTGGCCTTTCAAACCGCAGGCGACCGCAGCCGCGCGATGAAAGCGCAGATCGTGTTTGACTAGGCGGGCAGATCCGCGCCAATCGCCGCCAAAGCAGCAAGCGCCACCTCGTAATCCTGATCGCCGGTGCCAGAGCCGATGCCGATGCCGCCGACCAATTCGCCCTTGATGCGAATGGGCAAGCCGCCCTTCAACCAAGTGATGCCGCCCTGAGTGGCAAGACTAAGCGCGGGGCGCATGATTTCGGGCACGTTTTCTGTCGGTGCGCCGATCGAGGCTGCGGTTTGCGCCTTGGCAAAGGCCGAGCGCAGGCTCAGAAACTTTGCGCCCGTCATGCGAATTTTGCCCAAAACCTCACCGCTTGCATCGACAATCACGATACATTGCGGCTGGCCCATGGCTTCGGCTTTCGCCACGGCAGCGGTCAGCATCTGCAAGGTGGCGCTATGGGTTAGGCGCAGGGTGTTGGCAAAAAACGTCATGGTCTCTCCTTTGATTTGGCGTCACCCTAGGCGATGCAAGGCCCTGCCACAACGCCAGAGTTTCGCGGCGCATCACGATAAATGTTATCGATAACTTTTTTCTTGACTCAGAGTCTCATTGCCGCAAATGTGATCAAAGGATGATGCGCCCGAGGAGGGGTGCAATCGTCAAGGCGGGGGGGATAATGGCGCAGCAAGAAGGATTGGTGTTTGACGCAATCGTCAAATCCTTTGGCGGCACGCGGGCGCTGCGCGGGGTGTCCTTGCAGGTGCGTCGGGGCGAGATTGTCGCGCTTTTGGGCGAGAATGGTGCTGGAAAATCAACCCTAATCAAGACCTTGGGCGGTATTTATGCGCCAGACAGTGGTCAGGTTCTGGTCGATGGCGCGCCCTATAAACACATCAGCGGCAAGCTGGCGGCCAAACAGGCGGTGGCCTTTATTCACCAAGACCTTGGGCTGATCGAATGGATGAGTGTGGCCGAAAACATCGCGCTTGCGGTGGGCTACCCCAAGCGCGGCGGAAGGATCGACTGGCCTGCAACCGAGGCGCGGGCGCGCGCAGCGCTTGCGCTTGTCGAGGCAGATTTTGAACCAACGGCCCGGGTCTCAAGCCTGACGCGCACAGAAAAATCGCTGGTGGCGATCGCCCGCGCTTTGGCGGTGGAATGTGATTTTCTGGTGCTGGATGAACCCACCGCCAGCCTGCCTGCCGATGAGGTGGAACGGCTGTTTGCAGCGCTGCGGCCGCTGAAGGCCAAGGGTGTTGGGATGATCTATGTCTCGCACCGCTTGGACGAGGTGTTTCAGATTTCCGACCGCGTGGCGGTGTTGCGCGATGGCCAAATGGTGGGCGCGCGCGACACTGCGCAAACCACGGCCGAAGACCTTGTCGATCTGATCGTCGGGCGCAAAACCCGCGAGATTGACCGCCCCGACGTCCAGCAAGGCCCCAAGCTTTTGTCCGCAACCGCGCTGGCGACCCGTAAGGCTGGCCCGATTGATCTGACCATCCGTCGCGGCGAGATGGTGGGGCTGGTCGGGCTGCGTGGGGCAGGCCACGAAGAGATTGGCCGCGCGCTCTTTGGTTTGGAACCACATTCGGGCACGATCTTGCTGGATGGTCAGGCGCCTGATCTGACCTCGGCGCGCAGGGCTATGGCCGCCGGCATCGGCTTTGTCGCGCGTGACCGCGTGGTGGAATCGGTGGCCCCTGCGCTGAGTATCCGCGAGAATGCCTTTTTGAACCCTTCGGCCACCGGGCGGCGGCTGTGGTCGTTCATGACCGCCAAAACCGAAGCTGGCCATGCGCAGCGCCTTGGCGCGCGTCTGGGCGTTCAGCCCAATGACCCCAGCCTTGCCATCGAGGCGCTTTCGGGGGGCAACCAACAAAAGGTGGTGGTGGGCCGCTGGCTGGACACCGGACGGCGCTTGCTGATCGCCGAAGACCCGACCGCAGGCGTCGATGTGGGGGCCAAGGCGCAGATTTATCATCTGCTGTTCCAAGCGCTTGCCTCGGGCATGGGGGTGCTGGTGGTTTCGACCGATTTCGAGGAAATCGCCAATATTTGCCACCGCGCCGTGGTGTTCAGCCGGGGCCAAGTGGTGGCCGAGCTGTCGGGTGCGGCACTTTCGACAGAAACCCTGATCCAAGCCGCTTCGGCGGGCGATCAGGCTGCATAACGGGATAGGCCATGAACTCGATCCAATCAGATGCGCTGGAACCCACCAAGGACGAATTGGCGGGGCAATCTTTGGCCCAGCGTTTGCTGCGCTTGGCACCGGTTTACGGGCTTGTGATCCTGACGGCTTTTTTGATCGTGCTGTTTTCGGTCTTGCTGCCGAATACCTTTCCAACCCTGTTGAACCTGCGCGCGATCTTGTCGGATAAAGCGATCATCGCCCTGCTGTCGCTTGCCGCAATGATCCCGATGGTGGCGGGGCGGATTGATCTGACGGTCGGTTACGGCATTGTTTTATGGCATATTTTGGCGATTTCCTTTCAGGTCAACTACGGCCTGCCTTGGCCCTTGGCGGTGGTGATTGTGATCGCCCTTGGCGCGCTTGTGGGCGTGGCCAATGGCATCTTGGTCGAGGTCGCCAAGATCGACGCCTTTATCGCGACGCTGGGCACGGGCACGGTGCTTTATGCGATTGCGCTGTGGCATTCGGGTGGGCGGCAGGTGGTGGGCGCGCTGGATCCTTCGTTCTATCAACTCAGCGGCAAGTTCGTTTTTGGCCTGCCAATCACCGCCTATTACGTCATGGTGATCAGCCTTGTGATGTGGCTGGTGTTGGAATTCACCCCCGTGGGGCGGTATCTTTACGCCATCGGCGCCAACCAAAAGGCGGCCGAGCTGAACGGCATTCCCACCCGCAAATTCGTTGTCGCGGCCTTTGTCGCCTCGGGCACGCTTTCGGGCCTCGCGGGGGTGTTGCTGGCGTCAAAGCTGCGCATCGGTCAGGCCTCGGTGGGGCTGGAGTTTCTGCTGCCCGCCTTGGTTGGAGCGTTTCTGGGCTCGACCACCATCAAGCCGGGGCGGGTCAACGTCTGGGGCACCATCATCGGGGTGACCATTCTGGCGGTTGGCATCTCGGGCATTCAACAATTCGGCGGTTCGTTCTGGGTCGAGCCGCTGTTCAACGGCTCTACGCTGCTGATCGCAATCGGCATCGCAGGATACGCGCAACGCAAAAAAGGCGCTGCGCGCAAGTAATCATCATCAAACGGGAGGACGACACATGCAAAAACGGATCTTTCTAAAAGCCCTTATGGCAAGCACCATGATCGCAGGGCTTGGCCTGCCTGCCTTTGCCGACAGCGCCTTTGACGGCCCCAGCTCTGGCCCCACGGCTGCCGAGGGCAAAACCGTCGTCGTGCTGGCGGCTGATATGAAAAACGGCGGCATTTTGGGCGTGACCACGGGCGTTGAAGAGGCTGCGGCGAAAATCGGCTGGACGGTGCGGGTGCTCGATGGCGCAGGCTCGGTGCAAGGTCGCACGGCGGCCTTTGGTCAGGCGATGGCGCTTATGCCCGATGGCATCATCATCAACGGCTTTGACGCCACCGAACAGCAAGCCGCCCTTGAAGGCGTGGTTGCCGCAAAAATTCCGATGGTGTCTTGGCACTCGGGCCCAAAAATCGGCTGTGACGCCCCCGGCGGCATTTTTGCCAATGTCTCGACCGATGCGATGCAAGTCTCGGATGTGGCGGCCAATTGGGCGATGGAGGATGGTGGCAAAGACGCAGGCGTGGTGATCTTTACCGATTCCACCTATCAGATCGCCATCGACAAAGCCGACCGCATGAAGAAAGACATCGAAGCGGCCGGCGGCACCGTGCTGGAATATGTCGACACCCCGATTGCGGAAACCTCGACGCGGATGGGTCCGCTGACCACCAGCCTTTTGCAGAAATACGGCGCGAAATGGACGCATTCGCTGGCGATCAATGACCTGTATTTCGACTTTATGGGCCCTGCTTTGGCGGCGGCTGGCATCGACGGTAAGGCCAATCCAAAGGCAGGCTCTGCGGGCGATGGCTCGGAAGCCGCCTTCCAGCGCATTCGCACCGGCCAATATCAGGCCGTGACCGTGGCCGAACCGCTGAACCTGCAAGGCTGGCAGTTGGTTGACGAGATGAACCGCGCGGTCTCGGGGGCAGCTTGCTCGGGCTATGTCACAGCGCCCGCACTTGTCACCGAAGAGGGGCTCAAGGCGATGGGCGACAGCAATGCCTTTGATCCGCAAAACGGCTACCGTGAGGCCTATGCCAAGATCTGGGGCAAGATGTAATCTGGCTGCGGGCGCTTGATCAAAAGCGCCCGCGCGCTCGCTTTGCCTCCCTTGCTATCGCGGCCAAAAACCGCTTTGCTGCGGTAAAATCAGCCAAGGGGGGCACAGCAATGAAACGGTCCAAAATCAACGAGATCATGGCCGCAGCCGAGGATTTGATCCATCACTACGGCTTTGTGCTGCCGCCCTTTGCCAATTGGTCGCCCGATCAGTTCAAAGCCAATGCGCCCGCTGCGGCGCGGGTGATTTCGGGGCGCTGTGGTTGGGATATCACCGATTACGGCCAAGGCCGCTTTGATCAGATGGGCCTGTTTTTGTTCACCCTGCGCAATGGGCTGTTGTCGGATCTGCAACGCGGCGGGGGCATGTGCTATGCCGAAAAGCTGTTGATTTCGCGGCAAGATCAACTCTCGCCGATGCACACCCATGCGATCAAGGCCGAAGACATCATCAACCGAGGTGGGGCGACCTTGGTGGTCGAGCTGTTTGGCTCGGACGACATCGGCCACTGCGCGCCTGATCGCGGCGGCGTGGTGCTTTGCGACGGCATCGCGCGGCCCTATGCTGCGGGCGACAAGCTGAAACTTGCGCCGGGCGAATCCGTCACCCTGATGCCGGGCGATTGGCATGCGTTTTGGGGCGAGGGCGGCGATGTGCTGATCGGCGAGGTCTCGACGGTCAATGATGACGAGACCGACAATATCTTTCGTGAACCGATCGGGCGCTTTGCCGAGATCGAGGAAGATGTCGCCCCAACCCATCTTTTGGTCAGCGATTACGCGGCTTGGCTTGGCTAAGGCTGCGGCGCTGCGATTTCGACCGCAAGCGCCAAGGCGCGCCCGGTCGAGATGGCAAGTTGCGCCAGCGCCAGCCATTCAGCAAAGCGCGCTTCGCTGGCGGTTTGCGCAGGCTCGCTGATCAGCGCCGAAAGCGCCGTCACCTGCCGCGAAAGCGCGCGCAACAGCGGGGCGTGGCTGGCCAGATCATCGGCCAAACAGCCACAAACCCCCGCCATCCAAGCGGCAAGCGCTGCCAAACCGCGCGCCTCTGCGCTGGGGGCTTGCAGGCCCAAGGCCGCCGCCAAAGCCGCCGCCAGATCGGCGTTATCGCCCGAAAGCCTGACCACCTCGACCGCAGGGCGCAGGGCACTCAGCGCGGTCTGATGCGCGCGCAGCCCTTTGATGCCCTGCGCGATCAGCACCTCTAGCCGCGCCTGCCACAGATCCATCACCCGCCGCAGCCGCAGCGCCTGAGCGGTGGCGTGCAGATCGTGATTTTGCGCGTTCCAATGCAGGTAGTGCATCAGATCGGGCGCCTCTGCTGCCTTGCGAAAGGCGGCCAGAAAGGCCGGAACCGGATCGCCAAGCTTGGCTGTCTCGGCTGCCATGGCCGATGGGTCAAGCTGCACTTCGCGTGCGCTGCGTTCAATAAAGCCCGCGGCCTGCAAGGGGATCAGCCCCAAATCGCCCTGCACACGCGCCAAAGCCCCCGCAACCAGCAGCATCGCGCGCAGCTCGGCGGCATCCGAAAACAGCCGCGCGCTGTCCAGATCGGCAAAGAGATCGCGGTAAAGCGCGGAATCGGCTGGGGCTGCGGGCATGGTCTGTCCTTGCATTGCGCCCATAAGACTGTGGGCAGGGGGCAGAATGCCACGCCGCGCGTGCGGGCACCAGCGGCAACAGCCCGCGTCTGCCTCGGAGCTTTGGGTTCAAAAATCGCTACCTGCTTCAGTCCCAGTTGCAATCTACACGCCTGTGGTTAGAACATGCAAAGCAGGTAATTTATGGCTGAAATGATATGCATCTTGCGCAGCACAGCGATACGCTTGCCCATCGGGGGCTGAAACTCAGCCACCTGCGCCTGCTTGCGGCTTTGGCCGAGACGGGGCAGATCGGGCAGGCTGCGGACCGGATGAGCATCGCCCAGCCTGCGGCCTCGCGGCTTTTGGCCGAGGTCGAGCGGATCGTCGGTGCGCCGGTGCATCTGCGCACGGGGCGTGGTATGGTGCTGACGCCGGTGGGCGAGGCTTTGGCCCTGCGCGCGCAACGCATTCAGACCGAATTGCGCGATGCCGCCCGCGATATCGCCGAGGTGGCGGCGGGCGAGACCGGCCATGTGCGCATCGGCTCTGTCACGGGGCCGGCGATTGGCCGTGTGCTGCCGGCGCTGCGCGAAGTCTGCCTGCATGCGCCACGCATTTCTGCCGAGGTCAAGATCGCAGGCTCGGAGCAGCTGTGCGAGCAGCTTTTGGCGGGAAATCTGGATTTTGCGATTGGTCGCCTGCCCGAAGGCCCCAGCCGTGCGCTGTTTGACATCACACCGATTGCGACAGAGCCGGTCAGCCTTGTGGTGCGCAGCAGCCATCCTTTGATAAGCAAACCCAAGCTTTTGCCCGCCGATCTGTCTGCCTATGATTGGGTGATGCCGCCGCCCGCTGCGATCCTGACCCGTACCGTGCTGGAACGCCTGCGCGCCCACGGCCTGCCCAGCCCGAAACAGGTGCTGGCGACGGACAGCTTTTTGATGATCTTTGCGCTGTTGCAGCATTCTGACAGCATCGCGCCCTTGGCGCGCACTGTCGCCGAGTGCTTTGCCTCTGCCGCTGATGCGCCCTACCGTGCGCTGGCCATCGACCTTGGCATCGAGGTTGCGGCCTTCGGACTTATCACCCGCACAGGGGCGATTTTGCCGCCTGTTGCGGCGCGCTTTGCCGCGGAAATTCACGCCCAACCCAAGGGAACGCTATGACCAAACCGGATATCTTGCAAATCAGCCCCTATGCCGAATGGGATCAAACCCCGCTCGACGCGGCCTACCATGTGCATCACCTGAGCGCTGCGCCAGACCTCAGCGAGATCCGCGCCATTGCCACCACCGGCGGCGCAGGCGTTTCCGATGCGATTATTCAGGCCTGCCCCAAGCTCGAGCTGATTGCGGTGAATGGCGTGGGCTATGATGCAATCAATCTTGGCCTGTGCAAGGCGCGTGGTGTCAGTGTCACCAATACCCCCGGGGTGCTGGACGGCGATTGCGCCGATCTGGCGCTGGCAATGGCGCTTGGCCTCAGCCGTGCGGTGCCTGCTGCCGATGCCCATGCCCGCTCGGGGGCTTGGGAGGCGGCGAATTTCCCGCTGCAACGCCGCTTTTTCGGCGCCAAGGCGGGGATTTTGGGGCTGGGCCGGATTGGCAGCGAAATCGCGCGCCGTCTGGAAGGCTTTGACATGCAGATCGCCTATTCTGCGCGCAGCGAAAAGCCGGTTGCCTATACCTATATCCCCGATCCCGTGGCTTTGGCCGCGCATGTGGATTTTCTGTTTGTGGTCACGCTGGCCAATGCCGAAACCCGCCATATCGTCAACGCCGAGGTGCTGCGCGCCCTCGGGCCGAATGGCATGCTGATCAATATCTCGCGTGCGGCCAATATCGACGAAGACGCCTTGCTGACTGCGCTCGAGACCAATCAGATCGCAGGGGCTGCGCTGGATGTGTTTGAGGGCGAACCCGCCATCAACCCGCGGTTCAAGCCGCTGGCCAATGTCTTGCTGCAACCGCACCAAGGTTCAGCCACCGAGGCCACCCGTCGCGCGATGGGGCAATTGCAGCGCGACAACCTTGCCGCACATTTTTCCGGCCAGCCACTGCTGACAGCTGTAACGCTGTAACGCGATAGCGTTTCGGGGTGTAACGCCGTAACAGGCTGCGACTGTAACGGTGTAACATGGCCGATTTAGCCTGTCTGCGGGGCTCCAAAATCCGCAGGCAGGCGCAAAATCCCGCCAATGGCTTCAAGCGCCGCAATCTGCTTGGGGTCGGGGGCGTGTAACAGATCAAACAGGGCACGAAAGCCTGCCTCTGGGTCGGCACTGGCCTGACAGGCGCGCAGACGTTCTTTGATCGGGGCGGGGAAGCCATGCGCGTTTAACCGCCAATCCAGCTTGTTCCGCCATGCGGCGTAATTGGGCGCCATATAGTGCAACAGATGCACCCCATCGCGGGCAAAGAGCCTTGTGCCGATCACTTCGGCGCCGCTGGCATCCTCGGCCCAATGCTGGCGCAGCCGCAGATCGCTGCGCCCCGCGCGGTGAAAAGACTTGCCATCGGCATGACCGATCAAGCCATAGCGGCGACGAAAAAGATCGGACTCGGCGCCATAAATCTCATTGACCTCGGCCTTGGCGATTTGCAGGCGAAACAGCTGCTGGGGGCCTGCGGTGTGGATCTGTTCGGCGCTGGCGATGCGGAGGCTCTGCGGCTCGGTCTGCGTGGCCAACCACGCCGCCAAAGTTTTGCCCGCTGCATACATCAGCTCGTCGGCATCGACATTCAACAGCCAGCCCTCGGTCTGGGCGCGATAGGCATGGGTCAGCGCAGCATTTTGCCGCAGCGTAAAGCGGACCTCGGCCGATAGCCCAAGGCTGGCCCAAAACTCTGCCGTGCAGGGTGTAACGGTGACGCAGGGCAGAGCGGCAAAGCGGGCTATATCGGGATGCGCAGGGTCGTCGAAATACAGCGCCACCCGATCCGCGCCTTGGCGCAAATACCAGCTGACAAATCGCTCTAGCACCGCGCTTGGTTCGTTGACAATCGCCGCGACAATAAAGCCCATCAGAGCCCAGCCTTGGCACGCATGTGCACGCTTGTGTCAGCCATGGTCTTCGCCCTCTGCCGCATCAGGTTCTGGCTGCGGATCGCCCAAATAGCCGCCTTGGGTCAGCCAATTGGTCAGGGCGGCGCGATGTTGCGGCAGCCGGTCAAGCATGGCGCTGATCAGATCGCCATAGTCGGGCCAATTGCGCAAAAATCCCGAGCGGTGATAGTGCAAAATTGCAGGGTTCAACCCATCAAGCCTGCGGTCATTCGAGATCGAACAATTGTTACGCTCGTCCACGATTTTATGGGCAAAACCAAAGCGGCGCATGGTGAGCGGCAGGGTGATCTGATCCAGCCACGGCCGCTTGCCGCCGACCTTTGCGCCAAAATCAAAGGCGCTGGCGGTGTTGCGCCACAAAGCGCCAAAGCCTAAACCTTGCACGCGGTCTTCCTCGCGGATCGCCACCATGCCGGCGTTGAAATAGGGCAAAAACGCGCGCTTGCGGCCGCGCAGTAAGTGAATCCGCTCGCTTGGCATCGGCAGATCGAAAAACCTATGCGCCACTTCCCAGCGGGCCAGATCCTTGCCCCAGCTTGCAATGCCTTCGGGCACCACCGAGACCTGCATCGCGCCGGGCAAATCATCGGGGTCGATCGGCGCAATCGCTGCCATATCGGTGTCTAGAAACATCGAAAACCGCGTCTCGCGCGGCTGGGCCAGCGCAAGGATCTTATTGCCGTGCGGATAGGGCGCCGCCCAAAGCCCCTGCGGCACCGCAAGCGGGCGGCAGGACACGGCGCAGGCTTGTAATACCGCGGCAATTTCCGGCGGGAAATCACAGCCTGCCGGACAATAGGCGATAATCTCGGCCAAAGGATGATGGCGGCGCAGGCTGTCGGCCAGCAGCAGGCTTTGGGTTTGCAGCCTTGGCCCTTCGATCACGAAGACAAAGCTGAGGTCGCCTTTTTTCATCGGTCTGCCCCCAGGTCTGCTTCGGCCTCTTCGGCTTGGTCTGACACCTCGTATCGGGTCAGGCGCATTTCGGCGCGGGCCTCGCGCAGGGCCACTTCGGCGGCGATCTGGGCTGCGGTTGGCGCGCGCCAGGCGGTGGCGGAGCGAAAGCCTGCAGCGGCAAGCGCGCGCCCCAGCGCCGGAAAATCCAGCAGCGCGTGGGTTTCGCGTTTCACCACCCGGCGGCCTTCGTAAAACCAATAGGATTTCACCGCATCAATCCGCGTCGGCACCGCCCCGGTAAAGGCTTCGAACTGGCGCAGATAGTCGTCGATATTCTGCGAAGGGCCGCGGTTGATGATGGCAACTTTGCAGGCGGGATGCATCACCATCGCCGCCAGATGCAGCGCCGAGCCATCCAGCGCCACAATCTGGCGCGCGGCCTTATACTGGGCAATTTGCTCGGCAAGGCTATGATCTTGCGGATGAAAAACCGTATAGCCCTCGGCCTCCAGCCGCGCCTCTATCAGGTGTTCCAGCAGCACCGAGCCGCGCTTTCCCGGCAGGCGCGCGCGCGAGATATAGAGCTTTTCCGCCCCTTCTGCCGCAAGGTTGGCCCCCAGATGCTTGCGCATGAAATCGCGATATTCGGGCCGCCCCGAGGACAGATCGCCGATGCCAAACCCCTGTTCGGGGATAACCAGGCTTTCAATCACCGTATTGGTTTGTGGCGCAAACAGGCCAATGCGCTCAAAGCCCAGGGCGGCAAAAAAGCTGTGATAGGGTTTGACCAGCTTTGCTGCATGGCCCAGTCGCACCTTGGGCAACCAGACCACGCCGTCAAAGCACTGATCGCGCGCCAATGCCCAAAGCCGTGCCGTGCTTTCACACAAAAAATGTCCGAAATGGCCGTAAAGCATGCCGCCATAAAGATAGCGCCCCTCCAGCCGGGTAAGCGGGGCGCTTGGGTCAATCTCGGGTTCGACCGTCACCGGCGCATTGGCCCAGCGCAGGCAGTCGCCGCTGGGCAAAAACTGCCCCTGTGCATCAAAAAGCCCCGCAGCGCGTTTGGCACCCTTGACCTCATTTTGCCCCCAAGGCACCAGCAACACCTCTTGCAAGCCCGCAAGATCTTGCGACATCGGCAGGTTGGTCCATTTTGTCTGCAACGGGCTTTGGGTCAGGGGCACTGCATTTCCACTTACAACACGATCACAAAAGGCTTTGGGCTGCGCGCCAAAGTGCCCTTGGTCATTGTCGCCTGAATGGCAACAATGGGGCAATTTTGCGGCAAGGCTAACTGCGTCCGATCACCATGGCCTGCACCGCCGCGATATCGCAGATGTTCAGCACCTCGATGAAACTGAGCCCGCCCGAGATGATGATGCGGTCGCTCTCTTGATGGTAGCTGGGTGCGATCGGCCAGCTTGCCAGCGAAATCGTATCGCCGTCGCGCAGGTCGGTGATCGTCAAGACGCCGCCCCAAGCAACATGATAGGTTACCCCGCCTTCGCCGCCGGTGATGCGATTTTCGCCTGGCCCGACAAAGAACTGATCCGCCCCAGCGCCCGAAGTGACCTCGTTGCGCCCCGGTCCGGTGTGGATGGTCGAGCTGTGGTCGCCGTCGAAAATCTTATCATTCCCCGGCCCGCCATAGATGGTGTTAAAGCCGTCGCCGCCGTAGATCTGATCATCCCCCGGCCCGCCGTCCAGCGTGTCGCGGCCATTTCCGCCGCGCAGGGTGTCATTGCCCGCCCCGCCATAAAACGCATGATCGTCATTGCGCCGCATCGAGGCCGCGACCAAAAGATCATTGCCCGCACCGCCTTCAAACACTGCTCCTGCATAGACAGGGCCAACCATAACATCATCGCCACGGCTGCCGGTGACATGCACCGAAACCCGTTCCGAGGCTTCAAATTCAATCGCGCTGTCAGGATGCGCCACAATCCGCACCGCCTTGCCGATCTCGCTTTCGGTTTCATTGCGCGCAACCACGGTGGCCATTTTTACCACATTGATGCCTGCCGGCACTTTCAGGCTATAGCCATCAGGGCCTGCCAGATAAAACAGCGTGTCATAGGTGGCTTCGGTCACGCGCACGGCTTCGGCGGCATGACCGTAAGCCCAGACTTGGGTGTCGGCAAAACCGCCCTGCAACACCACCATCCCGTCCATCGCCATCATCGCCGAGATACCGCTGTCAGGCCGTTCAAGCCCGCGCAGATCAAGGCCGATATGGGCACCCGCCGCGACCAGCTCGTCGCGCAGGGCTTGGGTGTCAGCGCAGCCGATCAGATTGGTCGTCTCGCCCTTATCGGCGACGACATCATAAATATGCTCTTCGCCGTTCGGATAGCGGAAATAGCGATATTGCGTCAGCCCTTCGGTGGAAGGGCGCACCGACAGCGTGCCAAACACCGCCGTCAGCGGCGATTTGCTGCGGTCAAAGCTGCCGAAATCCGCGTTGATCAGCGGCAAAAGCGATTGCCCCGAAGTCCACTCGGGCCGCGCTGGCAGGCCTGCCAGATCCAGAATAGTCTTGGGCAGATTGTGCAAAGACACTGGTAGATCAATCACTTGCGGGGTCATGCCGGCGTGCCAGATCCCCAAGGGCACATGGGCCGCGCTGTCCCATTGGCTCATTTTGTGAAAGCTGTCGTGGGTGCCAAGGTTAAAGCCATTGTCCGAGAGCAGCACCACCGTCGTGCAATCGCCCAGTTTTGACGCCCGCAAGGCCTGCATAAAGCGGCCGATTTCGTGGTCAACATGGCTACAGGCCGCAAAATAGCCGCGCACCACCTGCCGCCAGCCTTCATCGCCGGCCTTTTCAGGCGTCCAGGCGCCGTTGACGATATAGGCCAGCTCGTAAACCGCCATGCCGGGTTGCGGCCCGGTAAAATCATCGGGATGCGCGCTGGCAGGCCAGGTGATCGCGGCTGCATCATACATCTGATAAAACCGATCCGGGCAAACCAGATTGTAATGTGGATGCTTAAAGCCAAGCTGGATCAGATGCCGCCGCGCAGGATCGGCGCGACCCAGATAGTCGATGGCGTTTTGCGCCACGCTATAATCGTAAAAGGTCGCATCGGCCGAGCCATCGTCATTTGGCCCATTCACCCCCGCAATGCCGGGGCCGCGGTCAAGATATTCGGTCAGCGGCCCGCGACGGCCCGCATCTTCGGCCAAGACATCTTCATGAAACAGCACGCGGCGATACTCTTCTGGCATCGGGCGATAATTTGCGTCGGTCTTGCCGGTGGTAAAGGTGCGAAAGCCCGCGCGGCGCAGATCAAACTGCCAAGCCGCCGTGGGGGGCAGCACATCGCGCCAAAACCGGTTCAGATCTACCAGTCCGGTGCGAAATGGCGACAAGCCCGTGGTCAGCTCGGCCCGACAGGGCGCGCAGAGCGGGATGGTGGCATAGGCATTGGCAAAACGCGTGCCCTCGGCCATCAGCCGATCAATATTCGGGGTTTGGATGGTCACGCCAAAAGCATCGCGCCATGTGAAAATGTCGATCATATCGTCGATCCAGATCACACAGATATTGCTGGCCTCGGCCGCAGCGCGGTCAAAGGCTGCGACGCGAGATTTGGTCTTAGTTGCCATTGCGAAGCCTTTCTTGCCACAGCGAAAGGGCGGCTTCGGGCGCGCGGGCAACCTCGCCCGCCAATACGTCTTGATCAGGCCAGATCAGCAGATCGCTGGCCTGAAAGCTGCCCAATTTGCCCAGCAGGCTGCGACTGCCCCCCCGACAGCCCAAGAACAGATCCAGCGGCGCGGCGGGCAGGGCGCAAGCCACCGAAATCGCAAGATCGCGGTTCGCGCTCATCCGCACCCGCTGTCCATCCGAAGACAACAGCAAAAGCGTCAGCCGCTGCGGGTCTGGCAGATGCAGGCTGGCTTCGCCGCCCTTCAGTCCAAAGCGGATAAAGCCGCTTTCCGCCGAGAGAAACGCATAGCCCTCGTCCTCGCGCGCTTGCAGACTAAGCAGGGTTTGCGCATCCCGCTTGGGCGGGGGGGTGTAGATCAGCCCAAGGCTAAAGCAGCTTCCATCAGAAATCGCATCCGCAACACAAAGCCCGCCATGGGTTTTTTCTACGAAATCAAGCGATTGGCTGGCTGCATCCCAGCCAGTGCCGTCCTTGTTAAAGCCCACGGGCCGCGCGCGCGCGGTGCTGGGGGCGCAGGCGGCCCAGCCGGTGACCCGGCTGGCGCTGGTAAACTCTAGACTGTCGGCGTCGCGGGTAGAAAACCAGATCGGGGCAGGCGGACCAAGTGGTTTTGGCGCGATCACCACCGGCGCCGGGGGCGGGGTGAAATCGGCGTCAATCAAGACGCCTGCGGGCAGCACGCCCGGATAAAAGATCACCATCACCAGACCCCTTGATGAATAGGAATCAGCGCAGGCAGGGCCCAGCGATGCAACGTACCGCCCTCGGCCCGACTGGGGGCGAACCAGCCGTCGCGCAATCCGCCACGATTGGCGGGAAAAGCATCGCTAGAAGGCGTTGGCGCGCCGTAAGCATAGGCCAGATCGGCCTTGCCCGTCAGCGCGCGGTCCAGCGTCAGGATCAACGCCTGCGGGTCATCCTCGGCGATGCGCAGCGCGGTAATCGCCACGGGCTTGCCGCTGGTTTCAATACGAAAGCCGCCCGCCGGCCCCGCGCCCAAGCGATCGTCCAGCACCAGATTGCCCATCGCGCGGCAGGTGACGCGCAGCGCGCGCCCCATCACCTCGGCCAGCAAGATCTGCGGGCAGCGCCAGTCTTGCCGCCGCGCCAAGGCCGAAATCGCATAGGCGTCCATCTCGGCCATACGGATGCGCGCAGCAGGGGTGGGGCGGGCAAAGCGGGTCTGTTCAAACATATAGCCCGGTGCTGGCAGCGCCACACGGTGCGGCCCATGCGCCCAAGCCAAAGCCGCATGCGCCAAGATCATTGGATGTCGGCTTAGATGCTGGGTGCCTGCCTCGGCTGTCAGCAGAAACGTTGGCCGATGCAGGCCGCGCGCCGCCATATCGGCCTCGATCCGCGCCATCAGCCGCCGCAGCGCCACAAGCTTGCTGTCAGGCGTGCCAAGCTGGTCTTCCAGCGACAGATCAATCGCCACCGCCAGCACCCGCGCGGGCTTGCCCAAGCTTGCGGCGGCCAAATTCAGCGAATCGAGCGCTGCGAGAAAGTTCACATAGGCCTGCCCGCCAATCAAAGCCTCGAGGCTGGCGGAATTATCCGTCTCGGCCCGCACCAGCATTAGGGGCAGCGCCTGCATCGCCTCATAGCGCATCTGCAACAAGGCTTGGGCTGTCAGCGCATCACGGCTGCAATGGGGCAGGCGTTGCAGACCCGCGACCGGATGCGCCTCATCCGTGCCCTCAAGCCCGACCGAAAAGATGTCATCAGCAGGGGCCAGAATGTGATAGGCAAAGCTGGGAGGGCCGTTGTTAAAGCCCGCACGTCGCGCGCCGCCGATGCTGAGGATCGCTTGCAAAGGGCCAATTGCATCGGCGATGATGTCGCCGCCATCCAGCGGTTTGCGAAAATCGCGCGGCGGTCGGTCGGGTTCCAACCTTGCGGTGAAATGCAGCCAATCGCCAATCTGGCGCAGACCCCAAGCATCGATATCACCCAAAAGCTGGGCTGCCTGCGGCTCGACGGTCACAGGCAAGCCCAAACGTCGCCGCAAATCGGCAATCACCCGATCTGACAGCCGCAGCGTCAGGCCGGTTTCGTCAAAGCCAACCACATCGCCATTCTCGGCCCTGATCAACACGCCCTGCGCGGGCGCGTCGCCCTGTGGCGCGGTCTTGGGGTCGGTCACTGGCATGGGTCTCAACTATCCTATTCGGCATTGCGGCCGTTTACGCTTTGGTTTTTGCGTGAAGCCTTGCTTTGGTCAAGTCTTGACGCGGCTCTGTTTCGAATTGGTTACCAATCTTGACACAAATGCCGCTCTCGCGGTTTTGGCGGCGGCGCGCGCAAACAGGTCGCTTTCCCCGCTAGACAAGTCCGAACCCCGCAAGCTACACAGGTTCCTGACTGGTTCCATGCGAGGCGCAGCCTGCTGGATTAATAGGGAATGCGGTAGGGACGACCCAATCGGGGCCCAATCCGCAGCTGCCCCCGCAACTGTAAGCGGCGACTGTCTGTCCACAAAGCCACTGGGAAACCGGGAAGGTGGGGCAGGTGGGATGACCCGCGAGCCAGGAGACCTGCCCGTCACCCTGTGGTCGGCCCTTTGGGGCCTTGTTTCGCGCACGGGCGGTGCCGCGAAGAAAGTGATGACGATGCTGAACCGGATCTTCGATTCCGCGACGCCGCAGTTAAAGCGGAATGTCGTGTTGATGATAAGTTTTCTGATAGTTTTTAATATTATGGCTTGGGGCGTGGCTTTCGTGGCCTTTGCCGGCCATCCGCTGCTGATCGGCACATCCTTGTTGGCCTATAGCTTTGGTCTGCGCCATGCGGTTGACGCCGATCATATCGCGGCGGTCGACAATATCACCCGCAAGCTGATGCAAGAGGGCCAGCGCCCGGTCTCGGTGGGGCTTTATTTCTCGCTGGGGCATTCGACCACTGTGGTCGCGCTTACGGTGGTGGTGGCCTTTACCGCCAAGGCCTTGGAAGGCTCTTTCAGCCAATACCGCGAGATGGGCGGGATAATCAGCACCTTGATCTCGGCTTCGTTCCTGTTTGCGATTGCGGCGATGAATTTCGCAGCCCTGCGCACCACCTGGAGCAATTTCAAACGCGTCAAGGCGGGAGGCAGGCTGGAAGAGGACGAAATGAGCCTGATGACCGCAGGCGGCGGCATGATGGCGCGCGGGTTCCGGCGGCTGTTTGGGCTGATGGATCGCGGCTGGAAGATCTATTTGCTGGGGCTGCTGTTTGGCCTTGGCTTTGACACCGCAACCGAGGTCAGCCTTTTGGGCATCTCGGCGGCAACCGCCAGCGACGGGCTGTCGCATTGGGCGATCCTGATCTTTCCGCTGCTATTTTGCGCCGGCATGGCCTTGGTGGATACCATCGACGGCATCTTGATGCTGGGCGCCTATGGCTGGGCGTTTCAAAAACCGATGCGTAAGATTTTCTACAACCTCACCATCACCTCGCTGTCGGTTTCGGTCGCTGTGCTGGTGGGGGGCATTGAAACGCTTGGGCTTTTACAAGAAAAGCTGGGGCTGGGCGGTGTGTTCTGGGACGGTGTCGCGGGGCTGAATGAAAACTTTGGCCTTTTGGGCTATGGCATCATCGGGCTGTTCATCTTTGGCTGGCTGGCCTCGATGGCGATCTACAAGCTGCGGCGTTACGACGAGGTTTAAGCCGCCTCTGCCCGGATCCAATCGACAAAGCGGCCCGCCTTGGCATGACCCTTGCCAAGGCTGGGCTGCAACAGATGAAACCCCTCGGCTGACGCCAGCGCCAGATCAAAGGGCGCGATCAGCCGCCCTTCGGCCAGATCCGCGGCGGCAAGCGAGGCGCGGCCCAAGGCCACCCCGCCACCCTGCCGCGCAAGTGCCAAAGCGGTCAGCGAATTGTCCAATTGCAGACCTTTGCCCGCATCGACGCCGCTGGCCCCCGCCGCCTTTAACCACAGCCCCCAACCCTCTTGATAGCCCAGCACATGCAACAAACGCTGGTCGCGCAGATCGTCGGGGCTTTTCAGGCGCAGATCGGGGGCGCAAACTGGGGTAATCGTCTCTTGCGTCAGGCGGTGGCTGGTGAAGCCCGCCCAATCGCCGCGCCCGTATTGGATGTCCAGATCAAAGGCGTCATTGTCAAACGGCCCATTCCAAACTGTCGAGATCACCCGCAGGTTTATGTCGGGGTTGGCGTCCAAAAACGCAGGCAAGCGCGGCGCCAGCCAGTTGACCGCAAAGGCCACCGCACAGCGCAGCGTCAAAACTCCGGTGCGGCGCGGGCCAAACACCTCGCGCGTGCCCGCAGCCAAGCGTTCCAGCGCGTCTTGCACCGACGGCAGATAGGCCTCGCCCGATTTGGTAAGTTCCAGCGATCTGGCATGGCGAATGAACAAAGGCTGGCGCAGATGCTGCTCTAAGGCTTTGACATGTTTGGATATTGCCGCTTGGGTCAGATGCAGCTCTGCCGCGGCATGGGTAAAGCTGCGCGAGCGGGCCGCGGCCTCGAAGGCGCGCAACCATGTCAGTGGCGGCAGATCCGTGATCATCGTGCAAACTCCAAACCCAGCCATAACCTTTTGTAGGGGCATTGGCGCTGAATACATCATTTGACCAGACCCCGCCAGCGGCCTCATCTGGGGCGAAATTCACTGGGAGCTCTGCCGATGTTTTCCGTCTTTCCAACCGCCCGCCTGCGCCCCTCGCCGTTTTACGAAAGCGCTGTCGCCGAGGGCATGACCGCCGCCTCGATCTACAACCGCATGATCATGCCGACCTCTTACGGCGATCCGGCGGCGGAATATTGGCGGCTGATCAATGGCGTGTCGCAATGGGATGTCGGGGTCGAGCGGCAGGTGCAGCTAAAGGGCCCAGACGCGGGCAAACTGGCGCAGATCCTGTCGCCGCGTGATCTGTCGAAATGTCAGGTCGGGCAGGGCAAATATGTGCCGCTGTGCAACCACCGTGGCACCATCATCAACGACCCGATCTTGCTGAAACTGGACGAAGATCTTTACTGGCTGTCGATCGCCGATAGCGATGTGTGGTTCTGGGCCTCTGCCATTGCGGCAGAGCGCGGCTTGGATGTGCAGATCTCGGAACCCGACGTCTCGCCGATGGCGCTGCAAGGCCCGATGGCCGAAGATGTGGTGGCGCATGTGATGGGCGATTGGGTGCGTGGGCTGAAGTATTTCTGGTTCAAGGAAACCGAAATCGAAGGCATTCCCGTGGCGGTTCAGCGCTCGGGGTGGTCCAAGCAGGGCGGGTTCGAGATTTATCTGAAAGACGGCACCCAAGGCACGCGGCTGTGGAATATCTTCAAAGAGGCGGGCCAGCCTTGGGGCATCGGCCCCGGTGCCCCCGCCACGGCAGAGCGCACCGAAAGCGGTCTGGTCTCGGTTGGCGGCGATACCGACGATATGACCAATCCTTTCGAGGTGCGTCTGGGCAAATACGTCGATCTGGATGTGGCCGATGATGTCGTTGGCATCCAAGCCCTGCGCCGGATCAAGGCCGAGGGCATCAAGCGTCATCAGTTGGGGCTGGTGCTGGACGGCGGCATCCCCGAGCCGCTGGGCTTTCGGCGCGAAGATATTCGGCTGGAGGGCGAGATCATCGGCATGATGACCAATTGCGTCTGGTCGCCGCGCATTCACGCCAATATCGGCTATGCGCTTGTTTCGGTTGACGCAAAGGTCGGTCAGACGGTCGAAGTAATGCGCGACAAGGGGCCGGTTTCGGCTACACTGGTCGAGCTGCCGTTCCTTTAAGCAACGGCCTGCCAAGGGGGGACCACCATGCGCGCGCATTATGAAGCTGCACCACAAACGCCGGCGAATTTCGTGCCGCTGTCGCCGATCTCGTTTCTAGAGCGCGCGGCAAGCGTCTATGCGCCGCTGCCCGCGACCAGCTATCAGGGCGTCACCCGCAGCTGGGCGCAGGTGGGGGCAAGGGTGGCCGCTGTCACCGCAGCCTTGCGCGCGCGCGGCATCGGTTTGGGCGACACCGTCTCGGTTTTGTCGCCCAACCGGCCCGAGATGTTCGAGCTGCATTACGCGGTGCCGATGGTGGGGGCGGTGCTGAACGCGATCAACACCCGGCTCGAGGCTGAAACCGTCGCCTATATCCTTGACCATTCCGACAGCCGCATGGTCTTTGCCGATGCCAGCCTTGCGCCCCTGCTGCGCGAGGCCTTTGCGATCAATGATAAGGTCTTGCCGGTGGTCGATATCGCCGACCCGGCGGGGCCAGGCTTTGGCGAGGCTGATTACGAATCCATGGCCGCAGGCCCGCCCGCGGCTTGGGCGCTGCCTGCGGATGAATGGCAGGCCTTGGCGCTGAACTATACCTCGGGCACCTCGGGGCGGCCCAAGGGGGTGATCTATCACCATCGCGGCGCTTATCTGATGGCGCTGGGCACGGTGGCGGGCTGGGCCCTGCCTGCGCATCCGACCTATCTGTCGGTGGTGCCGATGTTTCATTGCAACGGCTGGAACCACCCTTGGGCGATGGCGATTGTCGGCGCGCATCTGGTGTTTGCGCGCGATATGTCGCCTGCGGGGCTTTTGGCCACCATGACCGAATTTGGTGTCACCCATTTGGGGGCTGCGCCTGTTATCTTGCAGATGCTGTGCGAAAGCCCCGCCGCCCCGCCGGACGGGTTTTCCCCGCCGATCA
>OCOY01000007.1_pt1 | contig 72337 bp, 66 predicted proteins | sample 1494131 | NCBI WGS metagenome assembly OCOY01 (sample SAMEA3275523, study PRJEB22092) | marine metagenome | biome: ENVO:00000039; feature: ENVO:00002042; material: ENVO:00002010 | collected 2014-06-21T17:05:00+00 | depth 1 m | reverse complement strand
TTTGGTTCCTTCAGAATTAAACCTTATTTCGCCGGTCAAAATCATTGCGTCAAGGGTCTCGCGTTTCCAACGCCAACCGTTTGAGGGTGGCTGAATCGTTTTGCCAGTCGGCGATAATATTGTGTATGTAAGGTTTGGGCGTGGCTTAGGTGACGACAAATTGCCTGCAAACCAAGGCCCTCGTGGATCGCCATCTGGGTCCTTATAATGCGCGGTTTGCCCCTCTGTTCGATCTAGTGAATTGGATAGCCACCCGCTACTCTTGGAAAAAACTAAAGTATGATTGTGATCAAGAGAGAATGTTTTCGCATCATTGTTTGGTGCATCAGATGAACGCCAAATGACATCGGCTACAAAATTCGCCCGCCCAAAAACCTCATCCATAATCACTTTCAGATAATGCGCCTCCCGATCATCAATACTGACCCAAATCGACCCATCCTCTGCCAACAACTCGCGCAACAACTCCAGCCTAGGCCACATCATCGCAAGCCATTGCGAATGTTCCAGATTGTCGTCGTAATGCTCGAACGCCGACCCCGTGTTATAGGGCGGGTCGATATAGATGCACTTCACTTGCCCCGCATAGAACGGCAGCAGCGATTTCAGCGCGGCAAGGTTGTCGCCTTGGATCAGCATATTGCCCGTGTCGCGGTCGCCGTAGCCCAGACTTGGCACCTCTTCCAGCAGTCGGTACGGCACCTTTTCCGTGGCCCGCACATCCTGATCCCGCGTCAGCCACCGCAATGTGGGCATTCTTCACCAATCCAATCAATTACACTTCAGCAACAATACCCTTTCGTATATGTCTATTGAGTCTTTGTGATATGTGCAAACCGATTTGCAACTTGCGGAAGACTGTACAGGGTGCCAGATCGGCCTTGTTTGGCGGAAATGTCACCACGGCGCGGGATCAGGCGCGACACAGTTTTTATAGGGCTGGCACCGCATTGGCTGATAATCGGGGCCTGCGCTGCACTTTGCGCTGCCCATCTGCCGCTGGCGCAACGGCAGACAAAATGACTTTGCAGCCATTACAGGATGTGCTGCAACCGGCCAAATCAACCGCCCTGCTGCCTGCGCCAAAGCCTATTTGCGCGACCAAGGCCAGCGCGAGCCTTTCGAAGCGGTCAGCGCCGTGTTGGCCTCGGCGAGAGCTGCGGTTAATCTTTCTGCCTGTTGCCGCCAAGCATCCCTTTCTGCCTTTGTCTCGGCCAAAGCCTCTTCCAGCTGCCTTAACTTGCCGTGTAACGCATAGGCAGTGCTGGGGGTTTCGTGGGCGGGAGGCGTTACTGTAACGTCACGAACGGCTTTAGGGGGTGTCGATATTTGGTAGAGCCTGACCTTGCCCTGCGCCAGATTTTGAGGCGCAAGTGGTTCGGGGTTTAAGGGCTTTACGGTAACGTCATGAACGGGCGTTAGGGCTGGGAAAACCTGAAAAAGCGCGACAGGGTCGATCTCAAACCCACCCCGGTCTGTCTTTTTGGCTGGGATAAGCCCGTTCCGGATCGCCCGCGTGATGGTTGGCACGCTTTTCCCTGTTGCCTTGGCGGCCTGTCCTGCACTTAATTTCATGCTGTAACGCTACCCTATTTCGCCCTAAAGCTGACTTTAGTCGTTACTGTAACGCATTAGGGTTGAAAAGTAGAGCAGATTTTTCGGCTGGTGCGCGGTGCAGAGCAAAGGGGGCGCCCGATATCTCGGGCGCCCGATTGGTTTAGTTCAACGACTCGGCACGCTCGGCGTCGACGATGGTTTGGGCTTTGGCAACCGAAGCCTCGAAGGAGGCCAGAACCTCTGGGCCGCCTTTGACATTGGTTTTGAACCAATCCATCACAGGCGCGACAGATGCCTTGAAGGCGGCTTTTTCTTCGGTGGTTGGCACGTAAACTTCACCGCCAGCGGCTTTGAAATCGGCATAGGCTTGGATTTCTTTGCGCTTGGGGCTGGCGAAAGTCGCCTGTTGCAGCGCCGAGAAGCCGTCGACCACGATCTGCTTTTGCGCATCGGTCAGCGACATAAAGCGGTCTTGGCCCATCCACCAGAAGGCACCCATATAAGAATGGCCGTCCAGCGTCAGGTATTTCAGGCCTGCATCTGGGAACTTCATCGACATGATGTCGGTGATGCCGTTTGCGGTGCCTTCCACCACGCCGGTTTGCAGCGAGGTGAACAGCTCTGGCCATGCGATCGGGGTCGGCGAGGCGCCAAGCGTGGTGGCCACGAACTGCGGCAGATCAGCTGGCACGGTGCGCATTTTCAGGCCGGCCAGATCGCCCGGACCGCTGACGCGCTTTTTGGTATTGGCATAGTTGCGCCAGCCGCCGGTGTTGCCGACGGTCATCAGACGGATCTTGTCGCCCGAATCCTTCAGCGCCATTTCGCGCAGAGTTTTGGTGAAATCGGTCTGGGTCAGCGCTGCTTCGGCGACGCGGTCATCCGACATCAGATAGGGCAGATCCAGCACCTGAATATAGGGGAACAGCCCCGCAGCCCCGCCCGAGGTCGAGATATAGACGTCGATCGAGCCATCGGCGACGCCTGCCAAGCATTCATCGCCCTTGGCGCAAAGCTGGGTGCCGATGAACAGCTCGACCTTGATCGCACCGTTCGAGGCGTTCTCGACATAGTTCTTGAACACCACAAGACCGTCATAGTCTTCGTCGTTTTCATTCGAATTGGCGGTGGCGCGCAGGGTGATCTCTTGTGCCATTGCAGCGACAGAGGTCCCCATCATCAGGCTGGCCAAGACCAGCGATTTTAGTGTTTTCTTAAGCATTGTCTTCTCCCTGTTTAAACACGTCTGTTAGTGGACGAAGCCAAAGATCCTTGGCACCGTCAGGCTTAGGGCGGGGAAGTAGGTGATCAAAAAGATCACCAGAACTTCGACCGCCAAAAACGGTAGGGTGGCGCGTGCGATGGTTTCCACGCGCAAACCCGAGACCGAGGAGGTGACAAACAGCACCAATCCCATCGGCGGGGTCAGCAGGCCAACCGTCAGGTTGACCGCCATGATGATGGCAAAATGCACCGAATCGACACCCAAAGAGGTGAAGATCGGCCCCAAGATTGGCCCCAAAATGATGATCGCGGGGCCGGCATCCAGAAACATGCCAACAATGAACAGCAAAATGTTGATCAGAAACAACAGGATCAACGGGTTGTCTGACAGGCCAAGGATGATGCTGGCCAGCAGTTCGGGGGTATGGGACAGGCTGGCGACGGTTTTGAACGCCATCGCAGCCCCCACCAGCAAAAGCACCACGGCCGAGGTCATGCCAGCGCGGGTCAGCACATCGGGCAGGTCAGACCATTGCAGCGTGCGCATGACAAAGAGGCCGATCAGGGTGGAATAGCCCACCGCGATGGCGGCGGCCTCGGTTGGAGTGAAAACGCCGCCCAGAATGCCGCCCAGGATGATTACAGGCGTCATCAGCGGCCAGATCGCCTTAAGGCTGGCTTGCCCCCGCTCGCCCCATGTGGCGCGGCGGGTGGCGGCGGGCAGGTCGTAGTGATCGGCCATGAAATGGATCAGCAGCATCAGCCCGCCGCCGATCATAATGCCCGGCACGATGCCGGCCAAAAACAGCGCCGCCACGCTTTCGCCCATCACATAGGCATAGATGATCATGATCCCCGAAGGCGGGATGATCGGGCCGATGATCGAACTTGCCGCCGTCACTGCTGCGGCAAAGCTGCGGGTGTAGCCTTGCTTTTCCATTGCGGGGATCAGCATTGACCCCAAGGCCGAGACATCGGCCACCGCAGAGCCCGAAAGCCCGGCAAACAGCATCGACGACAGCACATTGACATGCGCCAGCCCGCCGCGCAGGTGGCCGATCATGGCTTGGCTGAATTCAACCAGCCGCAGGGTGATGTTCGAGCGGTTCATCACCTCGCCCGCCAGCATAAAGAAGGGGATCGCCATCAACGGAAAGCTGTCCATGCCGTTGTAGATATTGCGATAAAGCAGCACGATGTCGCGGGTTTGCCCGTTCATCCACAGCAAAATCGCCGGAGCTGCGATCAGACCAAAGAACACCGGCAGACCCAGCAGCAGCAGCACCAAGAACAGCGGCAGGAAAAATGACAGCATCTATTCGCTTCCCATCACTGCGGCATCGGCGATCAGCACCAGCCGCGCCTCTTGGCCAAATAGGGTCGCGGTGGCGCGCAAGATCAGCTCGACACAGACCGAAATCAGCAGGCCAAGCCCAACGACAAGCGAGGCCATCATCCACGCCTTGGGCACTTTGACCCAAGTTGAAAGATCAAGGCTGCTTGGCACCGACAGGCTGTCGGTGGCAAAGCGCCCGCCAAGGCCGGTGGTTTCCGACCAGCCGATTTGCAGCCCGATCACCAGCACCGCCAAGGATAACAGCAAGAGCAAGATGGTCAGCAGGGCGGCAGGGCGGCGGGGCAAAAACCGCACCAGCATCTCGATCGAGACAAAGCCGCCGCGGCGAAAGGCGGTGGGGGCCATCAGCCCAGCCATCCACAGCATCAAAAATCTTGCGGCCTCTTCAGGCCAAGGCAAGGCGCTGCTTAAGACATAGCGGAAAAACACTTGCAGCAAAATCGCAACCACCATCAGGGCGACGCAAAAAGCGCCAAGACGGCGACCAAGCGTCAGCAGGGCGGCATTCACCGCCCCCAACCCATTGGTCAGACCCAATAAGGCGCTCATCGCGCTCCTCCCCAGTTGCGCCACCCCGAAATGGGGTGATGCCTCGCTTAGACCTTGGCGGAAAACCCGCCGTATTGGCCCTTTTTAAACACCAGCCCTGCGACATCGCGCTGGCTGGCGCGCAGCACTTGGCCCACGACGATCAGATGATCGCCTCCTTCGTGGGTTGCGTGTTGCACACAGTCAAACCGCGCCGCGGCGGTGGTCAGCACCGGCACGCCCTCGGCGTTGATCTCGTGGTCCAGCCCGTCAAAACCGGCGCCGCCGCGCATAAAGCGGGCGATGATGTCGTGTTGATCCTCGGCCAGAATATGGATGGTGTAATGCTGCGCCACGGCAAAATGCGGATAGCGCGAGGCCGATTTCGACGGCGACCAGATCACCAAAGGCGGATCCATCGACAGGCTGGAAAAGCTGTTGGCGACAAAGCCCATCGGGCCCTCTGGCCCGGCGATTGTCACCAAGGTGACGCCGGTGGCAAAGCTGCCCAAAGCGTCGCGAAAGGCGCGGGCGTTGGCGGCGTCGGGGATAAAGGTAAAGCCGTCAGGCAAAGCACCATCCGCCATCATGCCACCTCGCGCCCAAGGGCGAGGCTGTAAAGCTCGAACCAGGTTTGGCGGTCCATTGCAATTTTGGTGGCATCCGACAGGCTGGCGATACGGGCTAAGGAATTGGTGCCCATCACCGGCAAAATCTGTGCGGGGTGGCGCAGCAGCCAAGCCACGGCAACCGCGCTCCAATCCGTGCCATGCTCGGCGCCAATCGCGGCCAGACGGTCGCGCAGCTTGGTGTCGGCTTGCGACAACAACTGCCCCCCTGCCAGCGGCGACCAAGCCATCAGCGGTTGGCGGTGCTGTTGATGATAGGCGACATCGCCATTGGTAAAGCCCTGATGCGCCATCAGGCTCAGTTCGATCTGGTTGGTGACCAGCGCAGACCGCATCCCCGATTGCAGCAAGGCCACATCATAGGGCCGGAAGTTCGACACCCCAACCGCACGGACTTTGCCAGCCGCAACCAAGGCGTCAAGCGCTGCTCCGGTTTCCAGAGGGTCCATCAGCGGATCGGGGCGGTGGATCAGCAAAAGGTCAATGGTTTCAATCGCCATCTCGCGCAAAGACGCCTCGACCGAGGCGTTGATATGCGCGGCAGAGGTGTCGTAATACTTTACCCGCGCGCCCGAATGGCGGCCGACGGGGGCGATGATATCGCATTTGGTGATGATCTGCATTTGCGCGCGCAAGGCAGGGGCGGCGCGCAGGGCAGCCCCCAGCAGCGTCTCGGCGGTATAGCCGCCATAGATATCGGCTTGGTCAAAGCTGGTGATGCCTTGGGCCAAGCAGGCCTCGATCTTGGCTTGCACATGCGCGGGCGAATTATCGGCATCATCGCCAAGCCGCCACATGCCGTAAACCAGCCGCGACAGCTCGATCGTGCCTAGGGTAACCCGTTCCATTAGCGTCTTTCTCCGATGCCCAAGGGCGTTTGGGGTGTGCTGGCCGGAATGCGGCCATATTCTTGTGGCAGCGAGCAGGTTTTCAACTGCGGCAGCACTTTTGTTCCAAAGTGATCGGCCTCATCCAGATGCGGGTAACCCGAGAAGATAAAGGCACGGATGCCCATTTTTTGATAGGCCTCGATCTTGGACATAATCTGATCTGTCGATCCGACCAGTGCCGCACCGCAGCCAGAGCGCGCGCGACCGATGCCTGTCCACATATGCGGTTCGATATAGCCAAATTGATCGGCCAATTCGCGCGCCCGTGCCTGATGGGCAACGCCAAGGCTGATGCTATCATGCGCGCGGTCGCGGATCAGGGCGCCATATTCATCGTCAAGTTTCGAGGCGATATGCTCGGCATAATCTTTCGCCTCGGCTTCGGTGTCGCGCACGATCATATGCACGCGCAGCCCGTAATCCAGCGTGCGGCCATGGGCCTCGGCGCGGGCGTGGACATCGCGCATGCGCTGGGCCAATTGCGCCATCGGTTCGGGCCACATCAGATAGACATCGCATTGCGCGCCGCACAGTTCCAACGCATCGGGAGAGTAGCCGCCGAAATACAACAGCGGCCCGCCGTTTTGCTGATAGGGCTTGGCCGGATCGGTCGGCACGCCTTTGAACTGATAGACCTCGCCGTCGTGGTCGATGGTGTCGCGCGTCCAGGCTTGGCGCAAGATCTGCACCACCTCGTGGCTGCGCTTGTAGCGAAAGGCCGAAGAGGCAACCTCGCCGGGAAAATCCGAAGAGATCACATTCAGCGTCAGACGGCCTTTCAGCATATGATCCAGCGTCGCCACGGTGCGCGCCAGCATGATCGGCTGCATCTCGCCGCAGCGGATGGCGGCAAGGAAATTGATGCTTTCGGTGATCGGGGCGCAGCCTGCGACAAAAGACAGCGTGTCTTGGCCGACCTGAAACGACGAGGGGCAGAGGATATTGCGAAAACCATGCCCTTCGGCGCGTTTGACGATGGCCGAGCAATGCTCCCAGCTTGAGCGCAGATCGCCGTCGGGCACGCCAAGATAGGCGTAATCATCCGAGCAAAGGGCGGCAAACCAACTGATTTCGGCCGCAGTCAGATCGGGGGATGTGATCGGCACGATGGTCATTGATTCTCTCTTTCGCAGAGTCACCTTTTCTCTTGCGTAACACCCGCTTTGATGTAGATCAATACTGTATCAATTTTCCAAGAGGAATGCAGATGGCCGCAGCAGGGTCATTGCCGCTTTACCAGCAGATCAGCGAATTGCTGATCCGTGACATCGCCTCTGGGCGGCTGATCGAGGGCGAGCGTCTGCCGCCCGAACGCGATATGGCGGCAGATTTGGGCATTGCGGTCGGCACCCTGCGCCAAGCCCTAAAGGATCTGACGGCCAAGGGCCTATTGGACCGCGTGCAAGGTTCGGGCAATTACATCCGCGCCAAGGCGGATCCTGCCTCGGTTTACGCCTTGTTTCGATTAGAGCTTTTGTCGGGCGGCGGGCTGCCAACGGCGCAGGTTTTGTCGGTGGACCGTGTCGCCAAAGACCCCGCCTTGCCCGCCTTTGGCAGCAGTGATCAGGGCCACCGGATTCGGCGGCTGCGGTTCTTGTCGGGCAAGATCGCGGCGGTGGAAGAGATTTGGCTCGATGGCGATTACATCGCGCAGATCCCGATCGGGGATTTGTCGGAATCGCTCTATCTGTATTACCGCCAAAAGCTGGGGCTTTGGATCGCGCGGGCCGAAGATGGCATCGGCCAAGCGGCGCTGCCGGATTGGTCGCCGCCCAGCTTTCCGCATCTGGCGGGCAGCGCTTTGCCGTTTATCACCCGCCTCAGCTGGGGCCAGGATGGCCGCGCGGCAGAGGCGTCCTGGACATGGTATGACCCCAATGTTGTGCGCTATGTCGCACGGCTTAAATAAGGAAAACTTAGGTGAAATCAGTTCGCTACGGGATTATTGGCTGTGGAATGATGGGGCAAGAGCATCTGCGCAACATAGCGCTTTTGCCCGATGCCGAGGTGGTGGCGATTTTCGAGCCAGATGCGGGGATGCGCGCGCGGGCGCAGGCCTTGGTGCCTGCGGCGAAAATGGTCGGGTCTTTGGCCGAGGTGCTGGCCGAAGCGGCGGTGAACTGTCTGCTGATCGTCTCGCCCAATCATATGCACCTTGGCCAGCTGGAAGAGATCGCGCGGCTGCGGCCCTTGCCGGTGCTGGTGGAAAAGCCGCTGTTCACCGACGAGGCCGATGTGGCGCGGATGGCGGCGCTGCGGGCCAACTATCCCGCGCCGATTTGGGTGGCGATGGAATACCGCTACATGCCGCCGGTGGCGCATCTGATCCGCGAGGCGGTTGCCGCCACGGGGGGCATCAAGATGCTGTCGATCCGCGAACATCGCTTTCCGTTTTTGCAAAAGGTCGGCGATTGGAACCGCTTTAACCGCAACACCGGCGGCACTTTGGTGGAAAAATGCTGCCATTTCTTTGACCTGATGCGGTTGATTGCGGGCTGTGATCCGGTGCGGGTGATGGCCTCGGGCGGGCAGGCGGTGAACCACCTGGACGAGGTTTATGACGGCGAGACCTCGGATATCTGGGACAATGCGCATGTGATTGTCGATTTTGAAAACGGCATGCGGGCGATGCTAGAGCTGTGCATGTTCGCCGAAGGCGCGCGCTATCAAGAAGAGATCGCGGCAGTGGGACCCTTGGGCAAGATCGAATGTCTGGTGCCGGGGCCGGGGCGGTTCTGGCCTGCGCATCTGGGCGCTGCCCCGGTGCCGCAAGTGGTGGTCAGCCCGCGCAATCCGGCAGGGCCAAGGGTGCTGGAGGTGCCGGTGGACCCGAATTTGCTGGCCGCAGGCGATCACAACGGCTCGACCTTTTATCAACACGCGGGCTTTGCCCAAGTGGTGGCCAAGGGCGGCGTGCCAGATGTGACGCTGCAAGATGGCTGGTGGGCGGTGGCGCTGGGCAAGGCCGCGCAGATATCAGCCCGCGAGGGGCGGGTGATTGGCACCGCAGAGCTGCGCGCCCTTGGGCCGCAGTAAAGCCGCTTTGGCGAGCAAGGCCGCGGCGTTTTTCCGACCTAAATCTGCACGCGGCACCAGACCGCATCATGATCCGAGAGCGGCTTGCCCTCTGGAGTCAGGGCTGCGATCAGGGCTTTGTCTTGCAGATGCAGGCCCCTTGTGCCCAGCCAATCCAGTTTCATTTGTCGGGTCGGGTGCGGGGTGATCAGGCTTGGGCGGGTGGTCATGCCAGCTGGCGTGGCTGACCACGCATAGCCCCTTGCGCTGGCCTGCGCAAAAAGCGTCTCGGCGCGCCAATCGAAATCGGGCGGCATATGGTTTCCTGTGTTCAGATCGCCACCGATCAAGACCGGCAGATTTGGCGCAAAGGCTTCGATCTGGTCCAGCAGCAGGGTGAACTGCGCCGCACGGTGCTTGGCATCGGCATTGCTTTCCAGATGGGTCGAGACAACGCAGATCTCGCCCATCGTGGTCGCCACCACCGCCAGCAGCGCCATCCGGCCACCAACACGCGGCTGATCGGGGTCGGCCTCCAACTCGTCTGCGGAAAACCAATGGCCGTGATCGTCCAGCCGCAGCATGGTCACGCGGGCAAAGGGCGCGCGGGAGAGGATCGCATTGCCGTGCCAGCCGTGGGCGTTGAACCTGTCGGTGCAAAACGCCCGCTCGGTTGGGCCGCCCAGATCAAGCTCGTGGAATTCGACGCCAAAGGCATAGACCATGCCCAAAGCCTGCGCCATGGCTTCGGTGGTATGGCGCTGGGCGGTGCGAGCCATGCCGTGGTCAACTTCGGAAAGCAAAACAATATCAGGTGCATAGCTTGCCAAAAGATCGGCACTTTCTTGCGGAAAGAGGCAGCGCTCGACGTTCCAAGCCGCGATCGAGATCTCTGGCCCCAGCTGCGGCACAGCTGCGGTTCCGCCGGTTTGCACCGCTGACATCGCGGGCAATTCAGCCAGCAAGGCGCGGTGGCTGGCGGCTGTACGCGGTGCGGCCAGAATGCGAGCGCGCTGATCGGCGGTGACATCGGGCAGGGCGGAGACAACCATACTCACAGCCGCACCCCAGTGTCTGCGGCAAAGAGCGACAGCGTCTCGGGCTTGAAACTGGCGCGCAGCGGGCCAGTGCTTGCGGCGATGTCTTTGCTGACATGCAGGCTGATCGGCTGTCCCAACAGGCTGCCATGCAACAGCCGATGCGCGCCCAATTCCTCGACCAAAGCGATGTCCAGCATCAGCGGGCCAGCGGCGTCAGGCGTAATGTCCTCGGGGCGCAACCCGATCACCACCGCGCCCGAAGCCGCCTTGGGGGCCGCAGCAAGCCTTAGATCACCAATCTGTGCCATGCCGTTCAAAATCTCGCCATGCAGCAGGTTCATCGGCGGCGCGCCCATAAACGAGGCCACAAAGGTGGTGGCAGGGCTGTGATAAATTTCGGATGGGCTGCCGATCTGTTCGATACGGCCTTCGTTCATCACGATAATTCGGTCGGCCATGGTCATGGCTTCAACCTGATCATGCGTGACATAGACCGATGTGACGCCAAGGCGGCGCTGCAAGGCTTTGATTTCAATCCGCATCTGGTTGCGCAATTTGGCATCAAGGTTCGACAGCGGCTCGTCAAACAAAAACAGCGCCGGATCGCGTACAATCGCGCGCCCCATCGCCACACGCTGCCGCTGGCCGCCCGACAACTGCGACGGCTTGCGGTCAAGATAATCGTCCAAGTTCAGCAGCGCCGAGGCCTCTGCCACCTTTTGATCAATCTGCGCCTGCGGAATTTTGCGGTTCTTCAGCCCGTAGCCGATGTTTTTGCGCACGCTCATATGCGGATAAAGCGCGTAGTTTTGAAACACCATCGCAATGTCGCGGTCGGCCGGGTCGATGTGGTTGACCAAGCGCGCGCCGATGTGCAGATCGCCGGCGCTGATGTCTTCCAGCCCTGCAATCATCCGCAGCATCGTCGATTTGCCACAGCCAGATGGGCCAACCAGCACGATAAATTCGCCATGCGGAATCGAAAAGCTTGCCGGATGAACGGCGGTAACGCCGTTGGGATAGGTCTTGGTGATGCCAGAAAGCGTGACCTGAGCCATAAAAATAGTCCTTATTTATCCGATTCCGTCAGACCTTTGACGAACCAGCTTTGGAAAAAGACGACGATCAGAACCGGAGGCAGGATCGCGATCAGGGCCAGCATATTGGCGCGGCCGTATTCGGGGATCTGGTTGCCTTCCAGCATCTGGGTGATTTGTTTGATGCCGCGCACAAGGGTGAACATGCCCTCGTCGGTGGTGATCATGGTGGGCCAAAGATATTGGTTCCAACCGTAGACAAACATGATGATGAACATCGCAGCCACCATGGTGCGCGACAGCGGCACAAGGATGTCGAAGAAGAACTTCACCGGCCCCGCGCCATCTATGCGCGCGGCCTCGACCAGCTCTTCGGGGATCGAGCGAAAGTATTGCCGGAAAAAGAACGTCGCCGTGGCCGAGGCGATCAGCGGCACGATCAGACCTTGATAGGTGTTCAGCATCCCCAGCTTTTGCACGATTTCATAGGATGGCAGAATGCGCACCTCGAGCGGCAGCAGCAGGGTGGTGAAGATCATCCAGAAGGCAAAGCTGGCAAAGCGCAGCCGGAAATAGACGATGGCATAGGCCGCCATCATCCCCAGCACAATCTTGCCAATGGCAAAGCCAAAGCCAAGGATCAGCGAATTCCATAGCATATTCAGGCCAGTATTGGCACCGGCAAAGCCGTCAGCCTTCAGCATCGCTTTCAAAAAGTTGTCGTCCAATTGGCTGCCAAAACTTAGGCCCGGCCCGTTTTTCATATTCACCAGATCGGGCATCGAGGTCATCTGCAACAGCATCAAGACCGGCAGCATCATGAACAAAGATCCGATGATCAGGATCACATGATCCAGCACGGTCGACAGGCGCAGGCGGGGCTTTTGCATGGCAGATCCTTAGGTGTAATGGATGCGGCGTTCGACAAGCCGGAACTGTGCGATGGTCATCGCCAGCACCAAGACCATCAAGATCACCGATTGCGCAGAAGAACCGCCCATGTCGTTGCCGCGAAAGCCGTCAACATAGACTTTATAGACCAGCGTCATCGGGTTGTTGCCCGGCTCGCCTTTGACCAGAGTGTCGATCACGCCAAAGGTGTCGAACAGCGAATAGGTGATATTGGTGATCAGCAGGAAAAATCCTGTCGGTGCCAGCAGCGGAAAGGTGATGTCCCAAAACCGCCCCGAGGCCGAGCGATTGTCGATCAGCGCCGCCTCGCGCACCGACTTCGGGATCGATTGCAGGCCGGACAGAAAGAAGATGAAGTTCACCGGAATCTGTTTCCAAACCGAGACCAGAACCATCGCAAAGGCGGTGTCATAGTAGTTGACGCCCAGTTTGAAATCCCAGCCCAGCATGGTCAGAAACCGCGTCAGCGGCCCCCAGCTTTGGTTGAACAGGATAATTCCCATCACCCCTGCCACGGGTGGGGCGACAGCATAGACCCACATCAGCGCGGTGCGATAGGCCTTGGCGCCCTTGATCACCTTATCGGCCTTGACCGCCAACAACAGCGCAATCGCCAGCGAAAGAAACGTTACAAGCAGGGAAAACACCACCGTAAAGCTTGCCGCGCGCGCATAGGGGGCAGACTTCCACAGCGAGGTGTAATTGGCAAAGCCGACAAAGGTCTCGCTAAAGCCAAAGGGGTCTTGCAGATAAAAAGACGAGGTCAGCGCGTGCCATGCGGGCCAATAAAAGAACACCACGATGATCGCCATCTGCGGCAAAAGCAGCAGGATCGGCAGCCAACGGTTGGTAAAAGCGGCGCGTTTCATGGGGCTGTCCTTTAAAAGATAGGTGGCCGCAAGCTGCGGCCACCCGAGGTGTTACGATTACTGCGCTTGGGTCTGTGCGAACTTGGCCAGCAGGTCGTTGGCTTCGGTTTCGATGGTGGCAAAGCCTGCATCAACCGTGGTCTCACCGCCCAGGATGCGACCGAATTCACGGTTCATCACGTCGCGGATTTGCACATAAAAGCCCATGCGATAGCCCTTGGTATTGGCGCCGGCTGGCAAGGAAAGCTGCTGGATACCAACTTCGGCAGCAGGGGCCTTGGCGTAATAGCCATCAGCCTTTGCCATCTCATAGGCCGCCGTGGTGATCGGCACATAGCCGGTCTCGCGGTGCCACATGTACTGCACTTCGGGCGAGGTCAGATATTTGAAGAAGGCCGCGGTGGCTTTGTTCTCTTCTGCCGATTTGCCCGACATCGCAAACAGCGACGCGCCGCCGATAAAGGTCTGGGTTGGCTCTTTGGTCACCGATTCCCAATAGGGCAGATAGGTGGCCGAGAATTTGAACGGCAGGTCCAGCTTGGACAGACCGCCGAACGAGCCCGAAGACCCCATCCAGATCGCGACTTTGCCTTCTTCGAACGGCTTTTGGTTGTCGTTCCAAGCAGCGCCGTAGTAACCGAACCAGCCCTTATCGAGCCAGTCTTTAACATGGCTCCAATGCATTTTGATCTCGGGCGAATTCACCAAGATCTTGGTGTCGACGCCGTCATAGCCGTTGTTGTTGGTGGCAAACGGCAGATTGTGGCGCGACATGAAGTTTTCGACCCAGATCCAAGGCGAATGCGATTCAGCCAAAGGAATGTAGCCCGCTTTCATCAGCGCAGGTGCGGTCACAGCCTCAAATTCTTCATAGGTCTTTGGTGCGGTCACACCGGCTTTTTCCAGCGCATCGACGTTGTAATACATGATCGGCGAGGAAGAGTTGAACGGCATGCCGATCATTTTGCCAGCGCTGTCGGCGTAGAAATAGCGCACGCCCGAGATATAGTCGTTGATGTCAAACGGCACACCGTTTTCGGTCAGCAGGTCTTGCACGGGCACGGTTGCGCCCTTGGCCCCGATCACAGTCGCAGCGCCTGCGTCGAAAACTTGCAGGATGTTTGGCTGCTCGCCGGCGCGGAAAGCCGCGATGCCTGCGGTCAGGGTCTCTTCATAGGTGCCCTTGAAGGCTGGGGTGATTTTATAATCGGTCTGGCTTGCGTTGAAGTCGGTTGCGATTTTGTTGACGGTTTCACCCAAAGCGCCGCCCATAGCGTGCCACCAAGTGATTTCGGTCTGAGCCGAAGCCGCGCCTGCCATCAAAGACAGGGCTGCTGCCGTTGCGAGCGAGAATCTTGTCATTGTTTTTCTCCGGTCATTTGAATGCCCGAAACGGGCAGACAGCGATGGCCCGCGCCAGCCCATAAGGGATCAGCGCCGGCGGATACAAACGGGTCCATGCAGACCCGTCCACGACGTCCAGGAAACGTGGGCCGAGCCTCTGCTCTTGCCGCCGATTCTGCACACGTGTTCACATAGCCAAGCAATATAACACCGCGATGACAGGTGGCGGTTTTTACGAAAAATTCACCGTCGCGGCGTCAAAACTGATCTGGCAGGATCAGCTTGCCCGCATCGGGCGCGTTGTGGTGGTAATAGGGCCACTTCAGATAGCGCGCGACCGCCTCTTGCACCACATCGGCGTGATGGCCGCGCACCATTGCAACGTGATGCTCAAAGCCGTTTTGCGTCACAAAGCGCATCAATTCGCGCAGGCGCGTCACCTTTGTAACCGCGATGCCGCCATCCATCGGGAAGGGGTCATCAGTAAAGCTGCCTTCGCCCAGATAGCATTTCAGCCTGCCCGCGCGGTCGTCCGAGGACAGCCGGAAATAGGTCATATCGCCAGGCTTGACCTTGCCCTTGACCGCGCCGAAGCATTTCGAGCGGCCAATGCTTTCGCCCAGAACATCCAATTCGCCGATTTCCGGCGTGTCGCCGATAAAGCTTTTGGGGAAATTGCCGCAATGGGTGCAAACGCAGGTATCGGGCTCATAGCCGTAGTTGTTGTTCCAATCTAGAATCGCCGGCGGCGCGCCCGAGGCCAGTGCCAGCGCATACATCGACAGCGCGCCCATGATATCGACCTCGCAGGCCGAGGGCATCAGCTCTTCGCCCATCATCGACATGGTGACGCAGGTGGCGCAGCCAAAGTTGTCTTGCAAAGACCGCCAGCACTGAATGGCGCTGGCATCGCATTCGTTTTCCTCGATCCAGCGATTGACCGCGAGCGTCCATTTCGCTTGGGTTAAGATCTGCTGCGCGGTGATATGGGGGGCTATGGTGCCGTAGGCCTTGATCTTTTCCATCTTGGCCAAAAGTGCGGGCTCGTCATCTTTGATCTTGCCCGCCGCGCCCATCATCTCGGAAAGATCGACCGTGACGACGGTGATCCCCGAGGCCTGCAACAGCTTTTCGGAATAGCGCATGGTCTGGAACGCGCCGGTACGCGCGCCAATCGCCCCCAGCCGCGCCCCGCGCAGGCCACGCACGGTGCGGCAGACCCGCGAAAACCGTTCTAGGTCGCGGCCAAATTCCGCGCCGCCGGTGTCACAGGTGTGGGTGGTGGTTTCGGTAAAGGGAACGCCATATTGCCAAAAGTTGTTGCTGACCGAAATCTTGCCGCAAAAGGCATCGCGGCGGCTGTGGATATCAACCTTGTCAACCTCGTCATTGCTGGCTTGCAACAGGATCGGCACGCCCAGCTTGGCGCGGTTGACCAATTCGACGATGGCAATTTCATCGCCAAAATTCGGCAGGCAGATCACCAGACCGTCGATCTGGTCGCGATGGGCTTTGAAATGGGCGGCGTAAAGTTCAGCATCTGCAAGGCTTTGTACCGCGCCATTCGCTGTGGCCTCATAGGGCAGGGTCACCACATCGATGCCCAAGCGCGCCAGATGCGCCAGAACCTCGGTTCGCGCAGTCAGGCAGGGGGCGGGGCTAAAGAACGCGCGGCTTCCGATCACTACGCCAAGTGTCACCCTGCGTCGAATGGTCAGTGTCATAATCCCCCCTTGCAGCGCAGGCCATGTGCCGCGCCAAATCGCTTTGGCTGATGGTGGCGCGGCGGGCTTTGCACTGCAAGAGCTATTGCAGCCCTGCCAAAGCTGCGCTGCACATATTGCATTGGGCCGTGGATTTTTCGAGCGGCAGGTCGCTGATCAGAGCGCTTTGATCGCCAGATCTGCCATCTGCAAGATCGCCTCGCGCGTGCTGGCAACGGCGATAAAGCGGGCCTTGTGACAGAATTTCGCGCCCTTGACCCCGCTTGCGGCTTCTAATGCTGCGTCGCTCAGCCCCGCCCAAGCTTCGGGCAGATCGGCGCGCTGCTCGAAGGTGTCATTCGACAGTTTGATGCCGCCCAAGGTCCAATCGCCGCCGCGCGGTACCACCACGAACAAGATATGATCCGCGCCTGCTTTATCGAGGGCGGCGCGGTAGGGCATGCCCATCGGCAGCTCTAGGATCGGTGAGGCCCCTGCGGCTGCAATCGCGGCAAGGGCGGCCGTTTGCGCCCGCGCGCTGGCCGCCAGATTGCGGATCTGCGCTTCGACAAAGATCCGCGCCACCGGCAGGGCGGCGTGAAAGGCATCGTCATCGGCCGAAGGCGACAGATCATCATAAGACGGCTTCAGGCTGCCCAAAAGCGAAGGCAGCGTCAGGATCGACAGCACACCCGCAACCGAAGGTTCAATCGCGCCATTGTCCAAAAGATCGATCGGCAGCACGAATTTGGCGTCAAACTTGGCGTGGATCGGGTCGATGTCGGCCTCTGGCACTTGCAGGGCTGCAAGATAGGCGCGGCCATAATGGGCCCAGATCAGGCCAAACGAGCTGAAGGGTTGGCCGTCTTCGCGCAAGGGGCTGGGGCGCTGGTGGTGGTCGAAAATCTGCGCCTCGGCATCATAGGCGCCGCCGACGTCATAGATGATCTTATCAGCGCTTGGCGTGATCAGCTGTTTGTCGCGGCTGCGCAGCAGGTCTGCTTGCGGGAAAAGCCGCGTCAGAATGACCGAAGACAGCAGCTCGTCTGCGTGAAAGCCGCCGGAATGGGTGACAAGAAAGTTCAGGGTCATCGCGCGGCTCCAAATGCAAAAGGCGACCCGAACGGCCGCCTTATTGCCCGCCTCTTCTCAGATGCGCCGCGCCAGATCAAGGTTTGATTGCGCAAAATTTGCGAAAACCACGGGCAAGCGCGCCCGCCCGTGGCTGGTTTTGGGCAGATCAGACGTTGCGGTAGGGGCGTCCGGCCTTGACCATGGTTTCGTTATATTTGCGGAAGATGCCAACGACCTTGGCCTTGGTTTCGCTTTCGGCTGCGATCTCGTCCCAGAACTTTTGCGCGGCCTCTTCGACGGTGGTCCATTCCTCGTCCGAAATCGAGGTCAGCTTGGTGTCCGCGCCTTCAACCCGCAGACGCGCTTCGCCTGCCCAATACCAATGTTGGCGATAGTAATGCGACTGCTCGAAGCAAACGCGCATCAACTCTTGCAGATGCGGCGGCACTTCATTCCAGCGGTCCATATTGGCAAAGAAATGCCCGATCCACGCGCCCGAGATATTGTTGGTCAGGAAGTTCGGCGCAAGTTTCGCCCAAGAGGCGGTATAAACCTCGGTGATGCCCGACCATGCCACGCCATCAAGCTCGCCAGTTTGCAGCGCGATTTCAATGTCTTCCCATGGCAGCGTCACCGGCACCACGCCAAATTGCGCCAAGAACCGCCCTGCGGTTGGGAAGGTGAAGACGCGCTTGCCTGCCAGATCAGACAGTTTGGTGATCGGATCTTTCATCGAGAAGTGGCACGGATCCCAGCTTCCTGCCGAGATATGCTTGATGCCGATCTTGGCGTATTCTTCTTTCCAGATCTCGTCCAAACCATAGTGGTTGAACAGCGCAGGCACATCCAAGGAATAGCGCAGCGCCAGCGGGAAATAGCCGCCAAACACGGTGACTTCGGTGGGCGAGGCCATCGAGTCGTCATCCGATTGCACCGCGTCAATGGTGCCGTTTTGCAGCGCCCGCGCCAGTTCAGCGGTGGGGACAAGCTGATCGGCGTAGTAAAGCTCGATCTCCATCTGGCCTTGGGCGATCAGGTTGAAAGCGTCGACGGCGGGCTTGACAACCTCGGCGCCAAGGGCGGTTCCGGCATAGGTCTGCATCCGCCATTTGATCGGCGCTTGGGCTGCAACAGGCGAGGCCACCGCAGCCGCAGCGGCACCAATGGCACCGGTGGTGATAAAGGTACGTCTTGTGGTCATTGTCTTACTCCATGTTGAAAGGGGACGCCCCGTAACCGGGGTCTGGTTACAAAGTCACAGCAGTGTCGCAGGCAGCCAAAGTGCGATCTGGGGAAAGACCATCACCAGCACCAAGGTCAGGATCATGACAAGAACGAAGGGGAAAACCGAACGATAAATCATCGGCAGGGTGAAATCATCCGGCGCCATCGCGCGCATCAAGAACAGGTTATAGCCGAAAGGCGGCGTCAGATAGGCGATTTGGCAGGTGATGGTGTAAAGCACGCCGTACCAGATCAGATCGAAGCCCAGCGCCTTGGCAAGGCCAACATAGATGGGGGCGACGATCACCAGCATGGCGGTGTCGTCCAAAAACATCCCCATCACCAGAAAGCTCAGCTGCATCAGGATCAGCACTTGCCAAGCCGTCAGCCCCAGATCGCGCACGAAAAAGTTCTCAATCGCGCGGCCTGCGCCCAAGCCGTCAAACACCGCGCCAAAGGACAGCGCCGCCATGATGATCAGCATGAACATCACGGTGATCGCCAGCGTGTTGCGGGTGGCAGTTTCAAACACCTGCCGCGTGAAGCGCCCCTTTAGCACCGCGGCCGCCACCGCCGTCAGCGCGCCGATCACCGAGGCTTCGGTCAGGCTTGTCCAGCCTTTGACAAAGGGGATCATCATCGAGGCAAAGATGATGATCGGCAAAAGCGCTGCCCGCAGCAGCCGAAAGCGTTCGGCCCAAGTGATCTGGGCGCGTTCTTCGGCCGACATTGCCGGCGCAAGTGCTGGGTTGAACCAGCAGCGGATCACGATATAGCCGATGAACAGCACCGCCATCAGCAGGCCGGGCAACAGGCCTGCCAACCACAACTGGCTGACCGGCTGGCGCGCGATTTGCGCAAACAGCACCAGCACCACCGAAGGCGGGATCAGAATGCCAAGGCTTGATCCACCCTGAATAACGCCTGAAATCATCAGCTTGTCATAGTTGCGCTTGACCAATTCGGGCAGCGCAATCGTCGCCCCAATCGCCATGCCCGCCACCGAAAGCCCGTTCATCGCCGAAATCATCACCATCAGCAAAATGGTGCCAATCGCCAGCCCGCCGGGCAGCGGGCCAAACCAGACATGAAACATTTTGTACAAATCTTCGGCCAGACGGCTTTCGCTCATCACATAGCCCATGAAGACAAACATCGGCAGCGTCAGCAGCGCGTTCCATTTCATCAGCTTGAGGATCGAGGAATACCCCATATCAGAGCCCCCCGGGCCCCAAAGCAGGATCGCCGCAACCACCGCCACAAAGCCAATCGCGCCGAAAACGCGCTGGCCGGTCAGCATCATCAGCAGCATGGTCGAGAACATCAAAATGGCGATCAGTTCGTAAGACATCAGATTTCCTCGCCGCGCCAAATCGCGATATCGCGGAACAGATGCGCCACCGCCTGCAAGATCATCAGCACAAAGCTTGCGCAGATGATCGACTTGATTGGCCAAAGATAGGGCCGCCAGCCCGAGGCCGCGCGCTCGCCAACGTCAAAGGAATAGACCATGCTGCCAAAGGATCCGTAAAGCATCACGCCCAGATAAAAGATCAGCACAAACACCGTCACCGCATCCCAAATCGCCTTGGTTTTCGGGCTTTGGCGCGCATAAAGCAGATCCATCCGCACGTTGGTATCAAGTTGGAAGGTATAAGGCGCGCCCAAAAGGTAATAGGCCACAAGCGTGAACTGCGCCATTTCCAGCGTCCAGATTGCGGGCAGATGGATGATCTTGGTGATCGAAGACCACAGCAAAATGCCCATCATCACAAACAGCAGATACATCGCGAACCGCCCGACGCGGTAGTTCAGCGCCTCGACATATCGCACATAGGTTCGGCACCAATTCGGCATCTTCAGCTTTTACGCCTTTGAATGAGGGGGTGGCCACCAGAAAACCCGCGGCTTTGACGGCAAGAGATCATCGCAGCGGGGCGGGGCAACCTGTGAGTCATGCTCACAGGTTCCTCCGCCCTAAGGGCTTTAGTCAAGATGTTTTCTTCTGCGGCAGGGTTTGTAACAATAGTTTCTATTTGGACTGCCGCTTATTTGGTCAGCCCGCAAACCGCCTGCACGGTCTAGGCGTTCGAGGCCAAGGCCCGCGCAAAGGCGTGATACGAGGCTTTCGGGGTGCGGACCAAGGTTTCGAAATCGACATGCACCAATCCAAAGCGCTTTTCATAGCCTTCGGCCCATTCATAATTGTCCAGCAAGGACCAATAGAAAAAGCCTTTGACCTGCGCGCCCTCTGCCATCGCGTCCTTGGTGGCCTGCAAATGCGCGAACAAAAACGCCTCGCGCACCGCATCGGGAATCTCGCCACCTGCAATCTCATCGGCGTTGGCCATGCCGTTTTCGGTGACATAGATCGGCAGATCGCCGATATAATCGCGGTGCAGCCGTGTCAGGGTAGCGCGCAGACCTTCGGGGTAAATCTCCCACCCCATCTGGGTTTTCGGGCGCGGGCCTGCAACGCTGCGCAGATGCGGCCAAGCGCTGTTGGGGGCATGTTCGACGATATTGCGGGTGTAGTAATTCACCCCCAGCCAATCAAGCTTTTGCGAGATCAGCGCCATATCGTCTTGCCAATTTGCGGGCATATGCGGGCCAAGGCCTTGCAGCACCTGCGCAGGATAGCTGCCTTGGCTGATGGCCTGAATAAACCACTGATTGAAGATGCCGTCCTGACGGTCTGCGGCGGCTTGGTCGGCGGGGGTGTCGCTTGCGGCCTGCACAGCCTCGAAGTTCAGCACGATGCCCAGATTGCCTTGGCCCATGTCGCGCAAGCGCTGGGTTGCCGTGCCATGGGCCAACAAAATATGGTGCATGGCACGCGCAGCCGCGCGAGTGTCGCGGTGGCCGGGGGCGTGGCAGCCCAGAAAATGCGACAGCCATGCCACGCACCACGGCTCGTTTATCGTGGCAATCGAAGCCACGCGGTCGCCGATGCGCCGGGTGATGGTTTCGGCGAAATCGGCAAAATGAAAACAGGTGTCACGGTTTGCCCAACCGCCACGATCGGCCAGAGCCGAGGGCAATTCCCAATGATACAGCGTCTGAAACGGTTTAAGCCCGCGCTGCAACATGCCGTCAACAAGGCGGTCGTAAAAATCCAACCCTTCTGGGTTGACTGTCACGCCATCGGGCATCACCCGCGCCCAAGAGGTTGAAAACCGATAGGCGTCCATATTGGCCGCGCGCAAAAGATCCAGATCGGCGGGCCAATGGTGGTAGTGATCGCAGGCCCGCGCCCCATCTTCAGCGCGCACCACATTGCCGGGGGTGGCCGCAAAACTGTCCCAATGGCAGGGACCGGCGCCGCCAAATTGCGCGCCCTCAATCTGATAGGCGGCCGTAGCTGCGCCAAAAACAAAGCCTTCGGGAAAGTCGAAACGAGAAAGTGCCATGCGCATTCTTTACACTAGAGCCAAGGAAACGGCGGTGGGCCGCGCCGATTTGCGGGCAGGAATCAGGCCAGACCGCGAAGCGCTTTACCGTTAGCGCATGGGCTGCGCGCAAAACATAGCAAAATTTTCGCTTCTCAATGCGCTTTGGATTGACTGGATTTGCGTGATCTGCGACGTTGAAGCATCCAAAGCGGTTTGAGGCGAATCTCAAGCGTTAAACCTTATCTGGATTACGCCCAGCAGAGGGGCGGGGGAAATCGGGAGGATATACCTATGAAGATTAAACTGTATGCCAGCGCAGCCGCGTTGGCGATGATGGCTGGTGGCGCTTTTGCGCAGGATTTGAAATTTCCCGTCGGTGAGGGCGCCTTTAGCTGGGGCTCGATGGAAGAGTACAAAGCCGCACATGGCGATCTGGCCGGTCAAGAGCTGACCATCGCAGGTCCGTGGCTTGGCCCAGACCAAGAATTGTTCGAATCGATGCTGGCTTATTTCAAAGCTGCCACTGGCGTTGATGTGAAATATGTCGGATCCGACAGCTTCGAGACCCAAGTCCGCATTGACGCCGAAGCAGGCTCGGCTGCGAATATTTCGGTGTTCCCACAGCCAGGTCTGGAGGCAGACCTTGCCAAACTGGGGCAAGTCGCGCCTTTGACCGATGCTGATGCAGCCTGGTTGAAGGACAACTATGCCGCCGGTCAGTCTTGGGTTGATCTGGCCAGTTTTCCGGGCGCCGATGGCGTCAGCAAGCTGTTTGGCTTTTTCTACAAAGTTGATGTGAAATCGCTGGTTTGGTATTCGCCAGAGACCTTCGCCGACGCAGGCTATAAAGTGCCGTCGACGATGGAAGAGCTGAAAGCGCTGACCGATCAGATCGTGGCAGATGGCGGCACCCCTTGGTGTATCGGTCTGGGTTCGGGCGGGGCGACCGGCTGGCCAGCGACCGACTGGGTGGAAGACATGATGCTGCGCACCCAATCGCCGCAGGATTATGACGCATGGGTCAAGAATGATCTGAAGTTCAACGATCCAAAAGTTGTGGCTGCCATCGACGAATTCGGCTGGTTCGCCAACAATGACAAATACGTCGCCGGTGGCCGTGGCGCTGTTGCCACCACCGACTTCCGCGACAGCCCCAAGGGTTTGTTCACCTCGCCACCACAGTGCTACATGCACCGTCAGGCCTCGTTCATCCCGTCGTTCTTCCCAGAAGGCACGCAGGTTGGCACCGATGCGGATTTCTTCTACTTCCCATCCTATGCTGACAAAGACCTTGGCAAGCCCGTTCTGGGCGCAGGCACCGTCTTTGGCATCACCAAAGACAGCCCCGCTGCACGGGCCTTCATCGACTGGCTGAAAGTGCCATTGGCACATGAAGTCTGGATGGCACAGTCGGGCTTCTTGACGCCCTTGAAATCTGCAAATCCGGCTTTGTATGCCAATGATGCGCAGCGCAAAATGGGCGAGATCCTGCTGGGCGCTGACACCTTCCGCTTTGACGGCTCTGACTTGATGCCGGGCGGCGTCGGCGCTGGGTCGTTCTGGACCGGCATGGTGGATTATGTCGGCGGAAAATCGGCACAAGATGTGGCCGATGCGATCCAAACCTCTTGGGACGCGCTGAAGTAATTAGCTAAATATTGGCGCCTCCCTGAACGGGGGGCGCCACCTTTGCATAATAAGCCGACGGCAGTGCAACCATTTCCGGATGGATTAACCGGTTTTACGGACAAATAAGAGGGAGGACCTCGCCATGAATCCGGCACTTCAGGGCCTGATCACCATCATCGTCGGCGTCGGCGGATGTATCAGCTATTTTTATTTCTCGAATTTGTTTCTGGACAAAGTGTTGTTCCCTATTCGTGGAACGAATGCGGGTAAAAACATCAGCCGCGCAAATATGATCCGGCCATGGCTGTTTTTAGCGCCTGCGATCTTTGCGATGGGCGTTTATCTGGCCTATCCGGTTTTTGAGACCTTCCGGCTATCGTTGATGCAGCGGGTTGCAGGCGGCGGATATGAATTCGTTGGCCTAGAAAATTATCAAAAGATGTTGCAAGAGGCCAAGTTTTGGGAGGCCCTGAACAATAACCTGTTGTGGTTGCTGGTCGTCCCTGCGGCTTCAACCGCCTTTGGGCTTTTAGCGGCGCAATTGTCGGACCGCATCAGTTGGGGCAATCTAGCGAAATCGCTGATCTTTATGCCGATGGCGATTTCTTTTGTCGGGGCGGCTGTGATCTGGAAGCTGGTCTATGACACCCGTGGTGTTGATCAAGAGCAAATTGGCATTTTAAACGCGGTCTGGCTGCATTTTAGCGGCGGTGCAATTTCGGTGCTGTTTTTGCAGATTGTGCCGATTGTTGGCCTGTTGGGCTTTGCGGCGGCCTCGGCGCTGGTTGGGCTTGCGGTGCTGCGGCCGATGCTGGCGGGGCGCAATCTGGTGGCTTGGGCTATTCCCCTGCGTCTTGGTGCTGCGGGTGCAGCCGTCTGGCTGATTTGGCTGTCGCTGCGCGCGGCCCTCACCCTTGGCTTTGCCGCTTTGCCCTATGGCGAGCCGCAGACCTGGCTGACCATTCCGTTTTGGAACTCGTTTTTCCTAATGGCGGTCTTGGTCTGGATCCAAACCGGTTTTGCCATGGTAATCTTGTCGGCCGCGCTGCGCGGTGTGCCCGAAGACACCATCGAGGCAGCTATTGTGGACGGCGCCAATCCGTTTCAAATTTTCTTTAAAATTAAAGTCCCGCAGATCATGGGCACGATCGTGGTGGTTTGGACCACGATTACCATCGTTGTGCTGAAGGTCTTTGACATCGTCTACGCCATGTCCAACGGCCAGTGGGAGACGCAGGTTCTTGCCAACTATATGTATGATAAGCTTTTTCGCGCCAATGATTGGGGCATCGGTTCTGCCTCGGCGATGGTGATCATGCTTTTGGTCATGCCGATCCTGATCTGGAACGTTTATAACGCCCGTAAGGAGATGCGCTGAGATGGATAACATTGTTGGTAAAAAATCGGCTCTGACTTGGGCGGTTCATATCTCGATGGCCTGTCTGGTGGCGCTGTGGCTGCTGCCAACCTTTGGGCTGTTTGTCTCGTCGTTCCGCACCTCGGATCAAATTGTGGGCTCGGGCTGGTGGTCGGCGCTTTCGACCCAAGAGCGGCAACTGCCCGCGATCCGCGTGGCGGGTGATGAGGTGGAAAAAGACGGACGCTTTGTAATCGAGGGGCGTCTGTTCGAGGCGACGAATGCCGATGTTAGCGCTTGGGGTACCAGCTCGCAGGCCCCGACAAAATATGGCCCCGGCGAGACGGTCGACCTGGGCGATGGCGTCAGCCTGACGGTGCAGGCGGATGGCGTCTATGATCTGACGGGCCCTGTGAGTTTTGGCGATCAGCGCCTGCCGCGGATTTTTAGCACCGCCGCGACGCCGCCAGAGTTTACTTTGGATAATTATAAATCGCTTTTGCTTGACCCAAAGAATGTCGATGGCATGGGCAAGGCGTTTTTTAATACGCTGACGGTGACGATTCCGGCAACGATTATTCCAATTCTGGTCGCTGCCTTTGCTGCCTATGCTTTGGCTTGGATGGATTTTCCGGGTCGGGCTTTGCTGATTGCTGCCATTGTCGGGCTGTTGGTGGTGCCGCTGCAATTGGCGCTTATTCCGTTGTTAAAGCTGCATTTGACCTTGGGGATTGGCAAAGGTTATCTGGGGGTTTGGCTGGCCCATACCGGTTTTGGCCTGCCGCTTGCGATCTATTTGCTGCGCAATTACATGGTTGGATTGCCGCGCGATATTATCGAATGCGCCAAGATTGACGGTGCCACCGATTTTCAGATCTTTATGAAGATCGTGCTGCCGCTGTCGTTTCCGGCCCTTGCCAGCTTTGCGATTTTCCAATTCCTTTGGACTTGGAACGATCTGCTTGTCGCCTTGGTGTTCCTGATCGACAGCAGTGGCGAGACAACGGTGATGACCAAGCAGATCGTGGAATTGCTGGGCACGCGGGGCGGCAATTGGGAGATTCTGGCAACGGCGGCCTTTGTGTCGATTGCGGTGCCTTTGATGGTGTTCTTTGCGATGCAGAAATACCTTGTCCGCGGCCTCTTGGCCGGATCGGTCAAGTGAACGACAAATGATAAAGATGGAACAGGCCGTGACGAATATGGATGTGAACTGGTGGCGTGGCGCAGTGATCTATCAGATCTATCCGCGCAGCTTTCAAGACAGCAATGGCGATGGCATCGGCGATCTGCAAGGCATCACCGCGCGCTTGGCGCATATTGCAGAGCTTGGCGCCGATGCAATCTGGATCAGCCCGTTTTTCACCTCGCCGATGCAGGATTTCGGCTATGACGTCTCGGATTACTGCGACGTTGACCCGATGTTTGGGCAATTGGCCGATTTTGATGCGCTGATCGCGCGGGCCAAAGCGCTTGGGCTAAAGGTGATGATTGATCTGGTGCTGTCGCACACGGCCTCGGCGCATCCGTGGTTTCAAGAAAGCCGCAAAAGCCGCAGCAATGATAAATCCGATTGGTATGTCTGGGCCGAGCCCAAGGGCGATGGCGGGCCGCCCAACAATTGGCTGTCGATCTTTGGCGGCAGTGCCTGGCAATGGGACGCGCGGCGGCAGCAATATTACCTGCACAATTTTCTGACCAGCCAGCCCGACCTGAACCTGCACCACGCACCCGTGCAGCAGGCTTTGCTGGATGTGGCGCAGTTTTGGCTCGAGCGCGGCGTGAACGGCTTTCGTTTGGATACGATCAATTTTTACTTTGCTGACAAGTATTTGCGCGACAACCCGCCGCTGCCCAAAGCGCTGCGCAATGACACCATTGCGCCGGCGGTGAACCCCTATAACCATCAGCTACATCTGTTTGACAAAAACCAGCCGGAAAATCTGGAGTTTCTTAAGAAATTCCGCGCCGTGCTGAACCCCTTTGGCGCGGCTGCGGTGGGCGAGGTTGGCGACGCGCAGCGCGGGCTCGAAATTATGGCCGAATATACCTCGGGTGGGGATAAGGTGCAGATGTGCTACCCCTTCGAGATGCTGCAACCCAAGCGGCTGACGGCGGATTTTCTGGTGGAAACCTTTGCGCGGATGAATGCGGTGGCGCCGGATGCTTGGCCCTGCTGGTCTTATTCCAACCACGACACCGTGCGCCATATCACCCGTTGGGGCCTGACGGATGCGGGCGCGCGCGCCTATATCGCCCTGCTGGTCTGCCTGCGCGGGTCTATCTGCCTCTATCAAGGCGAAGAATTGGGCCTGCCCGAGGCTGAAATTGCCTTTGAAGATCTGCAAGACCCCTATGGCATCGAATTCTGGCCCGAGTTCAAGGGCCGCGATGGCTGTCGCACGCCAATGGTTTGGGCGAAAGACAACGCCAGCGGCGGCTTTAGCACGGGCAAGCCTTGGCTGCCGGTGATGGCGGGGCATCTGGGCCTTGCGGTGGCCGAGCAAACCGGCGATCCGGCCTCGATGCTGGCGCATTACACGCGGGCGCTGGCGCTGCGCAAAACCCACCGCGCCTTGGTCGATGGCGCGATGACGGGGCTGTGCGCCATGGGCGATGCGGTGATGTTCCAGCGCAGCGCGGGCACCGAGACCTTACTCTTTGCGGTCAATCTGGGCGAAGCTTCGGTTGAGATGGATCTGCCCGAAGGGGTTTGGTCTGACGTCACGGTGGATTTTGGCAGCACCGCACCGCAGGGCCGCAAACTGACGCTTGCCCCTTGGGGCTATAGTCTGCTGCGCAAGGGCGAATGAAGGGAATTTGATATGTCTGAATTAACGCTGAGCAATGTCGAGAAATCTTATGGCGAGGTCAAGGTTCTGTCCAACATCAATCTGGACATAAAAACCGGGGAATTGATCGTTTTTGTCGGCCCCTCGGGCTGCGGCAAATCCACGCTTTTGCGGATGATTGCCGGTTTGGAAAAGATCTCGGGTGGCGATTTCAGCATTGATGGCGCGCGGATGAATGACGTACCACCGGCGCAGCGCGGCATTGCGATGGTGTTTCAGTCTTACGCGCTTTATCCGCATATGACGGTGCGCGACAACATGAGCTTTGCGCTGAAAATCGCCAAGAAAACTGCCGCTGAAATCGAGGCCGCCGTGGCCAAGGCCGCCAAGATCTTGCAGCTGGAACCCTATCTTGACCGCCTGCCAAAGGCGCTGTCGGGCGGGCAACGCCAGCGGGTGGCGATTGGCCGCTCGATCGTGCGCGACCCCAAGGTCTATCTGTTTGACGAACCGCTCTCGAACCTTGATGCGGCTTTGCGGGTGGCCACACGGATCGAGATTGCGCAGCTGAAAGAGTCGATGCCGAATTCGACGATGATCTATGTCACGCATGATCAGGTCGAGGCGATGACGCTTGCCAGCCGCATTGTGGTGCTTGCCGGCGGCGGCATCAGCCAAGTCGGCACGCCGCTAGAGCTTTACGAGCGGCCGCAGAACGAATTTGTCGCGCAGTTCATCGGCTCGCCCGCGATGAACCTGATGGCGGGTGAAGTGGTGGCAACCGGCGAGATCACCACCGTCAAGCTGGCCAATGGCGGCATGGTCAAATCCGCGGTGCCAACGCGCGCTGATGACATCGGGCTAAAGGTCAATATCGGCGTGCGCCCCGAAGACCTGCTGGCCTCGGCCGAGCCGTTTTTTGAAGGCAAGGTCGCGATCACCGAAGCCTTGGGCGAAGTCACCTTGCTGTATTACGAACAGCAGGGCGATGATGCGCAGGTGGTGGCAAAACTGCAAGGCATTCACAAAGACCTGCGGCATTCGACGCTGGCCTTGGGGGCCGATCCGCGCAAGGTGCATGTCTTTGCCAATGGCATCAACCTGCTGTATCGCTGATTCAGCCGCTATAGGTCCGCTCGGCCAAGGGCACTGCGTCAATCGCTGCCTGTAACATCGCAAGAAGAGCTTTTTCTGCATTGTTCAGGCTGCGTTTTGGGTTTGTCAGCAGGTGAATATCCACCGCAGGCAGGCCCTGATAGGGCGGCATCTGCCACAAAAGGCCCGATTGCACATCCTTGCGCGCCACATGCACCGGCAAAGCGCCGATGCCGATATTGGCGACGATCATCCGGCGCACCTCTGGCAGGTTCGACGACAGCCCGCGGGGCTCGCTGCGCATCCGCAACCTTGCGCGCAGATGCGCCACGCCCGAGAGCGCGCCATTGGGGTCATCTGTCCAAAAAGATACCACATCTTCGTCGCGCAGTTCAGACTCCTCGATGTTTGCGCGGCCATAAAGCCGATGCGATGGCCCGCAAAACAGCCCGAAAAACTCGCGATAGAGCACGCTGGTGTCCAGCCCCGCAGGTGGGCGGTGCAGCAAGGCCACGCCAAAACTGGCGCGGTTCTGTTGTAGGGTCGAAACCACCGCGACGCTGTCCATCGTCGAGATCGAATAGCTGACCTTGGGGTATAGCGTGTTGAACCGTTCCAGCACCGCGTCGAAATGCGGGGCGACCACATGGCTTGCCAGCGCAATATTGATTTGCCCCGTCACCTCTTCTTGCAAGCCGCCCATCAGATCGGGCAGTTGCGAGACCGCGCCAAAAATCGCGCTGGCCTCGGCATAAAGCACGCGGCCCCATGGGGTTACGCTGAAATGCTTGGGCGAGCGGTTGACCAATTTACGCCCCATGGTGTCTTCCAGCCGCTTAAGTGCTGCGCTGATCGTCGGCTGGCGCAGCCGCAGCAGATGGGCGGCGGGCGTGATGCCGCCTGCCTCGACCACCATCATAAAGGTGCGCAGCAGGTTCCAATCCAGGTTCCAAGGAAAGCGTTGTTCATGGGGTTTTAGCATAGATGCAATCTATTTTTGAGATTTGTGCTATCTATTTGCCCTATGTTAGGGCTTGCCGCAAGCTGTGTTGAATAAATGGGTTTGGATGCGAGTCGCGCGTGACTTGGCCAAAGAAATCAACAGGGAACAGAAACATGACATCTATCAACATCCTGCGTCGCGGCCTGCTTTTGGGGTCTGTTGCTATGCTCGGGCTGGGGTTTGCGCCGCTTGCCGCCAGTGCCGACGAGCTTGCTACGATCAAAGAGGCCGGCGTGTTGCGCATTGCCATGAGCGGCCAATACCCTCCGTTTAACTTTGTGAATGAAAAGAACGAGGTTGTCGGCTTTGATCCCGCCATTGGCACCGAAATCGCCAAGCGCATGGGTCTGAAAACCGAGATCATCACCACCGCATGGGATGGCATCATCGGCGGGCTTTTGGCCAATAAATACGATGCGGTTGTAGGCTCGATGTCGATCACCGCCGAGCGCGACAAGGTGATTGATTTCGTCGGCCCCTATTACAACACCAAACGCGCGATTTTCACCAAGGCCGGATCGCCAATCACCAGCGTGGCGCAGCTTGCCACCGCCAAAGTCGGTGTGACCTTGGGCGAAACGCACGAGCAATGGGCGCGCGATCAGGGCTATAACATCAACACTTACAAAGGCTTGCCCGAGCTGCTGCTGGAACTGCAAAACGGCCGTGTTGACGCGATTGTCAACGACTCGATCCCAGTGATGCTGGCGATGAAGGCCGGACAATACGATCTGGCGGTGGTGGAAGATCCAACCGCAGAGCCCATCGGCGCAGGCATTGCGATCCGGGAAGGCAACCCAGAGCTGGCAGCCGCGATGCAAAAGGCGCTGGACGAGATGATGGCCGATGGCACCTATCTTGCGATTGCCAAAGAATGGGTTGGCGGCGACATCCGCTGATCTTTGGCCTGCCGGACCCGGTTCGGCAGGCCAATAGGCCTTGATCTTTTCTGACTTTGAAGGGCCATTGATTTGGACATTGACCTGATCCTGCGCGTCTATCCGTTCTTTTTGCAGGCGGCTTGGTTGACCATCGAGCTGTCGGTGCTGACGGCCATTCTTGGCCTGACCTGTGGCGCCTTGGGGGCTGCGGCGCGGATGTCGCGGCTGGCGATCTTGCGCTGGATTGCGGCGGCCTATGTCAGTGTGTTTCGCGGCACGCCGGCGCTGATCCAGATTTTTATCCTGTATTTTGGCGGGCCGCAAATCGGCATCCAACTAGATTCCTTTGCCGCAGGCACCATCGCGCTGGGCGTCAATATTGGCGCCTATATGACGGAAACCATTCGCGGCGCGATCGTTTCGGTGGACCGAGGCCAGACCGAGGCTGCGCGCACTTTGGGGCTAAGTCGGTGGGAGGCCATGCGCAAAGTGATCCTGCCACAGGCCGCGCGGATGATGATTAGGCCCTTGGGCGTGAACATCAACGCGCTGATCAAAGGCACTGCCCTTGTCGCGCCGATTTCGGTGATCGAGCTGACCTATACCGCGCAGCGCTTTATCGGATCAACCTATAAACCCTTCGAGATGTTTCTGGTCGCGGGCCTGCTTTACATGGTGATCATCTATGTGGTCGGCCAAGGCATCGCTTGGCTGGACCGGCGGGCGCGGATCCAATGACACAGCTTTACGCCATGACAGGACACCCCCATGGGACTTGATTTTTCCGTCGTGCCTGGCTTTTTTGGCTCGCTTTTAACTGGCGCGGGCTGGACCATCGCCATCACGGTTTGCGCTGGGATCCTTAGCTTTTTCGGCGGCATCGTCTTTGCGGTGATCGCGCTTTATGGCCATTGGGCCTTGCGCCTGCCGGTGCGGGTCTTTGCGTTTTTGTTTATGGGCACGCCGCTGCTGTTGCAGCTGTTCTTGATCTATTTTGGTCTGATCCAAGTTGGCATCGATCTGCCTGCCTTTGCGGCGGGGGTGATCGGTTTGGGGCTGCATTTTGCAGTTTATAACTCCGAACTGATCCAAGCCTCGATCCTTGCGGTGGATCAGGGCCAATATGAGGGGGCGCGCACCTTGGGGCTGTCGCGCGGCCAAACCCTGCGCCGCATCGTCATCCCGCAGGCGGTGCGCGCGGTGATCCCGCCAATGGGCAATAACATGATCGCGCTGCTGAAAGATTCCGCACTTGTCTCGGTGATCGGGGTGATGGAGCTGACGCTGGCTGCGCAGCAGGCGATCAGCCGCACCTATCGCCCGTTTGAATTCTATCTTGCCGCTGCCTTTTGCTATTACATCATCAACCTCGCGCTTGAAGCGGTGCTGCGTCATCTGGAACGCCGCATTGCCGCCTCGCGCTGAGAAAGGACCGCTGTCATGCTCGATCACACCGCCGCTCAAGCCTTTGTCACGATTAAGAATGCCGCGAAAAGCTACGGCACGCTCGAGGTGCTGAAAAACATCAACCTCTCGGTCGAGCGCGGGCAGATCGTGGCGATCATCGGGCCTTCGGGCTCGGGGAAGTCGACGCTTTTGCGTGCGATCAACGAGTTGGACCCGCTGACTTCGGGCGAGGTGTGGCTGGAAGGCGTGCAGATCAACCGCAAACTGCCGCCGCGCCAATATGAGGCGCATGTCAATCAGGTGCGCCAAGACATCGGCATGGTGTTTCAGCATTTCAACCTGTTCCCGCATCTGACCGTGCGCGGCAATATCACGCTTGCGCCGCGCATGCTGAAAGGGCTGAGCGAGGCGCAGGCCAATGCGCTGGCGGTCGAGCAATTGGCCAAAGTGGGGCTTTCCGACAAGATCGATGAATACCCCTCGCGGCTGTCGGGCGGGCAAAAGCAGCGCGTGGCGATTGCGCGGGCCTTGGCGATGAAACCCAAGGTGATGCTGTTTGACGAGGCGACCTCGGCGCTTGACCCCGAGCTGGTGGAAGAGGTCAATCTGGTGATGAAGCAGCTGGCCGAAGAGCATATGACCATGATCATCGTCACCCATGAGATGGATTTTGCGGCCTCGGTCTGTGATCGGGTTTTGTTTATGGATCAAGGCGTTGTGGTCGAAGAAGGCCCGCCTTCGGTGATGTTCCAAAACCCGACCCAAGAGCGCACCCGCAATTTCCTGCGCAAACACCTTAGCCGCTGAAAGCCAAGCCAGATGTCAAACCTGTTTTATCAGACCAAATCCCCCCGCCCGATGCTCGACCGTGCCGAAGGCATCTATATGTGGGACAAAAGCGGCAAGCGCTATATTGACGGATCAAGCGGGGCGATGGTCAGCAATATCGGCCATTCCAACCCCAAGGTGTTGGCCGCGATGCGCGCGCAGATGGAGAAATCGACCTTCGGCTACCGCTTGCATTTCCAGACCGAAGCCTCGGAAACACTGGCGGCAAAGGTGGCAGAGCTTGCGCCTGCGGCGATGAATAAGGTGTTTTTCGTCTCGGGCGGGTCAGAGGCGGTGGAAAGCTGCCTGAAGCTTGCGCGGCAATATGTGCTGACCCAAGGCCAAGCGCAGCGGTTCAAGGTGATTTCGCGCTACCCCAGCTATCACGGCAGCACTTTGGGCGCGCTTGCGATCACTGGATATGCGCCGATGTCCGCGCCCTTTGATCCGATGATGCAGCGCATGCCCAAGGTGCCCGCCCCCCGCGCCTATTTAGACGGATTAGACGCCGATGATCCGGCCACGGGGCTGCATTACGCCAATATGCTCGAGGCCAAGATCCTAGAGGAAGGCCCCGAAACCGTTTTGGCTTTTATTGTTGAACCAGTCGGCGGGGCATCGACTGGCGCGCTGGTGCCGCCTGCGGGCTATATGCGCCGCATCCGCGAGATTTGCAGCCAATACGGTGTGCTGTTGATCCATGACGAGGTGATGACCGGCGGCGGGCGCACGGGGCGGTTCTTTGGCGCCGAGCATTGGGATGTGGTGCCCGATATCATTGCAATCTCAAAAGGCTTTGGCGGCGGCTATGTGCCGCTGGGTGCGATGATCGCGCGCGATGATATTGTCGAGGCGGTGATGCAGGGGGGCGGCTTTATCAACGGCTTTACCTATGCAGGAAACCCGCTGGCCTGTGCTGCGGGCTGTGCCGTGCTGGACGAGATTGCAGCGCAGGATCTGACCGCGAATGCTGCGCGTATGGGCGAGGCGCTTGCCATGCGTCTGCGCGGATTGATGCAGCGCTATCCGCTGATTGGCGATGTGCGCGGCAAGGGCCTGCTTGCGGCCTTTGAGCTGATGGCTGACCGCCACACCAAAGACCCGCTGCCCGCGCATCTGAACGCCCATGCGCGGCTGGTCGATATTGCCTATGATAACGGGCTGATCATCTATTCGCGCCGCACACGCGGCGGAACCTCGGGCGATCATTTTCTTGTCTGCCCACCGATGATTGTGACCGAAGCGCAGCTTGATGATATCACCCAGCGGCTGGACCAATCACTTGCCAGCTATATGGCCGAAATCCCGCAGTTTTCTGGCGTAGCCTAAGGACCCTTTATGTCAAAGATCATCATTACCTGCGCCATCACCGGCTCGATCCATACGCCCTCGATGTCGCCCTATTTGCCGATCACGGCCACGCAAATTGCCGAGCAGTCGATTGCCGCCGCGCAGGCGGGGGCTGCGATTTTGCACCTGCACGCGCGCGATCCCGCAAACGGGCGGCCCTCGGCGGACCCTGCGCATTTCATGGCGTTTTTGCCGCAGATTAAGCAGGGCTGCGACGCGGTGCTGAACCTTTCCACCGGCGGCAGTGCGACGATGACGCTGGACCAGCGGCTTGCCGCCCCCAAACGCGCCGCCCCCGAGATGTGCTCGCTGAACATGGGCACGATGAACTTTGCGCTTTATCCCGCTGCGGCGCGGATTACGGATTGGAAATTTGACTGGGAAAAGCCGTTTTTGGAGGGCACTGACGATCTGGTGTTCAAAAACACCCCGCGCGATATGGTGCATATCCTGCACGAAATGGGCACGATGCGCGGCGCGCGCTTCGAGTTTGAATGCTATGATGTCAGCCATCTTTACATGCTGAAGCACTTTGTTGATCGCGGCTTGGTGCAAGGTCCGTTGTTCATTCAGTTTGTCTTTGGCGTCTTGGGCGGCATGGGGCCTGATCCTGAAAACCTAAGCCATATGAAACTGATCGCCGATAAGCTTTTTGGCGACAGCTATGCGTTTTCGGTCTTGGCGGCGGGGCGGCACCAGATGCCGCTGATCACGCTGTCGGCGATTTTGGGCGGCCATGTTCGGGTGGGTTTAGAGGATAGCCTGATGATCGCGCGCGGCACTTTAGCGCGCAGCAATGCCGAACAGGTCGAGAAAATCCGTGGCATTGTCGAGGCGCTGGGCCGCAGCATCGCCACCCCCGCCGAGGCCCGCCAGATGCTGCATCTTAAGGGCGCAGAGCTGACCGCGATCTGAGGCGGTTGACAGAAAATTCGCGTGCGACACAGATATGCACTTGGGCGCGCGCCTGAAACTTGGCAAGGAACGACCATGAAAGCCATCTTTGACGACCGCCAGTGGAAGCATCAACCGCGCCACTTTATGGCCAATGGCAAAACCCTGCCCAACCCCGAACAGGCCGAGCGGATCACGCGTTTGCTGGCCGGTGCTGCGGCTGCGGGCTGCACGGTTGCAGCGCCACAGGACGCAGGCCTTGGCCCGATTGCGGCGCTGCATTCGCCCGAATATTTGGTGTTCTTGCAGACCATCCACAGCCGTTGGCAGCGGATCGAGGGCGCGGGCGACGAGGTTATTCCCAATATCCACCCGATCAACCGCAGCGACAGCTATCCGAAATCTGCGGTGGGGCAAGCGGGCTATCATCAGGCCGATACGGCTTGTCCGATTGCGGCGGGCACATGGGAGGCCGCCTATTGGTCGGCGCAATCAGCGATCACCGGGGCAGATTTGCTGCTGGCTGGCGAGAAATCCGCCTATGTGCTGTCGCGTCCGCCGGGGCATCATGCCTTTGGCGATATGGCGGGCGGATTTTGCTTTTTGAACAATTCGGCCATCGCAGCCGAGCGTTTGCGCGCCCAAGGCTTGCGGCCAGCGATTTTGGATGTGGATGTGCATCACGGCAATGGCACTCAGGGCATCTTTTACAGCCGTAAAGATGTGCTGACCGTGTCGATCCATGCCGACCCCGAGCGGTTTTATCCGTTCTTTTGGGGGCAGGCACATGAGCGCGGCGCGGGCGAGGGGCTGGGCTATAACCTGAACCTGCCGCTGGCGCGTGGCACGGCGGATGAGGCCTATCTGCAAACGCTGGCGGTGGCCTTGCAGCGGATCAAGGCCTTTGGCGCGGATGTGGTGGTTGTGGCGCTGGGGCTGGATGCCTTTATTGGCGATCCCTTCAAAGGGCTTGCGATCACCGAGGCGGGTTTTGGCAGGATTGCTGCGGCGATTGCAGCGCTGGGCGTGCCTTGCCTCTTCGTGCAAGAGGGTGGCTATCTGTGTGACGAGCTGGGCGCCAATCTGACTGCGGTCTTGCAAGGCTTTGATGGCGCCACAGCTTAGGCCGAGGATCAGAGGCCCGCGCAAATAATCGCGCGATTCCCCAGACTTACTGTCACGGGTTTCGAGTGGTTGCGGCGAGACGCGCGGCCGCTACAAGCGCCAGTCCCTGTCTGATCTTGCCGTATGTCGCGGGGGCAGGGCAGGCTAGGGTGCTGAATTCCTGCACTATTTTGTGACTAGCCCCGAGGTTGAAACTTTTATTTGGTAATTTATTTTTACCAATTGTCCGATTGGGGATGCCTTGTTATAGTTTTCTCACGACAAGGATTAACCCCGTGTTGCGTGATGGTTTAGGCAGGGTGCGAAATAATCGTCTTGAGGTCCGGAGGAGGGATGTCAGGCGGGTGCGCTTTGTCAGCGGTGTCAGGCAGATCCTTGGAAGAGATCAACGACAAGACTACAACCCTGGGAGGCTATACATGACAAATACGTTATACGACCGCCGGTCGTTTCTGAAGAAAACGGCTGTTCTGGGCGGCGGCGCTGCTGGCGTTCTGGCTGCTCCTGCTGTTCTGGCGCAGGCGCCAAAGATCCTGAAAATGCAGACCTCGTGGTCGGCATCTGACATCTGGATGGATTTTGCGCGCCAATACACCACCCGCGTGGAAGAAATGTCCGGTGGCCGTCTGACCATCGACCTGCTGCCAGCTGGCGCAGTTGTCGCGGCGTTTCAGGTTATGGATGCTGTCAGCGACGGCGTGATCGACGCGGCGCATTCGGTTTCGGCCTATTGGTATGGCAAGCACAAGGGCGCGTCCTTGTTCGGCACGGGCCCCGTTTTCGGCGGATCCTCGACCACCATGCTGTCGTGGTTCTATCAGGGCGGCGGGATGCAGTTCTATAACGAGCTGACCCAAGACATCCTGGGCCTGAACGTTCAGGGCTACCTTGGCTTCCCGATGTTTGCGCAGCCTTTGGGTTGGTTCAAGAACGAGGTCAACACCGTTGCCGACCTTCAGGGCCTGAAGTACCGCACCGTTGGCTTGGCAGCTGACCTGATGCAGGGCATGGGCATGTCGGTGGCACAGCTGCCCGGCGGCGAGATTGTTCCCGCAATGGAGCGCGGCGTGATCGACGCCTTCGAGTTCAACAACCCATCGTCGGATATGCGTTTTGGCGCACAGGATGTGGCGAAGAACTACTATCTGTCGTCCTATCACCAAGCGTCCGAGGCGTTTGAATTCATCTTCAACAAAGACGTCATGACGGATCTGGACCCAGATCTGGCTGCGATCCTGAAGTATGGCGTTGAAGCGGCTTCGACCTCGAACACAGCGCTTGCAATGGACAACTACTCGGCCGACTTGCAAAAGCTGATGAACGAAGACGGCGTGCAGGTTCACCGCACCTCGAAAGAGATCTTGGACGCAGAGATCTCGGGTTGGGACAAATTGATCCCCGACTTGGAAAAGGACGACTTCATGAAGCGCGTTCTGGACAGCCAGCGCGCTTGGGTTGAGCGCGTGTCTTACTACGAGCTGATGAACGCGCCTGACTTCGGTTTGGCTTACGAGCATTACTTCCCAGGCAAAGTTAAGCTTTAATCTGTCTGCGAAACGTCAATATGGTTCCGGCGCATAAGCGCCGGAACTATTTACATCTAACATGGTGGGGTTCCCGAAATGGTCGGTATTATCCGATTTGCTGACGATCTGTCAGCATGGTTCGGCAAGGCGTTCGCCTGGCTGATTGTTCTGATGGCCTTTGGCACCGGCTGGAGCGTGTTCTCGCGCTATGTGCTGAACCATCCTCCGGCCTGGTCGCTTGATGTGTCGTTTATCGGCTATGGCGCGCTATTCATGATGGGGGGCGCCTATACCCTGTCGCGCGGCGGCCATGTACGGGGCGATTTCATCTATCGCCTGTGGCAGCCCAGAACCCAAGCCAAGGTTGACCTGTTTCTTTACATCATCTTCTTCTTCCCCGGCGTGACAGCGCTGATCTTTTCGGGCTGGAAATATGCCTCGAAAAGCTGGGGCTACGGTGAGGTCTCGATCAACAGCCCCGCAGGCGTGCCGATCTATCAGTTCAAGATGGTGATGGTTGCTGCCGGTTTGTTACTGTTTATTCAAGGTATTGGCCAGATTTGCCGCTGCCTGCACTGCATCCGCCACAACTATTGGATCACGGCCAATGAGGACGTGTTCGAAACCGAGGAACTTCTTATGAAAAAGGCCGCAGAAGCCGAAACCGGGGGGCATGTATGACCGATCCGCAAATTGCGATCATGATGTTGGGTCTCTTCATCGTGATCGTGTTCCTTGGCTTCCCAATCGCATTCACCTTGATGGCGATGGGTATTGGCTTTGGCTACTACGCCTATTTCGACGCATCGCGGATGTGGCGCGCCTTTGATCGTTTGGACGAGACCGCAAGCTGGTGGGAAAGCACCTCGCAATGGGTCAACGGGTTTTTCAACAATCGAATATTCGATTTGTTTATCAACCAGACCTATTCGGTGATGTCGAACGAAGTGCTGACCGCGATCCCCTTGTTCTTGTTCATGGGCTATATCGTTGAACGCGCCAATATCGTCGACCGTCTGTTCACCACGCTGAACATCGCTTCTAAGAACGTTCCGGGCTCGATGGGTGTGGCTGCGCTGTTCACCTGCGCCTTGTTTGCAACAGCGACGGGCATCGTTGGCGCCGTTGTGACCTTGATGGGCCTTTTGGCCCTGCCGGCGATGTTGAAAGCCCGCTACGACCCCTCTTTTGCGGCAGGGATCATCTGCGCGGGCGGCACGCTGGGGATTCTGATCCCGCCGTCGATCATGTTGATCGTTTATGCGGCAGCATCGGGCGTCTCGATCGTTAAGCTTTACGTTGGCGCTTTGCTGCCCGGCCTGACGCTGGTTGGCCTTTATCTTGTCTATATCATCGGTCGCTCGATCCTTCAGCCGTCGGTCGCTCCGCGTCCAACGGATGAGGAAGTGCCCGATGTGCCGCGCGGCAAGTTGCTGATGATGATCATGACCTCGTTCTTCCCATTGGCGTTCTTGATCCTGTCGGTGCTTGGTTCGATCTTGTTTGGTTTGGCGACACCTTCCGAAGCGGCTTCGATTGGCGCGCTTGGCGGCATGTTCTTGGCCTTTGCTTACAAGGCGATGACATGGCAGCGGATGCGCGAAAGCGTCTATCTGACGGTGCGCACAACCGCGATGGTGTGCTGGCTGTTCGTGGGCTCTTACACCTTTAGCTCGGTGTTCAGTTACTTGGGCGGCGAACAGGTGGTGTCGAACTTTGTCACCGGTCTGAACCTGTCTCCGCTGGAGTTCCTGTTGGTGGCACAGCTGATCATCTTCTTGCTGGGCTGGCCGTTGGAATGGTCCGAGATCATCATTATCTTCGTGCCAATCTTCCTGCCTTTGTTGCCGCATTTTGGCATCGATCCGCTGTTCTTCGGCATCCTTGTGGCGCTGAACCTGCAAACGTCCTTCCTTACTCCGCCGATGGCCATGTCTGCCTACTATTTAAAAGGCATTGCCCCGCCAGAGCTGAAGCTGACGCAAATCTTCAGCGGCGTGATGCCTTTCTTGGGCTGCGTCTTCTTGTGCATGCTTTTGATGTACATGTTCCCCGAGATCGTCTTCTACCTGCCGCGTGTGCTTTATGGCAGCTAATCCCGTTAAACAGACCCCGCCGCGTGCGGTGGGGTCTGTGCCTATTGTGGCGCTCTCGGCGCTTGAACTGCGCGACCGCATTGCCTCGGGCGAGCTGCGCGCAGAGCAAGTGGCCGAAGCCTATCTAGAACAGATCCGTCTGCGCGAACCGCAAGTGCAGGCCTTTGCGTGGCATGACCCTGCCTATGTGATGTATCAGGCCACCGAAGCCGACCGCTTTCGCGGCGCAGGCCGCCCGATTGGGCCGCTGCACGGGGTGCCGATTGCGCTGAAAGACATTATCGACACCGCGCGCATTCCGACCGAAAACGGCGCAGCACTCGACAAAGGCCGGGTGCCGTCGAAAGACGCGGTGATTGTGGCGCGGCTGAAACAGGCCGGCGCGATTATCTTGGGCAAGACCGTGACGACCGAGCTTGCCTTCCTTGCCCCCGGTGTCACCACCAACCCCGTAAACGCCGCCCATACGCCCGGAGGGTCTTCGCAGGGCTCTGCCGCGGCGGTTGCGGCCTTTATGGCACCGCTTGCGGTTGGCACGCAGACCGGCGGGTCGATCATTCGGCCAGCGTCGTTTTGCGGTGTGGTTGGGTTTAAACCGACCTTTGGCGCGATTGCGCGCACTGGCATTCTGCCGCAGTCGCAAACCTTGGATACGGTTGGGGTTTTTGCCCGCAGTGCCGCGGATGCAGCCCTGCTGGCCGAGGTGCTTTACGGGGCCGATGCGGGCGATCCGCAGTCGGTGGCAGGGCCGTTCCCGCGCCTGTTGGATCTGACGCTGACGCCGCCGCCTGTGGCACCGACGTTTGCGTTTTTGCGCCCCATTGGCTGGGATCAGGCCGATCCGCAGCTGCATGCAGCCTTTGCCGAGCTGACCGAGGCCTTGGGTGAGCGTTGCTTTGAGATCGAGCTGCCCGAAGATTTCGCCCGTGGCAATGCCATGCGCGAGGTGATCAATTTTGCCGAAATGGCGCGGGCCTATTATCGCTATGGCCAAGCCTCTGATCTGCTGGCACCCGAAACGCTCGAGGCGCTGAAAAAGGGCAATGCCACCATGGCGCGCGATTATCTGGCGGCGCTGGATTGGCAGCGGGTGTTATCAGGCGGCTTGGACAAGGTGTTCGAGAGGGCCGACGTCATTCTGACGCCTGCCGCTTTGGGGCCTGCGCCTGCGGGTCTTGCCAGCACCGGCAGTGCTGTTTTCAACGGGCTGTGGAGCCTTTTGGGCACGCCTGCGGTGACGGTGCCGCTGTTCGAGTCAGAAGAAGGTTTGCCGATGGGGGTGCAGCTTGTCGCCGCCCGTCACATGGATGGCCGCTTGCTGCGGTCTGCGCGGTGGTTGACAGAATGGGCACAAGCCCCTGAGGGAGGGAATTGAGATGAAAAAACTGATGGCTTTCGCGGCACTTGCGACGCTTGTTGGCTTCTTGGGCATTCTGGGGTTTCGGGTGCCAACGCTCGATTTGGTGATGGTTTTGGTGCTGACCTTGGGTCTGGCGGGCTATGATATGGTCACCTCGGCCAAGCGCGACAGCGAATAAGACTTTGGCCGCCTCTCCGCGAGATGCGGGGCAGGCGGCCAGCTTTTTCAGCGGTTTAACCTAGGTTGATGATGATCTTGCCGGGGTTTTCGGCCGCTTTCAGCGCGCGAAACGCCTCTGCCGCCTGCGCCAGCGGATAGCGCCCGGCGATGATTGGGCGAATGCCCAAAGCGCCAATCGCCTGCATCATGGTTTCCATCATCGCCCGCGATCCGACAACGATCCCCTCCATGCGAATTTTTGGCCCGATGATCTGGCGGATGCTGACGGTGGCCTCGGTGCCGCCCACAAAGCCGATGATGCCGACAAATCCGTTAAAGGCGCAGGCGTCCAAAGACTGTGACAGCGTGTGGCCGGTGGTCTCGACCACGATCTCGACGCCCTTGCCGCCGGTGGCCGCGCGCACCGCCGCAGCCCAGTTCGGCGTCTCGCGGTAGTTCACCACATGATCAGCGCCCATGGCCCGCAGCATCTCGGCCTTTTCCGGGGTCGAGGTCAGCGCCACAACCCGCGCGCCCAAGGCCTTGGCAAATTGCAGCGCAAACAGCGCCACGCCGCCGGTGCCTTGTGTCAGCACGGTCTTGCCCGCAGCCACACCTCCGGTTTGCAGGCAGTGCCAAGCGGTCAGCGCTGCAATCGGCATGGTGGCGGCTTCTTCATCGCTCAGGCCCGCAGGCGCTGCAACGGCGTCTTCGGCGGGCACCGCGACATAGTCTTGCAACACCCCCGTCATCGGCGCGCCAAGGGTTTTGGTTTTGCGCTGTTCTTGCGTCAAAAGCCCGTCGCGCCAGCCTTGGATATAGCAAGGGATCACCCGATCGCCGAGCGCAAAGCGCGTCACGCCTTCTCCCAGCTCGACCACCGTGCCAACGCAATCCGAGGCCGGCACATAGGGCAGGGCAAGGTCTGGAAAATAAGCCCCCGTCACAATCGACAGATCGCGGTAGTTCAGGCTGGCGGCAATCACCTTCAGCACGATCTCGCCCGGTTTCGCGCGCGGGCGTGGCACCTGCGCCATCTGAAGCGCGTCGATTGAAAAGGCCGTCGCCTGCATCGCGTTCATCTGATCTGGGGCTTTGGTCATGGTCTTTGGTCCTATCTGGGGTTAGGCGGCGTGGCCTGCCTGAGTGCGCGACAGCGTGGCAAGAAGATCGGCGAAACGGTCGCCTTGGATCGAGACATGGCCGCGCATTGCGGCGGCGGCGGCGTTCGAATCACCCGATTTGATCGCAGTGACGATGGTTTCATGTTCCTCAAGCGAGGAAGACATCCGATCGCGCGCGCGCAATTGCAGGCGGCGGTAGGCTTGCAGCCGTTTTTGCAGCCGATCAATCTCGCCGTGCAAAAAGCCGTTGCCGCCGATGCTGCGGATTGCTGCGTGAAATTCTTCATTGGCGTAGTAATAAGCATCACTGTCGCCAGAGCCTGCGGCTTGCGCGCAGGCGCGGTGCAGCGCTGTCAGCTCTTGCACATCCAAAGCCGTGGCGCGGCGGGCGCAGTTGCGGGCACAAAGCGATTCAAGTTCGGCAATAACTTCAAACATTTCGCTTAATTTTTGCGGCCCCACCTCGGCTGCAAAAGCGCCGCGGCGCGGGATATGTTCGACAAGCCCTGTGGCTGCCAGTTGAAACAGCGCCTGCCGGATCGGGGTGCGCGAGACGTTGAATTCATGCGCAAGGGCGGCTTCGTCCAACCGCTCGCCGGGGCGGATCATGCCGGTCAGAATGCGGTCTTCAAGGGCGTCGCGCAGGCTTGTTTCAGGTTTTTTCATGATCGCTTCGTCTCCTGTCCCCTCTGCTTATCGCAGGACTTGCGATACCAAAAGGAAATTCTTGTATACAATTTGTTTGCGCTGGAACACATGCAGTGTTACCGATTTCGGGGAGCCGGCATTTCTGGAGGGGAGCATCGGCTGTCTTTTTGTTCTTGGGAGGGAACCACTATGAAATTTTCTAGCCTTGCGATTGCGGTCGCGGTCTCGTCTTCGCTGCTGTCGTCGGCGGCCTTTTCGGAAACCTTGAAACTGAGCCACCAGTGGTCTGAAGGCGATGTGCGCCATCAGGTTGCGCAGATGGTGGCCGATGATGTGGCAGCGGCTGGCGTCGATCTGCAAATCCAGATTTTTCCAAACCAAACCCTGTTCAAAGCCCGCGAGCAATACACGCCGCTGTCGCGTGGCCAGTTGGATATGACCGTGCTGCCGCTCAGCTATGCGGGCGGCCAACAGCCTGCTTATAACCTGACGCTGATGCCAGGCCTGGTGAAAAATCACGACCACGGCAACCGGCTGTCGCATTCGCCTTTCATGGATGAAGTGCAAAAGATCATGGCGGGCGATGATGTGATCACGCTGGTGCATGGCTATCTGGCGGGGGGCTTTGGCTCGAACAAGGGCTGCATCACCAAGCCTGCTGATGTTGCCGGGATCAGCATTCGTGCGGCTGGCAAATCCTTCGAGCAGATGCTGGCCGGTGCTGGCGCGTCGATTTCGTCGATGGCCTCGTCCGAGATTTACCCAGCGCTGCAAACCGGCGTGCTGGATGCAACCAACACCTCGTCGGAAAGCTTTGTCAGCTACCGCCTTTACGAACAGCTTAAGTGCTATACCCCCGCTGGCGAATATGCGCTTTGGTTCATGTATCAGCCGATGCTGATGAACAAAACGACCTTCGAGGCCCTGAACCAAGCCCAGCAAGACGCTTTGATGGCAGCCTCGGCGAAGGCCGAAGCCTTTTATCTCGAGCAAGCAAAACTTGGTGATGAGGTTGCTGCCAAAGCGTTTTCGGATGCGGGTGTCGAGCTTGCTCAGATGACGGAAGCCGATTTCAACGCATGGCGTGATCTGGCGAAAACCACATCTTATCCGGCTTTTGTGGCAGAAACGCCGGACGGTCAGCGTCTGCTTGATCTGGCGCTGTCGGTAGAATGATCGGATGCGGCGGCGGATCACACCGCCGCCGCTTTTCTGCCCCCCGCCGATTTTCTGCCCGCAGAGGCCCGCTGGCCCATTTCCCGCCAATCCTTCTATTGATGGACGTCAAATGCCCCTTCTCATTCGGGTTATTCATGCAATTTCGACTCTTTGCGGCGTGATCGCCTCTTTGATGATTTTTGCGTCGGTTTTGATCACTTGTCAGATGATCTTTGTTCGCTCGGTGTTGAACCAATCCACCATCTGGCAAACCGAGGTGGTGATCTATCTGATGATCGCGGCCACCTTGATCGGGTTGCCCTATGTGCAAAAGCTGCGCGGCCATGTTGGCGTTGATCTGCTGCCAACGCTGTTGCCGCAGCGGATGCGGCGCGGGCTTGCGGCGCTTACGCTTTTGGTCACCGCAGGCATGGTGGCAATCATGCTGTGGCACGGCTGGGATATGTGGCATCTGGCATGGGCGCGAAACTGGAAGTCTGAGACCGTGATGTCCTTCCCGCTTTGGGTGCCTTATCTGGCAGTGCCGCTGGGCTTTGGCCTGTTCTTGGTGCAGGTGCTGGGCGATCTGTGGATGACACTTACCAACACAAGCCTCGATAGCTCTGGCATGCCTGTTGTTGACACCCCCCTCGCTTCAAAGGACATCTGATGGACCCGCTTGCACTTGGCGGCCTTGTCGCCCTTTCCACTGTTATCATCCTGTTCTCGGGCGTTTCTGTCGGGGTTGGGCTGCTGATTGTTGCCACCTTTTTCATGTATGTGTTTGATGGGCCGCGCAGCCTGCAAGCGCTGCCGGAACTGTTCTACGGCGATCTGAATTCCTTTGCGCTGCTGTCGATTCCGATGTTCATCATCATGGGATCGGCGATTTCCTCCACCCGCGCTGGCCCCGATCTTTACGAGGCGCTGGAGCGCTGGCTGACCAAAGTGCCGGGCGGGCTGGTGGTGTCAAACCTTGGTGCCTGTGCGCTGTTTGCGGCGATGTCGGGGTCTTCACCTGCCACCTGTGCCGCAATTGGCAAGATGGGCATCCCCGAGATGCGCAAGCGCGGCTATCCCGACGAGGTCGCCGCAGGTTCCATTGCCGCAGGCGGCACCTTGGGGATTTTGATCCCGCCGTCGGTGACGATGATCGTCTACGGCATTGCCACCGAAACCAGCATCGGACGTCTGTTTCTGGCGGGGGTGATGCCGGGGATTTTGCTGGTGTCCTTGTTCATCGCTTGGGCAATTTTTGACACATGGCGGCGCGGGGCTGCTGGCGTGGCGCTGTCGGGTATTAACTACAGCTGGAAAGAGCGGTTCGAGATTTTGCCGCGCGTGCTGCCCTTCGTCGTGATTATCCTTGGCGTGCTTTATGCGCTTTATGGCGGCATCGCGACGCCTTCGGAAACCGCGGCCGTGGGGGCGCTGTTCTGCATCGTGGTGGCGATTGTGGTCTACCGCATGGTGCAACCGGCAGCCCTTTGGGTGGTGCTGCGCGATTCCACCCGTGAAAGCGTGATGATCTTGTTCATCATCGGCGCGGCTGGGGTGTTTTCCTATATGCTGTCGTCGCTGTTTGTCACCCAATCGGTGGCGGGCTGGATCGCCGAGTTGGACGTCAACCGTTGGGTTTTGATGGGGATCATCAACCTGTTTCTGCTGGTGGCGGGCTTTTTCTTGCCGCCGGTGGCGGTGATCTTGATGTCAGCGCCGATCCTTTTGCCGATCATCACGGCCGCTGGCTTTGACCCCTATTGGTTCGCGGTGATCGTAACGATCAATATGGAAATCGGTCTGATCACCCCGCCGGTCGGCCTTAACCTTTACGTCATCAACGGCATTGCGCCCGATATTTCGCTGCGCAAAATCCTTGTGGGCTCGATGCCGTTTGTACTGTGCATGGTGCTGGCAATTGCGATTTTGTCGGCCTTCCCGGGGATCGTGACATGGTTGCCCGACACCATTATGGGGCCGGAGATGGTGCGATGAATATCGCGCGTAATCTGCTGAACGATCTTGCGCTGCGCATCACCGAAGTCGGGCGTGGGCTGATCAGCGCACCCCAAGAAAAGTCGATCGCCGAGCTTTGCGAAAGCCTGCTGAGCGGGCGCGGCGAGGCGACGGGGCTTGCCACGGCAAGTGCGATCTTCGAGCGCTATGCGCAGCTGTCCAAGGCCAAAAAGCTGGCGTTTTTCCTGATGCTGAAGGATCAATTCAGCGTCGATAAGCCAAAGTTGGATGCGGCCTTGGCAAAATGGGATGGCGCCACCGGCGCGGGGCTGCGCCAGTTGCACGCAGCATCCGAACCGCGGTCGCAAGAGATGATCCGCAGGCTGAACCGTGCCCCCGGTGGCACGCGCAAGCTGGTGTCGATGCGGCAAGATTTGCTGCAATTTGTCGCCGAAGATGCCAGCCTCAAGGGCTTGGACAGCGATTTCCAACATCTGTTTTCGTCATGGTTCAACCGTGGCTTTCTGGATTTGCAGCGCATTGATTGGTCAACGCCTGCGGCAATTTTGGAAAAGATCATCCGCTATGAGGCAGTGCATGAAATCACCGGATGGGACGATCTACGCCGCCGCGTGGCAGCCCCCGACCGCAGGCTTTACGCGTTTTTCCATCCAGCGCTGGCAGATGATCCGCTGATCTTTGTCGAAGTGGCGCTGAACGAAAGCATTCCGGGCAATATCGGCACCATTCTTGCCGCAGACCGCCCCAGCTTGGACCCGAAAAAGGCCCAGACGGCGGTGTTTTATTCGATCTCGAATTGTCAGGAAGGTCTGCGCGGGATTTCCTTTGGCAATTTTCTGATCAAACAAGTTGTGGAAGAATTGCGCCGCGAGTTTTCGGCGCTGAACGCCTTTGTCACGCTGTCGCCGGTGCCGGGCCTGCGCAAATGGGCGTTGCAGCAAAAGGCGGCGGGCAGCCTGCCCGAGCGTCTGGCCAAGATCGTCGAAGCGGCAGAGACAAGCGAGACCCGCAGCGGCCTTGCCGAGCTGTGCGCGCATTACATGCTGGTGGCGCGGGCGTCGAATGGGGCGGCGACGGACCCCGTGGCGCGGTTTCATCTTGGCAATGGCGCAAGGCTTGAAAAGATCCACGAAAACGCCGATGCAAGCGCGCGGGGGCAAAAGGCCTCTTGGGGGGTGATGGTGAACTATCTTTACGATCTGCAAACCATCGAGCGCAATCACGAAGCCTATACCAACGCAAACGACGTCATCGCCTCGGTGGCGGTGCAAAAACTTCTGAAATCAAGCTAGTCAGGACGACCAATGTATCAGGGAAACACTCTGGCCCAAGCCCTTCGCGCAGCCTCTGTGGGGCGCGAAGAGGCTACCTTTGCCATCGATCAGGACAGCCAGCAAAGCATTTCCTATGGCGCGCTGTGGAACGAGGCCGAGCGGATCGCCAGCGCGCTGGTGGCTTTGGGCGTGCAGCCGCAAGATCGGGTGGCGGTGCAGATTGAAAAGTCGGTCACAGCGATTGCGCTTTATCTGGGCACGGTGCTGTGCGGCGCCATTCATCTGCCGCTGAACACCGCCTATACTTCGGCCGAGGTGTCGTATTTTCTAACCGACGCCAGCCCAAGGGTGTTTGTCGGCGACCCTGCCAAGCTTGCAGCCCTGACGCCGGTGGCGCAGGCTGCGGGCGTGCAATGCGTGCTGAGTTTGGATGCGCAGGGCGCGGGCAGTTTGTCGGATGTGGCGGCAAAGGCTGCCCCCATTGCCCAAGCTGTGGCGCGTGGGTCTGATGATCTGGCAGCTTTTCTTTATACCTCGGGCACCACGGGCCGCTCGAAGGGGGCGATGCTGACGCATGGCAACCTGACCTCGAACGCCGAGGCGCTGCGCGATCTGTGGCAGTTCACCGCGCAAGATGTGCTGATCCACGCCTTGCCGATCTTCCACACCCATGGGCTGTTTGTGGCGCTGAATGTCACGCTTTTGGCGGGGGGGGCGGTTGCGCTGCATCGCGGCTTTAACCCTGAAAAGATTTTGGCGAATTTCGCCACGGCCACCACCATGATGGGGGTGCCAACCTTCTACACCCGCCTGCTGGGCCAGCCGGGCCTGACGCCCGAAGCCGCCCGCCACATGCGGCTGTTCATCTCGGGGTCTGCCCCGATGCTGACCGACACGCACGCGCAATGGAAGGCCGCGACCGGCCAGCAGATTTTGGAACGCTACGGCATGACCGAAACCTGCATGAACACCTCGAACCCCTATGTGGGGGCGCGCAAGGCTGGCACGGTTGGCCTGCCGCTGCCGGGGGTCGAGGTGCGTCTGGTCGATGGCGCGGGCCAGACCTGCGCGCAGGGCGAAGTTGGCGGGATCGAGGTGCGCGGCCCCAATCTGTTCAAGGGCTATTGGAACATGCCGGAAAAAACCGCCGAAGACATGCGCCCCGAGGGCTGGTTTGCTACCGGCGATCTGGGGCAGATGGATGAGGACGGCTATTTCACCATCGTTGGGCGTTCAAAGGATCTGATCATCGCGGGGGGCTATAATATTTACCCCAAAGAGATCGAGGTTCTGATTGATGCCGTGCAAGGCGTGGTCGAAAGCGCTGCCTTTGGCGTGCCGCATCCTGATTTTGGCGAAAGCGTCGCGGTTGCGGTGGTGCGCGCCGAAGGCTCTGATCTGACAGCCGAGCAGATCTTGGCGCAGATCGGCCCAGAGCTTGCGCGCTTTAAACACCCGCATCATATTCGTTTTGTCACCGCTTTGCCGCGCAACACCATGGGCAAAGTACAGAAAAACGAACTGCGCCGCGCCTTTACCGCCTAGGTTTCCGCGATGTTGGGCGGCCAGAATGCCCGTTTTGGGGCTGGCTGGCCGCTTAAGGTTTTTGCTGCGCTGCCTTAGGCGATGACAACTTCGGTGGACCAAGTCTGACAATCTTGCACCAAAGCGTCACTGAGCGCAGCATCAGTGAACAGCAGATCGACATCCTTAAGCGAGCAGATCGTCATCGGGGCTTTGCGTTCGAATTTTAAATGATCGGCCACCACCATCACCACGCGCGAACGCTTGATTGCGGTGCTGCTGACCATCACCTCTTGGCCGTCAAAATCCAGCAAATCGCCATCGGCATCAATCGCCGAGCATCCCAGAACCGAATAATCAAATTTGAATTGCTTGACCATTTCAACCGTCAGTCCGCCCACGATACCGCCATCCGATCGGCGCAAGACCCCGCCCGCCAGAATGATCTCGCAGCTTTTGTTGGCGGCTAAGATATTGGCAATGTTCAAATTATTTGTCACAACCAGCAGGTTTTCATGGTCTAGCAACTCTTGCGCCACGGCCTCGGTGCTGGTGCCGATGTTCATGAAGACCGAGGCGCCATCCGGGATCGTTTGCGCACATTTTTGCGCTATTGCTTTCTTGCCGGCCTCGTTCAGCCGACGCCGCTCTTTGTAAAGAATATTCACCACACCCGAGGGCACCACCGCGCCGCCATGCACGCGCTCTAGTCGCCCACTTTCGGCCAGATCGGCCAAATCGCGGCGGATTGTTTGCACCGTGACGCCGTAGCTTTCGGCAAGATCGTCCACCGTGACCTTGCCGTCTTTGCGGGCAAGTTCAAGGATTTCGCGCTGTCTGAAATTTGAGGCCACGGCCTGCTCCAGTCTTCTTTGCCGTCTGATCTGCGCGGACCAAGCCGCTCTTCTAACAAGCAACACTCGCGTCGGGGCGTCAAGCCTTGGATGGACCTGAAGCGGTCTGCGATGGCAAAAACGAAGCCAATTCACATAAAATTGCTTCTATTTCAGAGGTTTGAACAAAAGCGAACATAAACGAACATTCGTTGTTGATTTCTGGCGTGCTTTGCTGTTGACTGCCCTAACGTCAAAAGTCGAAGGGCTTCGGCGGAAGAGTGAATGCGGGGAGGCTTCATTGGGTCAGCGTGAACATCACGACAGCGTCGACGTTTTTGTCATCGGTGGTGGCATCAACGGGTGTGGAATTGCGCGTGATGCGGCGGGGCGCGGGCTGCGCGTGGCTTTGGCTGAAATGAATGATCTTGCCTCGGCGACCTCTTCGGCCTCGACCAAATTGTTTCACGGCGGGTTGCGCTATCTGGAATATTGGGAAGTGCGTCTGGTGCGCGAAGCGCTGATCGAGCGCGAAACGCTGCTGACCGCGATGCCGCATATTTCTTGGCCGATGCGATTTGTGCTGCCTTATCATAAAGATATGCGGTTCGAAGGTGATACGCCGACCTCCAAGGTTTTGGGCGTGCTGATGCCTTGGATGCGCGGACGCAGGCCGGCTTGGCTGATCCGCTTTGGCCTGTTTTTGTATGACCATCTGGGCGGGCGGAAAATTCTGCCGCCGACCCGCACGCTGGATCTGACCACAGATCCCGCAGGGCGGGCGCTGCAAGACAAGTTCAAGCATGCCTTTGAATATTCCGATTGCTGGATCGAGGATTCGCGGCTGGTTGTGCTGAATGCCCGCGACGCAGAGGCGCGCGGCGCGCAGATCAATGTGCAGACCAAAGTGATCTCGGCCCACCGCGCGGCTGACCATTGGGAAGTGACAGTTCAGGACCGCGAGAGCGAAGCCAGCCGGGTGATCCGCGCCAAAATGTTGGTGAATGCCGGTGGGCCTTGGGTTGGCGACATCATTCACAACACGGTGCGGCTGAATTCAACCGAAGGCGTGCGTCTGGTGCGCGGCAGCCATATCGTGACGAAAAAGCTGTTCGATCACGATAAATGCTATTTCTTTCAAGGCACTGACGGGCGCATCATTTTCGCCATTCCCTATGAGACCGATTTTACCCTGATCGGCACCACAGATGCCGAACAGGCCGATCCCTCGATCAAGCCTATCTGCACGCCCGAGGAGGAGGACTATCTTTGTGCCTTTGCCTCGCAGTATTTCAAAAAGCCGATCACCGCGGCGGATATCGTGTGGAGCTACTCCGGCGTGCGCCCGCTTTATGATGACGGCGCAAGTTCGGCGACGGCTGCGACCCGCGACTATACGCTGAAGGTCGATACCACCGGTGGCGCGCCGATGCTGAACGTCTTTGGCGGTAAAATCACCACCTATCGGCGGCTGGCCGAGCATGCCTTGGATAAGATCATGCCGTTTTTCGGTGCGCCCTCCAAGGCTTGGACCGCTGGCGTGGCTTTGCCGGGCGGCGATTTCCTTGTGGGAGATGTCGCGCGGTTGATTGCCGAAGTGCAGGCGCAATATGGTTTTCTGTCAGAGGCTTGGGCGCAGCGCCTGATCCGCGGCTATGGCACTGAGGCGGTGCAGATTTTGGGCGATGCGACATCTGCCGCCGATCTGGGGCAAGACTTTGGCGCGACGCTAACTGCGCGCGAAGTCGAGTGGCTGATGCAAAAGGAATTCGCGCGCGTGGCCGAAGATGTTGTGTGGCGGCGCACAAAACTGGGGCTGCGCTTAAGCCCCGAGCAGATCGCGACATTGGATGCTTGGATGAAGGCCCAAGGGGTCAAACGCCAGATTTCGGCAGCGGAATAGGGCGGGGAGAGACAGAATGACACTGGTATTCGAGGGCGTCTCGAAGGTCGTAAACGGCCAGACGCATATCTATAAAACCGATTTGACGCTGCAAAACGGCACGATGAACGTGCTGCTGGGGCAAACCTCGTCGGGCAAGACCTCGCTGATGCGGCTGATGGCGGGGTTGGATGTGCCAAACACCGGCCGGGTGTTTTGGAACGGCAAGGATGTCACCGGCATGCGGGTGCAAGATCGCAAGGTGGCGATGGTCTATCAGCAGTTCATCAACTATCCCAGCATGAGCGTTTACGACAATATCGCCTCGCCCTTGCGGCTGATGGGCAAGACCAAGGCCGAGATTGACGCCGCCGTTCACAAGGCCGCCGATCTGATGCAGCTGGGCCCGATGTTGCAGCGCAAACCGCTGGAATTGTCGGGCGGCCAGCAGCAACGCTGCGCTTTGGCGCGGGCCTTGGTGAAGGACGCGGGTCTTGTCTTGTTGGACGAACCCTTGGCGAACCTTGACTATAAGCTGCGCGAAGAATTGCGCGCCGAGATTCCGAAGATCTTTGAAGAAGCAGGCTCGATCTTTGTCTATGCCACAACCGAACCTGAAGAGGCGCTGTTGCTGGGCGGCAATACCGCCACGCTTTGGGAAGGCCGCGTCACCCAATTTGGTCTGACGCCGCAGGTGTACCGCAAGCCCGTCAACGCCGTGACCGCGCGGGTGTTCAGCGATCCGCCGATGAACTTTGTGCAGATGGTGGCATCGGGCGGTAGCATGGATTTCGGCAAGGGCGTGACGGCGGCCAATGCTGGCCTGCCAAACGGCCAATATCTGGCAGGCTTTCGCCCGAACCATCTGGCGCTAGAACCGCAATCCAAGGCCAGTCTAGAGTTTACCGCGCGGCTTTCGGTGACCGAGATCACCGGGTCCGAGACCTTTGTGCATCTGGAACATATGGGCGCGCGCTGGGTCGGGCTGATCCACGGCGTGCGGAATTTGGCGCTTGGGCAAGATATCAAAGTCTATCTCGACCCCGCTCATATCTATATTTTCGCGCAGGATGGCCAATTGGTCGCCGCTGCGCCCTATGCGGAGGCCGCGTAACATGGCGAAAATCACGCTTGATAATCTGGCGCATTCCTATGTCAAAAACCCGAAATCCGAAGATGATTTTGCGCTGAAAGAGCTGAACAACGATTGGACCGATGGCGAGGCTTATGCGCTTTTGGGCGCCTCGGGCTGCGGCAAATCCACCTTGCTGAACATCATCTCGGGCCTGTTGCAGCCCTCGCAGGGGCGGATTTTGTTCAATGGCCAAGACGTCACCAACCAGCCCACAGCCGAGCGCAACATCGCGCAAGTGTTTCAATTTCCAGTGGTTTATGACACGATGACGGTGCATGACAATCTGGCTTTCCCGCTGCGCAACCGGGGGGCCGAACCGGCCTATATCGCGGCGCGGGTGCAGCAGATTGCCAAGATGATCGGCATGGAAGACATGCTGACCAAAAAGGCGCGCGGGTTGACGGCGGATATCAAGCAAAAGATCAGCCTTGGCCGCGGCATGGTGCGCGAGGATGTCAACGCCTTGCTTTTTGACGAGCCGCTGACGGTGATCGACCCGCATATGAAGTGGGAATTGCGCACGCAGTTGAAATCGCTGCACCACGAGTTTGGCCATACGATGATTTACGTCACGCATGATCAGACCGAGGCGCTGACCTTCGCCGATAAGGTGGTGGTGATGTATGATGGCCGTGTTGTGCAAATCGGCACGCCGCAAGAGCTGTTTGAACGCCCCGCGCATACTTTTGTTGGCTATTTCATCGGCTCGCCGGGGATGAATGTGATCGACGCGCAGATCAACGGCGCTTTGGCTTTGGTGGCGGGGGTACAGATGGATCTGGCGGCCGGCTACGCGCCGCTTGATGGCAAAGTGCAGATCGGCGTGCGGCCCGAGTTCATTCACTTGGGCACGGGCAGCGCGGGCCTGCCGGTGCAGATCCGCCGCGTCGAGGATGTGGGCCGCCACAAGATCGTGCGGGCCAGCCTGAACGGCCAAGAGATCAATCTGATCGCCGCCGAGGGTGCCGAGATTTCAGCCGACATGAACCGCGTCGTTTTTGATCCGGCTGGGATCAATGTCTATCGCAACGATTGGCGCGTCGCGCCGCAAGACAAGGCCGCATGATGAATAAGACAGTCAATCAAAAAGCGTGGTTCTTGGTGCTGCCGGTGCTGCTGCTGGTGGCGTTTTCTGCTGTTATCCCCTTGATGACAGTGGTGAATTATTCGGTGCAAGACACCTTTGGCCAGAACAAATTCTTTTGGGCGGGGCTCGAGTGGTTCCGCGACATGCTGCAATCGCAACGGATGTGGGATGCGCTGGGGCGGCAGGTGCTGTTCTCGGCAATCATTTTGGCGATCGAGGTGCCTTTGGGGATCTTCGTTGCCCTGAACATGCCGAAAAAGGGCTTTTGGGCCTCGGTCTGTCTGGTGCTGATGTCGCTGCCGCTGCTGATCCCTTGGAACGTTGTTGGCACGATTTGGCAAATCTTTGGCCGCGTCGATATTGGGCTTTTGGGCTATACGCTGACCAAGCTGGGCATCGCCTATAACTACACCCAAGACAGTTTTGCCGCTTGGGTCACGGTGATTGCGATGGACGTTTGGCACTGGACCTCGCTTGTCGCTTTGCTGGCCTATGCCGGGCTGCAATCCATTCCCAACGCCTATTATCAAGCCGCCAAGATCGACCAAGCCAGCCGCTGGAACGTGTTCCGCTTTATCGAGCTGCCAAAGATGATGGGCGTGCTGATGATCGCCATTCTGCTGCGCTTCATGGACAGCTTTATGATCTACACCGAGCCCTTTGTGGTGACCGGCGGCGGGCCTGGCAATGCCACCACCTTCCTGTCGATTGACCTTGTGAAGATGGCGCTTGGCCAGTTTGACCTGGGCCCAGCGGCTGCGTTCAGCCTGATGTATTTCTTGGTTATCTTGCTGATTTCATGGGTGTTCTACACCGTTATGACCAATATCGACAAAAGGGATGGCCTGTGATGACCGACAGCACAATTGCCTTCAAGCCAAGCGCCAAAGCCCAAGCCCGCGGGTTCAAGATCAATGGCGCGGCCGTGGTGATGGCGGTTTATATCCTGTTTCTGATGCTGCCGATCTATTGGTTGGTGAACATGAGCCTGAAGAGCAATACCGAGATTTTGGGCGAATTCTCGCTTTGGCCGCGTGATCTGACCTTTGCCAATTACGCCACCATTCTGACAGACCCAAGCTGGTATATGGGCTATGTCAACAGCCTGATCTATGTGGTCATGAACATGGCGATCAGCCTGACCGTGGCGCTGCCGGCCGCCTATGCCTTTAGCCGCTATTCGTTTATGGGCGACAAGCATCTGTTCTTTTGGCTGCTGACCAACCGGATGGCGCCGCCTGCGGTCTTTGCGCTGCCGTTCTTTCAGCTTTATTCCAGCATCGGTCTGTTTGACACCCATATCGCCGTGGCGCTGGCGCATTGCCTGTTCAACGTGCCTTTGGCGGTTTGGATCTTGGAAGGCTTTATGCGCGGCGTGCCCAAAGAGATCGACGAGACCGCCTATATCGACGGCTATTCCTTTGGCCGCTTCTTCATCCAGATCTTTATGCCGCTGATCGCCAGTGGCATCGGGGTGGCAGCCTTCTTCTGCTTTATGTTTTCTTGGGTGGAGTTGCTGTTGTCGCGCACGCTGACGGCGGTAGCGGCCAAGTCGATTGCCTCGACGATGACGCGCACGGTGTCTGCAAGCGGGATGGATTGGGGCGTGCTGGCGGCGGCTGGCGTGCTGACGATCTTGCCCGGCGCCTTGGTCATCTACTTTGTCCGCAATTACATCGCCAAGGGCTTTGCCCTGGGCCGCGTATAAAAGGGATTTATCATGCTCGACTGGATGGCTTGGACCACCGCGACCGCCGCCTTTTTCGTCTGTATCGCCTGCCTTTTGGTGATCTTTACGACGCTTGCGATCAAATACCCCGAGACGCCGCGCATAGGGGTGCTGCGGATCGAGACCACACGGGGCGATCGTCTGTTCATCACACTTCTCGGCTCTGCCTTTATCAATCTGGCATGGCTGGGGCTCGAGATAGCACCGCAACCCTATGCGATGCTTGCCTGCCTGATCTACGCCGCAGCGGTCTTTCGCTGGGTGTAATCAGTTTCGCCGCGGCAGGTGCATCTGCACCGGCCGTATAGCTACGGTTCTAACGGGAGGAAACCAAGTGAACCTTACTCTAAAATCCTCAACAGCTCTGGCGCTTGCGCTGGGTCTGCTGGCGGGTCCGGCCATGGCCGATATGGACTCTGCCAAGACATTTCTAGATGCGGAAATCGGCGATCTGTCCACCCTCAGCCGCGCTGATCAAGAAGCGGAAATGCAGTGGTTTATGGACGCCGCCAAGCCCTTTGCTGGCATGGAAATCAAGGTGGCCTCGGAAACGCTGACCACGCATGAATACGAATCCAAAGTCTTGGCGGATGCCTTCACCAAGATCACTGGCATCAAGATCACCCATGATCTGATTGGCGAAGGCGATGTGGTTGAAAAGCTGCAAACCCAGATGCAGTCGGGCGAGAATATCTATGACGGATATATCAACGACTCGGACTTCATCGGCACCCATTGGCGCTATCAGCAGGTGCGCAACCTGACCGACTGGATGGCGAATGAGGGCAAAGACGTCACCAATCCGGGCCTTGATCTTGCGGACTTTATCGGCACCTCGTTCACCACGGCGCCAGATGGCAAGCTTTACCAGCTGCCGGTTCAGCAATTTGCCAACCTTTACTGGTTCCGTCAGGACTGGTTCACCGATCCGAAAAATATGGCCGATTTCAAAGCCCAATACGGCTATGATCTGGGCGTTCCAATCAACTGGTCGGCCTATGAAGACATCGCGGCCTTCTTTACCGGGCGCGAGCAGGACGGCAAGGCGGTCTATGGTCACATGGACTATGGCAAAAAAGACCCATCGCTGGGCTGGCGTTTCACCGATGCTTGGCTTTCGATGGCTGGGAACGGCGACAAGGGCCTGCCAAACGGCAAGCCGGTTGACGAATGGGGCATTCGCGTTGATGCCAATGATCGCCCTGTCGGGTCTTGCACCTCGCGCGGGGGGGACACCAACGGGCCGGCTTCGGTCTATGCGGTGCAGAAATACGTCGATTGGCTGAAAGCCTATGCGCCACCTGCCGCCGCTGGCATGGTGTTTGGTGAAGCAGGCCCCGTGCCTGCGCAGGGTGAAATCGCTCAGCAGATCTTTTGGTACACCGCTTTCACCGCTGATATGGTGAAGGATGGCTTGCCAGTCGTGAACGCAGACGGCACGCCAAAATGGCGGATGGCACCTTCGCCACACGGGCCATATTGGAAAGACGGCATGAAGCTGGGCTACCAAGATGTGGGTTCCTTCACTTTGATGAAATCCACCCCAGAAGATCGGGCAAAAGCCGCTTGGCTTTATGGCCAGTTCATCGTGTCCAAGACAGTTGACGTCAAGAAATCGCAAGTCGGTCTGACCTTCGTGCGCGAGTCCACTATCCGCGACAAAAGCTTTACCGAGCGTGCGCCAAAGCTGGGTGGCCTGATCGAATTCTACCGCTCGCCAGCGCGCGTGCAGTGGACGCCAACTGGCACCAACGTGCCTGACTATCCAAAGCTGGCACAGCTGTGGTGGCAGAACATCGGCGATGCGTCTTCGGGGGCAAAGTCGGTGCAAGAAGCGATGGACAGCCTCTGTGCTGAACAGGAAAAGGTCATGAGCCGCATCGAGGCTTCGGGCGTGCAGGGTGATATCGGCCCGAAAATGGCCGAAGAGCATGATCTGGCTTGGTGGAATGCCGAGTCTGTCAAAAACGGCTCGCTTGCGCCGCAGATGATGCTGGAAAATGAAAAGGAACAGGGGCAGACCATCGCCTATGAAGACCTGATCAAGTCCTGGCAATAAGCCTGACGTCTGGGGCCAGATCTTGGCCCCAGATACCAAATGCGAAATTCTGCTTAAGTTAAGATCGGATTTTCGGTATTCGATACAGCGGCTGCACCCCGGTGTGGCCGCCTCTTTCAGCCCAAGATGGGGAATTTGCATGCGTTACGTCCTTGCAATAGACCAAGGCACCACCTCGACCCGCGCGATTTTGTTCGATGCCGAGATGCGTGCGACGGCCCAAGCTCAAGAAGAATTCACCCAACATTTCCCGCAGTCTGGCTGGGTTGAACATGATCCCGCCGACCTTTGGGCGACCACGCTGGCCACCTGTCGCGCGGCGATTGCTCAGGCCGGGATTGGCCCACAAGACATTGCGGCCATCGGCATCACCAATCAACGCGAGACCGTGATCGTCTGGGATAAAGCCACCGGCGCGCCGCTGCATAACGCAATTGTCTGGCAAGACCGCCGCACTGCGGATCTGTGCCGTGAACTGCGCGAGGCTGGCCACGAGCCGATGATCACCCACCGCACTGGCCTGCTGCTGGACCCCTATTTCTCGGCCAGCAAGCTGAAATGGATCCTCGATCACACCCCCGGCGCGCGCGACCGTGCCGCCAAGGGCGAGCTGTTGTTCGGCACCGTTGACAGCTTTCTGATCTGGAAACTAACCGGCGGGGCCGTGCATGCCACCGACGCCACCAATGCCGCGCGCACCATGCTTTACGACATTCGCAAAGGCCGCTGGAGCCAGACAATCTGCGATCTTTTGGGCATTCCGATGCAAATGCTGCCGGTGGTCAAAGATTGCGCCGATGATTTTGGCGAAACTCTGCCTGCGTATTTTGGCGCTGCGATCCCGATCCACGGGGTGGCGGGCGATCAGCAAGCGGCGACGGTTGGGCAGGCTTGCTTTCAGCCCGGCATGTTGAAATCGACCTATGGCACGGGCTGCTTTGCGCTGCTGAACACCGGCGACACGCCGGTGACCTCGACGCATCGGCTGTTGACCACCATCGCCTATCAGCTGGACGGCAAGCCGACCTATGCGCTGGAAGGCTCGATCTTTGTGGCGGGGGCTGCGGTGCAATGGCTGCGCGACGGGCTTGGCCTGATCAAGGCCGCAGCCGAGACGCAGGTGCTGGCCGATCAGGCCGACCCGCAGCAAAATGTCATTCTGGTGCCGGCCTTTGTCGGTCTGGGCGCGCCCTATTGGAACCCCGATTGTCGCGGCGCGATGTTTGGTTTGACCCGCGGCACTGGGCCCGCGGAAATGGCCAAGGCGGCGCTGGAAAGTGTCGGCTATCAGACCCGCGATCTGCTGGATGCGATGTCGGCCGATTGGCAGGCCGAGGGCGTGCAGCCGGTGTTGCGCGTCGATGGCGGCATGGCGGCCAGCGATTGGGCGATGCAGTTTTTGTCCGACATCATCGCAGCGCCAGTTGACCGCCCGAATATCCACGAGACCACAGCGCTTGGCGTGGCGTGGCTTGCGGGGATGCGGGCGGGGATTTACCCCGATCAGCAGGGCTTTGCGCAAACTTGGGCACGCGAGACTCAATTCACCCCGCAAATGGACGATGCCCTGCGCCAATCAAAATACGCTGCGTGGAAAAAAGCCGTGCAGGCCACCCTCAGCGTCTAAAGGACGACCATGACCGATATGACACTGCGCCGCTATTTGACGGCAAGCGAGCAACCCGCCAACCTGATCTTTCTGCTGGAAGACATCGCAAGCGCCTGTCGCGTGATCGCAACGCTGGTGCGAGAGGGGGCTTTTGCCGGCAATCTTGGCTCGGCTGGCGCGGTCAATGTGCAGGGCGAGACCCAGAAAACGCTTGATATTTTGGCCAATGACGCCTTTGAGCGGATCTGTTCAAACAGCCCGCGTCTGGCAGCGCTGGTCTCGGAAGAGGTCGAGGAAGTGACCTGGTTGAAAGAGCCCGAGGCCGGCGATTATCTGCTCTATTTCGACCCTCTGGATGGCTCGTCCAATCTGGATGTGAACCTGTCGGTCGGCTCGATCTTTGCGGTGATGCAGGTGGAAAAAGACGGCGATCGCAATGTTTTGCACGCGGGCAGGCGGCAGCTTTGCGCGGGCTATGCGCTTTATGGCCCCTCGACCATGCTGGTGCTGACCGATGGCACCGAGGTGTCAGGCTTTACCTGCCAACATGGCACGGGCGACTTTTTGCTGACGCATCCAAAGATGCAAGTGCCTGAAGAAACGTCGGAATTCGCGATCAACACCTCGCGCTACCGCCACTGGGATGCCCCCATTCGCCGCTATGTCGATGAATGCGTGGCGGGCGAAGAGGGGCCGCGCGGGCGGTCTTTCAACATGCGCTGGACGGCGTCGATGGTGGCCGAAATTCACCGGATTTTGACGCGCGGCGGGGTGTTTTTGTATCCGGCTGACCGCGAAAATCGCAAAGCAGGCGGCAAATTGCGGCTGATGTATGAGGCCAACCCGATGGCGATGATCATCGAGCAGGCGGGCGGGGCGGCGACGACTGGCCTTGCGCCGATATTGGACATCGCCCCCACTGGGCCGCACCAGCGCGTGCCGGTTATCTTGGGCTCGAAGGCGGAAGTCGCGCGGCTGATTGCCTATCACGAAACCGAAAAGGCGTAACCGATGGCCCTTATCTCCCTGCGTCAGCTTCTTGATCATGCGGCAGAGCACGGCTATGCGCTGCCGGCTTTCAACGTCAACAATATGGAACAAATGCTGGCGATTATGGCGGCTGCTGCGGCAACCGACAGTCCTGTGATCATGCAGGCCAGTCGCGGCGCACGCGCCTTTGCCAATGACATCGTGCTGTCGCATCTGATCCGCGCCGCGATCGAGCTTTACCCGCAGATCCCCGTTTGTATGCATCAAGACCATGGCAATTCGCCGGCCACCTGTATGTCTGCGATAACAAACGGTTTTTCTTCGGTGATGATGGATGGGTCGCTGCAAGCCGACGGCAAGACCCCTGCTGATTTTGCCTATAACGTCGCGATCACTGCCAAAGTCACCGAGATGGCGCATCTGGTCGGCGTCTCGGTCGAAGGCGAGCTTGGCCATCTTGGCTCGCTTGAAACTGGCAAGGGCGAGGTCGAAGATGGCCACGGATATGAGGGCAGCTTTGATCGCGCCTCGCTCGTGACCGATCCCGAGGAGGCCGCCGAATTCGTGCGGCTGACGCGGGTTGACGCTTTGGCGGTGGCGATTGGCACCTCGCATGGCGCCTATAAGTTTTCGCGCCGCCCTGATGGCGAGATTTTGGCGATGGAGGCGTTGAAGCAAATTCACGCCCGCATTCCCGACACGCATCTGGTGATGCATGGCTCGTCCTCGGTGCCGCAAGAGTTGCAGGATAAGATCAACGCTTATGGCGGCAAAATCGCGCCCACTTGGGGCGTGCCAGTCGAGGAAATTGAGCGTGGCATCAAGTTTGGCGTGCGCAAAGTGAACATCGACACCGATTTGCGCATGGCGCTGACGGGCGCGATCCGCAAGGTTTTTGCTGAAAATCCTGCTGAATTTGATCCGCGTAAATATCTGGCGCCAGGCGTCGAGGCGATGGCTGCGGTCTGCCGAGATCGGTTTGAACGTTTTGGCGCAGCCGGAATGGCCAGCAAAATCGTGCCCTTGCCACTGTCCCAAATGGCCAAGCGCTATGTCGCCTTGGTCGCGGGGTGAGCGCGCCAATGTTTTCTTTTTTCAGCCCGCAAGTGCTTCATTTCGGTCGCGGCCAAAGCCAGCAAACCGCAGCTTTGGCAAAATCTTTTGGCACCAATGTCTTATTGGTTCACGGCTCTCGACCCGCGCGGGCCGAATGGCTGCTGCAATCTGGGCGTGACGCGGGCTTGACGATGAAAACGCTTAGCTGCGCGGCAGAGCCTAGCCTGCCTGATGTGGAACTGGCGCTGAAGCAGATCGCTGGGTTTTCTCCAGATGTGGTGATTGGGCTTGGTGGCGGTTCGGTCTTGGATTTTGCCAAGGCTCTGGCTGCGCTGATCGGCTGCACCGGCGCGCCGCGCGACTATCTCGAGGTGGTGGGGCTTGGGCGTCCGCTTGATGTGGCGCCAATCCCGCTCATCGCGCTGCCAACCACGGCGGGTACGGGGGCCGAGGTGACCAAAAATGCGGTGATTTTGGTGCCTGAATTCGGCATCAAGGTCAGCCTGCGTGATCCGCGGATGGTGCCGCAGATCGCGATTGTCGATCCAGATCTGATGCAAGGTGCCCCAAAGCGCGTGGCTTTGGCGGCCGGATTGGATGCGCTGACGCAGGTGATCGAGCCCTATCTTTGTCTGCGCGCAAATCCCATGACCGATGCCTTGTGTCATGCAGCGATACCAACCGCTCTTGGGGCTCTGCGTGATCTGGTTGAAAAAGATGCGCCACTGGCTTGGGACAAAATGGCTTGGGTCAGCAGCTGCGGCGGTCTTGCCTTGGCAAATGCCGGATTGGGGGCCGTGCACGGTCTGGCGGGGGTGATCGGCGGCAAAACCAAAGCCCCGCATGGCGAGATTTGCGGCGCGCTTTTGCCCGCAGTTTTACGCTCGCATTTCCGCAAAGCCGAGCCTTGTAGCGAGGTGGCGCAGCGTCTGCACTGGATTTTGCAGCATATTAACGCCCAATTTTCGCAAACACCCGCAGATGACGGCCTGGCCACTTTGCAGCTTTGGACGAAAAATATGGGGTTACCGGGGTTGCGCGAAATCGGTCTTGCCCTGTCTGACGGCCCGCAGATTGCAACGGCTGCGGCAAATGCCTCTTCAATGAAGGGCAATCCTTTCGTGCTGTCGCAGGCGGAGTTGTTAGAGATTTTACACGACGCCTTTTAGGTTAAAGAAAAATTTCGATAGTCCCCGTCTCGGGCGGTTGCCCCGATCCTTCTCCAGAAATGCTATTGGCCACATCTTGCAGATGCAGCACTGCCAAAGCCTCGGACATTTCGATGGGAACATCGCAATAGGCCGAGGAGATATGCGCTAAGAACCGGCCTAGGTCGCCGATTTTCTGGGTCATCAAATCCATGCCCTGCAAAGAATGGAAGGTTTCAAGATCCAGTGGTGATTGCGAGGCGGCCATCGTGTGCTGAATAATCGCCTCTAGCGCGGCGCTCGTCTCGGCAATCGTGGCCATTTCCTGCCCGATGCGGGCAAGAACCTCCCCAAGCATATCTTTCATAGGCGACCTACGACGGCTTCGATACATTGGCGGATCTGTGGCGTCGAAAAGGGTTTGCGCAGAAAGTTGTTCATCCCAAGTTTGCGGCCGGTGGCGATGATCGTCTCGTCTAGCCTGCCGCTGACCAGAATAAAACCAATGCGCGAGGTCAATTTATTCGCCCTTAAGGCTTGCAGCAATTGCAGGCCATCCAAACCAGGCATGTTGTAATCTGAAATCACCAAATGCACTGGGCGGCTTGAAATAGCCTTAAGCGCATCTTGGCCATTGCTTTGAAAATCAACCTTTTTAAGACCAATTTCTTCCAGGGCCATGGTGATCAAGCCTCTGCTGGTCGACATATCATCGACGACCATGATTGATAGGGTTTCTTTAAGAGACATGGCAATTCTTTCAGGTAAGGGGCAGGTTGGGGTTAGCCGCGCCGGAACGTGGTGCGATCGATCAATTTGACCCGATCAGTTTGGCTGGGGGGCAGGCGTTCGGAATGGCCGATAAACAGCAGCCCTTGCGGCGGCAAAAGGTCGATCAGCCCGCTCCAGATCGTCAGCTGGACTTTGTCATCCATGTAGATTGCGACATTGCGACAGAAAATTGTCTGGAAAGGGCCTTTCGTCGGCCAGGGCTCCATAAAATTCAAATAGCGCACGGTGATCAGCTGGCGAACCGCCTGCGGCATGGTGAACATCTCGTCGTTCTCATGAGCTTCTGCCAGCATCAGTTTGCGGATCGGTTCGGGAACGGCGTCAAGCCTGCCCTTTGGATAGCGGCCAGACTCAGCCGTTTGCAGTGCTGGGGCGCAGATATCGGTTGCCAAGATGCGCACATCATAATTGGCAACATCGGGCCAGTGGTAGAGCAATGTCGCGGCAAGGCTGTAGGGTTCTTCCCCCGAAGAGCAGCCCGCAGACCAAAGTCGAATTCTTTCGCCATTCTTCGCTTTGCGCATCAACTCTGGCAGCTGTTGCTCTACGAAAATATCAAAGTGATAGGGCTCGCGATAAAATCGCGTGGTGTTTGTGGTCAGCGACGAAATCATCGTGTTGAGATCTTCACTGTGCTCTGGCTGACCAACCCATCTGAGGTAGCTTTCAAAATCGGACAGGTTCAAGGCTCTGAGATGCTTGACCAGCCTCGACACCACCAAAGAGCCGTTATCGGCGGGCAGATTAATTCCGGTTTTCGCATAGAGGATGCGGGCAATTTCTGCATAAGTCTCCGGCGCACAGCTTGGTGCCGATTTCATATGTACCTGCGACTTAGAGGCAGGGCTCATTCGGAGTCGTCCTTCAGAATCGGGGGGAGAATCGTTGAAATATCAATCAGGCGCAGCATCCGGTCATCGATTGCGATGACCCCTTTGATGAACATAATTGTCGATTTTGACGTCACTTCGGGTGTGGGCTGTATCGAGCTTGGGGCAACACCGATGATATCTGCAACAGATTCTACCAAAAAACCAACGGTTTGCAGGCCCACAACGGCGATGACGATGACATGTCGATCGCTTGGCAGCGTGGCGCCCAGACCCAATCGGCTGGCAAAATCTACAATAGGCACAATCGCACCGCGTAGATTGATCACCCCCAAGACAAAGTCAGGGGCATGCGGCAAGATGGTTGCGGGTGACCAGCTTCTGATCTCGCGGACATAGCTGATGTCCAAGCAAAAATCCTGTGCACCTGCCCGAAATGCCACGAGTTCAAGCTCTTCATCTTGGTTTTGTATAGCGGCGGGCTGCATGGATTAAATCTCCTCAGCAAAGGGTGTGAGATCGGAGGCGGTGCCGCTGTGCAACGCCGCTTCCTCTGGATCGATGATGAGCGCAACTTTGCCATCGCCAAGGATTGTGGCTGCCGCAACGCCGCGAACTTGCCCGTAATTGTTTTCCAAGCCTTTAATAACGACCTGTCTTTGGTCATGGATATGGTCGACAGCCAAAGCCCAAAGCTTGTCATGATCATTTTCGACCAGCAAATATACCAGATCGGCTAGGTCGCTGGGTTGGTCGCGATAGCCAAAGACCTGGCCCAAATCGATGATCGGGATAAAGCGATCGCGCACCGATAAGACATGTCGTCCGCCGCTCATCCGATGAACATCACTGGCCTTGGGCCGGATCGTCTCCACGATTGTCGCGATCGGAACCACCATCGTATGGCCTGAGACATCCACGACCATGCCATCTAAGACCGCAAGTGTCAGCGGTAGGCTGATCGAGATTGTCGTGCCACTGCCTGGTTCAGAAGTGATTGCAATCCGGCCACCCAGCTTTTGCACGGAACTGCGCACCACATCCATACCGACGCCTCGGCCAGAAAGATCTGTAACTTTTGGTGCGGTTGAGAAGCCGGGCATGAACAAAAGCTTGTCGATGTCTGAATTGGACAGCACAGCATCATGCGCAACCAGCCCCTTTTTTATTGCGATTTCAAGAACTTTTGGGCGGTTAATTCCTGCGCCATCATCGACAACCTCGATGATCACCCGTCCAGAGCGATGGGCCGCGCGCAACAGCAGATTTCCCACTTCGGTTTTGCCGGCGGCTTTACGCGCTTCGGGGGGTTCAATCCCATGATCCACCGAGTTTCGGATGATATGGGTCAGCGGAGAGACCAAACGCTCGATAACCGTCTTGTCAACTTCGGTCGCTTCGCCTTCGGTATCAAAGCGCACGGCTTTTCCAGCGAGATCGCCTGCTTCGCGTGCGATCCGCGCCATCCGTTGAAACAGAGGTTTGACCGATTGCGCTCTGATCGCCATCACGCCTTCCTGAATTTCCCGCGCGAGCGACATGAATTCATCCAGACTTGAACTTAGCGCGCTGGTCAGCGGAATATTTGCGGCCTTGATACCCTGGGTCAGCACTGCTTGATTGATTACCAATTCGCCAACCACATTGATCATGCGATCGACATGATCAAGGTCAACGCGGACCGTCGCTTTCGCGCCAGTGCCCTCTGCATTTGCTTCGGTCTGCTTGGTCTTTGGGGCTGGGGGCGGTTGATCCTGAGGGTCTGGCTCGGCATTGGTCTCGGCGGCGGCTTCTGTAAGATTGAACAACCCTGGAACGGCAATTGGGTCGTATTCTGTTTCGCTTTCGCGCAGCGTGATGCTCAACTGGCAAAGCCCATCGACGAATTCAAAAATCTCCCAGATCGCGGCTTCGGGTTCTGAAGTGGTTAACTCGATCGCCCAGGAAAGCTGGCAATGGCTGGCATCAAGGCTCTCAATGCCTTCAATTTTACTTTTGTCTGCGCTGACGTGTAGTTCGCCCAAATCTGACAATTCGCGAAAAAGATGCACCGGATCGCTGCCATTTGCGAAAAGTTGGTCCTGTGCCAAAAATTGGATCAGATAGGTGACTTCGCCCGCCGGATCAGAGGGCACTGCAAAATCGAAGGACATCGCCATCGGAGCGAAAGCCAGATCTCCATCTGGCTCAGGGTCGGGCGTCGTCGTAACTGCGGCGCGCTGTCGAGACATATCCAAAGCTTCGAGCCTAGAGAGAATCTGTGCAACACTCTCGCTTGCGGGTGGCCGGTTGTCGCGCGCGGCGCCAACCAGATCGGCAAGCTGATCTGCCGCGCGCAAGAAGACCGTTGCCACATCGGTGGTCATTTCCAACCTGTTCGAGCGTACATCATCCAGCGCGGTTTCGAACCGATGGGCAAAACGCACCAATGTTTCAAGGCCAAATGCCGCAGCACCACCTTTGATGGAATGGACGGCGCGAAAAACCGCATTGACGGTTTCACTGTCTTGCGGCTCCCCTGCTTCCAGAGCCTCGCTTAAGTTTTGGAGGCCGTCATCCAGCGATTCCAGAAGGTCATCACATTCCTGAAAGAATGTTTGCCGGATATCATCGAGTGTACTCATGCTTCCCTCAAATGGCTGCGATTCTACGAATGGCGCTGACCAATTTGCCATCGTCAAAGGGCTTTACGATCCAGCCAGTTGCCCCAGCTTCGCGCGCCCTGTTTTTCAAGTCTTGGGCGCTTTCCGTTGTTAAAATCAGAACAGGAAGCGTTTTGAAGGCCTCGCTTTGTCGGATCGATTCCAGAACGCCAAAACCGTCAAGGCGCGGCATATTGATATCAGTGATCACCAGATCGGGGTGGCAGTGATCTAGGGCCTCTATCCCTGCGACGCCATCGTCTGCGAGGTGGACCTCAAACCCTGCATTGCCCAATGCGTGCCTAAGCATTTCTCTGATGGTACGAGAGTCGTCGATAGCAAGGATTTTCAGCGTCATTGCAGAGGTTCCATTTTCATAAGAAGGTCACTGACCCCCAAAAGCATTAGGTCATTGGCAATTTCGCCGCTGCCGATGATTTCGAAGCCAAGGCCAGAGCGCATCCAGGATTGTTGTGCCGAGACCAGAATATTGGCGCAAAGCGCCCCGATGCTTTGACAATGCTGCGCATCGATGTTCAGCGCGCTGCCCTGAAGACTGCGGATCTGCTCCAGCAGAGTGCTTGCCGCAGCGGTATCGGCCTTGGCCGGCAGGATTATATTTGAACGCATGGATCTAATCCTTGAACAATGTGATATCTTGCGAAAATTGAGGCGATTGCGAGACTTGTGGTGCGTCGTCCTCTGGTAAAAGCCTTTGTTGGGCAAAGCCGGTTGTTGGCCAAAATCGGACCCGCCGCGCCATTGTGCCGCCTAGGCTTTGGGCAAGAACTGGAATGTCTTCTGCCTTTAGGAAATGCAGCGCGAACTCTGCATTCGCTTTCCCAATGCGCCCAAATCTATTTTGCATCATCGCGCCGCCAAAGACTTTTGCCTTTAGCCGATGTCTTTGTGCGCCAATTTTCAGAAGATCGTTGATCAGCAGTTCCATCGCATGCAAGCCATGGCGATAGCCCTCTGCACATTTGTCTGGTTCATTTGCCAGCAAAAAGTGGTTCATCCCGCCAACTTGCGCAACATCATCCCAAATACAGGCTGAGACACAAGAGCCCAAGATCGTCATCATGATGGCATCGGGATCGCCCGAGGTTTTGAATGACCCCTGGATTACATGTATTGTGTTGGCCTTAGACGGGTCATGTGGCGGTGGTGGAGAGGGCACTGGGATAGGTCCTGTCATTCAGATGGGGGCATTTTGCGCAGGGTGGGGCGTGATCATCTAGAAATCTTCCCACCCTGCTGCCACTGATTGTGCTGCAATTTTTGCAGGTCGCGCGGAATTCGGGTGCGATTGCTGCGGCACAACTGTTGGGGCTTTTGCCCGCATCGGCACGACGCTGAGATTTCTGCCACCTTCTGAGACCAGTTTGAAATGGGAAACGGTTTCTACAAGTGCAACGGCATCTTTACGCAGGCTTTCACTGGCGGCCGTTGTCTCTTCGAGACGCGCGGCGTTTTGCTGTGTCGATTGATCGAGCTGATTTACCGATTGGTTGATTTCAGCCAAATTTAGCGACTGTTGTTGCGAGGATTCGGCAATTTTGGAGACGAGCCCAGAGATTTGCGACACAGAACTCACGATCGAGCGCAACGCATTGCCGGTCCTTCCGACCAGATCGACGCCCTTTTTTACTTGCCCGCCACTTTTGGCGATCAATTCGTTGATCTCGCGTGCGGCGTCTGAAGACCTTTGAGCCAAGGCCCGCACCTCGGAGGCGACCACCGCAAAGCCGCGACCCGCATCGCCTGCACGCGCAGCCTCAACGCCTGCGTTCAGAGCAAGAAGGTTGGTTTGGAATGCGATATCATCAATGACTTTAATGATTGACGTGATTTTCTCAGAACTTTCAGAGATTTGATCCATCGCAGATACGGTTTCCAAAACCACATCGCCGCTTTGTTCGGCATTTTGCTTGGCATCTCTGACGGCCATATCCGCTTCGGCCGCGCCCTGAGCCGCGATTTTTACGGAGGAAGTCAACTCGTCAAGGGCTGCTGCTGTTTGCTCGAGGGTCGAGGCGGTATTCTCGGTCCGCCGTGATAGGCCATCCGCTGTGTTCGAGATATCGCCAGACTCATTTTTGATATTCTCGGCATTTTCGGCGATTTCGCGCATTGCAGAACCAAGCGTCTCAACCGTCTGGTTATAATCCAGCCGCAAGTCTTCGTAAGCACCTGCGAAGGGCTTTTCGATTAGCGAAGTTAGGTCGCCCCCACTGAGCTGTCGCAAGCCTACGCGCAGTGCATCGACAACCTGAGATTGCTCATGCTCCAAAGCCTCTCTGGCTGTGCGGGTGCTTTGCATTTCTGCGAGTTGAAGTGTGATGTCACGGCCCAGCAACATAAAGCGGATCGGTTTGTTGCTGCTGTCCCGAACACAAGAGAAGCTGCCCTCAACAATAACTGTGGTGCCTGACTGTGTTTTGATGGCCAAATTCTCTTTGTATGCCAATGTCTCGCGGGCAATGCGCAGAATATCCTCTGCATTGGCGCCACCTTCAGCTACGGGCGCAACGATAGAGCGCAGCGGCTTGCCTTGAAGGTCGGGCAAAGAGGCTGCCATGGCTTTGCACAAAGGCGGGTTAGCCCAGAGAAGTTGGCCGTTGATGTCGAAATCGGCGCGCATCTGATCGCTGTCAATGGCGACGAGAATTGCCTGATTGAGCCAATCCTGCGTGATATCAACCCATTCCAGCATCATGCCGATTTGATTGTCGTTGTCGTCGAAAACAGCCCTGATGGTTAAAGACACGCGTGCCTCACCAAAGGTGACAGTCAAGGCGACCGTTTCCTTGCCCATCTTGTCGAGTCGCTTGCGGATCTGATCCCCATTCGCGTGAAAATCATCCATCGTCAGGCCTACGATATCTGCGCCCTCGGCCTTATTCTTGAGGCGTGGAATGTGGTAGCGGTGCTTGTCTAAAAGGGCGATCATCGCGGGGTTTGCATAGCGTATTGTATAGCTGCTATCGGCCAGCATCAGGCAAGCTGAGGCTGCGGTAAAGGCCGCGCTTTTGTAGGCTGCATCAATCCTAATTCCCTCAGATCCTTTAAGAATTGCGCGCAGATCTTCAACGGACGCGGAAATGCTGCCCAACTCGTCCTTACGACCGATATTGGGAACGCTGACATCCAAGTTGCCTGAGCCGATGGCTGTGATGGAGTGCTGCAATTTTAGAATTGGCCGGATCAGGCCACGTTCTGTAAGCCAAAGCGACAAGGCAAGAAGCCCGATCGCAAGGATAGCGGTTGCGATGGTGCCACGGTGGATCGCGGCATCGGTGCGCGCCAGTGCAGCTTCGGCTGACCATTGCAGCACCAAGACCCCGAGCGAGACATTGCTGACATCTTGCTCGGTGGTTGCGATGCCAGAGCGACGGATCGGAGTGAAAATAACGTCACCGTCTGGGTCAACGGTTTGGTGCTTTAGCGCCGCAGTCAGTTCAGCGGTTTCAACTGCGCTGATATGGGCCAGATCCGCTCCTGGAAGAACATGGGTTGCGATTTTGCTTCCATCTGGCGCATAGACGATCGCTGCCACCGCTTGACCGTTCGAGAGATTCATCATCTCTGTTAAAGTTGTTTCGACCTTTGCCAGATCATTGGCACGGATTGGATCATAGATATTTGAGCTGACGAGTTCGGCTTCTGCCAATCCGCGTTCCAGAACAAATGCTTTCGCAACCGCAGTCACATCCCTTTTGTTAAAAAAGATCGTCGTTGTTGCCAGCGAGAGCGTGACGAAGGCCGTTATCACGAGAGTCTTCATAAAAAGAGACGATTTATTCAGGTAGCCGCTGATCTTCGGCATGGAGGAGAGCCTTTCTTTGGGTCTAACTGGGAAAGCGGTTAGGTCTGTTTCAGGATGCGTCGGTGTTCAAAGCCAGGCGGTGGCGTGCAGAAAAGGTTTGTTCGGATCTGGCACAATCTTTGTGACCTGTGTCAGGCTGGCCCGAGCAGGCAGCAAACGCGCGTCAGTGCGACGCCTGATCGCTGTGCGGCGAGCCTGTGGTGCAAGCGCAGCTGTTTCTGAAACACTACTTTTTTTCATCTACACATCCCCAAAACGATTCTGAATCGTCATCGTGTTCTTGGGTAAGATGCAGGCCGCAGGTTAATTTTTCGTGAGGAGAATTGCTGTTGGATTTTAATCTCTGGAAATCCAATGCTGTTTTAAGCATTTAGAAGCTTAAATGCAGGTTTTGGGCCTGCTGTTTTAGGTCAGAGCGATTGTGCTGCCAAAGAGAGATATTTTATCTATCAAATTTTGCCAAAATGCCCCGCAATTACGCATCCCATTGCATAGGCGTTTTACGGAAAGGTGATGGGCACTGGCACCCTGTTAGCGCCGCTGGTGACAGGGCTAACTGAGACGCGCCTGCTTGGCCTGATATCCCAGCAAGTCTTTGTTATTGCTTTGATGCCGGCATAGAAGGCGGCGCAGAACACGACCCTCTGCGATGGGGCGACAGGATTGAGGCTTGTGGTTGGTGGTGACCAGCTCTGGGAAAAGGGCAAAGATCTCTTCGCGCGCCTCTTGGGACAGCGATTTCAGTGCTTGTGGCCCTGTATAAAGGCTTTCGCTGGCGGTTTGATTGGCAAAAATCACCTCGTGGCGGTCAAACAAGATGTGGAAATAGCTGACTTGGGTCAGATCGTGCGCCACTTCAATGCCATTGATCCCCACAAGATGCTTGGCCGCGATCAAGACCTGCCGGCTGTCAAACATGCGCAGCGCGATATTCGAGCTGACCAGCATCCGGTGCTGCGGCGAGACCAACAGGTCTTGCGCGGGGCACCCCTTGCCCAAGGCGCAAGCGGCAATGCGAATGGGGCGAAAGTTTTGATGTCTTTGAAGATCTTGCGCGCCAAGATCGCGCCGCGCAATCCAGCGGATCGGCTGACGCCCATGGTCCAGCGTGCTGACAAGATCGCCCGCGCGCAGAGCCTCGACCGCCACTTCGCCCGCCGCTGTTTCAATCTGGGTGCCGGCCGCAAAGCAAACGACGGCGGTGTTATCAAAGTTGAAAAAGCTGCCGGTGGCTGTGGCACCGGTGAAGCTGAGGCTGCCGCCCGTGCCAAACTGCGCGTTGTTGGTGTAATCCACCACCTTGCCGTTGGTGGTGAGCGTGTTCGATTGGTTAAGAAGGCCGTCGTCGGCTTGGTCGGCCTGCAACTCCCAGATGTCATCATAGAAGGCAGAGAGGTCAATAAAGTCGGCGCCGGTGTTGAAGTCACTGATCGTATCGGCGCCATCGCCCGAGTTATAGCTAAAGAAATCGTTGCCCGCGCCGCCGGTCAGGCTGTCATCGCCCAATCCGCCTGCCAAGTTGTCATCGCCCAGGCCACCGTCCAGAAAGTCGTTGCCCGCTTCGCCGTCGAGCAGCAGGTCATTATCCGCACCGCCGTAAATCGTGTCATCACCCGCGCCGCCCAGAACAAGGTCATCGCCTTCGTCGCCATAAAGCAGATCATTGCCGGCGCTGTCGCCAAAGATGGAATCGTTGCCCGACCCACCATAGGTC